>JGI11944J13513_1001057_pt1 | contig 23388 bp, 22 predicted proteins | sample TerdegcoTASludge_FD_13513 | JGI IMG/M metagenome (IMG submission 13513) | reverse complement strand
AGTCCCTAAACTCCAGTCAGCCTTCTCTGCCCGCATCAAGATTGCAGTAGATCGCATTCGTTTTCATAGCTTTGGGTGCGAATCAGGATTCATGGACACTTTAGCCGTTGTGGCTATTATAAGTGGACTTGCCAACAGCATTCAGATCCTTTTTCAAAGGACAATGATGTAGATCTGAGGAACGAAATCCAGGATATAGTCCTTGAGTTTCCTGGTTATGGCTATCGAAGGGTGACAGCTGAACTGAGGAACCGAGGATACGTGGTTAATCGCAAGCGTGTTCTGAGGCTGATGCGAGAGGATAATCTGCTATGCTTGAAGAAGAAATTCAAGCCGGTCACTACCGATTCCAGTCATGGATTGCCGGTCTATCCAAACCTTCTAAAGGGCGTCCAGATATCTGGGCCAAATCAAGTATGGGCTGCGGATATCACTTATGTTCAGCTGATGCATGAACATGTCTACCTGGCAGTGATCATAGATCTCTACAGCAGAAAGTGCATCGGCTGGGATCTGAGCAGGAACATGGGAAGCCACCTAACCATGAATGCTCTTGATATGGCTTTAAAAAATCGCTGGACGGAATCTCTTCAAGGACTCATTCACCATTCGGACCAGGGTGTGCAGTACGCCTCTAAAGATTATGCAGATTGTCTTAGAAAGCATAACATCAAGATCAGCATGTCACGAAAAGGAAATCCATACGATAATGCGTTTGCGGAAAGCTTTATCAAGACTCTGAAGGTAGAGGAGGTTTACCTAAATGAATATGAAACATTTGGAGATGCCAGCAGAAACATACGGCATTTTATCGAGAAGGTCTACAACGAGAAGAGGTTGCATTCAGCTCTGGGATACAAATCACCTGAGCAGTTTGAAATGGAGGCGGCTTTAAATACTGTTGCTTAACTACCTGTCTACTATCAGGGGTGCACTCCAAACCGATTAGAGGTTCACGACCCTTTCAATAGCGTTCCGTAAATTATATCTTCTTTACAAGCTTTACAACATCACCATGATTGCAACAAAGCGCGTAGCTTTAACCGAGACAGTATGGGCCGAGTTATCAGATCTCAGGAGACCTGGAGAGACCTTCAGCCAGCTCCTTGCTAAGATGATAGAACGCGAGAAGAAGGCCCGTTTGATCGAGCATCTGAAGACGATAGCCGATGAAGGCGACTTTGTGGAGCTGCCTCCTTGATCCACATGGTGGTGATCGATAGAAAGGCTCTGAAATATCTGTCGGAGCTTCCGGAGAAGAGCCAGCGGCTCATTAAGGAGAAATGCCATGCCCTTGCAAAGGACCCTTTCCCTGGCCCGGGAGGCGATAAAGAGCTGCTGCATCTCGATTATAAGCTCTATCGACTACATATCGGGCGATCATTCACTGTGTTTTATCAAATCTGTGAGGAGGGCAAGCTGGTCAAGATCCTGGAGATAACAACCATCGACAAGGCGCATAAACTCTACAAGCGGTTTGAGGAGTGAGGACACCGTGTGCGAGGACGAGTCAACAAGGTTCAACTCTCCTGCAAGTCATGCAGGCTTAATTGATCATGTCTGGAGCCTGAAAGAACTATTGATCTTTCCATAGACGATTGATGAAATCTATACGCTCCTGAAGGAGATCAGATGGCACGATATGGCCTGCTTCAGGTCCCAGTACCAGTACCGCCCGACGGGGCGGCGCTCTGCGCCCGCCCTTTGCAGGCGCTCTCTCACCCTTTCGAGCAGGGTTTCAAGGAACCGGTCGCGGTCGTAGAGCAGCACTGCCTCCTGCGACATGTCCAGATAAAGGGGATGGAATTGCTGGGCCTCGGTCCGGGAGCGGATCACCTCGATGAAATCGACGTAGATGCCCTGCATCCAGAGATCTTCGAGTTGCACAAACCTACTCTGATCCCAGCATTTTTGAGATTGTTTCCCAATAAAAATCCGGTAAGCAGATATTATTACTACTACCGAATGGGAATTCAACATATTTCACTTCATCCTTAGTCATTCCCCGTACTATTATGTATCTCATCGTTGCAGTTAAAATCTGAAACTGCTGGAAGTACCCTCCATAATTAGGCGGCAGCTCCAGCCAGTCCGTGCCGCACACCCCATTCTTCCAGAGCCCTTCTACCACAGGAGATATGTCAACGATCTGAAACATCGTCCTCTTCTTGCCAAGTAGAAAGGTTTGTCCCTCGGCAAAGCCCTCTAAAAGCTCTTTCTTAGGCGAGAATGCATAGGTCACCAGCCTCCGGTCAGGCTTGACAGCCTGGATTGTGCCATAGGTCGGGACATGATGAGGCCTGGGCTTCTCCTCCAAGTTGCCCTTCTTGAAGACGTAGCATTTGCTCGTGCTGGGGTAGAACTCATTTACTACATTGAAGGCAGTTGTATCCAGGTGATTGTCCGGCAGGCGGTATCCTGTCTCTGCTAAAAAGAGACCGGGGAGGAACCAAACAGGCATCTTCGGAATATCGTAGGTTTCGGTGAAAGCGTAAGTATCATTTTTCAGATCGATGAGACGCGGCTTCCAGGTGGCACCTCTGGTCAGGCTGGCGTAAAGGGCTTCGCTGGTTACATGGGTATGCGTTCGGTAATCTGACCCGAAGTCAGAGGCCACTACTGTGAATCGCCCGCAGTTCCGTAGCGTTATGGCCCTGGCATAGAGCACCTGCTATCACCTGTTCAAAGCTTCATAATACTCGTCAAAGGCATCCTGAAGCCTGCCTGAGATCTCTTCTATCTCTTTTCCGAAGAGGGCAATGCTACCGTTTAGATCATCGAACTTCACAGCACGGTTGTCGAAGAAACCTTTAAGTGTCCCTGCTTCTGCCCATTTGAGCATGTCCAGCACTGAAAAGCGTGGATAGCCTGTTGCTACTGCCAGGAACTCGGTATCGAATTTGCCATGATTGGCTGAGTACTTTCCATAACCATGCTCATCTGCCCTTCGGACTGCGTGAATGTAGCCAGCGACGTCCAGGAGAGTAGGGCTCTCAATGATGGTAATGAAGGGGAAGCGAGTGCCTGCTTTGACGTATTCGTAGAGATGGTAGGTTTCGGAGCCTCTGGACTTATTCACGTATTCATAAACCTGGTTGCCTATTCCCATGCCTTCTTCGCTTCCCTCCATAGCAACACAATCGCCAATGTCTTCTACGGAATAGGTATCGAAGTAGCGTGCTCTGGAAAATGTTGCACCCTTTCCAGCCTCCAGACCCCCAAAGAGAGAGCAATTCCAGCAGGCAATGCAGAGGCCATCCGGGATGGTGCAGTCCTTATCGAATTTGACCTTGAAATAATCCTGCCAGCCCTGTCCTTTCTGTTCAACAAGTTCCCTGAACAGGCTCATGTGGGCTCTGCGCTCGATGCCTTTCAGCTTCCTGCTGATAAACTCCGCTCTGTTCCTTTCCAAGAGTTCCAGCTTGTCCACATAGGTTTCGATGCCCTGGCCTTCATGGGACACGGGAAGGAAGCGGGTCTTAACAGTTTTGATTCCGGCGATTGTTACCACTCTGCGGGTGTAACAGGGCTGAGCTACATGTCGCTTTTTATCAATCCTGGGAATCAATGATGCTACTGGCGTCAATTGGCTTTTGAATGCATCAATCTGACTCAAACTATCTCCTCCTCATATTATTTTATTAGAATTATCAATTCTGTCCACAAGCTCATTCGGACACATGGACTTCTGAAGATGCCATCTCCTTCAATTTCCAAACATACCGCTTTCTATTAGCGATCAGATACTCCTCTGCCTCATCCACAATCCTTTGAAGCTTTTCGTTATCGCCATAAACTGCGGCAAGCCTGTCGATGTGAGGCTTAACCTCACTGCGGAATCCCGATTTTATGGCGTCTTCCTCCAGAGCCTCCGGTTTGCCGCGGTTGGCTTCAGCATATGCTCCCGTGAGCAAACGCCTGGGATAGAGGTACTCATAGGCCCGGGCATAGAGGCTTCGCTTCAGATGGTTGAGGTTATCTTTTCGGTTCTCGAAAAGAGCACGATTTTCAATCATCCATTTTTTCAACGCAAGCAGTTCCGGATATTCCTCATCTCTTCTGTAGTCGTTAGAGTCTCTCAGCACCTTGCTCTTCCATTCCTCAAATCCTGCCTCGACATCGTCATAGTAGCGAATGTGGCTCAGCAGAAGCCTAGGATATTTCTCGTAAGCAGTAGGTTTCTCGCTGAGAAAGAGCGGCAAAAGGTCTTCACGGTCTCCGCCAAGTCGGTCCAGAGTGCGAAAGAGCTGGTCACAAAACTCGTTCAGCTTTTCTGTGTCCACTTTTTTCGGCATGGTCTCCCTCTCATTAAAAATGATAAAGCTTCTCGAACATCTTTAAATATTCTATCCCATCGATCATTCCCGTACCCTTGACGAACTCCTTGGAAAGTCGCCTGTATTTAACCTCCCGCAGATCGTCCCCGGCTCGAAGCGGAGAATCCCTGAGGACATCTGAAAAAGTGCCCAGTGGGTCATCCTCCAGTTTTTCGGCCAGCAGTATCCAATCAGCTACAAGAGAATGACCATCACGATATTTGGAGACCTTTCTGGCGAAGTTGACGATTGCGCTGTAATGCCTGATTACCTCTCCGGCATTTTCTGCTTTGCCCTGGACATAGAAGGTATCGGGATCGAAGCCACCCGGCCTAAGAGTTGGGACCGATTGGAAATAGTACGGGCCGTCGCAGCCACAGAGCCTGCGGAGAAGCGCAAGCAGTGTAAATGCAGCCAGGCGGCTGCGGGACAGGCGGTGATTCACAAAGTCCAGTGCCTCCTCTCTTCCGGGCTGCAGGCGGGGCAAGATAAAGACAAGAAGCCTGTAGTCGCCGGACCCAAGTGCCAGGACCTGGGCTCTTTCCTCCTGGGGCATCTGGGATAGCATGTCAAGCCCCGGTATACTTTCGTCCTCAGCTATCAGAGCTGCTAGGGCTTCTTCTGGTGTAGGAAGGCCTTTCTCGTTTATCTGGCGCTCTGCAGCGCGGATATGAATCTCTTCTTTCATATATTCCAGGGAGAACGGGCGTTTCTCCTCAACGGCCTTTCTCCGAAACTCGCCGATCAGGTCGAAGATATCGTCGACGGTATCCCTGAGCTTAAGGATCTCGGCTTGATTATGCCGCCCGTAATGGAATACGATGTTGTACTGCTTGGACACAGGATAATCCTTTGATTTGGGCTGTGGCTTTGCATTGTGCATGCCGAGGAGCTTCGTCACCAAATAGCTGCTGATGCCGCACCGTCCGCAGAGGGCATCTTCAAAAGGCATACGCTTTGAAGATTGGTTGCAGAACCGACCTGCGCCAAATCCTGCTGTGATGTTCTTCTCCTGAATAATCGCAGCATCAGATCCGCAAAAGCGGCAGGGGAGTTTGCAGCTCTTCTCAGCCTCTTTCCCCCTGCCGCCCATCGAAAGAAAGCCGAGATGTACGCCGCGTTGGAGTGTACGGGCAATCTGATCAAGGCTTAGGTCCGGCATCTTCTCTGCCAGGTTAGGGGCCAGAGAATCGACCTGCCCCTGGACTATATCGGTTTCTGCCCTGACCAGAAATTCCTCCACTACTTCCTGAAGCCTGGGCCGGTCGAGGACAGCGCCCTTTTTGCGCTCCATGAATGTCTTCTTCTCGAAGTCATCGTCTTGGCCCAGAGCGAATACTGCCCGAATCTTGTCGGCGGGAAGTAGGCCCTCATCCATGGATCGCTTCAAAAAGGCATGGACGCTTTGCATCTCTGCTCCGTTCCTGGCGTAGAAGAAGCTGAGAACGGCGAAGACCACGTTGATATTCGTCTCCTCATCGCTGGCCAGGCGGCGCAAAGCCTCATTGGCCTTTTGAAGGAGCTGGGGCAGCAGGACCCTGGGAACCGAGAAGGCCGGATAGGGCTCTATGTTGCTCTTGTAAAATGTGAGCATCCTGGAGATGTCGCCGTAGATGCCCCTGCCTGGGTCCTCATCGTCGAAGTAGAGTTCGGGGAGGCTGGATGATATCTCTTTCAAGAAGAGGTCCCTGATGCTTTTCAGAGACGCCCTGCCGTGGTAGAGATAGTAGTAGCTGTCCAGGTCGTTTGCGAGGAGGGCCATTTGCCCCTGGTTTCCATGCTCCACGGCTCTTATCAGCGCCTTGCTGAAGAAGTCGTTTAGCAGGACACTTCCAAGGAAGATCTCTTCCCTGTGCACCACCGGAGAAAAGAGGCGGATGAGGGCAATGTGAGTGCCATCGGATAGGGCCTGCTCCCAGTAAGCTGTGCCGTCGGAAACGAGGCGTGCAATCTCCTCGGGGCTGGCTGTGCCATCGAGGCCCCAGGAGCGAAACGCCTGATTAGCAGCGCGGGATATGAAGGTAAGGTCAGTGTCAGTCATTCAGCCTCCGTTGTTCCTATGAGATCCTGGCAGGCGCTCAGCACCTCGTGCGCCTTCAAGAGAGCCTCTTTTGCGTCTTCTGGGGTGTAGAGGCTCTCAGGGGGAACGCCGCTCTGCTCATCACCGTAGAAGCTGATCTCTCGCTCAGCCCTCAGCATGCGGGAAATGGAAGCCAGTTGGTGGATGCGACTTCGGAAGGGCTCTGGATAGCGGTCGGCATATTGCTTCAGCAGAGGCCCGACGTCATGGATGCGTGGAACCTCGATTTGCGCCCAGATGAGAGCAGCTTTCAGCGCCAGCTCTACCACTTCCTGAGAGCGTCTCACCACCATGTTCCAGGCCTGTTTTCTCTGGAGGTACTCAGCCTCCTCGACAATGATCGTGGCCCGTGATATCATGCGCTTTGTTGATTCATCGGACTTCATGGTCACAAAACCTCCCCAGGCACAAAGGCCTGCTTTAGGTCCCAGTACCAGTACCGGCCCACTGGGTGGCGCTCTGCTCCGGCTCTTTGCAGGCGTTCTCTCACTCTCCCGAGCAGGTTTTCCATGAACTGGTCGCGGTCGTAGAGCAGGGCGGCCTCCTGCGACATGTCGAGATAGAGGGGGTGGAACTGCTGGGCCTCGGTCCGGGAGCGTATAACCTCGATGAAATCGGCATAGATGCCCTGCGTCCAGAGGTCTTCGAGTTCTGGTGTTAGGGAGTCTCTCACAGTCTGGAGCAGGCGGCGCCGGGCCAGCATTCCTGCGGGGGCCTCCTGGAGGACGACGAAGAGGTCGATGTCGGAGCTAGGGGTAGCCTGGCCGCGGGCTACGGAGCCGTAGAGGGCGATGGAGACGAGATTGTCTCCGAGGGATTCCTGAGCTGCTGTGGCATAGCGGCGGGCGAGGGCGAGCAGGAGAGCGTTTAGGGCGGAGTGATGGAGGGGCATTTTATAACTCCTCAATTCTTCCTTCTCATGGAGCTAATTCCCAGTATCCCTCTTGATTTATCTGTATAGGGGTATCAGCCTCTAGTATAGACCCAGGTACCCAACAGATTCTCCCTTGAGTTAAGCCCATGCCGAAATGCTGGCTATGTTGTGTTTGCCGTCCTACCAATGGTTCAATCAACCCTCTGGCTCTTATGCCATCTACCAATGCGTGTGCTAGCAGGGCTTGATCGGTTTTCAGACAGACTTGAGGGCGGTCTCCATCACACTGAGCCTTCAATTTGCACAGCTGGCCATCCAAATTCATTTCAACAAGTTTGAGCTGCCCAAAGCCGTAGCGACGCTCCCCGCCGATTTGAAGTGTTCCCAGCCACTCCTTCCATTTATCCTCCGATCCCAAGAATTGGCTGGCAGTCTCATCTAGGAAGATCCATCCTTGGAGGCAGAGGCTAGCAAAGGCCTCGCCTTTGAGTGGGTGGTGGGAGACGAACTCAACCTCATGCAAGCTACCTTGAGCGGCACTGGTAGTAGCCGAATCAAGAGCGGTGGTGACATGAGCATCGATATAGCACCGCTCAAATTCTTCAGTTGTCAGCTCTCCATATTGCAGGCCTTTTTCAGTGAAACGGGGAGTGAGGGTTTGGTTCTCATAGCACAGGAAGAAGTAACTGAAGGCGCAATGTTCCTGCACCCATTTCCCGATTTCTCGATAATTGCCCTCCGGAGCATCAGGAGCGATAAAACCGGTTCGCGCCAACCTTTCGGTAACCGCGCCCCAGAGGTTGCGCGCAGTCACATAGTAACGTGTGCGCTGCACATTGCCCACTTTGTGATAGCCAATATGAAGTGGGCTATACAGCTCATATGTGAGGCGGAATAGTTGCCAGGTCATAGGTCACTCCTTAAGTGCTTTGGCATGATAGCGGGCGTAGATTAGGGCTTGTTCCAGCAGACGCTTGGCAAGCAGTAGCTGATCCAGATCGTTGGCGAGGTGTTCCCGCACAGCTTGGAGCGGATCGTTGGAGTTCTGGAAACCGGTGATGTTAGCCTCTTTCAGAAGCTCTTTTGCGCAGTTCTTTATCTTCTCGGCCCACTCCTTCTCGCGCGAACCTCGTGACTCCTGGTAGAGGAAAAAGGCGTAGACGCCATCCTCCTGCAGCACGCCCAGCGATTTAGTGATGTGGTTTTCAGCGTTCCTGCCGATGGCCCGGTGGACCGAATCGGCAATCTTCCAACCGAACTGCGCACACAGTTGATCCAGATTCTTACCGTTCATTGCCCACCTCCCGCGTTCAGGTTCAGAATGTCCAGCCGGCCCATGCCGCGGGTGTTCATGCCGCCGATGCCCAGGGTCTTAAACAGCCGCAGGCCGCTCTCTACGGTTTCTCTCACCTGTTTTCTTCCATTGCTCTGACCTTGTTCCTCTATCGACTGGTTGCTCAACTGCGTGCAATTCTTGTCTGAGAGGGGGACCTTGCCCGCGATACAATAGAATTTGGGATCACTGATCACCGCCTCGAAGACCAGTACGCTTCCGCGCGGCAGCGCCTCGTAGGTGAAGAGCGCGCCGTCGGCGGCGGCACCGGTCTGCGGGTCAATGCTCACCGAGGTGCGCACTTCCAGGTTGTCGTTGACGATGTGGCCGAAAATCTTGTCGGAGACGAGCACGGCGCGGTTGAGAATCTCCGGGGGAACGCCGGGGAACTTGCCGGTATTCAGGGAAATGGCATTGCCTACCACATCCAGCATCATCCAGCCCAGGTTGAGCCTGCCGCTCGCCTTCACGCCCGGACCGAGGCGCACCTGGTAGTCTTCAACCTGGAATTTGTCATCTCCGTTGACCTTCAGGTCACGGAGCACGGATGGACAGGTCACCCACACCGGCCCCGCCAGAGAGTGAACAGGGAAGAAGACAAGCCGTGCATCCGTGAACTGCGCCAGGCCCTGAAAGCTGCCGCCTTCGCCTTTGGAGAAGCCAAAGGTGACGCAGATAGGGCAGTTGGACTCGCCGCAGTGACCCTGGTAGTTGCCTTTGGCTTGCCCCTGCCCGGCACATCCCGGCCATTTATTCGGCTGTTGCATTGTAGCATACGTCCGGCACGCTCCGGCGATGCTTGTGCCCGGTATCTTTGGGAGGTTCGTTCCAGGCTCGCGGACGATGCTCATATCCACGCGCCCCAGGCGCATGTCGCCCGTACCGACGTGAACCGGGTCGAGGGCGAGGGCGAAATACGATAGGGGCTCATATGGTCGTTGACCATTGCTCATGACTTTTCCTCCTTTAATTTGCGCTTTAGAATGTTTAAATAAAGCTCAAGACAACGCTGGAACTGCTCGCTAAGGACTTGTTCAGCAGTGACGCCGGTGATGCCATCACGCTTGAATGTGCTCTCGATCAGGTTACAGAAGGTCTCTTTGCGCTCCTCATAATCAGGAGCATCTTTATCATCCATTCGCCAGAGATGCCACTTGCTCTCGAAGAGAGACTGGATTGCCTGCAGCTTGGTCTGTGTCAGATTGGGCAGTTTGCACAAAGTATCCCACATCTCCATCAGCGCCTTAAATTCATCAAGCAGAATTAACTTCTCTGGGCCAAAACGGAAGCGAGAGGCGGTGCTCTCCAAGAAGCAATAGGCAAATCGTGATGGAGTGATCAAAACGCTGTCATCATACCTAAGTTCTTTTACATGAACAAGCCACTGGCCATTATGCTGGAAGCGTCGCTTGCGTTCGTCAAGTTTTGCCGGATCTCTAACGAAGAAATAAGGATACCATTCGTCGCAAGTGCTGTTGTCACCCATTTTAATTGGCACATCGAACCTGATGCACTGTCTATTGTGTTCCAGCTCTAATTTAATATGCAAGTTGGCTTCGGTTTTGCTTTTCACTTGCCAATTCTGCAATTCCGTCCACTTGACCGTTTCGAGAGATTCAAGCATCCTCCGCGCTGTATCCATCACGGCTGTAAGAGGCATCTTGCGCTGGAAGAAGACCAAGCCAAGGAATAACGGTAGCCGGTTTTGAACCTTGCCGAACTGACGCATATACTCTTGGCGGATCTTCTCTGCAATCTCCAAGGCATCTGTAGCTGGAACAAAGGCCAGGAACTGGTCTGGCGATGTAAAGAGGGTGAGGGAGGGCTGGTAACGGGCAAATTCGTCAGGCGCCAATTCTACTTTTTGGATGGTGAAACTCATATGCGCTTTTGGGTTATCTGGGTCGGCAACTTGTACCTTCGAACCTGTCCACTTCTTTCCGAGGTCGTCTACTGATTTGGCATCTTTTGCAGCCAGTTGCAGGTTGATGATGGTAAGGAAGTGCTTTTTATCATCATCCCACAGCAAGCTGATGGGTTGACCGCTGATGGTACCGTCGTAGGGAACGTTCTCACGCCAGCTGTGGCTTTCCTTGGGATTGATTGAAAGCCGAACGGAACGCAATTTTGAGGCAACTTCTTCATGCATCTCCTTCAAGATTATATCCACTACTGGATTTCTCCAAAATAATTGACAGGTCTCCCATACCCGACGCAGGCGAGCAGGGGATGGATTCTTGGGAACAAAGCGCTTATCCGGATCGATATTATCTGGATCGCATCGAACCAGCATAGTCTGCACCAAATCACCGGATAGCCAGTCGTCTAATCCGAATTTTCCGACGAGGAGAGCAATACGATCGTTCTGGTCTGCGATTTCATCAAGCCAGATGGTTTTAGCGGGATTCCCCTTCCATTCCCGGATACGTGACTGGCGGCGCTCCTCGCAGTGTTGGCAGACCTCCTTCGTCTCGGACTTGGGACGCAGACGGCAGACCGGGCAGACTTCACAATTGCCATCAGGCAGATTCTCCCATAACTGCTGCCAGCACGAGCTTGTATTTTCTGGCGTAAAGGGCTTAGCCAGTTCCCGAATAGCCCTTCTTCGCTGCTCACCTAAGATATGCTTCAGTTGTTCTGCAGCAGTGTTGCCATTACACTGGCCAACTCGGATGAGTGGTGCCAACTCGGGCTCAACCTTTTCCACCTCACAGCGCAGCAAGTTGTCCAGCTCGTCCCACAAATCCAAATCCGGAAATGAGAAGTAGATACCTGTGGTGTCGCGGTAGACCTCATTGCCGAGTGGGTATTCTTCTTCCACAAGGTGTTTAACAACGCCGCAAGCATTTTCGATAGCTTTTTGATAAGCGAGCAGATCGGCGATCTTTATGGCTTTGGTGTAGAGGCCAAGTACATCGAAGTTAACACACAAGAGGGGCCAAGTGATTTCCCGAAAATTGCTCGGCCATGCATTATTTATTACTACATTTGAGACGGCTGATTTGAATAAACTTGCCACAGAATAAGAATGATCCCATAATGTGACATCATTGGCACAACGTCGCGTCTCCCCTAAGCAATTTTTATAATATTTATCAATAATTTTTAATAGTTCTTGATGGTTCCCCCAATTCTTCAATGAATCGCGATAAAATTCATGCCTGTCCAATAAGTTTAGCGACGATTCATTCCCAAACGCCGTAGAAATAAATGATCCACAATTTTGTTGACTATTAGCCAAACCTTTATCAGAAGAGGAATCGCAAAAATCGCTTTGCTGCAAGATTTTACTGGTATTGTTTCGATCGTTTCGTTGACAAGTTTTTCGAGAGAAAAATGGTGTTGCATGTTCCTCAATCAAATCTCCTACCACTATTTTTTCATTGCAAATTGTAATACAAGTCCTCTCAAGTTGATCGCGTAAATCAGAGTCGAGAAAATCGTCTTCAATTAATACTTCACCCAGGAGAATTTCCGCTTGGTTAGCAGAGATGGAAGTGCCTTGGCGAATATGTTGAATCAGCGATTTTTCTTGTATTTCACCGCGTTGGATCGCATTTCTTCCTTGAGCAATCGCACTAGCTATAGGTAGAGTGGCTATTCTTGTTGTGCCACGATCCAATCTGCGCAGAACAAGATGGTGATACTTAGCCCAAAGCTGCTGTTTTGAGTTAACGGTCTGAAAATCATAATGCAACTTCCCCACATCATGCAGCAGCGCGCCAACCTCAGCTAGCAATATGTCTCTATTATGTCGCTTAAGCACTTCTAGTCTAGAATTGGACATCTTGCACCTCCTGCACCAGGTTGCTCAAGAGTAGAGTGGGCTTCTGATCCGCTTTGGTCTTAATCTTGCCTGCAATTTTATCTTCAGCAATCCCATACCCGCTAGTGCGCTTTGCAGAAAAACCATAGGTTAGCATCATGGCGCTCACTGCCTCCGCAATTAACTTAAGGTCCTCTTTCGCCCGGTCTTTTACTTCATCTTCAGGCTTGCCAATCATATCAAAGGGCACATAAAGTAGGCTGAAGGTTCCGCTGGCGTCAGCGGGGACACACTCGATTAAGATGGGATTCTTTCCTACTTTTCTAGCACGATTATGCGGATTAATGATCTCCAATCCGATTCGGTAAAAGAAAGTGGGGAAGCACTCTAAGTAACCTCTGCGAAAATTATCCTTCGCATCTTTGGGATTTCCGAACAATCTCACTATCTCAGCCTGTTCGTCCTTCCATCCTTTACACAGACGTAAGGTAGATCGGAGGTTTCCCTTCCAAGATGAAGGGCGGATCAGCGGCAAACCAAATACGTGATCTTTGGTGACAGGATTGTCTATCAGGTAGCTTTCCTCGTCGTCATGTGAGATGTACGGTTTTGCAAGGGTAAACTTGAATTGTAGGAACCACGACCCAAATGGCAATGGCGCTAAGGCAGGATCAACTTCGGCACAAGCACTAGCCAATGATCCCATATTCCACGAAACAAGTTCACTTCTACATACATCGCTGTTTTGTGCCCTTATCACATCCCGTTGCCATGTTGTTCGGAGTGCATTGGCCACAACGGCGTTAAAAAGGCTAGCTTGCTGGTATAAGGCAGTCAATGCCAGGGTTTGAATCAAGCGGCTAGGAAAGTCCCGCTTCACCATCAAAAAGAATGCTTTGGCTTTTTGATTTATAACGTCCTCAATTTCTCTCTTTTCACTGCCTCTTGCTCTTTCCAACAGCCTTACAGGTCCCTCTAGATCTTTCAATGGCCTATCGTAAAGTCTAATTATATCAGTTAGATAGTCCATCGGCAGCCTCCTTCTTCATTCAACAGATGAGTCATATATTCGTTAATATTTTCTTTAACTTTTTGCAGTTCGATGTTGTGGGGCACAAAACCGAAAACTTTGAGAATGTAATCACCATCGCTGTTGCGCCAAGGCATCCCGAAGAAGACACGACTACCTGCTCGCTCTTCATCGCGCTTTGCCTTTGTTTCACCTAGCAGCGAACTGATGTCCTTGGCGCTCCACTCGCGGTCTATCAGCCATTTTCTGAATCCAAGTTGCCTCCCACGGACGACCCCTCCCCTATATCGAAAGTCGAAGGCGCAAGGAATATAAGCCAAACTCGAAGGTACACTGCCGATTGGATTGCCAGCAAGAATTGCCTTAATCAAGGGGTGTTTGTCTGGGATTGGGATCGATATGGAAAAGAAACGCTGACAAGTGGGCCATAGACCATTGTTTCTTCCCTCGCGAAACTCAGGCATATATTTCCTTAAAGTCTGCTCTGCCTGACCGTTATCTGGATTGTCAGTCAATGCAACCTGTCCAAATCCATGTTGCAGCTTTGCACCTAAACCACCATATTGTGCCGCGAACTGAATTGCCCAGGACAACTGGCTAATGGCATATTCATCCTCTTGACCACGTCCTATGATTTCTAATTGCAATACTCCAAATGGCACTGTTGTGTTACCAAATCGAAATACCCTTCTCAACCATCCCTTATTCAAAGATAGAGTTGTATAAAAATGGAGAGGATCGTTTCGGATTTCTTCCTCGACAAGTTGAAGCCGGAACAACCGTGCCCAACCAGTAGTTCCGAACAAATAACATGCGGGGCATATGCTTTTCTTCCCGATTTTTGGATCATACTCTTTACACTTGTGTTTTTCATCCGTCGGGTCGCAAGCATATCCACCAAGTCCCCTCACCAGCGCCTCATACCACCAGCGTAACGACCCGATCAAGCCAGTCTCGTGCAAACGATCGGAAGTTTGATCCACTCCGCCAGTCCAAAGCGGCGTTAAAGTCCTGAGCTTAATCTCCATTTTTTCCATCCTAACGCAGCCCTCCCCCCACCAGCATCAGCGTCTCCTTCACCCCGTAATCCCTCGCATCCATCCCCGCCTCCACCTCGCCCGCCCGCTCAATCATCATCTCCACCATCTCCCCCAGGCTCCGGGCCTCCCCGAAGAGCGCCTGGTAGTCTTTCCCCTTCTCGTAGCAGTACGACGCCACCAGGTCCGATATCATCACCAGCCCGCCCAGCGGATGGTACTCGAAGAGCAGGTCCACCAGCGTAATCCTTCGCTCTTCATTGGGATAGAAGCTGGTCCACTGGCGGCGGATCAGCGGCCGCAGTACCCGATCCCTGCCACGCTCATAGGACAGATAAAAAAGCCCGTGATGGCTCACAGCAAAGGCCCAGATGTGCTCCATCGCTCCGTCAAGGCTGGCCAGATCCAGCCTGTACCCAAGAGCCTCCTGCAGCTCTTTTTGAATTTCCTCTTTGCTTCCTAAAACAAGCTGCGGAAGCTCGTAATCAAAGGTGCTGGCCTCGTGCTTCACCTTCTTGGCAGGCAGCTTCTCTCCTTTCGAGACGGCATCAAGCATGGCCTGGAAGTTGGGGTCGAGCTTCCCAACATCGTGAATGAATGTGGCAAAGACCAGCCGGTCCAGCCTCGGGCCAGGTCTCTCGCCCGCCATTTGGGCCACCTGAAGAGCGATCTGTGTGCTGGAAAGAGAGTGAGCATAAAGGCTCTGGCGGCCTTTGGACTTGCCCAGGGATTCTTTGAACCTGCTAACCAACATGTTCAACCAGCCTCCTGTAGACATCAAAGCAAGCTCCTGCGGACTTCTCCAGGATCACCGGTCCTGTGATTCGACTGCCCTGCACCTCCAGAGTCTGCAAATCGCAGATCAGCTCTTCCAGACCGAAAACTGAAATAGCACTTAGAAGGCGCTCCGTCTGCACCCTGTCATGTCCAAAGAGAATCAGCCAGATCTGATCTTGAACAACCAGCGGATTTCCCATCCGGTCCTCCACGGGCTCGACAATGCCCTCTTCATCTTGTCGCTGAAGATAGACGTCCCCCATCCCAAGGACGAACCTGGCATGAGGCGAGAAGAACGCAGGCAAAGCTTCCCATGACCTCAGTATTGGGCGCACTTTTGGATTTGATGCATGGGGAGAAAGCTTTGCCAGCACATTATCCGGATCTTTCTTCAAGCTTGGCTCAAGCCCTAACAGGTTGCGCTCTATTTCTGGATGGAAGAGCCGGACATAATCGGCGGCCACTCCGTAACCTGTCTGAAGGTGCCATCTTCCATCCTGCCACCAGAATTGTGCCTGGCTGGCTTCAAGAGTGGCCGCAGCATCTACTACTATTCTCCATTGCGATTTCTTCCATAAAAGCTCCATGTGCCACATGTCGGCCTGGGCCATATCGAAGGGCGAGTCGCTGGCCACAAGATGATCATTGTAGACTTTGCGCAGGATGTAGAACAGGTCGCCTCCACCCGCCCCGCCCTGAAGGCTCACGCCTGGCATCGTTGCCCGCAGACCGTAGGCAAAGGGCAAGCCAGATTTCCTGATCTTCTGGGCCAGCTCGGCAGCGGCTCCATCGCTGAACATGGACTGGTTTAACCACTCCCCAATCTCGCCGATCTGGGCGTTGACCAGCCAATGGGTGGCATCCAAGAAATCCGAGCCCTCGATGTAGTTCTTGGAAGGGAAGATACCTGCTTCAGGAGAGGAGATCAGAGATGAAAAATCCTCTCTGGATATCTTTCGATCCTCTTCAGAGAGATCTTTGTATCGACTGTAAAGGTCGATATAGGTCTCACCGTCTTTGATCAGTACGATTACCCTTCCTCTAACCCCGACCCTGCGTCCGACGCGGCCAAACCGCTGAAGGAAGCCATTGCCTTCACACTGTTCAGTTATCAGGGTATCTGCAGCGAAATCTACCCCAACTTCCACAGCTGGCGTGGATATCAGGATCGCTCTGGGCAGCTTTCCAAATGCGTCAAGGAGACCTCTTCGTTCGTTCTTGGACATCTTCCCGGTGTAAATGATTGCAGGTATCTTGGTCTCTTTCCAGGAGGAGATATTCCTAGTATCCGCATCTAGAAGGCCATCCTCTAAAGCTTTGAGAATCCGTCCGGTCAGATCTTCTCTTTGGGCCTCGTTCTTAATCAGCCAGCCGAACCACGAAAATGCAAGATAGCGTCGCGAAAGCTCCGAGGGGGACATCCTCAGCCCTTCTGCCGCGCCCTCCGGAAGCTCCACAGAGTATCTCAGATAATCGGTAAACTTCGCTGCAAGCTCCAGAGGCAACCCTGCCTCTGTCAGGCCTGAAGATATCTCTTTGAACTCAGGAGCAGCCATCTCCAGCGAGTCCTCGGACCATATCTGCTCCAGATTGCTCTGAACCTCAGTGACAAAGCGATCCAGCTCTCCTGTTATGCGTTCGAGGTCTGTCGGATTTTTCATTCCTGCTCTGATGTACGCCCAGATCAACCTGGCAAGTCTGCTCTTGCCGATTAGCCTAGCATCAATAGAGTTTAACAGGTCAGTGTCTTTCTCCCTGTCTGCAGAATATGCCAGACTTTTGATTACCCAGGCCTGACTCTCCAGTAGCCTGGCAATTTTGGAGATGAGTTCCTCTGTGGGCACTTCAGTTCGGTCTCCATCGGCCAGATCTTTAAGCCGAAATGGCTCCTCGCGTTTCAGCCATTTCTCAATCTCTTCTTCAATCTGAGCCCCAAGCTTCTCTGACGCCAGCCAAGCCTTGAATTGTCCCCAGCGAACTCTTCCGAAGCGAAGCTTCATCTCCGCGGGAATTTCTGCATCATTTGACCTTCCACGGATTCCCTCGAACACCCGGTGAGCCAGATCTGCGGAGTTGAATACTAGCAAAACTTTTTTTGCACCTTCTTCAAGCGAAGATTCTACAGCGCTGACCAATTTTTCCTGCCGGTCTATGTAGCTGCTGGCAGGCTCTAGGAAGGTCACTTCAACATCGCCGCATTTCGATTGCCCCTGCACTTCAGATCCAGATGTCGTCAGGCCGCGAAGTTCTTCCGTGGGTGTGGCCGTGAGGATATGCCACCTGGAACGCTTGCCGATCTTCTCGCCAAGGAGCTGGATTCTACTCTTGAGATGCGCCAGGTTGCGCAGCATCAAGCCGTTGAACAGATGCCCCTCGTCCAAAACAAACTCGTCCACCATGGCAAGCCCGTAAATCAGCAGGCTATTGTACTTCACGTTCTTTCTGAAGAACCAGTACACCTCGTCGGGCGTGGCCAGAATTACAGGCTTATTGAGAGCCTCTATGAGCTTTGTCCTGGACATCCCGCCCTGGAGCTGACCTACTTCCAAGCCGGTTATCTCAGCCAGAGTATCCATCACCTTGCGCTGGTCCTCTAGCAGGGCGACGGTGGGATACATCAGGAGCACCTTTCTTATGAGGCCTTGCTTTAGCTTCCAGAAGAGCGGTACGGCAATGGCGAGTGTCTTGCCGGATGCAGTACCGGCGACGAGAAACGCCTCTTTGTTCTCCAGACCCACCAGCCTGAACGTCTCTGCCTGATGTTTGAATGGAGAATGTCTTTGGCCATCTCTGCTAAATGTATAATCTTGAAATAGGTTTAAAATCGATCGAGGTACGTCTTCACTGATCTCAGGCTGTTTATTCGTAACTACCATCGATATTGGCATGAGATTACCTTCTTTTAACTCTCAGCCTTCGCTGTCACCTATTCGCTAATCTTACCAGGCCTCTCTTATTTGGTTGAAGCTTTTAAGATCCTATCATCCTAAGATACGTTAAACCTTTTGCCTCGTGCCACGAAAGTATTAGCGCCAAAAAAAAAAAATGGCTATTACTGAAATAAAAATGTATCAATCCAGAGCAGTTCTGTAGCATCATGGATTCCGACCGGCCATTTGCCAGAAGGTCGAGGATAACCTCAACTGGACACGAAAGAAATATCATCGATAAAAAATACTGACCTGGTAACTTTAGCCATGAGGCTCCATTCATGTCCCGCATCATCCTCACAGACCGCGGCTCCTTCCTCGGCAAGTCCGGCGAGCAGTTCCGCATCTCCCGCAAGGACGAGCCCGATGTCCTCATTCCTGCCCGCAAGGTAGAGCAGATCCTCGTGCTTGGCAGTGGTATCTCCGTTTCCTCGGACGCGATCGAGATGGCAGACGAGCTTGGCGTGGAGACCGTCTTCGCCAGCTATTACGGGAAGCCCCGCGCCCGCCTCATCCCCGCAAGCCTTGGCGGCACTGTGAAGACCAGGAGGGAGCAGTACCACGCCTACGATGACCATCGCGGCCCTGAGCTTGCCAAGTCGTTCATCCGCGGCAAGCTCAGGAACCAGGCATCGCTCCTGAAGAGCTTTGCCAAGAAGTGGAAGGGCGAGCGAATGGAGCTCTGGCAGGAGTTCAGGGCCGCCTCGGAGGCGATCGAGTCCATGATCCCAGAGCTTGATCTGATCAAGGGCGATCTTGAGATATGCCGCGAGAGGATAATGGGCGTGGAGGGCCTGGGCGCGGACATCTACTGGAAGACATGGGGCAAGCTGATTCCGGGCGAATGGACCTTCCCAGGTCGCGACTACCCGGCCGCAAAAGATCCCATAAACTCGCTCCTCAACTTCGGCTACTATATCCTTGAGCAGGAGGTCTGGGCAGCTACGCTCTACGCTGGCCTGGACCCTTATGCGGGATTCCTGCACGCCGACAGACCAGGCCAGGAGAAGCTGGTCTACGATATGATGGAGGAGTTTAGGCCAATCGTCGTCGACCGCGTAGTCGTCAGCCTGGCCCGCGTGATGTTGCCGGGCCACTTCCAGGAGGATTGCCGCATGACCAAGGATGGCATAAAGATCGCCTCCTCTGCATTCTACAGCCGTCTTGACGAGCGCATAACCTATAGGGAGAAGAGCCAGCTCATCAGGAGCATCATTCGCTCTCAGGCTTCAACTGTAGCCGCATTTCTCCGGGGCGAGAGGACGTGCTACGAGCCATTCACCCCGAGATGGTGATCTCTGGAAGGTTGTCTCTGTGGATACTATCATCATTTATGATATAACCGATGACAGCCTGAGAACAAGAGTGGCCAAAGCTTTATCGGACTACGGCTGCATTCGCATCCAGAAGAGCGCCTTCTACGGTTTCATGAATCATAACGTGCGAGAGAAGCTAAAGCTGCGGCTAGAGAAGATGATGCATGATAAGGAGGGGAACATTCAGTTCTATCCTCTCTGTACAAAATGCTTTTCAATGAAGGATAGCATCGGCGAGATCTACGAGATCAAAGAAGACGATGTCGAGGTGTTTTGAAGGGTGATTACGGTCAGCGATGTGAAGCAGTACCTCTACTGTCCCAAGATAGTCTATTTCGACCATGTGCTCCACGTTCCTAAAGCCCCTGACCAGAAGCTGGACACGGGGAAGGAGAAGCATGATGACCTCACAGGCAAGGAAAAACGCAGGAAGGGTGCAATATTCTACGATCCGGATCTAGACCAGGCGGAAAAGCTCTTTAAAGTCGCCCTGGAGAGCAGCCATTTTGGCCTCAGGGGCGTTCTGGATTACCTGATAAAGACTGATCGGGAGTACATACCAATCGATTACAAGTTCGGGTACTCACACACTGGCGGTGCTCATCTGAACCACAAATATCAGCTTGCAGCTTATGCCCTGCTGGTCGAAGACAATTTTGGGACTATAGTTCGCAAGGGTTATATTCACTACAGCCGCGACAAGATCAATGCAAAAATTGATTTCACCGATGAGATACGCAGGCGGACGCTGAAAATTATCCGTGAGGTTGGGGATATCGTCGAGGAGGAGATCGAGCCAGCATGCACCAAAAACCCTGGCAGGTGCACTGATTGTGAGTACAGACGATACTGTGAGGGGGCTTGATTAATAACTACCTAAGGTGTACTACAAAATCAGGCCAATTTGATATCAATATTCGATAACCGTAAATGTAATCATTAAACAGATTGGAGGGATCATGTATTTCTTTTCAGAGGAGGAGAGGAAGTATCTCCTGAAGAAGCTCATTCCGAAGGCAAGGGAGAAGGAAATAGCGGATGAGTTGAGAGGCTGGAACTGGCACTCGACTGAGTTATCGCCCCCACATGATATCATCCTGCCCGTCTGGGAGATCGGAGACAGGTACTGTGAGACCGGTCGAGATGTTTACCTGAGACATGTGAAAAAAATCAGTGTACCGCCGAGTGAAGAGATGGTAGCAGGCCGTATATATCACGAGGCTATTGCCGAGCTGTATCCCATGGCTAAGAGGCTGATCTACACAAACGGCTTGGGAATCTGCACTGACCTTGCAGAGGTTCTGATGGAGAGGCTGCCTGAGGCGATTGTGGAGGCCGAGGAGCAGCTTGCCTCCTCTGTGGGCTCAAGAGATGCTGCCAGGGAGATAGGTGAGAATCTGAAGAAGCTCTGGGCCTTTGAGGTAAGCAGGATAGTCTCATCCATTTATGCTTACTTGGGAAAGTACAGATATCTAAGCGAAGATTCTCTGATCAACCATGCCCTGCCTTTCGTTGTAGAGCATAAACTGGACGGCCAGTATCTGGGCCTCAGCAGCAACCTCAGTGCGGATGCCATAAACATGGGCGGAATGCTCATATGCGACCTTAAAACTGGACCTAAAAGGGATTTTCACAAGCTTTCGGCCACAGGTTATGCATTGGTGTACGAGAGCCTCTATGAGGTCCCGATAAACATAGGCTGCACAGTCTACCTCAGTTTCCCTCAGAATCATCCAACACCGCATATTGATAGGGATTTCTTCCTGATCACCGACGAGGTAAGACAGTGGTTCATCGAGGAGCGAGATCAGAAACAGGATATGATCTTCTACGAGAAAGATCCTGGTAGATGCCAGATGCAAGGGAGTTGCAGGTACAGAGAACACTGCCGCTAATCTTTTTCCATTCTCATCGGGATGTGCTTTGCGACCTGATGATTTGGTTAGATGTGAAAGTGGAAAATATCTCTTTCAGTTCCCTTCTCATCGGGATGTGCTTTGCGACAGCCGATTTGCGCCACGCCTGGATGCGTGGAGCATACTCTTTCAGTTCCCTTCTCATCGGGATGTGCTTTGCGACTCTAACGTAGATGACTCCGGATGGGGATCATCGATCATCTTTCAGTTCCCTTCTCATCGGGATGTGCTTTGCGACTTCATCTTTATAGCCCTCTACGAAACTAGGGACAAACCCTTTCAGTTCCCTTCTCATCGGGATGTGCTTTGCGACCGACAAGCGTCCTTGTGATGCCCTGGCCATCTGCGGACCTTTCAGTTCCCTTCTCATCGGGATGTGCTTTGCGACCCAGAATCAGGCAAGTGGTATCGATCTCATCCGCATCTTTCAGTTCCCTTCTCATCGGGATGTGCTTTGCGACCTTACCCGCAAGGAATGGTACGATTCCATATCAGCTGACTTTCAGTTCCCTTCTCATCGGGATGTGCTTTGCGACCGGAATCATATGCGAATAATGTCGCGTCAACTCGCTGCTTTCAGTTCCCTTCTCATCGGGATGTGCTTTGCGACCGTTACCATCCGAGCGCTGTAGCTTTTTGCAAATAACAGCTTTCAGTTCCCTTCTCATCGGGATGTGCTTTGCGACCCATCGAGATGTACTGGTTCGGTCGTAAGGGGGTCTACTTTCAGTTCCCTTCTCATCGGGATGTGCTTTGCGACCCGTGGAGTGGTGAGGAGAAGGATCTCCCTGTAGGCTTTCAGTTCCCTTCTCATCGGGATGTGCTTTGCGACTTGCCAATACCATGGCAGGATCTCCAAGCTACTTTCTTTCAGTTCCCTTCTCATCGGGATGTGCTTTGCGACCATGCTGCTCTGATTGTGGTCCAGAGCCGTCCAGATGTACTTTCAGTTCCCTTCTCATCGGGATGTGCTTTGCGACCGAATTCTGGCTCTTCTCCCTCGAACCGCAGTCCCTCTTTCAGTTCCCTTCTCATCGGGATGTGCTTTGCGACATATCCTCGCGGGTGATCCCGAACGCCGTGAAGTTGGCTTTCAGTTCCCTTCTCATCGGGATGTGCTTTGCGACCTATAATTACTAATAAGGCATCGGAAATTTCAGATGCTTCTTTCAGTTCCCTTCTCATCGGGATGTGCTTTGCGACTGTGTTGAGTCAATGACCCAATCAACTGGATCTGGCTCCTTTCAGTTCCCTTCTCATCGGGATGTGCTTTGCGACGGGCGTAAAGTCTTCCTCATCCCATATTCCCAAGCCTTGCTTTCAGTTCCCTTCTCATCGGGATGTGCTTTGCGACACCATGATAAGCACACCCTCCAAGAAGCAGATCTGCACTTTCAGTTCCCTTCTCATCGGGATGTGCTTTGCGACAATCCGAGCAGAGCAACTTCATTGGCTGGACGCAGGGCTCTTTCAGTTCCCTTCTCATCGGGATGTGCTTTGCGACCTGAAATCAGTTGAGCTGGCCGAACTGAAGCTTAAGTCTTTCAGTTCCCTTCTCATCGGGATGTGCTTTGCGACACCCCGTGATGGCCCGCCCAAGAGAATTCCTGATGACTTTCAGTTCCCTTCTCATCGGGATGTGCTTTGCGACACTTCCCGCAGCTCGTGAAGGTCGCGCAAGAGCCCTCTTTCAGTTCCCTTCTCATCGGGATGTGCTTTGCGACCGTCCGCCTCAGGGTCCTCGCCGGTGCTGATGTTCACTTTCAGTTCCCTTCTCATCGGGATGTGCTTTGCGACTAGCTACCGTCCTCGTTTTTCGGGGCTTTGTCTTTCCCTTTCAGTTCCCTTCTCATCGGGATGTGCTTTGCGACATTATGGAGTTCAACTGGAACGGAATTAGATAGTATTCTTTCAGTTCCCTTCTCATCGGGATGTGCTTTGCGACATCTATTGCTTCCGCCTTGGCCTGTGCAGCCGCGTATGCTTTCAGTTCCCTTCTCATCGGGATGTGCT
>JGI11944J13513_1001055_pt1 | contig 23393 bp, 25 predicted proteins | sample TerdegcoTASludge_FD_13513 | JGI IMG/M metagenome (IMG submission 13513) | reverse complement strand
TGTTCCTTGAGCGTCACTTATTCAGCCGGATGTTCCCCTGCGACCCGGCAGCATGAACGATGCCCGGGGACGCCGTGTTCCTTGAGCGTCACTTATTCAGCCGGATGTTCTCCTGCGACCCGGTGAGGTATCCCAGTTTCCGCATCTCTGCCACGAGTGCAGAGAGGAAATCCTCGTGGAGGGTGACCCTGACCGGCCCGGACACTTCATCGGACTCCAACCGGTACCCCGCGAGCTGGTCCCGGAGCCTCGAATAGGGTATGCGGCCGGAACCTCCAACGACCTCGAGAAGCGCAACAATTGCAAGTCGCTTCAGTTCGAACCGGGAGAAGAAATCATCGAGGCTCTGCACCTCCACGTCAAGGCCCCGCAACCCGTCCTCGACCTCTTCGATCGAGAGCTCGACGATGATCGATCCGTCCATGACAACTTCGTGCATGCACTCCATCGCGACATGGATGCAGGAAGAGATCCCGTGCGCCTGGAGATCCCCCTCCTCGATCTCTCCAAGACTCTCTGACACTATCTTGACGCGGCAAACTCCGGCCGGGATCTTCCTGATCAGCCGGAAATCTCCCTTATCGTCCCCCCTGACCAGTCCATTCTCCTCGAGGAGATCTGCCACGAACAGGAACGATCCCGCATCACCTGCCTCCTCCTCGGAGATTGCCTCTCCCTCCTCCCGCGGTGGCAGGTCGATTCCTCTCTCCTCGAGCTCCGCCTTCAGGACGGGAAATGCTCTCTGCATCATGCCTTCGACGTAGACCTCCCGGTTCCGGGCAAGATCTGCCTCTGAGAAGACGATGTCGCCCTCGCTGTTCAAACCGAGGATCTTTTCAAGACCGGTTCGCGCTTTTTTGAGCTTCTCGATGCGGCTCCGGCGGGACGCAGCGACAATAGCCCTGTCCACCTCGTCATCCGGGTCTCCCTCCCATTCCTCGAGGTCCCATTCATCGTCCCCGTCGCTCCTGTCATCCCTGCTGGCAGCATCTCTTTCGGCGAGGTTTTCCAGGAAAGCGATGAGGCTGTCCAGCGTTCCTTCGAGTTCCTCCCTCTCGGAGAACGTGGCAACGGTCTTTTTGTGGGCTTTGCACCCCTTCTTCCGCAAATACTTGATGAATGCGTCTGCACCCTCGGCTGAATCGAACAGGAGGGACTCTTCCAGTACCATGGAGGAAGGTTGGAGCGGAGGGATAGTGAAGGATGCGGTGGGGGGAGGTGGGGGAAAAGGGGGGAGGTCAGAGGCCGATCATGGTGACCCTGTAGGCTTTGATGATGAGCCTTTCTACATTATCCATTTTCCAACCATCAACATCTTTTTCCATTTTGAGTGTATTTCTCAAGTAATTATCCCAGGCCCGATAGAAGTCAGACTGTGGATCTCGATAATTTACATAAACACTTTTTGGATTTCCCACGTAATCTTTTATTATTGTATTTGTTACATCGATAGTCATTGGGGATATTTCCATTCTTATGGTACATATCCCACTTTTTGCCAGATTATTACTGGAATCAACCTGAATGAGAGTTATAACAAATGTTTTTGTAGCATCATCAAAGAACCAGCGTGGCTCAGAAAGCATAACCGATCCGCTCAATTCCCGTTTGACAACAGCTCCATTTAAAAGAGAAATAATGGGCAATCCAGTCTCCGATTTGAATAAAAGATTTCCGAATTGAAAACGATTTGCGCTTGCAGGTATATTGAGTATATCTACACCATCCACTTTTACTGAAAGAGATTTATCATCATTTGGATTTTCCACCGACAGCACCCCCCCGCTCACCTGCATCGTGGTCTCCTTGTAGGGGACGCTCTTGTAGACGAGGGCATTGACGTCGCTCTGGAGCACGATCATATTCCGCTCCATGTTGCGGATGTTTGCATCTGCTTGAGCATTGAGTAATGCAGGATATCCAAAGAGAGTGACCATTGCGATTCCGGTCATCATGATACCAAAGATGATAACGAACCCAACAGTCTCTGAAACAGCCCATTCCCCATTAAAATCTCTATGAACATTCATTTTTGTTGCTAAATACGACATTAAACTGTATGTCCCGAAGAATTATATATAATCATGTTTAACCCATGTCCTGTCGTAGATCCTCCAACTCCGAGAGTTGTTCCGATCCCGGCAAGGGAGACTTTTCTTTCAATGTTTCCTCTAGAGACCGCAATATAATCATCACTGCTCCCTGAAGTTATTTTCACAAAATACTCCCTTGCCGCAACTTCGTCCGGAATGTCGAATAAAGTCGCAATATCACCCTGATTTTTTTGCCGAGAATGGGACGCAGGTGCGATAACATAAAGATCAATGATACGAGTACTGATACCATTTCCAATATCAATAAATGCAGATTCCGATAATTGATCAATAGGACGCTCAATAATCCCGGAAGAGAGCGTAAGAACAGTAATGATCATCAGAATCATCAGAACCCCAGAGATAAACAAATATTCAAGCATTCCACTGGCACCGTTCTCCGTCAGTTTCCTCTTTTTCATCAGTATTGCTCCTCGTGCATTTCGTTATAGGAGGTAATTCCATTATTATAATGGATAAAAAGAATCCGCGAATCGTTGTAATAGGAAACGATGGCGTTTTTCCTGTCAAAAAAGAGAACTTGAATATCTTCTTTATATGATTGTTTAACAATATCGTCCCAATCATTTGATTTCAATTGAAAAATCAGAGATCGCAAATCCTGAATATCTGTCTTTGGAAACTCAAGAACACTCTCTGAGGTAGTTTTTCCTACCAGTGCAGATTCAGCGACAATTATTGCTAATATAAAGATAATAATACTCACAATAAAACCCATCATAACAATCCATTGTCCTTCCTCATTCAGCTTCGCCATATAAGGGCCTCCACGAGAATGATCTTATCTTTCAAATCAGGATCGGATGCGTCACTCCCCATTTTTACCCATTGCGTCACTTTCACTGCATTCTCTCTGAAGTATCCAACGCCGTCAGAGGTAAAATCAATTGGGGGTTGAATCTCACCACTTGAATGATCTCTGTGATATAATTGAACTTTAAAATGAAGGGAGTCGTTTCCAGAAAAAATACGAGTATTCAGTAATTGGGTGAAATAGGCATTAAAAGCAGCATTAAAACCGGAATGGGGTGGTGGATCATCTCGAATGCACTGGTAAAGGATGCTTGGAGTTCCATACTCCTTTGGCGTGTTTAGTACTAATAACGCATCATGGCCAAGCTGTTCAAGTTGCATATCAGTGATGTGCGTTTCCTGGGGAGTGATAATTGTAGAAGAAGAAATAACTAAATATGCGGTCACAAGCATTAAAATCGCTGCAGAAATCCCCTCTATTGTATAGAGTTGGGCACTGTCATTTACCATATCTTGATCTCCATAACCGCCCATGTGAGCGGAGGTATCTGGGTGTAATTCTGGATGATAAAGGGGAAGCCATCACTTACTGGCTGATCAAATGTCATTCTTAATTCAATAAGATCATTTTCCCCAATTGACCAACGATGAAGATATCCAGCTTCCATAACAATTTTTGTATTATTATCTATCGTCATAGGTGCTGTAAAAACTCCACCATTAACGGTTATTGTGGGAGATTCGGCAGAAAAATGGCCAGGATAATCAACAAGAGTATCACGCTGATAGAATTGGAGATTTGTCATTTGAGTTCCTGGAATGGTTACATTTTTTAAAAATATTGTAATATTTTCTTCATAGGGATTCATTCTATATGCAGGATGGAGAGCAGGAGAGTTTAATTCATAGAGATTAATGAACAGATTGATAGAATCACTTGTACCATTCGTTAAATTTATTTCCGTATACCCCGGATTCTTGATTGTTACAACCCTACGGATGTATCCATGTTTTTGCGGGGCCTCCTCACCAATGTACCATAATCGGGAGTTTGTTCCATTGAGTTCTTTTAGAGAAATATTAAAATTGTATGGATAATCACCAAAAATTAATTTTTGTTTATAATCTGAAGGATAACATAAGTTGTTCATCCCCAAACACCCGATAGTGACAGGGGTGAAGAATTTTTCGATTTTATATCTTTGAATAATTCCAGGACTATTACGATCAATTGCCAATCCTAGACGCTCTAATTGATTTCGTTCGTTATAATTTGCCAGGTTAAGAAGTTGCCAATAAAACGGCTCGCCTTTTGCACCAAATTCTCCAGGGTCTTCAACAAGAACCACTCCTGTCCGGTAAGCAACCGCGTCGTAATCGATGGTTCTACTTTGAAGATTGATTAACAGACCGGAAACCATCATTGCGATAAAAATAAATGAAATCATAAAAATTGTGAAACCAATGATAAAGTCGATAGAAAGTTGCCCATCCTCCAGGGATCTCTTTCGATTATCATCCATAACTAATGATGATTGAAGATTATAAATATAAATAATTGAGTGATTTTCACAATCTCAATGATGCAAATATCTCATTTTCAGAATCTATCATTTGAATAATGAAATTTTCCTTTCAAAATATTTTTTTAACTGCAAAAAATGTTTGGATCATTTCAGCAAAATATAGATTTTATTGGGATCAAAGGTGAAACTACCGACCTTCCCTCCACTCCCCCCTATGATATTATCGGTTCCTTCAACATAAAAGTTAAAAGTAACTTGAGTTTGTCCTTCGCAGAGATAGGGCTTAATATCAAAGGTATATGAACCCCTGATTGGCACTGGAGGTTGGATCACTGCATGTCCTATTTTCGTTAATCCTCTGCACCCAGGGATACTGATGTAGTAGGTCTCATACCATGTCCTGTCCCAATCATAGAGCCAGGGGGTTCCATTCCTCATAAATGTTCGGTTGAATGACTGTGTTATGATTGTATCCTTGATAGTAGGAGTTTCAAAGAAGTAGTTAACTTCCTCACCCCCAATTGGGGTCTGAGGTTGCCCGCCAATACAGGTGAGGTAGGTGGTTGGCAATGATACACTATACCATTGCTTTCCATCACTGAATTGAATTACAGAATCTTCATCAAAGAACGTGATTCTACCGACGTTGAGGGTAGTATTCTTCACTTTCAGGTGGTAAGTCGTCTCCCATGTCTGTTCCAGTTTTATTGTTCCAATATTGAATGAAAGCAATCCTGAGGTCCAGTTCGAAGTGTCGTCCCTGTATTGATTCCGGTAAATCGTAGTCCCATTGAACCAGTACTTCCATTCGTCGGTGAATTTCAGGTAGTCAAAAACATCTTTCCCTTCCATGGGCCAGCTACTGGTGTTTGTGGCAATGGTGACGTCGTCAAAAGATTGGTCCATTGTGACACCAACGCCGGCTTCTTCGCGTAATAATCCTGCGATTTTATCATATAAATCTCTCAATGCTTGTTCGTCTCCTGCCCATTGATACCAACCACCCGTTGCCTTTGATAATGATGTGAGATCATTTACAACATTTGAATCTAATGTTTCAGCAAAACCTATTGTATAAATCTTAATTTTTTTATCACCATCTGTAGCAAAAACTGACATATTTTGTAAATTAGATTGCCCATCTGAGGAACGATAATAAGTCTTTGATAAAATTCTTTCTTTCCACCCACGATCATAATAATCATAATACCAAAGAGGGATATCACTATTCTTCCTTAAAGTCATATTCCCATAATTTCCACCATACCAATCGAAATTATACCATTGATATTGATTGAAAATTGTTATAGCACCTGGCCACTTTCCTGGGTTGGAATATTCTGTGCTATATTCTGGGGTATAATTATAGCCATAACCTTTTGCTATTGGTGATCCATGAAGGTTCCAGTCACCATCCGTCATGATAATGACTGCTTTAACCGCATCATCACGTCCATTTTGTTTGAGGTGTTTAATTGCCTCATAATAGGCGTTCCTCATATTTGTTGCACCCGTTGCTGTGAGCGAATTAATTGAGGTGTTAACAATATTTGGATCAGTAGTGAGTACTTGATTTAAAGTAACGTCGGACGCAAAAGAAACTAATGCAACCCGATCACGACCAGAATCCAAATTCATTTTAGCAACGAATTCCATTGCAGCATTTTTTGCTGCTTCAATTCTCGTAGGGTTAATATCAGTTTTTGTCATACTCCCAGAACGATCAAGTACTAAAACAACATCAACAGGTTTTGGCCTTAAAGCGTATCCATTTCCTACCACTTTTACATTCACCGTCACAGTATCGTTCCAGGCTGCGACAAGAGGGGATACATTTGTAATAATGCTCAGGAACGGTACATTTGTCCATTGAATGGAAGCACTTTGAGGGGGATAACTGGCCCATCTGGCTGTAATGGTACAATTATCGTGCTCCTGGGGATATCCCATGCCAGGGAAATAACCAGGGCGGAAATATGCCAAAGCATACCCTTGGGTTGAGGTATTCTTCTGGATAGTGGTAAGTGAACTGTCAACCCATTGGGGGTTGTTGCCTGTACTGTATGAATAATGCCAAGAACCTATCGTGAAATTTACAAGCTGGTTTTTCACGGGGTTGCCAAACTGGTCCATGACAACTGCCTTAAGCTCGGTAGTGGCTTTATCAGGGTTTCCCGGCACGTCCCAGCTTGGGAGCAACTGGGGATTTGCCATAAGGACCATCTGGACAGGTTCAGTGGCGATAATCTCCACCAACTTTGAATTGGTTGCATAGGTAAGGTCTGGTTTTGGAGATACAGCGGTAGCGGTGATATTGATAATACCTGTTTTTGTTTTCGGACCGTAAGTGACTTTTATTTGTCCAGTTAAGTTTGTGGTGAGAAGGGTATTCTCTCCCAGCGGGGATGTGTTCATCCAGAATTGGGCATTTTTCACACCGTTTCCAAACTGGTCCCGAAGTGTATACACAATAGTAAAGACATTTACCCCATCAGCCGGTATATTCGGATAGGGATCGGGAACAGAATATGATGAAAACTGTTGTTCAATGACAACCGGCACAGCTTCAGAAATACCTTCAATATCAATTACTCTATCTGAGACACCACTGAACAGAGGATGGACTGTAATTTTGTTAAGACCAGGATGAAGATCCATTCTCATAAGACCTGTTCCAATACCGTTTGAATCGAGAGGAATAGTGATTGAGGGTGTTAATGTTGTTCCATTCCAAAATCCTGCTCGCGCAGTTTCATTTGGCACTGAAGGGGAAGTTACAGAAAAAGTAACATATTCAGTGAAATGACGATTATCAATAGAATTGTTGAACTGATCACGATAATGAACTCGAATTGTTACATTTTCCCCTACCAAAGCTTGAACTGGGGCATCAAACCAATCCAACTCCGTAGGAAAATCATGATCTATATATAAGGTAGTGGAATTTGAGCTATAACCCCCTGGATATGTGACTTTGCCAGTGATATCTATTGATCCACTTTTTGTTCCGGATGTAAAAATAGAATTCGCTCGTCCATCCAACCCAGTAATGACTAGTGAGGGGGAAATTGTTCCCATCCCTGTGGGAGGAATGGTAAAATCAGTTCGAAGATAAGGAATGGAATATCCGCTCGATATATTAATTGGCCATACTGATACCTTGGCTCTATCACTTCCATTTGCGACAACCCAAATTTTTTCTGTATCAGAAATAACATCTTTCGTCTCAATTTTAATCAAATCAGGAATTGGAATGACCTGGATTGTGTATACATGTGAATCTTCCTTGGGAACCCCCCCGTCCATATAGTGGACAATTACACTTAGATTACCTATTCCACCGGTAGATGCAGCATGAAATGTTGTCGATGCTTGGCCATATTGGTCAGTGAGAATTGAAGTTGGGGCAAGAGATCCTATAGTGGGATTGTCGAATGAAAAAAGGATTAAATTTCCTGCCAAATATCCACTTGAATTCGAGGCGGTGATTCTAATATTTATATCATTATCAGTAATCACAAGATTACTAGGGCTATAGTCGATGAGGATCGTAACATTTTCTGCTAGCACAACATTAACTGTAATTCCGAGTAGAATTAAAACACAAAGTATCACTATGCCGCCTTGTCGCATATCAACCCACCTTCAGCACTCAGCAGGTACTACATTTTTATGATAATATAAATATGCACCCTACCAAAAAGTTTGAATCATCTATTGTTGACTTCCTTACCTCCGCCACCACCCGCGAACTCACCCCCGCCGAATTTCCACTCGCCGAGCAGGCCTGGACCCACTACCGGGGCCAGAAGGCAGACCCGGAACACGAGCGGATCTTCGGAGTCTTCGAGAACGGAACCCTCGCCGCCACCGCCCGCTGCACCCGCCATACAGATGACCCGGAGTGAAGCCCCGAACCCTCCTTAAAAAATTATATATTACTAATATACAAATTATTAGTTAATTGTATGTTTGTAATATACAATTATTCCATGATGGGACCATGTTCACCGTTAACCGCCTGGAAGAAGTGCTGATCGATCAAAAAGAGGCGTTCCTGAGGAGGGATCTAGGAGTGCCGAGAGAGGTTGACCTTGACCGGTATCTTGGATCTTCACACATCATCGTGGTCTCGGGGATCAGGCGATGCGGAAAGTCGACGCTCCTCCGGCAGTTCGCGGAGAAGACAGGCGATTTCCTGTATGTAAACCTTGACGACGAGCGGCTCTTTGGGTTCGAGATCGGGGATTTCGAGAATCTCGTGCTGGTGTTCGAGAAACTGCACCCGGGCGCCAGGGTGATGCTCATCGACGAGGTCCAGAACGTCGAACACTGGGAGCGTTTCGTGCGGAGGGTCCACGACGAGGGCTACAAGGTGATCCTTACCGGGTCGAACGCTCATCTCTTGAGTACTGAGCTGGGGACACGCCTGACAGGAAGATATCTGCAGATCGAACTCTTCCCGTTCTCGTTCCGGGAATACCTGCGGTACAAAAGGGTGGAGACGGGGAACCTGACAACGCAGAAGAAGGCAGAGATCCTGAACCATTTTGATTCCTACCTGGAGAACGGAGGATTTCCCGAATTCCATACAATTGGGGACGAAGAGGTGCTGAGAAGGACATACGAGGAGATCCTGTTCCGGGATATCGTGGCCCGGTATGGCATCAGGGACGTGAAGATGTTCCGGCAGATGGCCCGCTACCTCTTTTCAAACTTCACGAAGGAGGCGAGTTACCACTCGCTGAAGAATGCACTCGGGATAAGGTCGGCGATGTCGGTGAGGAGCTATGCCAGGTACATGGAGGAGGCATACCTGCTATTCGAGATGTTCAATTACCAGCACTCGCTGAAGAAACAGTATGCGGGGACGAGAAAGTTCTTCGTGGTGGACAACGGGATGAGAAACGCCGTCTCGTTTCGGTTCTCGGGTGACTGGGGGCGGATGCTTGAGAACCTCGTCTTCATCGAGCTGAAAAGGCGCGGGCTTTCCGTGTATTTCTGGCGGGAGGACGTGGAGTGTGACTTTCTTGTCGAGAAGAAAGGGAGAATCGTGGAGGCAATACAGTGTTCCTGTGCAATCGGCGAGAAGAACAGGGAGAGGGAGATCTCCGGGCTTTTGGCAGCCATGGACCGCTGGAAGATTGACTCCGGGATGATCATCACGTATACCCAGGAGGAGGAACTGGATTTGCCTGGCGGCAGGAAGGTGCGGCTTATCCCTGCATGGAAGTGGCTGACAGGGAACATGCTCCTATCGAGGCAACCATGAACACCGCCCCTTTGAGTTACACTCCCCCCACCCCCTACCTTTTTCCCCCTCTCTTCCCAACCCTCCCCGAGGAAGAACGATCCATGACATCCCCCACCATCCGCGAACTCACCCCCGCCGAGTTCCCGCTCGCCGAGCAGGTCTGGACCCACTACCGGAACCAGAAGGCCGACCCGGAACACGAGCGCATCTTTGGCGCATTCGTCAACGGAAAACTCGCCGCGACCGCCCGGTGCACCCGCCACCCCGACGGGCTGGAGATGGACTGCGTCTTCTCGCTCGACGAGTATCGCGGGCAGGGCCTCGCCCGGAAGGTCGTCGAGGCGCTCCTTGCAGCCTGCGGGAAGGAGAAGATCTACATCCATTCGACACTCGTGCTCCGCCAGTTCTACGGTTCCCTCGGGTGGAGGCCGATTCCCGAGAAGGAGATGCCGCAGACGATCCGGGACAGGTTCATCTTCTGCTTCGGGGAGATGGAGGGGTGCAACGCGGTACCGATGGTGCGGAAGGGGCGGTGAGGGGATAGGGAGAGGGAAATAAAGGGGGGCAGTTCAACCATAGTGATGAGCGTGAATCAGATAGATACGAGTGATGGCAAAAGGCGTGACGGAATGACCCAGCGCGAGCGGGACTGGCGGGACTAGGAGATAATCGCCCGGATTGACAGGAGCGGCGAGTTTGTCGCATTTGACCCGGCTGATATCCTGCGGGATGATTGATTGCATCCTGCCATGTCCCACGGGATACCATTATGTGTTCTACAGGATGAACAGGAATTGGACGAGGTGATGGGATATCGACGTATATGATCTTTTGAAAGAGAATAGACGGGAAATCCTGAAGATTGCATCACGGTATGGTGCAATGGATATCCGGCTGTTCGGATCAGTTGCAAAAAGGAGTGCCACCGAAACAAGCGATATAGATTTCCTTGTCACGCTGGAACCCGGCCGGACCCTTTTCGATCTCGGTGGGCTTGCATACGAACTGGAGCAACTCCTCGGAAGGCATGTAGATGTCGCTACCCGGCCAATCCTCCGTAAGGAAGTGCGGGAGAGGGTAGAGAAGGAAGCAATCCCATTATGAGAGACGATTCGCTTCGCTTCCAGGATATTCAGAATGCAATTGAGAATATTGAGAAGTATAGCAAATGCACAAGGCAGGAGTTCATGCAGAATGAACTGGTGCAGGTTTGGGTAGTTCATCATCTCCAGATGATTGGAGAAGCGGCAAGGGGGATCTCTTCGGAATCGCGTGCGAGGTTATCGTCGATTCCCTGGCCAAAGATTATTGGTCTTCGGAATATTCTTGTCCATCATTATTTTTCAATCGATCCTGAAGAGATATGGCGTGTCCTGGAAGTGGACATTCCGAAACTGAAAGCAGATTTGGAGAAGGCGCCCGGTCCCGCAAGTAATAAGGATAGATGATCTTACTTGTTTGACCCTGAATCTGCTCGCATTCACCCAGCGTTCGAAAATATCACCTTTTGAATGACCCAAGGAAAAACGGTGAGATGGGATTCGCTGACACGGCAGTTCACAGGATCTCTTTAAGCCGCCTCTCCGCCGTCCTGCAGTACTTCTCCGAGATGTCGATCCCGAGGTATGTCCGGTTCAGCCTCTTTGCGACCACGCAGGTCGTCCCGACCCCGGCGAACGGGTCGAGGACGGCATCGCCCTCGTAGCTGAAGAGCTTGAGCGCCCGGGCAACGAGCTCCTCGGGGAACATCGCAGGGTGGTCATACCGGGACATCTGCCTCTCGGCACCGATCGACCACTTCGCAACCACCCACTTCTTGAACTCGTCGGCAGAGATATCGATCCTCTCCCGCGACCCCTCCTTTTTGAGGTCGCCCTTGGCAAAGACCTCGAGGAACTCCCAGGTGTACTTGAGGTAGGGGTTGCTCGGGCTCTTCCAGCTCCCCCATGCCGTGTACTTGCAGTTGTAGTTGTTCTTCTCCCACAGGATCTCGCCCTTCCAGATAAGGTGCCTGTCCATGAGGAACCGGGAGATGATGTGGTGGCTCGGGATGTAGTCCGAGAAGAGCGGCTGGACGTTGACGATGAACCGCCCGCCATACTTGAGCACCCGGATGCACTCGTCGAAGACGGCAAAGAGCTTCCCGAAGTACCGCTCCCAGTCGACCCCGTCCTCGCCGGTGTCGTACCCGAGCCCGAAGTTGTAGGGCGGCGAGGTGACGATGATGTCGATGCACTGGGGCGGCAGGTCTTTCAAGAGGATCTCGCTGTCTCCGGCAAGGATCCTGTTCCGGAATCTCTCGGGCAGGTCGTTGTTCTCCGGGGAAAAACCGTGCCCGTGGGCGTAGAACCACGGCCCCCTCTCCCGGACCTTCTCCTTTCTCCCCCGCACCTTCCTCTCCCGGTTGAAGGTCGCGTAGATCCGCCTCCCGCCCCGGATCCCGTAGCTGCCGATCGCATCGACCCGCCGGGCGAGCTCGTCGAAGACCTGCCCAAGGCGCGGGTGGTTAGCCGGGGAGATGCACGCCCGGAGCGCATCCATCTCGCCAGGGGCAAGGGACCGGATGCAGAAGTGGAGGGCCGTCTCCTCGACCTCGAAGAAGAACGATCCGTTCCTTGCACGGTCCTCCATTCCCCGGACGCATGCCCGCTCGTCGCCGGTGAGTGGGTGCTCGAGGGCGACTGTCACCCGCAAAAAGTCGGGCCGCTCTTCCCCGCTCTCCCCCTCTCCACCACCGGGAACCGTCATTCTACAAGGTCCCCCCCGCGGGAGAGGATGGTGGTGTCTGACTATAGCTGCCGGGCCCGGGAGGGTGCACCACGCCTCCCCCCTCGAGCCCCGGGGGGGATGATTGCTGTTCCTGGCGGAGATGAACCTCCGGGTCCTGCGGGCTGCATCCCTGCACCGTGCGCCAGAGGCCCGGCTGCTCCCCCCGTGCGGGAAAAATCCTGCATCGACCCGGTATTCTGAGTGCATTCATGATCCTCCCACCCCTGTCACCAGGAGAAATTTCGTCCCGGAAGAGTTATAGGTGGAGGTCCTGTCCCTGCCTCGCGGGCATGCACCCCCTGCCGGGGAAGCATCCCTGCTCCCCCGCAGCTCCTCCGGCGATCCGGGCGGCATCCACATCCCTCCTGAAAATTGCCCCGGCCGTCGACCGCTCCCGGGAGCAATCGGGTCCCTGGAAAAATAACATCACGCTCCCGGCCGGGAAAGGAGATCCCTGCACCCGGGATCCGTTGGGAAACAAGCCCCCTTCCCCTGCCCCCAAAAGGAGGGGTGACAAAATGAGATCATTTACCCGGATGGTACAGGACGGGAAGGCCCGCGCCGCGCCCGCCTCCCCCCTGATCCCCGCCCGCCTCCCCGATCGTGCACGGAAAAGCTGCTTCCCTCGAAACGACAGGCCGCCTCTCGAGCAGCTTCATCGCCCTTGCGAGCCGGGCCTTCAGTTTCATGTTCTCGATCTCGAGGCGGCGGACCCTCCTGTGGAGAGGCTCCGTGCCGCCGGCACCGCAGAGGCTCGCAATGTAGTTCTTCAGGAACCTGTCAGCCCGGTTCTCCTTCCGGGGGATCCACAGGAACTCGACCTCGAGGCTCTTAGTTGCGATCAGGTCGCGGATGCGTGCCTTCTTCAGCGCATACGTTGCAGGCCGGCGGGGGGTGACTGCGGCAAGATGCCAGACTACGACCTGGCTGTCGGTATAAATCCGGGCGCTGGATTGCTCGGGCAGGTTCTCGAGCGCGAGGATGACGGCATTGAACTCTGCATCGTTGTTGGATGCCCCGCGTTCGTAGCTGACGTAGACCTCCTCGCCGGGAAAGAGGGCGATGCTGTGGCCATCGCCGCTCCCGTCCACCATGACGGAGATACACCGGCCCCGTGCCGGCACAAATTCCGGAGAGAAGAGGGGCAGGGCATCTCGGGGAGGGAGGGGAGCACCAGTCTGCGAACAAAACCCGGTCTCCTCCCTCTCCATCCGTCCTCAGTGGGTGTTGTACGTGATACCACTATTTAAAATTTCCGTATGTGCAGCAGCGATCATGCGTTTAAAACTATTATTTTTAAAATTCAGGGTCGGATATCCATTAAAATAATATTCTGCGAAATCATTCTAAAAAAGTATTATTTCGAAAAATGGATGTTTATCTCACGATTTTTGTGATCGGGATCTCGAGGATGTCCTCGGCCCCCGCTGCCTTCAGGCCCGGGATCAGGACATTGACATCCCGCTTGTTGACGACGGTCTGGACGCTGTAGTAGTCGATCCCGTGCAGGCGGCTCACGGTGGGGCGCTTGAGGGCGGGAAGGGCCGCGACAACGCGCTCCATCGCACCTGCGGGCACGTTCATCGAGAGGAGGACCTGGCGCCGTGCCTCTATCACCCCGAGGAGGAGGGTGACGATCTCCTCGATGGCCCGCCTCTTCCCGGCATCCTCGAAGCTCTCCCGGTTCGCGATGATCACGGTGTGCGACTCCATGATCTGGCCGATGATCTTCAACCCGTTCCTCCGGAGGGTGGACCCTGTCTCGGTGAGGTCCACGACGACGTCCATCAGGTCAGGGACCTTTGCCTCCGAGGCACCGTAACTTGGAAAGATCCTGACCGGGATTCCCAGCCTCCCGAAGTACTCGCGGGTCAGCTCCGGGTACTCGGTCGTCACCCGGCTTCCGGGACGGATCTCCCTGGCATCGTCGATCGGCTCGTCCCTGTGCACCGCGACCACGATCCGGACGGTCCCCTCGCCGGTCTTGCTGTAGTTGAGGCGGGCGACCTCCCGGACGCGGGCCCCGGTCTCCTTGACCCAGTCAAGCCCGGATATGCCGAGGTCGAAGTACCCCATCTCCACGAACCGCGGGATCTCCTGGGGCCGGAGGATCTTCACCTTGCTGATCCGGGCATCCCCGATCACCGGGTTGTAATCCCGCTCTGTCCGCTTCACCTCGAGGTCCGCCTCGCGGAAGAGGAGGAGTGTCTGCTCCTCGAGGCTCCCCTTCGGGAGTGCAAGAGTGATCATGGTTTATATATTCGGCATAGTGAATGAAAAAATACCCGGTTCCCGGGAAGGACAGGGGGATTTCAGTCCAGCGTGTGGACAACGAGCCCGGAGAGGAGTTTTGGCTCAAACCACGTGGACTTGGGCGGCATGATCAGGCCGCCGTCTGCGATAGCAAGCACGGTCTCCACCCGCACGGGCTGCATCGCAAAAGCAGCGGCATAGTCCCCGCCTGTCACCCGTGCCATGAGGTCCGCGAGGGGCCGGGCCCCGCCGAGGTACTGGAGCCGGGGATCGCGGCGCGGGTCGGATATCCCGAGGAGGGGCTCGAGCACCTCCCGCTGGAGGACGGAGACGTCGAGCGACCCGATCATGTCAGCAGCATTCCCCTTCTCCCGGGCGCACTCGTACCATTTCCCGCCGAGGAAGACGTGGAAGACATGGAACCGGTCCGGGCTTGCCGCCCGCGGCGGAACATGGAACGCACGGGGATCGACGTCTCCGCAGGGCTCAACAGTGAACCGCTCTCCCAGCCTGCCGAGGAACTCCTCCTCCCCCATCCCGGCAAGGTCGGAGACGAGCCTGCTGTACCCGTGGATCTTCACGCCGTTGTGCGGGAAGAGGACTCCCATGAAACGGGTCGCCTCCGCGGTGAGGCGCCCCTCCACCCTCCTCTTCGCGGCGACGTTGACGGCCGACTTTGCCCTGTGGTGGCCGTCGGCGATGTACAGGCGGGGGACAGGGAGAAACGCCTCCTCGAGGGCAGAGAGATCCCGCTCGCCTGTCACCCGCACGATGCGGTGGAGAGTCCCGTCTGCTGCGGAAACCGAAACATCTGCCGTTCCCGCCTTCCTCCAGAGCTCTTCGAGCGTGGCAGAGATGCCGGGCCTGTCCACGTACAGGAGAACGACGGGGCCGGTATGGGCACCGACAGCGTCGATGTGCCGGGTCCGGTCCTCCTCCTTCTCCACGCGGGTGAGCTCGTGCCTGCGGATGGTATTCTCCTCGTAGTCCCGCGTCGAGACCGTGCAGCAGAGGCCGAGGAAGTCGTTCCCGTTCCCGGTCACCCGGTAGAGGTACATGCCGGGAGAATCGTCCCGGGAGAGTATGCCATCCCGCAGGAAACGCCCGAAGGTCTCGCGGGCACGTGCATACACCCGGTCATCGTAGGGGGGGATATCAGGCAGTTCCGCGTCCGGCCGGCTCACCCGCAGGAAGCAGAAGGGGTTGTCCCGGATGGAGGCTGCTGCCTCCTCCCTCGTCACGACGTCGTAGGGGACAGCGGCGACCCTCGGCGCAAGGGCCGGGTTGGGGCGCACCGCTGCAAAGCGATATATCTCTACCATTTCAAGGGGTCTCCCTCAGTGATTCACCCTCGCAGTATATTAGAGCGATGAAGGTCAACAGGAGAGTGAACGATTCCCATGCTCACGGAGGTTTCCATCCGGAGGGCGAGGCCGGGCGACATCCCGGACATCGCCCGGATCGAGGAGGCCTCCTTCCCGGACCCCTGGGGTGCCTCTGTCTTTGCCGAGACGCTCTCGTTCTTCCCCGAGACATTCTTTGTTGCAACGGTCGGGGGAACGCTTGCGGGGTTCATTGTCGGGGGCCTCGAGGACACCGGCGAGGAGATCTACGGGCACATCTGCAACCTCGCCGTTGACCCGCCCTTCCGCAGGAAGGGGATCGCCCGCCGGCTCGTCGCGCGGGAGGAGCAGCAGTTTGCCGTCAGCCTCGCGACCGGGGTCCAGCTCGAGGTCAGGGTCTCGAACAGGTCTGCCCAGGCGTTCTACCGGAGGCTCGGCTACCGCCCGGTCCTCCGCATCGCCGGTTACTATGCAAACGGCGAGGACGCGATCGTCATGATGAAGTGGTTCGGGTAGGATTACCGGCCAAGCGTCCTGTGCGCCCGTGCAAGGTGCTGGGCGGCGAGCGCGGAGAGCAGGGAGAGCTCCCCGGCAAGGACGCCGGCAGCAACGATCTCGGCGAATTTCTTTGCATGCGTCCCCGGGGGGTCACCGCCGCCGGCAACACCGAGCAGCGCAAGGCACTCGGCCTGGGTCGCGACCCCCGTTCCCCCGCCCACCGTCCCGACCGGGAGATCAGGCAGGGTCACGGCCACGTAGACACCCCCGCCTGAAGGTTCGACGGTCGTTGTCGCGAGGCTCCCCTCGGCGACGTGGGCCGGATCCTGCCCGCAGGCGATGAAGAGGGCGGCAACGATGTTTGCCGCGTGGGCATTGAACCCGAGGGATCCTGCCGCTGCCGACCCGACGAGGTTCTTCCGGGTGTTCACCTCGACGAGGGAGGACGCGTCGGTCTTGAGGACGGAGGAGACGAGATCGGCGGGGAGGAAGACCCCTGCAGCAACGCTCCGCCCCCTCCCGCGGACGACGTTGACGGCTGCGGGTTTCTTGTCGGTGCAGAGGTTCCCCGAGAGTGCGACGAGGCGCGCCCCTGTTGCATCGCTGATCACCCCTGCGGCTCTCTCGCTCCCGATGGTGACCATGTTCATACCCATCGCGTCCTTGGTGTCAAACTCCATCCGGACGAAGACCGAGGTCCCGACAACGGTCGGTGTCGCGGAGAGGAACTTCCCGTGGGAGGTCGTCTCCTCTGCAGCGCGCCCGATCTCGGCCTGGTGGGAGGAGACCCAGTCGGCGACCTCGCGGGCATGGGCGATGCCCCGGGTGGAAAAGACCGGTGCCCGCGTCATCCCGTCGCGGAGGACCCGGACTTCCGCGCCGCCTGCCCGCGTGATAGCGGCGCAGCCGCGGTTGACAGAGGCAACGAGCGCCCCCTCGGTCGTCGCGAGCGGGAGGTAGAACGCACCGGACGCGTACTCCCCCCGGACGACGAGGGGACCTGCCACCCCCACCGGGACCTGGACCGTCCCGATCATGTTCTCGCAGTTCTTGCGTGCCACCCTGTCGACCGGGATCGAGAATGATCCCACGTGTCCAAGCGAGACTCCCGTCTCCTCCTCGATGTAGCGCCTGCGGAGGGCGACCGCCTCACGGGGGGAAAGTTCCTGCTCGAGGGCGTAGAGCTTGAGCGACCCTGCCCTGATCCGCTCCAGGTACTCGTCCATGTACCACCATGGGGGCGAAGGGTGCATAACCTTTCCATCCGGCAGGCACGCATCCCTTTTTCCCGCGGGAGTCCCAGGAGTACGGGTGAGGATGACGTGATCGACCAGTGGTGCGTCCGGGTCCCGAGGGGGAGGGCTGAAGAGGTCCGGCAGGAGCTGCGCTCCCGCGGTCTCCTCGACACATCTCTGCGCCCCCGGCAGGAGGGGGAGTGCGTCCTCTTCCCGGTCAGGGTACCGGGCGGGGATGCCGACCGTGCGGCGTTTGAGCCGCTCCCGCCACCCCCGGACCTGCCCCGGCACGAGCTGATCGGGGGGATCGCGGTCCTCCAGGACGAGGACGTTTCCGGTGCAGAGCGGGTCCTTGCCTCCCGCCCCTCCCTCCACACCGCCCTCTACCCGCTCGGGGACATCGAGGGCGAGTTCCGGACGCGCCGGTTCCGGGTGCTCGCCGGGAAGGAGACGACAGAGACGGTCTGCCGCGAGCACGGGTTATCGTTTGCCATCGACCTTGCCACGGCCTACTTCTCCCCCCGGCTCTCCACCGAGCGCCAGCGGGTGCTCTCCCTCGTCCGCGACGGCGAGCGGGTGCTCGACATGTTCGCGGGCGTGGGACCGTTTGCGCTCACGCTCGCCCGGCGGGCAGCCCTCGTCGTTGCCTGCGACCTCAATCCCCATGCCGTCCGGCTCCTTGCGCGGAACATCGCGGCCAACAGGGTGAGAAACGTCCTGCCCGTCTTTGCCGATGCAGCACACCTCCCGGCGCTCGTCCCATGGACGTTTGACCGGATCGTGATGAACCTCCCCTTCGGGGCGACCCGGTTCCTCTCCGTCGCCCGTGCCCTCTCGCGGCCCGGGACGACCATCCACGTCTACGCTGTCCAGGAGGAGGAGGGGCAGTTCCTGCCGGAGATCCGGGGCGCCCTCCCTGCCGTGGAGGTGCGGGAGAGGGTCGTCCGGTCGTACGCACCCGGGCGGTGGCACGCGGTCTACGACGTGGTTGTCGGCGGGGAAGAGAAGGAGACGTCGTTTCCGTGAGACAGGCAAGATCTTGACCGGTTATCGTGGGGAGGGCATCTCTTTCGTGGGAGTGTCGGGTGGTTTCTCTTCCCCGGCAGGACGCCCCCCTATCACTCCCCGACGCTATCCAGGAGATCCTCAATCTCCCTGTCTGCGAGTTCGTCGATCGTCCAACCCGGCGGGTACCAGGCGAGGGCAGACACGGGGTCTTCTTCGTACCCGCAGACACCGTCCCGCGGCGAGTTGGAGATCCGCATCACGGATGACGCGCTAAAACGGTCGGGCTGCAGGCACCTGCGGCACACGTGGGAGCTGGGAATGCCATTTTCGTCGAAGAGGCGGAAATCCGCAGGGTTCCCGCACTCGTCGCAGGGAACCGGAGGGGGCCTGTTCCGTGCAAGAACGACTGCTCCGCGTCCTGGCGGCGAGATAGGCAGGGTGGAGAGGACGTGGATGTCGAGGACAGTCGTCGACCCAAAGTCGTACTCGTAGGAGAAGGTCATGCCGGGTGCCAGGATGCGGCCGAGGGGGATATCCATTCCTGTTTCGCATTCCTCTGCATCGTTCATGAAATGCTCTCCATGGATGGTAAACTGGCTCAGATGCCCGCAGCACTCGACCCAGACATCCCGGATCAGGGCATCGAGGTCGGAGAGCATGATGGTTGGACGGGCAAGGACGAGGAGCCAGAATGACTTCGTGCCGTGTCCGAGGATGGCGAGGAGGTACGAGTGTTTTTCTGCCGGTGGCCACCCGGATGACCTGGCGCACTCTGTAACGTGCGCCACGGCATTCTTCCTCGGGATATCCTTTCTGCACAGAAGGCAGATCCCGGAATATGTTCTGCGTGCCATACCGCTGAACTATCCCCCGGGATGATTTAGGCGTTATGTTTCGTTCCGGAGGAGGGTCCGTGGGCATCTCTCTTCCGGCCCCCTCACATTCTACGGGGAGAGTCCCTGAGGGAATGGAGGGAGGAGATCGTGATTCCCTGCTGGTCTCCAGGAACGAGCAGCAGGTTCCCCCCGTGTACTCATCAGCCCTGTCCGCCAGGGCGATCCGGGAAGGGGGTCCGGTTCCCCCTCCCTTCTCCATGTCGGCTTGCCCATCCACCGTGCTGGGAAGATGCTTTGGAGATCGGGAACGCAATTTCCCTCGCGTTTTCCGATCCGAAAGCGAATACAGGACTTTATCGCGAGTAAATACCTTCCAGACAGTTGAAGCATGGGGATTCCTGGCTGCTCATGACGCACAGTCGTGCCCCCCCCACTCTGCAGGCACTGCTCTCCTGTTCGCCAATCATTATTACCCCCGGATCGCATAATCCTCTTCCGGACATGGAATCCCCTGGAGTGACCGGATTTCTCCGCGCGAATCCTGCCGTCGACGATGTCATCGGGAGAATCCCGAAGGAGGGGGTGCATGCAATCTACCTCTTCGGCTCCCATGCACGGGGTACCGCCCGGCCCTATTCAGACATCGATCTCTGTATCATCACCGATGAAGGAATCGCTCAAAACCAAAAGGAGATACTCTATTCGTTTTGTTCGCGGGAGATCCAGATCTCGCTCTTCTGGGACCTTCCCCCCCTGGTGAGGATACGGGTCTTCAGGGAAGGCATTCTGCTCTGGGGAGAAGAGAGCCTGGCCCTGCACCGCCTGAAGGCAGGTACAGTTCGCACGTACCTTGGGATACAGCGACTCCTGCGGCGCCATATCCAGCACGTGCTGGGGTGAGATATGTACGATACGGAACGCATCGCTCGTTTGATCGGGGATATCGATCGCTATCGCCATGACCTCGAGCTGCTCGGGATCCGGACGGAGGAGGACCTGGGGGAGAGGAAAAACTTCTATGCTCTCTCTATGGTGCTCTTCTCCCTGCTGACTGCGCTCATCGATCTCGGCGAGGAGGTCGTCCTTGCAAACGATCTCGGCATCCCCACGACATACCGCGATGTCTTCTCCCTCCTGGAAGGAGGCGGATATATCGATCGCCCGCTGTTCCTGCAGATGTCGCAGCTGGTCTCTTACCGGAACCGGCTCGCCCATGAATACGGGGAGATCGCCCCGAGCGATCTCGTTTGCATCCTCTCGTCCCTGGAAGCAATCGCCCTCTTCGTCGGGCGGGTGAAGGAGCTGGTAAAACAGAAGACCGGATGAAGGCACGATATCGGTGAATTGGTTTCGAATTGCCTTTTTCGCAACGATCCGTGATACCCACTTCTCGTACGTCCGTCAGTGGATCCTGTGAACGGCGTCATCGATGAAGAGCGATCCTCGATCAAACAATTTTCGAACAGGAGGCCCCGATCTCATCCTCTCCAATATCAGTCGGTGGCCGATCGGTGGCTGGGAATTTGCCGAGCAGGTAAAGACGAATCCCAAGACCCGCGCAGTATCAATAGTCATCACCAGTGCGCAGGAGTACGCCCGGCACGACCAACTCCGCTATGGCAGCCTGATAGTGGAGTACGTCTACCTCCCCGTCGGGGAGGAGGAGCTCTGTACCGTCGTCGACCAAGTGCTGCGTCGCTGCTCGCACCGAAAATAGGCCATCGAGTCCAGGATCACCTCGGCGTCCCGGTAGAACGGTGGCCGGATGACGGGACACTCTTCCTTTTTCCCGTGCCGGCACAGGAAATCGCTATCCCTCGTTGCGGACAGCGAACACAAATCCTCGCGCCGGCCTGTCATGCGGCCGATTTCTCCGGGAATCCGGTCCGGGATCTCCATGCTTCCACAGTACTCATTGCCGAATCATGTAAAAGAGTACACCGACCCGGGATTCCGGATACCATGAACCGGATCCTCAGGTATCAGGCCGGGCATGTTCCCGCCCTGCGGCTTCCCGCGACTCCGAAGTGAAATAACGGGCCATATCCCTCCCTGCCGTTCGGGAGGGGAAGTGGGAGAGCATCTGCCCGCTCATGGACTGGGACCCCCACAACATCGCACAAAACTGGTCGGGGTTTCCCACAACGTCCAGAGAGATCCGCATCCCGCCGTGATCGGTCAGTGTGTGGTGCAAAAACACTGCGAAGATCTGATGGGGCCGCAAACCGGCAGGCAGATCAGCTCGGCGATTTCCATTGTCACTGGCGGGATAATTTTCCCCAAATGTGGCGGAATAATTTTCCCCACTTGATCACATAATACACGCGGAAATCATCCCGGGAGCGAGTGAGTGAACACCCCTTGTTTCCTGCGTTCCTTGAGCCGGTAGCTATCACCTTTTATATTCAGAGTGGTGCAGTGGTGCAGGATCCTGTCCAGGACTGCGGCAGCAATCACATGGTCGCCAAAGATTTCTCCCCACTCACCGTACGACTTGTTCGAAGTAAATATCGTAGAAGACTTCTCGTATCTCCGGGAAATCAGATTGAAGAAGCAATGGGCGCCTTCACTGTTGAATGGTAAGTAGCCCATTTCATCAACAATCAGGAGATGGAACTTCGTGAGCCCTTTAATTCGCTCCTCGAGTTTATTCTCATACTTGGCCTTGATCAACCGTTCCATCAGGTGTGAGGCATTCGCGAAGTATACCCTGAACCCTTGTCGTACTGCCTCATAGCCAAGAGCAAGGGCGAGATGGGTCTTTCCCACACCAGGAGGCCCAAGGAAGACTACATTCTCGGCATTGTGGATGAACCGTAGTGAAGCGAGATCACGGATCACTACAGGGTCAAGAGAGGGCTGAAAGCTCATGTCAAAGTCCTCCAGTCGCTTCTCCATCGGGAACCCTGCCATCCTCATTCTCAATCCGAGTGCTCGATCCTCCTTGCTCTTCAAGTCCTGGTCAAAGAGATAATCGAGGACCTCCAGTGTGGACTGTTCTTCTTTTGCGGAGATCTCCGGGTAATTATCGAGAAGAGCATCAATCGTGGTCAGTTTCAGGCGTTTCAGGTTGTGGTGAACCCGTTCATACGCAAGAGAACTCATTCACCTCACGTCTCCTGAAAACCTGTCATACACAGAGAGGGAACGACGTTCCACCTCCGGCCCGATCATCCTGAAGAGCGGTTTTGTGGTTCTCTTGCACTGGGAATTGCATTTCATGGCCAGTGAGAGGAGTCCTTTGAAGTGCTCTTTCTCCCGGACAACGCGGGATCTGCCAGGGACTACTATGTGGGAGCAGAGACATTCAGAGCCCATTCGAACGTTCATCCGATCATCTTGGATCTCAAGGAGAACAGACTGTCCTGCGTGATGAAACGGTACAGAATAGCGGTTTCCCTGGTAGGAGACATACCCATCACGGATCACTTTCCTGACTTCCTCCCTTCTCACCACATTGGGGGGGGGGGACGGATTCAAGTCTTTTCAGATTCTCGGATTTCAGCCGTTCTGCAGGGATCTCATGTGTCGTGCCATGGACAGATCCGTTGACCCGGGACAACCACTGGCGGAGCTGGTGGTTCATATCGTCCAGCGAACTGAAGACCCCTCCGAGAAGGAAGTCCCGCTTCATATACCCAATGGCATTCTCGATCTTTCCTTTTGTCTGGGGACAGTAGGGTTTGCAGAGCCGGGGAATGAACCCGTAGTGTGTGAAGAAATCTTCGAATTTTGGGTTCCATGTGTGCTCTTTTGGCTTCATTGCCCGTTTGAGGATGACCTGTTTGATGTTGTCATAGAGGA
>JGI11944J13513_1001053_pt1 | contig 23415 bp, 20 predicted proteins | sample TerdegcoTASludge_FD_13513 | JGI IMG/M metagenome (IMG submission 13513) | reverse complement strand
GAGAGAACGCACGGAAGACGGAAGCGAGGCGGTGCCCCTGAAAATGGGGCACCGCCTCGCTTCCGTCCATCAACGGCTCCGGTTCTTCCTATTCGGCGAGGCCGGGCTCGGAGGCCTTCCCCATACTTCGGATCCTTCCCACCCGGAGCCAGAGCAGGTGTATCCCCACGGCAGCTCCAAGAGTCACGAAGGCGGCGGCGCGAAACGCGTCGGGCAACCCCGTGATTCCTCCGAGAAAACCGAGCCCCAGGGGAACGGCGAACCAGGCGATGTCCATGGTGAGATAGAGCAGGGACGTTCCCTTGGCGCGGAGTGAGGGTACCGCAATGTCCGACACGAGGGCGAGATGGATGGGGTGGGCGTAGCCGACACCCACGCCGTAAAGCGTACCGCAGAGGGCGAGCACGAAAGTGGATGCCGCATAGGAAGCGCCGAAAAGGGCCACGCCCATCAGGGCGAAAGCGGGAGCAGCCACGGAGGTGCGCGGTATGCGGTCGAGCAGACCTCTGCCGAAGATGCGCACACCGATGGCTGCGAGCGCCACGGGAATCATGAAAGCCGACGGTGAAAGCCCTCCCTCCGAGGCCATACGGGCTACGTAGACAATGGCCGCATCGGGCAGGGAAAAGCAGAGCGCCGACAGAAGAAGCGTGGGATATCCCCGGGAACCCATCAGTTCGGCAAAGGTACCCCAGTTCTTCGGCAACGCCCCGCTCGCGTCGAGAGGCTCGAGGGAGAAGCTCATGGCGAAACAGAGAACCGCCGCCAGGGGCGCCAGCCCGAGATAGAGCCGCACGTGCCCGGAGAAGAGGAGCGCCTCCGCCGCCGGAAGAATCGTGAAAAGCGGCGCTATCGAACCAACACAGGCGAGAGCGAAGAAGGATCCTCGAACCTGTTCAGGGATCGCAAGGCCCTGGTAGGTGGCGAGCGCCACCAGAAAAAGGCTGAAGCCGGCCCCCATGACAACCCGGGCCGCGAAAATCGCCGGGAAGGACATCCCTGCCCCGAGGAGCCCGAGCGATCCTGCGCCGCAGAGACAGGCTGCGGCGATCATGGTGCGCCGCACGCCCAACCGCTCGGTGATGACGCCTCCGAAGGGACGGCAGAGGATCGTGCTGGCAAAGAAAGCTCCTACGAGAATTCCCGCTCTGGCCGAGGACATGTCCAGCTCCGCCAGGTAGTTGGCGAAGAGGTAATAGACCTCCGTGAAGGCGTAGATGCCGAAGGTTGCGAGAACGATACGAAACAACAGACTCCTGTACTGATGCATTTCCCTCACCGCCGTTCTTCTGGTGCCGGATGAACCGGCGCGAAATCCGCGCTTCAGGCTATCCGTCTTCCGCCGGCACGTCAAGAGCCGGGAGCGGATCAGGGACACAGACCATGTTTTCACCGCCCGGATCGTAAACTCCGAGAGTGTTGACAAAGACGAGCATCCCCTTGAAAATCATCGCAATCGTCCACACCATACTCTTTTTGGAGGTGTCATGCATGACCCGCGGAAAAACCGGCATACGCGCTCTTGTGCTTCTCCTCGGCCTTACCCTCGTTCTCGCCTTTTCCGGCAGCCTCGTCGCAGCGGAGCGCCTGGACCGCATCCTGGAGACGAAAATCCTTCGCGTGGGAACTCCCGGAGACTACCGCCCCTTCTCGATGTTGAACAAGGAGACGGGCACTTACGAGGGACATGACATCGAGCTTGCGGAACTGCTCGCTGCGGAACTCGGCGTGAAGGTGGAATTCGTCCCCACCACATGGCCCAAGCTCATGGAAGACTACCAGGCGGACAAATTCGACATCGCCGTCGGAGGCATCACGCGAAGCCTCGCCCGGATGCTGAAGGGAGATTTTCTTCCTCCCTATGCGCCGAACGGCAAGGTGGCACTGATCAGAAAGGCAGACAAGGAGAAATTCGTTTCCCTCGAAGCGATGGATGTACCGGAGACGACGGTTATCGTCAATCCCGGCGGCACGAACGAAAAGTTTGTCAACGCGAATTTCAGGAACGCCAAGATCGTCGTCCATGAGAAGAACGCGGAGATTCCCGCCATGATCGCCGAAGGCAAGGGCGACGTCATGATCACTGAAGTGTACGAAGCTGTGATCTATTCTCGCAAGGACGACCGGCTGTACGGAGCGTTCACCGAAAAACCACTGACGAAGATCAGCTTCATGGGGTTCTTCATCCAGAAAGACGATTCGGATTTCCTCAGGGTGATGCACTACTTATGGAACGATGCGAGGCTCCGGGGCGATCTGGACAAGCTCTTCGACACGTGGCTCAAATAAAGAGCTGTGCAATTCTTGAACCTGCATATGGTGCTGTAAAGAAAGCAGCACCGCCCGAAATGTAAAGCACCGGAGCGACGAGAAAAAGCCGGAGGGCCTGTCGCCCCTCCGGCTTTTTCTCTCCCGTCCGCATTCCGGTTCCGGCTCTTTCTGCAGCACGGGGCCCCCTGCCGGAGCTGCCGTCTACTGGTCGTAGCGCACCCGATAAGGGCCGACGAGACTGTTGAAAAGCAGGTCTCCGTTCGGAAGATACTGGAGAATCGCGTACGCGCCGTTACCGAAGTTCTTTTTGCCGAACACGGTCCGGTGCACCGTCTCCCCCGTGTCCCAATCCATACCCGTGACCTCCCAGCCATCCTCGCGGGTGTAGCCGTTCACGAGGGCCATGTTGGAAGACCGGCTGTTCACGGGAACCATGCTGGTGGAAGAGACATCGGGGCGGGCCCAGACGGATTTCCACTCCTTGCTCTCCGCATCCCACCGGAACCGTTCCACCCCCGAGGGAGCATCGAAGATGGGCCCCATGACCGCGACGTCCAGAATCTTGTTGACCGGACCCATCGTCGCCACGTTCCCGGGAATGTTGTTCACCACGAAAGCGCCGTAGCCGCGCACCACCACGGACTGCTCCGACTGGATCCACTCCGGCTGGGGAGTCAGGCCGCAGGTGACCCGGATCTGCCCGGCGATCCGCCGGGATGCCGTACCCGGCTTCTGGACAAATCCCTCGGGGATTTGGTCGCGCCAGAAGGCGACGAGTTTCATCCGTTTTTCTCCGTCGGTGATGACCACCAGCTTGTCCGGGTCGGAACCGAAGCCCATGAGGGTCGGCGTGGATCCCGTTCCTGTTCCGAATTTCACCAGAGGCGGGACGGCGTCGCTCGGTGCGTCGTAGGCACTGATCCAGGCTCCGTCAACCTCGCGCTCGGAGAGGGTCGTTCCGGTCCAGACGAGCTTGCGCATGAATTTGTTCGAGGCAACGTACAGGCCGTTCTCTTCGTCCACCGCGATGGAATTGGTCACCGTCTCGTCGGCGCCGAAGGCCACGAACTGCGCCGTGGCGGGATCCAGATTCCGGTCGATCACGGCGATGCCGTTGCTGAAGATCACCACGAGGAATCCGTCGTAGGTCATGCTCAAGCCGAAAAGCGACACCGTCGTCCCTTCGGGCAGATCCTCCCCCTGGATGGTCCGGATGTCATCGATCCTCCGAAGAATCCGGATTCCCGCGGAGGGATCGGCGGGATCCGTCAGGGCAAAGGCATAGACGCCGGGACCGAAGTTGGCATAGAGCACGTTGTCGCGATCAACCACGGAGTAGGCACCGTTCCGGATGCGGTAGGCGTAGTTCTCATCGTAGTAGCTCCTGAGAATCTGATCCACGTCGCCGGAGGTCTCCCCCTCGAACACCATCTCTCCCACGAGCTTGTGGTCAGTCCTCGAAATCGGGCCGAGGCCGGGCGCAACGTAGGCCGGAGCGTCGATGCGGGCCGTCTCCGTCCACGCGTCGCCCCCAGCCCGGATGTAGGATACCCGATCGGTTCCAACCCCCCACATGTACGCCGGATTCGTCGACGCCAGGGTGATGATGTTCACGGGTCCGCCGTAGGAAATGGGCTGCCGGGCCGGGTCCACGGAAAATGTGCCCCTGGGCGGCCCGTAGGGCGTGGAATCGCTCTGGGAGGAATCGAAATGGGTAATGCCGTACAGCGAAGCGGAAAGGTATGGATTCGCCACCGGACCGTTCTCGGCGACGTTGTCACTGCCGCCGCACCCCCCAAGGGAAAGAAGAAAAACGCCAAGAATCACAAAAAGCACCGGAGAGCCGACTGTTTTTTTCATTTCTTTCATGAATCATCTTCCTTTCCGGCCTGTCAACACGAGAAAAACGGGAGCCCATTCCATTGAGGATCGTTTGCATCTTTCTGTACTTTTTGATTTTTGTCAAGCGTTGCCCTCGCCTTTTCCCGCGATATTTCAGATTTTCAGGGGAGACGTCGCTAATGACGCAACAATTCAACAAGCCCCAGGCTGACGGAAGGAACGTACGTGAAAAGCATCAGACAGACCAGCATGGCGAGCACAAAGGGCAAGATCTGTTTCGAGATGCCCTCGATCGATTCCCCGGAGATCGCGGAAGCCACGAAAAGATTGATCCCATAAGGTGGCGTGATGAACCCGATGGCCAGATTGACGGTAATGATGATGCCGAATTGAATGGGGTCCATGCCAAGCCTGGTCACCACCGGAAGGAGAATCGGGGTGAGAATGATCACGGCGGCGATGTTGTCGATGAAACATCCGACAATGAGCAGAAACACATTAATCAGCAGCATGATCACGAAAGGACTCTGCGACACGCTGCCCAACCACTCGGCGATGGTCGTGGGAATCTGGGCCAGGGCAAGGTAGTTGGAAAACGCCATAGAAAGGCCGATCATGAACTCCGTCGCACCGTTGATGAGACCGGAGGTCCTGAGACATTCGTAGATCGCCTTTCCGTCGAGTTCCTTGTAGACGAATTTGCCGATGACGACCGAGTAGACCACGGCCACGACCGCCGCCTCCGTCGGCGTGAACACGCCTCCGTAGATCCCCCCCAGAATGATGATGGGGACCATCAGGGCTCCAAGGGATTCCTTGAATGCGTGAAACACGTTTCCGAGCGTCGGCGGCTCCTTCGAACTCAGGTAGTTTCTCTTCCTGGCGATGAAATAGCAGACCGTCATGAGGGAAATCCCTATCAGGATGCCCGGAACGACACCGGCGATGAACATGTCTCCGATGGAGGTCTGAGCCACCACGCTGTAGATGACGAAGGGGATGCTCGGAGGAATGATCACCCCGATGGTACCTGCAGCCGCCGTCAGAGAAGCCGCGAACGTTCCATGATACTTCCTCTCCTTCATCGCCGGAATCATGAAGGAACCGATCGCCGAGACCGTCGCCGGACCGGAGCCGGAAATGGCGGCGAAGAACATGCAGGCCAGGACCGTGACCATGGCCAGGCCTCCGATGATGAACCCCACGAGGCTCTCCGCAAGGGCGACGAGCCGCCTCGAAATTCCTCCGTTGCACATGAGCGCACCGGCCAGAATGAAGAACGGAATAGCCAACAGAGGAAAGGAGTCCAGTCCCGTAAAGGACTTCTGTGCGATCAGAACGAGCGGTATGTCGGTCGTGAGGGCCAGGCAGATGCCTGTGGCCAATCCGAGTGTGATGCCGATGGGGATGCTCAGGCCGATGAACAGAATCAGGAGCCCGAAGAGAAGAAGTGCTTCCATGATCAGGCCCCCTCTCCGCCCGGATTTCCGCTGAAGAGCTTCTTGATTTCCACAAGCAGACGGAGAGCCATCAGAGCCGATCCCACCGGTACCGACGCATAGGCGTACGCCATGGGGATCTCCATGGCCGCCGACAATTGCCCTCTCGTCAGCAGATGCCTCGTCACTGTACTACCCTGATATGCTAAAAATACGCAGAATCCGAACCATGCAAGGAGTACGAACAGTTCGAAATACTTCCGGCTCGCTCCCGTCAATTTATTCGCAAACATCTCTACCCTGAAATGGCTTCTCTCTTTGACCGCATAACTTGCTCCGATCCACGAAAGCCACAAGAAGATGTACCTGGCAAGTTCTTCGCTCCAGGACAGGGAATTTTGAAAGACATAGCGCATGACAACCTGCACGAAGACCAGAAGCGTCATGAAAGCCAGGGAGTAGACAATGAAATATTCTTCAAAATTATAGATAAGCTTCTTAATCATACGCACTTCCCCTCGCACGGAAATAGGTGCGGCCCCCGTCCGAGACGGGAGCCGCACATACGTGATGATCGCTATTTCACCTTTTTTGCGATTTCGACAATTTCCTCACCAAGCTGGTCCTTGAACTGATCGTATACGGGTCTCGTCGCCTCCACGAACAGGGCCTTCTGCTCGGGAGTCAGGGTGTTGACCTCCATGCCCTTCGCCTTGAGTTCTTCGAGAAGCTTGTCCTCCTGTTCGGCGATCATCTTTCGCTGGGCGAGCACGAATTCACGGCCACCCTTCATGACGATCTCCCGAAGGTCCTCGGGCAGTTTGTCGAGGAACGCCTTGCTCGTCAGGGCCATCGTGGCGGAGAAGACATGCCCCGTGAGGGAATAGTATTTCTGAACCTCGTAGAATTTGGCGTCGTAGACGATCGCCACAGGGTTCTCCTCGCCATCGACCGTCTTCTGCTGCAATGCGGTGTACAATTCACCGAAATTCATGGGTGTCGGATTTGCCCCCAACAACTTGAAGAAGGCGATGTGCATGGGGTTCTCCATCGTCCGAAGCTTCAGCCCCTTCATGTCGTCCGGAACGAACACGGGTTTGCGGCTGTTCGTGACATGCCTGAACCCGTTCTCGAAATAGCCGAGATTCACGAACCCCGACGGGAGCAGATAGGAATCGAGCTTCTGGCCGAGTTCGCCGTCCAATGCTTCGAATGCGGATTCCCTGCTCGTGAAAAGGAACGGAAGGTCCAGAACCTGGAACCGCTTCTCGAATCCCGCGATGGCCGATGTGGCGGGAAGGGCGATCTGGATCGTCCCCATCTGGACCGATTCGGAGAGTTCCCGATCCCCGCCCAGCTGCGCGTTCGGATAGATCTCCACCTTGATCTTTCCGTTCGACTCGCTCTCCACATACTTCTTGAAAACATCACGCATGCAGATGTAGTCGGGATGGGACTCGGAAACGATCGTTCCAACCTTGATGGTGAAATCCGCCGCCACGGCAGGAACAGCGATGAGGCTGACAAGGGCCAACGCAAGCAGGAGCTTGAACAACCTGGCTGCTTTCATGAGACATATCCTCCTTCGCGCACAGACCATTCCCTCTCGGGACCGATGTCCATGTTCACGCCTTCTTTTCTGGAGTATGGTCTTTCTCTTCTTTTTTCTCTTTCCCGTCGTCCCCCCATTCCGCTCCCCTTCTTTCTCCAAACGCAGGAGCTTTCTCCGTCACTGCACGGCCCTGACGCGGACAAGCTGCTCGTCCGCATCGACTTCCACCCAGTCTCCATCGCTGATGACGTCGAAGGGGTCCGCCTCGAGGCGATCCACCATAACAGCATCGACGACCACAGCCGAGGAGACGAGGACAGGCTCGGTCTCCCTGACGATGATGGCTGCCGGAAGTGTGCCTTTCACCCAGAGCTGGTAGAATCCGTCCACCTGCACGACGGAACTCCCCTTTCCGGACTGAAGCACGAGGACTTTTCCGGCCAGCGATTTTCCCTGCAGAGGATGGCTTTTCTCGATGACCGTCCCGGTCTCGGGATCGCACAGGTAGAAACACATGGGTTCCCTGGAGACGATGGCCTCCCCGCACCCGCTTCCCTTCACGATGCATCGGCACCGATAGGTTCGTTCAACTCCGCTCATTACAGGGCCTCCCCGCAGACGGCCGCCTCGACGCAGCCGGAAAGTCTTCGTATGACGAACGGTTGCCCTCGTCGCTCGCGATAATAGGCACATTTGGGCGAATCCGTGACTCCAAGCCCCCCCTCGAAGGATTTCCAGCAGGGCTCATCGATACACGTATCCGCCACAAGATCGACTCCGAGTTCCGCCAGCCTCTCTCTTTCGCCGGAGCGCGATGCCAGTTCGAGAGCGTCGTAAGAAGTGAGTATCCAAAACGCGACGCCGTCCCTGACGTGACGCCCCTTCATCAGTCGCTCTACCTCTCGGATCTGCGCGTAGGTGTAATGGGGACACCCCAGCATCACGAGATTGATGCGACCGCCCTTTTCCGAAACGGCATCCTCCTGCTCCCGCAGGTCTCTTTTCGTGACCACGCACTCCGCCTCCGGAACAGAACCTCCGAAAGCCTTCTCCAACGTCTGCGCCTCCGGGGTTATTCCTACGATATGATACATTGGCACAGCTCCACTCGTGTTCAATTCCGCGCCGAGATAGAGAAGCGATTCCGGCGAGGGCCGCGAGCCCACATGGGGCATGTGGAGAACGGGAACCCTCGATCCGGCGAACCGCCCCACGTACCAGCCGAGCAGGCCCCAGTCGTAGGGTTCTCCGAGAGGTGCTTCCACACGGACAAGAAACTGCCCCCGCCTGTTTTCGTCCAGGTGAAGCCCGTAGAGTGGCGTTTTTCCCACCACGGCTGCCGCAAGGGCACTGACGGAGGACTCCCGGTTCGTGCGCGCTCCCAGAATCGAGTTGACATACGGAGTCGCACTGGACTCGGAAAAGGCAACGTGTTCACCGAAAGCGGGAACGTTCGTGCCAAGACCGGGCGTACAACAGAAAGTCAACGCCGCACCGATGCGTCGATAGACATCGACTGTTCGCAGAGCCAGATCGAGTTCCTCTGCGGTGACATCGTAGCGTTTCGTCAGGCTCGCCACGTCCCAGGCAGGGTTGGTCGTGGGAATCACCGTGCATCGGGCTCCGCCGTCCGCCAGAAGACCGCACCAGTATGTGTCCCCTTCCTGCCCGCTCAACGCCACATGGGTTCTCGTGACGGGAATCAACCGTTCCGCATCAAAGGCTTTTCCCAGCGCGACCAGAAGCTCCATGGCCTTCATGACCCCTTTGCCGCACTGCCCCTCAAGCATTCGTTTCTCTTCATCCGTCAGGAGCACTTCGTTTCCCCTTCCCCTCATGCACGGTTTTTTGAGAACAGGCCACCGACACACCCCTTGGGTTTCAACGTCGAAGCATGGACGATTTCAGTACCGGAGAGCATTGGATTCCGGTCCCTCCCGGCCTCTCCGCTTCTAGTCGATCAGCTTCGCCTCGATGATCTGTTCCATATTGAAATCGTGGACCCGAAGATAATGGGTGACGACATCCTTGAGTGCGTCCAGGGGAACGGGACCGACAAGTTCGGCTCCGCCGACGGCGACACCGTAGGATTCCGCCAGAGCCTTCACCGTCTCGAAGACGACGGGAATGGGAGTCATTCGGTAATTGACGAGATTCATCGACACCTGTACCTGGTGGCTCTCTTCCAGAGGAAGCGCGATGGCTCTCACGGAATGGAAACCCCCACTGCTGAAGCGAACCGCTTTGGCGATCGCCTTCGCGACATTCAGGTCCTCGGTTCTCAAGTTCACATTGAAGGCCACCAGCGAGAAACGGACCCCCGTCACCGTCGCTCCCCATTCGGGAGGAAACACCGCAGGACCTTCGTCGGGAATCCAAGCGGGATCCTTCATTTTTTCGGCAAACCCTTCGTACTGTCCTTTCCGAATGGTGACGAGCACCTTCCGTTCCGGTTTCGTGGCTGCGTCCTCGTAGTAATAGACAGGAACTCCCCTGCCACCGAGAAACGCTCCGTACGCTCGGGCGATACCGAGCGCCTCCTCTTCCGAAACATTCCGTATCGGGACGAAAGGAACGACGTCCACCGCTCCTATTCTGGGGTGGCTTCCCTTGTGAACCGTCATGTCGATTCGGGCAAGAGCCGCATCGGCCACCCGCTTCGCGCCCTCAAGCACATCCTCCGGGGCCCCCATGAAGGTATAGACGGTCCGGTTGTGATCGCTGTTGGAATTGATGTCGAGCACGACAAGCCCGGAAACATCCTCCAGGGCCGCCGTGATGGCGCCGATTTTTTCCGAGTCGGTTCCTTCGCTGATATTCAACTCGCAAAGAAGAACTTTTCTCATTCCGCTTTCCCCGCCTTCCGCTCTTCCACCCCGTCCGTTTCCGTCTCCAGGAGAAACGTCTCCAGTTCGGCAACGCGCTCCGGATCCTTGATGAGCCCCAGATTGGCTCGAATATTGGCGAGACATCCCCCTACAGCCGCCCTCGCAAACACCGCGCCCACTTCCAGATCGGACCCGGCATTGCCGTTGGACCTTCCCTTCATGTCTCTCGCCGCACGCTCCACTTTCAGAGCAAGCAACGCATTCCGGCGGGGCACGTCGGCCGCAACATAGGCGGCTTTCCCGACGGCCTCCCTCCGTAACGCCTTCTCCGTTTCCGTCGCTTTGGGCAACGCATAGGCCGCCTTTATGCCCAGGAATGCTTCGAGATCCCTGACAGCACCATCCCGAAGCAGAAGGGAGATCTCGTCCATCTCTGCGGCGGTTTTTTCATACACTTCGTCGGAAAGGCCGCACTGCTTTCCAACGGACAACCGTGCGACCATGCCCACGAGAGACGCAGCCATCGCTGCGGAAACCGCGGACGCCGCACCGCCTCCGGCCGTGAAATCCTTCGAGTCGTAAATCCTCGCCATCACATCTTCCAGGGTCATCGCCACTCCATTCCTTCCACGGCAAAACCTCGCCCGCACAAACAACCGTCCTGCACGACGATCCGCCCTCTTTTCATGACCCTTGTCACTAGTTTTCCGCCATAGCGGTAGAAGACGTCCTCCCACCGTTCCACGTTCCAGAACTGGAGGTCCGCGAGTTTTCCGGGCTCCAGCGACCCCCTGTCCCCGGACAAGCGAAGGGCTTTCGCTCCTCCGAGGGTCGCCGCGACCAGCGCTTCGCCGGGAAGCATGCGGTGCCGGCGACAGGCGAGCACAAGAGCGAACGGCACGGATTCACACCATGTTCCGGGGCAACAATTGGTCGCGACAGCCAAAGAGACTCCGGCCTGCCGCATGAGCTGAGGATCGAAGGGATGTGCATGGGAAACGGCAAAATCCGTCGCCGGGAGAACGACACCGATCGTTCCGGCAGCCGCCAGTTTTTTCAGAGCGGAGGGAGGGGTGAAATTCAGATGTTCCGCCGAAACGGCACCGATCTCCGCCGCCAGGTCGGACCCACCGATGTAGGAGTACGCGTCCGTGTGAATCTTCGAGGCCATACCGAGAGCGTTCGCGGCGGAAAGAATTCGGGCGCATTCCGCCGCATCGAAGTGTGAATCTTCACACCAGACATCGCAGAAAACCGCCAGACGGCGGCGCGCCACCTCGGGAAGCATCTCTTCAAGGAGCACGTCGATATAGGCCGCCTTTCCCATTTCCGGGGGCCAGCCGTGGGCGCCGAGAAACGTGGAAATCACGTCCACCGGAAGATATTTTCCCAATGCCTCGGCGACTTCAAGCATTTTGATTTCCGATTCCACGGTGAATCCGTACCCGCTTTTCACTTCCACCGTCGTCGTCCCACAGGTGATCATGTTCGACAGGCGGCCCGCCGTCTGGGACAGGAGCGAGGCAAAGTCCGCATTTCGCGTCACCGCCACGGTGGCAGCGATTCCTGTCTGAACGCCTCGAACCCGAAGAAGGTCCGGATCCTCCTGAACGGCCTTCGCAATGTATTCGTCCACCCGGGATCCCCCGAAGACAAGGTGTGTATGAGCATCCACGAATCCGGGCAACACCACCTGCCCGGCGGCATCGATTCTCTCGGCACCGTCCAGATCCGCCGCCTCACGGACTTCCCTTTCCGTTCCCACCGCGAGCAGATGTTCCCCGGAACCGGCGATCCACCCGCCGGAGATCACGCCCGGGTCGTTTCCGCATACCGAAGCACATGTCACCACCTGGGAAGCGCCCGCGACATACCAACCCGCCTTCGGGATCTCGGGACATGTCATCTTTTCCGGCTCTCCTTTCGGAAAACGGCTCGCCGTGCGACAACCACGGCCCAAAGCAACGTGGGATCAGGGCTCGGCGATGTCGGCCACGGGCTCTCCCCGGAGAACCTTGACGGCGTTGCCCGCCGTGCGTGATTTCAGTTCGAAGAACGATTCCTGGGAAAGATAGGAGACGTGGGGCGTGATCACGATTCCAGGGCAGGTGAAAATCGCCTCCCGGAACGTGGGCGGCTCGACGGGAACCACGTCGACCACGGCCCCGGCGATACGTCCCTCCGTCACGGCACGGATCAGATCGTCCGATTTGACGATCTTTCCTCTGGCCGTGTTGATGAGGAAGGCGCTTTGCTTCATGCACGCCAGCTCCCGCTCGCCGATCATGGAATCGGTCTCCTCAGTCAATTTCGCGTGAATGGTCACGAAATCCGCCGCAGCCAGGCCGGAGTACAGGTCCGTCTTGCGGACACCGAGGGATACCATGGTTTCTTCGTCCACATAAGGATCGTAGGCGGCAATGTCCATGCCGAGGAGCCCGGCCTTTTTCGCCGTTGCCCGTCCGATTCTGCCGAGACCGATGACGAACAGGTTCGACCCGCGAACGCGATGCGGCAGTTCTTTCATGGCGGGCACGCCCCAGAGCCCGGAGTGCATGGCCTCCCTGTAGGAGTCGATTCTCTTGTTAGCGTGAAAAATGGCGGCGATGACATAGTCCGACACGTCGTCCACACAATATCCGGGCACGAACGTGACCTTGATTCCTCTGCGCATCGCGCTCGCCACATCAACCCTGTCGTATCCTCCGCCGAAGACGGAGATGACCTTGCAGCGGTGAAGTTTTGACAACGCCTCATCGTCCAGCTTCACGTAGATCTGGGCGAGAATCGCATCCGCATCCTTCCCGAAGGTCTCCAGGTCGGCCCGGTACTCGTAGCCGGAAATCCGGATCGTGCACTCCGGGAAGGCTTCCTTCAAAACCGCCTCCTCGACGACATAGTCCGGCCACTCCTCGTCGATGATCCAAATGAAAGGCTTCATGGGAACCGCCCCTATTTCGGCCTGGCCGGAGTGCTCTTTTCGGGACCGAAGGTGACCTTGTCGGCGGGCTCCCACCAGAGGGGGACCTTGATACTTTCCGAGGTCAGTTTGCCCTTGCCGTTCGCGACATCCCGAGCGATCTCATATCCGGCCTGGGCGTGCCGGATGACACCGATGCCGGAATCGACAGTCATGGCCACCTCCAGTCGAACAGCGGCATCGTCGGTTCCGTCGGCGATCTGCGTGACTCCCGTGTGAACCGCCTCACCCATGGAGTAATTGGCCTGAATGGCAATGAGATCGCACATGCCGCAGGCGTTCAGCAGCCCGTTCAGCATGGGCCAGTCCGAGATGAGATCGCCGCCGTCCTTCATGCGCTCCGATTCGAAAGTGGGGTTGACGATGGAACCGGAATCGAGATTGTCTCTGGAGAACGCCACAGGTCCTTTGATCTCGCCCTTCCTGATGAGATCGTTGATGGCGAGGGCAAATTTCTTCCGCTGGCCGAAGCCCATGTAGCACACTCTCGCAGGCAGTGCCTCGATGGGAAGATGTCTGCTCGCAAGCCGGATCCAGCGACCGACGATGGGATCGTCACCGAAGAGTTCCAGCGCGAGTTCGTCGGCTCGCTTCAGATCCGAGGCCTCCCCGGAAATACAGGTCCAACGGAAGGGACCACGCCCCTCGCAGAACAAGGGACGGATGTAATCGGCCACGAACGCGGGAAGCCTCATGGCCTCTTTCTCGGGGAAGCCCGCATCGCGGCATTCCTTCCGGATGCTGGTGCCGTATTCGAACACGGGAACTCCCTTGTCCAGGTACTTCAGCATGACTGCGAGCTGGCGTTTCATGGTCTCCCGGGCCTGGGCGAGATAGCCGTCGAAATCCTTCTCCCGGAGAACGGTCGCCTCTTCCGGCGTATATCCCGAGGGGATGTAGGAAATGGGATCGTGGCAGGGACACATTTCGCTCATGACATCCGGCACGAAGCCCTTCTCGTAGGCCTCTTCGAAGCAATCCGCCGCGTTTCCGACAACTCCGATGGCCAGGGCTTCCCCACTCTTCGCGGATTTTCTCGCCAGAGTGATCGCCTCGTCCATGGTGGTCACGATGACGTCCATGTACTTCTTCTCGACACGCCGCTCCAGGATTCTTCTGTCCGTATCGACCACAATGGCAACGCCGCCGTGCATTTTCATGGCCCAGCTCTGGTTGCCGCCCATTCCACCCGCTCCGGCCGTCAGGTAGATCCGGTCTTTCAGGGAACCGTCGTAATGCTTGATGGCCACCGCTCCAAGAGTCTCGAAGGTTCCCTCGATAACTCCCTGGGTTCCGATGTACTCCCATGGAGCTGCCGTGTACTGGGCGAAAATCGTCAGGTTTTTCGCTTCCAGCTCGTAGAAGACGGGCCACGTGGCCTTCATGATGTTCGTCGTCGCCATGACGACCACCGGAGCGTACTTATGGGTCTTGAAGACTGCCACGGGCATGCCCGACTGAACGACCAGCGTCTCGTCGTCCTCGAGTTCCTTCAAGGATTTCACGATGGCATGGTAGGATTCCCAGTTTCTCGCACACTTGCCGTTACCGCCGTAAATGACGAGCCTCTCCGGATGTTCCGCGTTCTCCATGTTGTTCTCGAGCATTCTGAGGATTGTCTCCTGCCGCCATCCTTTGCACCGGAGAACAGGTCCTCTCTGTGCCTTCACTGAGTAAAGAATCTGTGCATTGCCCATGTTGCGCACCTCCTTCGGGATGTCCGACTCCATTATCGACAATGTCATATCCGTCCCCACGCTCTTCGGGGGGAAATTCCTCCCGACCCGCCCAGACGTTTCTCCGTTTTCCGCCCTGCTCTTCCACGTTCTTCGTGGCATTCCCCCCGCGCATCTCTTCTTCAGCGCGACAACAGCCTGAGCACTCCGGCGTCGGCATCCAGCTCTATCGTTTGTCCATCCTTGAGCGTTTCGAAAAAAGACTCCTCTACCGCATAGACCGACGGAATTTCCATGATGAGCAGCGCCGACACGAAAACCGGATCGGGGTTCCGCAGAACGACTCCCACCGGGCCCTTTCCATGCTTCGTGATTTTGAAAAGGCCGTCCATCTGCACGACAGAACTCCCTTTCCCCGCATGAGCGACGAGAATCGTCCCCTCCATGGACCGCCCCTCCAGGGCATGTCCCTTTTCCACCACGACACCGGTTTCGGGTTCCACGAGATAGAAACAGACCGCCTCGTCGCTGATCAGTGCGGGACCGCTGCAACGTCCTCCCGAAATGGGAGAACACGCGAACGAACAGGAACCGCTCATTCCCTCACCTCCCCCACCAGAGCAGCCTCTATGGCTTTTTCAAGGGGCCTTATCTTGAATGCGATCTTCCTGATTTCGTTGTAATAGGCGCATTTGGGAGAATCCGTCACGGCGGACTTCCCGTAGTAGGGATACCAGCAGGGCGGAACATCGATGCAGGTATCGGTGATGATGTGCCCTCCGGCACGGGTGATGGTATCGAGGTATCCCATGCGATCCGCGAGCTCTCTCGTCAATGAGCTTGTGAGGATCCAGACATCGACGGCGAATCGTTTTCCCTCGGCAATTCGGGCGATGTCGCCCACCTGTCTGATCGTCAGATGGGGACAGCCGAACATGGCGAAATCGATTTTTCCGGGGGCTCCGCAGATTCTCCTCCGCACGTCTTCGATATCGTCCTTCGTGATCGTGACACGATGTCTGGGAGCCTTCCCCCCGAAAGCGGCAGCGAGATCGGGGGCCTCCGGGGTAATTCCCACGAAGTGGTACATCGCAACGGATCCCGATGTGTTCAGCTCCGCCCCGAAATTCATGAACCCTTCCGGCGTAGGGCGTTCCTCGATACCGACAAAGGCAGGAACTTCCGGGCCGGGGTGTTTCAGGGGATAACACCAGCCGAGGAGTTGATAGTCGAAATCGGTACGAATATCCGCCTTCACCTCGACCAAGACTTCGGCCAGACGGTTTTCGTCGAGAAGAAGGCCGTACTCGGGAACGAGCCCGGTGATTGCCGCGCAAAGTGCACTCTGGGACGATTCCCTGTTGGATCTGGCGCCGAATACGGAGTTCACGTACGGTGTTGCGCTCGATTCGGAAAAGGCGATCACTTCCCCGAAGGAAGGCACATTCTGCTGCAGATAGGGTGTACAACTGAAACTGAGAACAGCTCCTATTTTCCGATAGGCGGCGTTCGTCGCCGATACGATGTCCACGCCGGCCTTCGGGATCTCCACAAGATGTTTGTTCAGATATGCCAGATTGATACTGGGATTGACGGTAGGAGGAATTTTGCATTTTCCTCCGAGTCCGACCAGTTTCTCGACAAACCAGAGATCCGCGTCCTGAGCGCTCAACGCCACATGAGCCCGCGTAATGGGGACCATGCGCTTCGCCCCGAACACTCTGCCCACACCGGCCTGAATACGCATGGCGTATTCCACGGCTCTTCCATACTCTCCCGCCAACATTTTTTCTTGCTCCTCCGTCAATCTCATTCTTCACCAACCTTTCACTCAATAAAAAATGAAATGACCAAAACCATCCTTTTTCGTCGTTATACTACCTGTATTATGAACAGAGTAAAAATTTTACAGCATCTTTCTTAGATGATATCGGTTGTTGAATTCAATATGTGCGCGCAATGCCCCCTTGAGCCCCTCCGCGTCCTTCACCTCGAGAAAACGAAGAATGTCCATGTGCTGGTGGATCGTGTCCTCAACATACTCCTGCGTTTCCCAAGATGCAAAAACATAACGCAGGATTTGAAAACGCAGCACGTTAAGGAAATTCCGGAGTCGATTGTTCTTGCAATGCGTGAGGATAATACCATGAAGATTGGTATCCGCTTCCGAAAGGTGTTCCGGCGACAGCTCCTCACCCTTTTCGAACCGTTCGAGAAAATGTTCCCAAATCAAGCGCTGGTGCCGAACCTCTTCCTGTGTGATGCTTTCGAGTGCCGTCTCTGCAGCCAGCGGTTCCAGCACCATCCGAAGATCGTTGATCTCCTTGATGTCCTCCACGGTCATTTCTGCGACTATCGCTCCACGGCCAGGAATGATCTTGAGCAACCCTTCCTGATCGAGCTGGCTGATCGCTTCACGCACAGGAGTCCGGCTGATGCCGAGCATTTCTCCGAGACGGACCTCGCTGAGAGGCTCGCCCGGCTCGAAGACATTGCCGATGATCATATCCCGTATCGCCTCCGCAGCTCTTTCGGCAAGACGGGGATGGTTCTTTTTCTGCTGTTGCAACAAGCTGGAAAAATCTTTGATTTCAATCATTCCAAGGTTCTCCTCGTCGGAAACATTTCGCTCTTGCCATAATACTCTCTGTATTATGACTGTCAAGACCAATAACAAAAGAGCAACGCGCTCCATTCACTGCAAAACGTCGTTTCCGATCTCTGTCATGGCCGTAAAAAACGGCGTTCATTTACCTTGGAAAACTCCTTTCATTTTTTTCCTTGTACTTCGTGTCCCGGACGGTGTCATGCTCTCCACGTCCCGCCGGAAATTCTCTCTATAATCCCATGGCAAACATCGTCCGCAGGTGCAAAAAATCATCGCCTCTATCCGGAGGGAACACATTTTCAGCTGTAGGGAACATTGTGCCTGGATTATCAATCCAAACTCAACCGAGGTGGAGCCAGCTCCCGATAGACCTCCGCCGGAGCGCGCCATCCTAGGCACTTTCGTGGCTTGTTGTTGAGGAGCGATACGTAGTGATCCAGCTCCTCGCGGCTTACGCTCCGGAAGTCCTTCCCTTTGGGTAAGAACTCCCTGAGGCGGCCGTTAGCGGCGATTCTCCGCCTTTTCCAGGGAGTTCCTTTTTGTGTTCGAGCAACAGAGCTATGTCGAGACGACGGCACGCCTGCCTTGATTCCGTTATCCCAGCGGGCCGATCACCCGCTCTACCGCGTCAACAAGTTCCCCGTTTCCGATCATCGCGGATGCGGCGGCCTGATCCTCAAAAAAAACTCTGTCTTCCTGCAGAAAAGCGATCTTTTCACGCAACAGCCCGTACGCCGGAGCAGTTCCCTTTCCCGCCGCCAAACCCGGCTGCAGGTCTGCCGCCTGCGCGGCGGCCATCCATTCGATACCCAGCACGGCCTCCACATGTTCCACGATCTGTCGTGCTTTTCTGGCGGCGATGGTCCCCATACTGACGTGATCCTCCTGCCCCGCCGACGTGGGAATCGAATCCACACTGGCCGGATGGGCAAGGACCTTGTTCTCCGAGACAAGAGCCGCCGCCGCATATTGAGGTACCATGAAACCGCAGTTGAGTCCACCCTCTTCAACCAGGAAGGCGGGCAGACCGTGATTATGTGCGGGATCCACCAGCTTGGCGATCCGCCTTTCCGAAAGATTTCCCAGTTCGGCCACCGCAATGCCGAGCGCATCCATGGCAATCGCGACGGGCTCTCCGTGGAAATTTCCTCCGGACAGCACCTCGCCGTTTTCGAAAACCAGCGGATTATCCGTTACGGCATTCATTTCGACCTCCACGACCTGGCGGACATACGCCACAGCCGCTCGACAGGCCCCGTGGACCTGAGGAATGCATCGCAAAGAATAAGCATCCTGCATTCTCAGTTCTCCCTGCCTGGAAGCGCACTCGCTTTCCTGAAGCAATCTCCGGAGGTTTTCAGCACTTGCGCACTGTCCCCGTTGCCCGCGGATTTCATGAATTCTCGCGTCGAAGGCATCCATGATTCCCCGCAACCCTTCCACCGTCAGCGCGGCGATGATGTCCGCACATTTCATGAGATTTTCGGCCCCGCACAGCGCAAACGCCGCGATGGAAGTCATTACGGGCGTTCCGTTGATCAGCGCCAGTCCTTCTTTCGCTTTGAGCCGCAGCAACGGCACGCCCGCACGATGCATCGCTTCGGCCCCGGAAAAGCGGGCTCCACCATACACGGCGTACCCCTCACCGATCATGGGAAGCACCATATGCGCCAAAGGACAGAGATCCCCGCTGGCACCCACGGACCCTTTCTCCGGAATGACCGGCGTTACCCGCTTGTTCAGCATTTCCGCAAGAGTCGACACGACCTCCGGCCTCGCGCCCGAGTATCCTTTTACCAGAGCGTTGACACGCAGGAGCATGACACCCCGAACGATCTCCTCCGAAAGAGGATTGCCGACACCGACGGCGTCCGCCCTGATCAGATTGATCTGCAACGTGCTCAATTGCTCCTCGGAAATCGAAACATCCGCAAACCTGCCAAACCCCGTGTTGATTCCATACATGGGAACACCTGCCTTCAGGTGTTCTTCCACGATTTTTCTCGAACGGCGCACTTTATTCATGGCGTGCTCCGTGATGATCACGGCTGCCCCGTCTCTTGCGACGGCGAGAAAATCTTGAAGAGAAAGAGGTTTTTCTCCCAGCTCCACGCTCCGCTTCACTCTGACGACCCCCTCCGCAACATTTTCACCCGAGCGAAAAAAGAAATCTCCGCATTTTTCCGTGCCGTGCAAACGCTTTTCTCCGTCAGCGACATACCGAATCGCTCGTTTTCTCATCCGAAATACGTGCTTCTCTCCGACAACGGAGACGGCCCACCTCACTGCGAGAGCGCCCGGCTTTTTTGCACATTATATAATACTTCTTGTATACTACCTTGTCCACGCATCGTCCACCCCGGTTTCACTATCGGATTCGTGCATTGCGCTTTTTCGCATCGTGCCGTCAATCCCCCATCCATGTCACCGCGATTCCGCGATCAGAATCACCGTCAAAATGAAATTCATCCCGTCCCGTACCTTTTCCCGCCTGGCAGGAGCCACTGGAGAACATTCCCCCGGCAAAAACGGAATTTCCTCACGCAACAGTCCACAAACAATCGGTTATAATGCTAACGTATCCCCCAACAGCAATTGAGGAGGTATCAAAACACAGAAAAATCATTTCAATTTTTTCACCCATACTCGTCGTTGCAGAACACTCACGAAGGCACGCCCCCACGCCGTAGAAACAGAACTTCTTTCCGCCACAGGCCGCCACGAGGTTTTTTCTCGCACGTCGTTACATCACGACAATACGACGTACCCTTTCGGGAATGCCGAAGGGGTTTTTCGCCGGACGCGCCCCTCTCTGTGGAGGGATTTTCATTCCGAGGAGGAGATAGACCATGAAGACCCTACGCGGACGTCTTATCGGCACGTTCCTGATTCTCTCCCTCAGCGCTCTCGGTATCTTGGGCTACATCGCCGTTGCTCGGTCCCGACAGGCACTCATGGACGCGGCCAAAAAGGAAGGTCTCGCCCTGGCAGACACGGCAGCGGTAAAAACGGACTCGCTCGTTCGGCAGCTGCAAGCCCTGTTGGAATCCCAGGCCCAGCGCCTGGAGATCAAGGGAATGAACTGGGAGTTGCAGAAGGCGGTCCTCACGGAAGCCACGAAAGGGGCCGGTTTCCTGGACGTGTTCATCATCGACCTCCAGGGGAAGGGACGCTCCATCTCGAACAAAACCGGCGATTACGCAAACCGCGCTTATTTTCGAAATGTTCTGGAGACGAAGCGTCCCTACGTGAGCGAACCCCTCATCTCCCAATCCACGGGACAGAGCATCGTAGCCTTTGCCGTTCCCGTGTTCGGATTTGGAGAGGATCCCGTGGGCGTCCTCATGGCCACCATGCGCACCGAGGATCTCACCGTCCTCGCCGCCTCCATGACCTGGGGTAGAACGGGATACGCCTTCATCGCGGACAGGGAGGGAATCGTCACCGCCCATCCGAACAAGGAATTCATCGGCAAACTCGACGTCTCGAAGGCGGGTGACATCGTTCCTCAGGCGCTTGCGGAGGGTGTACAGAAGGCGCTCAAAGGCGAAAGCAACCTCGCGGAATATCACTTTCAGGATACGGAGACCATCGCGGCCCTTACACCCGTCCCCATCACGGGGTGGTGTCTGGTCCTCAGGGCTCCTCTCGCGGAAATTCTGGCACCCGTACAGGCCCTCAAGACCTCCATTCTGCTCGCCCTGGGCATTCTGACCCTCCTCGTGATCGGTGCATCCGTCTGGTTGAGCGGCAGCATCGCCACTCCCATCCGCTCGGTCTCCGAGGGCATGCGGCGCGTCGCTGCGGGAGATCTCACCACCCGCATCGACACCCGCTCTTCCCTCCGGGAAGTACGCGACCTCGTGGAAGCCATCAACAACACCATCGACGCCGTTTCCGACTCCGTAACGGCCATCCTCGACACCTCCGGCACTCTCCTCGCCAAGGCGGAGGACATGAGCGCCGCATCGGAGGAAGTCACCGCAGGCATCACCGAGGTGGCATCCATGACGAATCGCGTGAACACCAACACCCAGGACACGGCCGCAGCCATCGAAGAGGCCAATGCGGGGGTGAGCGAAGTCTCCCTGAGTGCTCAGGCGGGGGCCAAGGCCGCGGCCGAGACGGGCGAGCAGGCCCGGGCCATTTCTCTCGCGGCGGAGCGCGGAGGCCGCGCCATCGAGGAAATGTCCCTGTTCATCAAGGACATGTCCGTCGCCGGTGAAACCGTTGGCATCGCCATCAAGGACCTCGCCGCGTCGGTGGGGCAGATCTCCGGTTTCGTCACAACCATCACGCAGATCGCGGACCAGACGAACTTGCTGGCCCTGAACGCCGCCATCGAGGCGGCCCGAGCGGGCGAGGCGGGGCGCGGTTTTGCCGTGGTCGCCGAGGAAGTGCGAAAATTAGCGGAGGAATCGAATCGGGCCGCGTCCCAGGTGAGCGCTCTCATCGGGGACGTGACCGCAAAGACGAAGGGCGCCACGGAGAACACCCAACGTTCGTCGGAGCAACTCAGTGCCATGGTGAGCAAGACTGCCGAAACCAGGGAGGTCATCCTTGACGTGGTCTCCAAGGTGGCGGCTATTTCGGAGAACGTCCAGTCCATTGCCGCCACCATGCAGGAACAATCCGCCAGCGCCGAGGAGATGACGGCGGGAATGGATCAGGTCTCCCGTTCCGGCCAGGAAGTGGCGGAACAGACAAATCGCATCGTCCAGACGATGGAAGAGCAAAAAAAGGCAGTGGAATCCCTCGCGCTTATCTCGGAGGAACTCCTCACCCTGAGCGGCAGGCTCCAGAATGCAGCGGCGGTCTTCACCGTCGCCGGAGAGAAAAGGGCGCCTCTTGTCGCGAGGTAATCCTCCCGAAGCGTGTTTCGTGTGCATTGCCGCTTCAAGAGCAGAAAGCCGGGACGACGGAAGAGAGTAACTCTTCCGTCGTCCCGGCTTTCTCATGACAAGGAACCTCTGAAAAATGTCGCCCAGGTCTCGAAAAAACGCGATGCGACCTACGATCGAGAGAGGACGACCCCTACTTGATCAAAGTTTCCACAAATTTTGCTGCTATGACACCTCGACACAAGGAGACCCTCATTGTGTCCATAAACCGACTCCGTATGTTTCCCCTTCGTGCGCTCTGCGCTATACTGCGGAGACGGTTCATACCACGGCAGTCTCGATGCATTCCGTCTTTTCGCCGTGTCCGAATTCCGACGGCCGATTCCGGCTCTCCGTACAGGGAGGTTTTTGTCATGCGAATGAGTTCGTCGCCGCGTCGCCCCCTTTTCCGTTCCCTTCTCCTCGCCGTTCTCTTTGCTCCTGCGCTCTTCCTCTCCGCGATGCCCGCGCTCGGGGACGGAACGGAAGCTCCGGTGGAACGACTCCTTGAGGCACACCTGAAGTCCCGAACCGGGGCCGAGGACGTGACGGTCGTTCTCGAGGGCGGAGACGCGCGGGTCCGCAAAGGCTACGCACCCAAACTCTATCTGTGTCTCACGGGAATACGCATGGAAGGAACGCGCATCGACAAGCTTCTGGTGAACCTGGAGGGAGTTCGCTATGTCCCCGACGGGAAAGGGCTACGGATCGACTCCTTCGAGAAGGCCCTCGTCACGGGAAGCCTTCTCGTGGAGGATTTCGTCCGCAGCGTCACCGCATCCTTTCCGAGCCTGAAGGAACCGGAGGTTGTCCTGGAGGGAGGAAAAGTGACAGTGAAAGGCGTTTATTCCAGGGAAGGGGGGCTCGTGAAGCTCCGTTCCCTCATGCGCTTCACCGGGTCCTACCGGATCGACTCCGCAACGGGAACAGCCCATTACGAGATCACCGAAGCCACGGGAGACAACGCTCTCGTGTCCAAGGCGGACGTAGCGAAGGCGCTCGCCGCACGGTCGCCGAAGATTTCCCTGTCGTCGTTCTTCGTGAGACAGGGGATCCGGGAGATCCGCGTGGACAAGGGAATGCTCTGGTTTTCCTCCGGCTCGGGCGTCCCCTATTGAGAAGAAAAGGCTCCTCCGTCAGGCGTCCCGGCTCCGCCCCTTGCGGTAGTACCCCTTCAGCGCCAGGTCGAGGAGCACCGCCCCGACGAAGATGAGCCCTTTCACAGACTGCTGCACGTAGCTGGAGAGTTCGAGAAGCCGCAGGCCGTTGTCGAGAAAGCCCATGACGAGAACCCCCGCCACGGTCCCTCCCATTCCTCCCACACCGCCGAAGAGGCTCG
>JGI11944J13513_1001043_pt1 | contig 23601 bp, 23 predicted proteins | sample TerdegcoTASludge_FD_13513 | JGI IMG/M metagenome (IMG submission 13513) | reverse complement strand
GAAATCTCATCGAGTACAGGGCTTATGTGGGAGATAAGGAAGTGCCATGCGTGAGATTGGTCTATGGGTACACGCTCATGGAGGCTGACCAAGGCGGAACAATAGAGAATATAGCTGGCGAGAAGGGGAGGTATGCGATCTTGGAATACGGGGAGGATCCATGCTGGAACTATGAGTTCGTGCTGTATGTCTCTGACAACCTCTCAATTCTAAGGCCAATCTTTGAGATCCTGTGCAATGAGAACTATAAAGATCTAATCGAATCCTTTGTTGATTCAAGGGTGATGCTCGAGCTCCTATGGAAGAGTAAGGAGATTAACGATATTGACAAGGACAAAATATTCAATAGAGATATATAAAAGATTGATTACATTTGGTAGGGATAATTTGATATCAAGCCATAGGGACAGGATTGTAAAAATTTCAAACATAAGAAAAGGCTCAAAAGTTCTTGATGTTTGCACCGGTTCGGGCGAGCAGGCATTTGCATATGGAAAAGAAGGCTATGATGTCGTGGGAATAGATATATCAGATGATGCCCTACGTGAAGCAAAGAAAAAAAATAGATATCCTTCGGTTCGATTCCAGAAAGAAGATGCGACTAGGATGTCATTTGAAGACGGGGTCTTTGATGCTTCATGTATTGCTTCATGTCTGCATGAGGTATCAATTGATGCACGGCAAAAAATATTGCATGAAACACTGAGAGTCACCAAGCCTAAAGGCAAGATAATAATAGCTGATTATGGCCTGCCCAAAAATAGACTATTGGGATACATAGGATACAGAATTATAAAATCCTATGAATCAGAATATTATCCAGAATTTGTCAAAACAGATCTTGAATACTTAATTAATGAATATCCGCTTAAGCTTGAGGAGAAAATATATTTCATGGGTGGATTCGGTATAATTTTGAAGTATATTAATGACTACAAATGAGTCATCTCCAATATAAATAGAATACACTGTTCTAAGTGAAACTTGAAATCCCTAGAACTCAGGGCACGCCTTGTCGTACCCGCTCTTGATCATCCTCTTCGACTCGTGCACATACCGCTCGGTAGTTGAAATCTGGCTGTGGCCCATGATGTTCTTCAGTATCAAAAGATTCCCGTTGTTCTCGACAAAGAGCGTCGCAAAGGTGTGGCGGAGCATGTAGGGCGTGACCTTAAATCCCAATCTCCTGGAATACCTCAAGATGAGCTTGGAGAACCTGTCCCTTGACATTGCAAATAGCCTACCTCCCTTGATGCCGTTGTTGTAGGCAAAGCGCTTCAGCTCTACCATAGTCTTTTTGTTCAGCGGAACGATGCGCTCCCTGTATGTCTTTGTCCTCTTGACCAGGAGATACCCTTCCTCAAAGTCTATGTCCTCTAGTGCCAGGCCAAGCACTTCCGATGGCCGCAATCCCGTGTTCAATGCAAGGTACACCACAAGCTTAAGGTCCTCCTCTGTGATGGCTTCAAGCAATGCCCAGCACTTCTCAAGCGATATGTTCATCCTGACCTTCCGTTCCAGCCTGTTCTTCTTCATGTTAAACGGCCTGTTGTGCATTCTGGCATGCCATTTAAGGGCGAAGTACATGTTGTGCTTGAAGGACGAGGAGTAGCGCTCGTTTAAGAGCACGTCGAAGTAGTATTCCTCCTCAGTTTTGCCGCTCTTAAGGTACATAGCGATGCATCTTCTGTATATTTCAGCTGTTGTGGGGCTGACACCCCTCTCGGAGATAAGATAGGCGACATAGCCATCCCATGTAGATATTAGTCTACGGGCATTTTCCAAAATTAGCGCCTCCGGAAAATAAGCCCAAAAATCGCCCCGTTTCAAAAATAACCGCCAGAAAAGTTATTGGCGGGCAGTAAGGGATTCGAACCCCTGACCCGTAGATTAAGAGTCTACTGCTCTACCAGACTGAGCTAACTGCCCTTAACCCACAAAATCAAAATCGATATTTAAATGTTTTGGGTTAGTTTCACTTCAAAATATATTCAATTATATAAAAACATATTTATATTTAATTATTTTATATAATAAAGATGAAAATACAAATTATTTCAATCAGTTTAATTATTACAATTTTGCTAGCAGGATGTTCAATTGGAGAGATTGATATGGAAAAGAAAAAATCTGAAGGTCTAAAAGATTTAGAATTAGGTAATATAAAAAATGAAAATAAAGATTTTTATCAATACTACACCGCAAACCCAATTAGTATCAAAGTTAATGCCCCACAGTATACACTCCCTCTAAATGAAAAATTAATAACAAATTATGACGAAGTCAAGTCAAAACTAAGGCTTAATGAGAATGAATTATTCTCACTTGGAAAAAATGGATTTGTAATCATAAAAAATTCTTTCAATCAAAAAGAAGAAAATATAGTAACTCCCTATGAAGCTATTAAGAGTTATGGGATGCCAGTTTTTATAACAACAGACTCCCTACTACATGTTTACCATATTCAATTTGACGAAACACTTAGGCAGATTGAAGAAAGGGAGTTCTATGAATCTATATGGGAGATCTCAAAATCTCTTCAAGAAAAATCTATTCAAGAGTATAACTCAATGGATGGAGATTTAAAAGAAGCTTCAAAACGAAATGTAATATTTTTCTCAGTTGCACTATCACTTCTTTCTCCTAAAAAGGATCAAATTTGCCCATATAAAGAAGAGTGGGAATGTAATGATTACTATTTCAAAAAAGAAGATCTGGTAAAATACTCATTTTCCATACCGAATTTTGCTAAACAAGATGTTGACCGTGAACTTAAACTTATAGAAAAACATGAAGGGTTTTCAGAATCGCCTCTTTTCGTATATATTGAAGATTATTCTCAATATGTGCCTAGGGGCCATTACACAAGGTCGGAGAAACTAAAGAATTATTTCAAGGCTTTGATGTGGTATGGCAGGATGTCAATGCTGTTAAAAGGGACTGACCAGGTACAAAAAGGAGCACCTTGCCCAGATATCCCTCCATGCAAGGCTTTAATATCTACTTATGATGCAAAGATTCAGACAATTGAAGCTTCACTTATCGCATACTACTTGGCACAAGACAGCAACTTAATTCAGAAATGGGAGAGAATCTACAATGTTACTGCATTCTACGTTGGTTTTTCAGATGACCTTGGTCCATACGAATATGTCGAAGTATTGAGTTCAGTTTTTAATGGCAAATTCAATCCAACTATGTTGAATGACGAGAGTCTCAGTAAAATAAAAACAAAACTTGCAGAGAATTCACCACCCAAGATATATGGGGGAACTGGCAACTGTAACTTGTTACCTCCATTTTCACCTGAACAGGCTGATCAGTGCCTTGAGGTCACAAAAGGATTTAGATTTATGGGCCAAAGATTCATCCCAGACTCTTACATGTTTTCAAATCTCGTAGGAACTTATACTGGGGAATATCTAGGTAAAGAAAATGTTGAACCTTTCACAATGGTGTTTTCTGGCGCAGGTAGGAAGATAAGAGGATTTCCAAGAGGTCTTGATGTAATGTATATTTTAGGCTCAGAAAGAGCAAAGTACCATTTGGATTACCTAAATGATTCTAATTACAAGGACTATGAAGTTCAGACTTCACTATTAAAAAAAGAATTTGACTCATTTTCCTCAGAGGATTGGAATAAAAATCTTTACTGGTCATTATTATATTCTCTAAAATCTTTGATTTCGGAATATGGAGATGGCTACCCTACCTTTATGCAAACTGAAGCTTGGCAGGATAAAGAATTAACAACTAGTTTGGCTTCTTGGACCGAACTTAGACATGACACCATACTTTACGCAAAACAGAGCTATACTGCAAGGGAAACTTCGGCCATGCCCCCTGAAGAAGAGGAAAAGATCACAGGATATGTTGAACCTGTACCTGAATTTTATAACAGACTTCTTGCTCTAACTAAGATGACAAATAAAGGTTTGGACGATATGGGTGTCCTCGATGATAGTTCAAGGTACAGACTCCAAAATCTCGAGAAGGTCCTTGAAAGATTAATTGATATATCCAAAAAAGAACTAAATGTAGAAAATCTTACTGAAGAAGACTATAGATTCATCAAGGATTTTGGAGATGAGTTGAACGGTGTTATTTACAGTGTTGAAGATGATGCAAAAAAGACAACTATAATTGCTGATGTCCATACAGAGGGCAATACAGGTAAAGTTCTTGAGGAAGGAGTCGGATACGTTGAGTTAATAGTTGTTGCTTACATGACCCCTAATGGGAAAATATTCCTCGGTGTTGGCCCTGTTATGACATACTATGAGTTCAAGCATCCTATGGATGACAGATTGACCGATGAAAAATGGAGAGAACTATTAAGTTCAAACCCCCCAAAATCTCCAGAATGGACATTAAATAATTCTTAATTATTTTTTTACAAGGAGAAGTATATTTTTTTAGAATCAAGGTACACCCCAATCCAGCTTAGTATTCCTAAGACCGATAACAATTCGATAATTAAAAGCCATATTGGAGCCCCGGTATACCAAAATTTATAATGTGGCACGACAAAAAGCCCTAAAACAAAAATGTGTAAGATATATAGAAAGAGAGGATTCTTCCCCCACGAGGGCAGTACTGGCAGTCTCATATACTTGCCTTCAATCAGGATATCAAATAATTCAAATACTAAAGCACTTATCCCTATAGAAATCAAAACATAGCTTAAGGATACTCTATTCTTACTTATCGGTATAAACAATAAAGAGGCTATGCCTATAACAAGAATAAATAAGGATAACAAAAGATATTTATTCTTGGTTTCTACCCCATGATAGTAATCTGCTATTGCTGTTGACATAATTAACATAGCCCCCCAAGAAAGAGCCCCCATAATCCCTCCATGAGAAGAGCTTAATACATCTTGAAGCCAATAACTGTCAAGCATATATTGGTAAAAAACTAATATTAAAAATCCAAGAATTATTCTTATTCTTGAAGAATACCTAATAAAAATCAAAGCCAATAGCCCAGCAGTTCCTATTGCCTGTAATAATCCCCAGTAGGATATTTCCTTGTATACTCCAGTTAGATTGCCCATAGCAGTTAGAAAAAATCCAATTCCAACAAGTGCCATGTATCGAGTAAAGAAATGATTTATTGTTTTAAATTCACCTTCTCTCTCAACTCTTTTTCTAAAGGATAGGCCGTAAGTTAATCCAATTGCAAAGATAAATAGAGGCGCTATAATGTCGATAACTGTAAAGCCTATATCGGGTGCATGCTTTAGCCAAGAGGGGACAGTGTTTGACCTAGCAAGAAAGTTAGCAATAACCATCAAGAGTATTGAAAATCCTCTAAATTCATCAATTGACTCTAATCTAGCACTACCTTTCATTAACTATCCCTTATCTAAGATTCCAATTCTCCATGGCATAAGATCAAGCGAAAGAAGTCCTGTTGATGTTCTAGCACTAAAAAGTATCTTATCGGGGTTGCCTATTGTTTTTAGTGGAATTTTGACGGTAATTTCAGTTGGTGTTTTTTTGACTTCGAAGTTTTCCTTAGAAATAGGTGTTTTCTGATCGTATACCACATAATCATTGAGGTCGACTTTAATATTTATTTTTGGCATTTTAGAAAATTCCTTGTCATATCTATACCCATAAACGTAGATGAATATATCAATTCTTTCCCCAAAAGGCTCTGAAAGGACATAATTAAGAACAAGTTTATTATTTTCAATTTTAGCGGACTGGGCTTCAATTCTAACAAATGCATCCTTTTGACTATCGTTAAATTCCGAAGGGGGTGACTCTTGGATTTCATTCTTGTCCAAGGAAATATCAACTAGATCAATGCCTAAAGGAACGTCCTCAAAATTTCCATAAATTTCATTTGTTCGGATAAATGAATCTAAATATTTTTTATTTGATTCGTACTGCGTCACATGACTTTTTATCCCAGAAAATTTGGTCTGGGCATCTCTAAAACTCATTGGCAGTTCTTTCCAAACTATCCCATCGTCATAGGATGGTGGATCTAAAAAGTAGCTTGGATAGTAACCTAGAGGTAGTGGCCAATTTCTATAGTGTACTAGATATGGATAAATCTCAACTTCTCTTCCCATCTCCCACAAAGAAACTGTCGTAAACACAAACATTGCTCTATGATCTGGATGATAATCATCTGGATGGGAAACAAAAATTTTTGTAGGATTGAAATCATTAATAACTGATTCAATGTCTTTCATTATCGATTCCCCTTTGTATGGGGCTCCGGGGCTTAAAGCTGTCGAGTAGGGTACTTCTGTTTTTCTAGTTAGAATACCTGAATAAGGAGCGTTATTTCCCCAATGATAGTATAGAATCTCAGAAGTTCCGTAATCAGGATATCCAAGAAAAGTAACATCCTTTTCCGAGAGTCCAAGTTCCTTAATAGCATTTAGGGCTTCTTGGTGCCTAATTTCACCTAGTTCTAATGCCTGACTTGGAGTAAGCATAGGAATTTTCTCATATACTGTATATGACCACACATTAAAATCACCATAGGTCAAAAAAACGACATGAACTGGGATTCCTTTATCTAAAGCATTTTGTATAAGCCCTCCAGTTGCGACAGATTCGTCATCTGGGTGAGGCGCCATTATAAGTATCCGATCATTATTTGATAAAACAACATTTAGTACATTTGGATTATCGGGAATGAACGGATTTATCGTTGGCCAGAACATGTATAGTGCAAATAAAATTATTGCAATTAAAATAATTCCATATTTTATATTTCTTTTCAAATTATCCCACCGTTATAGCTCTAATTTAAGATAAATAATACTTAAATAGATTTCAGTTGGAGTTGCGGATTTCTTGAAACTAATAAAAAGGAATAGTAAATTAATAGGCTCTAGGATAAGAACCAAGTACTTTAACAGTAAATATTGAAGATAGTTCGTTTAAAGTCTGGCTTATTTTCTTATCTTTAGTGTGACCTTTGAAGTCAATGAAAAAAATGTATTCGCCCATCTTTTTCTTAGAAGGTCTGGATTCTATTTTTGTAAGGTCAATTCCGGCATCGTAAAATGGTTTTATGATGGAATATAAAACACCTGGCCTATTGACACTTGGTGATACTACAATGCTCGTCCTGTCCTTTCCTGTTGGCAATGTGCTTTGGTTTCCAACTACAAAAAATCTTGTGAAGTTTAACTTTTCATCCTGAACATCTTTTTTTATTATTTTTAAATCATACAATTCAGCTGCAAACTCAGAAACTAAAGCTGCATATCTCTTATCCTTCCTATTGGAAAGTTCTATCGCTGAGATTGCGTTAGATGCAGTTTCATGTATTTGGACTTTAGGCAAGTGATTCCTAACAAATTTCTCACATTGTGAAAGAGTTAAGACGTGAGAGTATAAGACCTCTATATCCTCTAAATCACCCCAACATGCAAGATTATGATGGATAGGTAAGAGGTACTCCTTTGTGATTTTAATATCAAATTCAATAAGACTGTCAAGGGTCTGGGATACTCCCCCTACCAAAGAGTTCTCAACTGGAACAACTCCCCCCTCCGACTCGTGAGTTTCAATTGCATTAAATACTTCCCAAATGCTTCGCTTGAAAACAATTTCTTCTGCACCAAATAATAAAGAGGCTTCATGACAAAAAGTTCCTTTTGGCCCTAACGTTGATACCTTCATTCTTCCTCCACCATCCTTTTGATCAATAGATTGCTTTCCTTTTCAGCTTTTTCAGTGAAATCACCTAAGTATTCAGAGGCCTCTTCAAAGAATTGAATAAATCCCGACCTATCCTTTTCTTCAATTCTCTTGAATAATGCTTCAGCTGTATTAATGTACTGTGATAACACTTCTGGGATTTTAGGATTTAAAAGGGATATGTCTGCATAAAGATTGGGTTCTTGATTCAATATCCTGCCCGCCATATCAAGGGTCAATCTATAAACAGGACTTGTACATTCAAAACTTTTTCTTACATCAAAATCCAAATCCTTAAGGGAATGGCACAATACAATTGCAGAAAAATGCGTTAATCCTTGAATTACTGCCATCATTTTATCATGTTCTTCAGCAGACATTTCAAGGAGATGTGCACCCCGTTTTTCAAGAGTAGAAAGGATATTTTGATAATGAGCCTTATTCGTTATACGTTCAGGACACAAAATTATTGTCTGGCCACGAATATCACCTATTGACGGTGCAAAAAGAGGGTGCGCACCTAAAACGTCTGCCTTTGACTTTAACATTTCATTAATAGGGCCTACCTTTAGTGAAGTCAGGTCCATTAGGATTTTTCTTTCGCTCATAAAAGGTACTATCTCTCTAATTACTGCAATCGTAGACTCAATGGGAACGGACACAATCACTACATCACTTTTTCTGATAAGTTCTTCCTTAGAAAGAGCAGTGGACCTTGAAGAAACAAGTACTTGAAATCCTTCATCTTCAAATATCTTTTTGAAAAGACTTCCTAATTTACCTGTGCCACCAATTATCCCTATTGCAGTCATCTTATTCCCCCTATGGCTTTCTGGATAAGTAAATGGTCTAAAATAGTTATTGCTACCATCGCTTCGCATACTGGATTAATTCGTGGGATAGCACATGGATCATGCCTCCCCTGAATATTAATTGTCTGTTCTTTCCCACTGATGTCAATAGTATTTTGGGTTTTGGAAATTGAAGGTATTGGTTTCACTACCACTCTTGCAATTATGTCCTCTCCGTTTGATATTCCTCCAAGAATCCCTCCGGCCCTATTTGATTCAAATCCTTTAGAATTTATCGCATCGTTACTTTCTGATCCTAATAATTTAGCCAAATCAAATCCACCGCCAAACTCAACTCCTTTGACAGCGCCGATAGAAAGAAGTCCTTTTCCGATATCAGCCTCAAGCTTATCAAATACTGGGTCCCCTAGACCTGCTGGAACATTCTTAGCGATTATTTCAACGACCCCCCCAACTGATTCACCGTCAGATTTTGCCTTTAAGATTTGTTGGGCCATCTGTTCAGAAATTGATTTATCAGGACAGCATAATCTATCTTTAATTATTTCTTCTTTTTTTAGAGAATCCAAATTAATTTTATTAAGCTCTATTTGACCAATTCTTTTGGTGTAAGAAAAAAGCTCAAATCCCTTGATCTCTTTTTCTAAGATTTTTCTAGCAACGGCACCTGCTGCAACTCGTGCAACTGTTTCTCTGCCTGAGGCTCTTCCTCCACCCCGATAATCATATATCCCAAACTTCTTGAAATAAGTATAATCCGCATGCCCTGGTCTAAAGATACCCTTTATTTTTTCATAAGAAGATGAATCAACATCCTTATTAGTGACCATTATAGCTATTGGCGTTCCAAGAGTTTTCCCCTCAAATACACCAGACAAAATTTCACATCTGTCATCTTCTCTTCGTTGCGTAGAAAGATTATCGTTCCTGGATTTCCTCAAAGAAAGCTCATTATTTATGTCGTCCTCACTTATTTTAATACCAGGGGGGCATCCATCTATAATGACGCCGATGGCTTTACCATGCGATTCACCCCAGGTTGTAATTCTAAAAATTCTACCGTAAGTATTACCTACCACCATATCAAACTCCTGTATCTATTTCAGATAAAATTTTATCACAAACTTCATTGATACTTAATTTAGTTGTGTCTACAATTAAGTTAGCTATTTTTTCATAAACTGGCATTCTTTCTGCAATTATATCCTCAATCTCTGACTGAGAATTATTATTAGTAAGGGGCGGTCTTGGATTGTCCTTTCCCATTCTATCTTTCATTACTTCTAAATCTGCTTTTAACAATATAAATATAGAATTTTTCAGAGCTTCTACATTGTCTTTATTCATTAGAGCTCCGCCACCAAGCGAGATTACTGCATTATTCTCCTTGGAAACATCTTTAATTACTTCTTTCTCCTTTGCCCTAAAATAATCCCAACCATTCTCATTAATAATTTCAGATATGCTTTTACATTCTCTCTTTTCAATTATAGAATCTGTGTCAAAGAATACTCTATCAATAAGTTCAGAAAGGGCGACCCCTACTGTCGACTTGCCAACACATCTTAATCCAAAGAGTACTATGTTCAATTAATACCCCCGCATATCTTTGAAAAATCTTTCCAAAAGGTTGGATATGACTTTGAAACGCAATCTGGATCTCTAATTTTTATCCCTTCTATGAAAAGGCCGGCGACAGCAAATGACATTGCCATTCGGTGATCCTTGTAGGTTTCAATCTCAGCACCTTTTAATTCATCAGGAAAAATAATCATATAGTCCTTTCCTTCTTCTACATTACATCCTATTTTTGATAACTCCTTTGAAACTGCAGCAAGTCTATCAGTTTCCTTAAATCTTAACGTCTCAATGTTATTTATTTTTGTGGGCCCTTTTGCAAAAGCTGAAACAACTGCAAGGGTTGGAACGATGTCCGGAGATTTTTTCATATCAACTTCTATTCCCCTAAGGCCCTCTCCTTTTAGGATAACCGAATTAATTCCCCATTCAACTTTGCATCCCATCATTTCCAGGATATCCACAAAAAATCTATCGGCTTGTTTTGAATTTTTATCTAAATTATCGATCGTGACTTTTCCCCTACCAATTGCGGCTATTGCCAAAAAGTAAGAACTATTTGAATAGTCACCCTCAACAACGTAATCTTGTCCTGTGTACTTTGAAGGACGCACATGAAATTCAGAAAAATCTTTTCTTTCTATGTCAACGCCAAATTTATTCATTAAATCTATAGTCATATCTACATAGGGGCTAGAAGGAACATTTCCCTCAACTCTAATATTTAGATATGGTTTAGAATAGGGTGATGCTATTAATAGTCCACTTAAATATTGACTACTTTCTCTTGGTTGAATTACTGTCTCTCCTCCAAAAATTCCTTTAGAAGAAATCCTAACTGGTGGACAGCCTTCATTAGAACGAACTCTAAGACCAAGAGAAATCAAGGAATCTTCAAGTCCCTTAACTGGTCGCTTTCTGATTTCCTCATCACCATCAATTATGACTTCCCCCTTTACAAGAGATGATATTGCCATGAGAAATCTTAGGGTAGTCCCAGAGTTTCCAATATAAAGAGGCTTTTTTGGCTGCTTCAGATTCCCACTACATCCAGATATTTCAAATGAAATTTGGCCTTGATTATTTTTTTCAATTATATTTACCCCTAACTCTCTAAGTGAATTCAATGTATATTTAGTATCATCAGAAATTAAGGGATCCGTAATCTTTGATTTCCCTTCTGCAAGAGAGGCTATGAATAGGGCCCTGTGGGTATAGCTCTTTGATGGAGGCGCCTTAATTTTTGCATCGATATTTGAAGTAATGCATTCTATTTTTTTTATTTTCATGTTATGCCCCCCCTCAATTTCAAAGCTTCTTTTGACAATTGTTCCATTTTTTCAATTGATGGCTTTATACCTGTCCATAATTCAAATTGTGCCATAGCCTGGCCGATATACATGTCAAGACCATTTGCTACAGTAGCTCCTTGTTTTTCAGATAATTGTAATAGTTTAGTGTTAATCGGACTATAGACGGCATCAAAAATTGTTATACCTGACAAATCTTTATCAAAGAATTTCTCGTCCATAGGACAATCATCACGCCCAGTACCCATTCCAATTTTTGTAGCATTTACCAAAATGTCAAAATTAGCGTCATTTCTATCTTCCCAAGGGACTATCTCTGCGCCAATTTTTTTTGAGAGATCTTCAGCTTTTTTTCTGCTCCTGTTTGAGATCATTAATTCCCCACCATTATTCTCTATTCCAAAAGCTATTGCTTTCCCAGTCCCGCCTGCGCCCAAGATAAGAACTCTTTTTCCTTTAATTTTAGTTACTTTCTCAATTGAATATAGGGCGCCCAACCAGTCGGTATTTGTTCCAAAAAGACCCCCATTGGTTTTTTTTATCGTGTTGATTGCACCTATTTTTAAGGCCATTTCATCTACTTCATCAAGGTAAGGCATAATCTGTTCTTTAAATGGCATTGTGACGCATAATCCCTTAAACTCTCCTTTGAAACCATTCATAAATTTACTTAAATCATCAACTAAAAAATTTAGATAAATTCCATTAAAATCATAATAAGAAAATAGCTTATTATGAACATAATATCCAATACTCTCTTTTACTGGATTACCAATAAGTCCAAAAATATCAAAATCATTTTTTATAGAACTAATCCTGTAAACATCTTTTAGAATACCTAAAGGTACTTGCCCAGGAGCTGTATTATTCTGATCGTTTAATGGTGCATAAGTAGTAAAACTTCCCCAGCTATTGCAAAGAATTCTACTTATCTCTCCTTTCTCACCCATCAAGAAAGATATGATTTTCTTTTTATCGGCTATTGCATTATTTATAAGTTGTCTAATAATTAAATTATCAGAAATGTCATTTGCAAATCCAACTATCTTAATTACATCCTGACCTTGATTTTTCATTTGGTCAAAGATTTGTTTAATAGTAGAAGGCGTTTCTTTAAAGTTGTGATACGAAGAGATAATATTTGTTTTTGAATTTAATTCAAATTTCTTTGAAATAAGGGTTTCCAGGTTTTCTTTAGAAGATACCTCAATATCAATAAATCCAAATCCCTCTTCCATAGCCTCAATTAATGGCAATACTCTTTCAGATTCAGACCCCTCAAATAACCCGCCTTCTTCTTTCTTTCTATTTGTTACTATGATTCGATTTTTATCAAAGCGCTTGCCTATTTCAGAGATATCTAAGTCTTGGATCAAATCAATTCTTAGTTCAGCGAGGTCCCCTTGAGCTAGAGCCTTTTCAAGTAAATATATGGCCTCTTTTTGGGAAGTTGGCATAATTGAAGCTGATATCATGAAAATCCAATCTCCAATAAGGCTTCTTTAACTACGTCATTTTCAACTTTTAGCCCATAAACAGCTTTGCCAATGCCTTTAACAAGAGCGTACTCAACAATTCCTTTTCGAGTTTTTTTGTCAAGAAGAGTCTTCTTTATTATTTCTTCAGAAGAAAAGTTGAGATTTATTTCAAGTAACTTTGATCTATCTAACAATCTAAATATTCTTTCTTTTTCGCTGTGATTTAAGATTCCAATTTTCTCAGATATCAAAGATTCAACTGCCATACCTATCCCAACTGCTCTGCCATGAGATAATTTATAGTCTGAAAGAACCTCTATAGAATGGCCTATCGTATGCCCAAAATTTAATATTTTTCTTAATCCTCCTTCTTTTTCATCTAATTCGACAACATTGGCCTTAACTTTAAGAGAAGAGATTATTGCATTTTCAATATATTTATCTTCTAGATTTATCACGCACTCAATATTGTCTTCTAGGTAATCGAATAAAGTGCTGTCTTTTATGATAGAAGCCTTTATTATTTCGGATATCCCATTTATTATTTCCTCTTTAGGCAGTGACTTTAGTAATTCAATGTCAATGTATACCTTGTCGGGCGGGTAAAATGCTCCGATTAGATTTTTACCAGAAGGGTGATCTATCCCAACTTTACCCCCTATGCTACTGTCAACTTGGGATAGCAGAGTAGTTGGAACCTGAATGAAAGGCACTCCTCTCATATATGTAGCCGCCACGAAACCAGAAATGTCCCCAGTGACTCCTCCGCCAAAAGCGACTATTACGGTATCTCGTGAACAGCCTAACTCGAATAATTTATCTTCTAATTGATCTTTGACTTGTCTATTCTTTGATTCTTCGCCAGCCTTGAAAGATAAAAAATAAACTTGATCTTTGCCATCAAGTTTTTTCTCTAATTGATTCCCATATATTTTTTGTACATTAGAGTCCATAATTATGGCGATTTTATGATCCTTGTAAGTTTCCAATATCTCTCCAAATGAATCTTCAAGAATATTTCTACCTACATCAATATCATACTGGCCATTTTTTGACCTAATTTTTATCGTTTCTATATGGGAATTATTCATTTTATATTTCACGCCCAAACATTCTAGATATGTATTTTACTTCTCCCATAAGACCATGAAGATCTGAAGTACTTATTGTTTGATCGGCATCGCTTATAGCTTTTTGTGGGTTTGTGTGCGCTTCAATTGTTAATCCATCTGCTCCACATGCTATTGCTGCAAGAGCCATTGGTTTTACTATATCTCGTCTGCCAGTTCCATGACTTGGATCAACTATTACGGGTAAATGGCTTTCAGCTTTTAATACAGGCACTATGCTCAAATCCAGGGTATTTCTAGTGAAGTCAGAGAATGTTCTAATTCCTCTTTCACAAAGCATTACATTTTCATTTCCGCCTGCTAATATGTACTCAGCGGCAGAAAGAAACTCCTTCAAAGTCGACCACATTCCCCTCTTTAGAAGTACTGGTTTATCGGCCTTTCCAAGTTCTTTGAGTAATGCATAGTTCTGCATGTTTCTTGTTCCAACTTGAAGTATGTCAGCGTATTCTGAAACGAGCGCTACATCTCTTGTATCCATTACTTCTGTTACTATTGGTAGCTCTGTTTCTTCTTTTGCTTTTAATAAGAATTTCAATCCCTCTTCCCCTAGGCCCTGGAAGTCTTTAGGAGATGTTCTTGGTTTGAANGCCCCACCTCTTAATATAGTGGCACCTGATTTTTTTACCTCTTTTGCGATGGCTATTATCTGGTCTTCACTTTCAACTGTACATGGNCCTGCCATTACNACTATCTTCTTACCACCTATTTCCACACCATCAATCTTAATAACTGTATTTTCTTTTTTGAAGTCACGGGAAACAAATTTGTAAGGCTTTGAAACTCTTATTACCTCTTGAATGTATGGTGTTGCCCTAAATCTTTCTACTTCACTTTCTTCTATTGAGGAAACATCACCAATTACCCCAATAACAGTTCTATTCTGACCTTGGGATAAATGTGTATTAAATCCAAGGTCTTTAATTCTCTTAATAGTTTCTTGTATCTGACTTTCTTCAGCACCTAATTTCATTACTATTATCATTTTATACCTCCCTTTCAACGGCCTTTGCTACCTGTTTTACATCGTCCATCAACTTTGCAAAGGCACTCAAAGATATTGTTTGATCTGCATCGCTTATTGCCTTGTCAGGATTTGGATGCGTTTCAATTAATAATCCATCTGCTCCACATGCCACTGAAGCTTTGCTTAATGGTAAGACAAGACTTCTTTTACCTGTGCCATGGCTTGGGTCAGAAATAATGGGAAGATGACTCTCATCTTTTATTGCAGGAATTATACTAAGGTCAAGTGTGTTCCTTGAGTAATCTGAGAATGTCCTAATACCTCTCTCACATAATATGACATTTTCATTTCCACCTGCCATTATGTATTCGGCTGCACCTAAGAATTCCCTCATAGTGGCCCACATACCCCTCTTTAACAGTACCGGCTTGTCACACTTTCCAAGTTCTTTCAAGAGAGTGTAGTTCTGCATATTTCTAGTTCCAACTTGGAGTATGTCCGCATACTCTGATAATAAATCAATATCTCTAGCATCCATAACTTCGGTCACAATTGGTAGCCCAGTTTCCTCTTTTGCTTCGTAGAGTAATTTTAATCCTTCTTCACCGAGACCCTGGAAGTCTTGGGGTGAGGTCCTTGGTTTGAATGCCCCGCCCCTTATCATGCTGGCCCCAGCCTTCTTTATTTTTTCAGCAACTTCCATTATCTGCTCTCTGTTTTCAACTGAGCAAGGCCCTGCCATAACAACAATTTTCTTACCGCCAATTTTCACCCCATCAACATCTATCACTGTTTGTTCTTTTTTGAAATCCTTTGAAACAAGCTTGTAAGGCTTTGAAACAAAAATAGTGTTTTCAACTCCTTTCATAGCTCTTATTCTGAAGAAGTTCTCCTCACCAATCTTACTTATATCGCCTATTACTGCAACTACTACTCTTTCTGCGCCTAGGTTCAATTGGGTTTTAAGACCAAGAGAATGAATCGTATCTATAACGTTATTAACATCCTCCTCCTCGGCCTTTGATTTCATTATTACAATCATTTGTGATCCTCCACTAATTTATTTTGTATTTTTTTGGAATGGGAAATAATTATGCCAAAGAGTTCCGATACAAAATCCTGATCGAGAAGATTGTCCCTTGCCTCTCTTTGAATTTTTAAAAAAACTTGACTCTCCCGTTCTTTATCCTCTACTTGGATACCTCTATTTTTTTTGAGGATAGCTATTTCCTTTGCTACTTCCATTCTTCTTGAAAGCAGTTCTATAATATTCTCATCGATCTTGTTAATATCTTCTCTAAGAGTCTCTAAAGAGCGCTCCATAAAAATGCCTCCTAAAAAGGGGTTGGGAAGAGAAACAAGGGGTCGGCCAGTGAAAGGTATCAATACCTAAAGCTAAAATAATAATAAAACTTCTTTGATACCAAATCGGAAGACCTAATCTTTCCCATTAAAAAGAATATTAAAAATTAGTATTTAAGACTTTCGGGAGATTAGGCTGTGTGTTATCTTCCAAATTATTTGGCCAAGTTTTAATTCATTTTTTGCCTTAAATGGCATGAAGCGTGAGTATAGGGATATTAAGGTGATTGTGCTTAGAGTAACAAATTACAAATTTCTCACAAGAATAGTTGCCTCTTAGTTTAAATACTTCAGAGACGCGTGCAGCAGATATCGAGGCTTTCAAAAACAACTGTCTTTATACCTAGGCAGATGAGCCTTGACAGGAAAACAATTGAAACTCTAGAACAGTCATTCTGGCGAAAGCTCGAGCCTGTAGTATTGGAAAACTTCATGGAACTTCTAGAAAAGGAGGTAGAAAACTATGAAGCGAAATAATTACTAGATAAAACATTTTGTCTCACAGCCGAAGAAAATAATAGAAAATAAAAAAATTATTCTTTTGGGTATAGCTTAAGTATCTTTAGTATTTGCACTATTGGGAGAGACTTATTTCTTGTTGGAGCGCTGCCTTGGTACTTTATTGTATAGTAGACATTTTTTGAGCCGTTGTAAGAATAACCGGTCACTATGGCGTTATTTTGGGAGTCTGTTGCTACGCCACATGCTGTGTCATAATCTTTACCGTCGTAAGACTTTTCCCAGATTACATTGCCATTTGGGCCATACTTTATTGTATAATAGTCACTGTCTGAGCCGTTTTCAGAAACACCAGTTACTATGATGTTGTTTTGGGAGTCTGTTGCTACATCATTTGCGTAGTCATCATCATTGACAGCCTTATTGTTGTAAGACTTTTCCCAGATTACATTGCCATTTGGGTCGTACTTTATTGTATAGTAGTCATAGTCTGAGCCGTTGTCAACTTCTCCTGTTACTATGATGTTGTTTTGGGAGTCTGTTGCTACGCCGTATGCTGAGTCATCATCTCCACTGTCGTAAGACTTTTCCCAGATTACATTGCCATTTGGGTCGTACTTTATTGTATAATAGTCATCGTTAGAAGAACCGGCCACTATGACATTGTTTTGGGAGTCTGTTGCTACGCCATATGCGTAGTCATCACCTCCACTGTTGTAAGACTCTGCCCAGATTTCATTGCCATTTGGGTCGTACTTTATTGTATAATAGTCATAGTAATAGTTGTTGTCGACGTTTTCAGAATATCCAGTTACTATGATGTTGTTTTGGGAGTCTGTTGCTACGCGGATTGCGTAGTCATCGCCTTCACCGTCGTAACTCACTTCCCAGATTACATTGCCATTTGGGCCATACTTTATTGTATAATAGTCACTGTCTGAGCCGTTGTTAGAAAAACCAGTTACTATGATGTTGTTTTGGGAGTCTGTTGCTACGCCATATGCGTAGTCATCACCTCCACTGTTGTAAGACTTTTCCCAGATTACATTGCCATTTGGGTCGTACTTTATTGTATAGTAGTCATCGTTAGAAGAACCGGCCACTATGACATTGTTTTGGGAGTCTGTTGCTACGCCATATGCTTGGTTATCATTTCCACCGTCGTAAGACCTTTCCCATAAAACATCCCCATCAGCAGCATAGGCCGCTCCAATAGAGATTAAAAATATACATACTACGAGAATAGCTGTTATTTTTTTCATAATCAATCACCATTATTCTCAAAAAATTTTTATATTTAATGGTATTTAAAATTTTTGGTTTTTCATGCCAAAATATTTAAGAAAATATAATAAAAAATAAAATTATCTAATTTTTGGGCTCTAGGACATATTTAATCTGCATTCAAGTTTAATAGATTGTTCTTATGTCATTCAAAGTAGAAGCCATAGTGAATGGTCCGCTTAATCTTAGCGAAGAAGTTGTTCAAATCTATGAGCGAAAAGTCACTGCTTATGGGAATAGCGCCAAAGTTGATGCACAGAAGAAGTACATAGGATATCGAGCCTATGTAATTATTGTAAAAGACTAGAATCTAAATCCTATTTGAACAACGTCAAAAGGAAATATGTCCCACAGCCGTTGGATTATATTTAAAATGGATTAGTTTTATAAGTAATTTGGACCCTCTTTGACTAATGGAATACTGTGGCTCTTTGGGAGAGATGAGTAAAGTAGATACTCATATTCACACAAAATATTCTGGGAATTCTAAAAAAATCTCTGTCATTCCTGATTGTATTTCTAGACCTGAAAGAATTCTAAAATTTGCGGATAAAAAAGGTATTGATTTCTTGGCAATAACTGACCACGATACCATTAGGGGAGGTATTGAAACTGAAAAACTGGCTCCTTCGAGGATTATTGTAGGTGAAGAAATATCAACTTCTCAAGGAGAGCTAATAGGCCTTTTTCTAAATGAAACTATTCCTCCAAATCTATCCGCTTCTGAATCATTAGATATGATAAGGGATCAAGGAGGTCTTGCAATTGCCCCGCACCCTTACAGCGTAATTTGCCCCTGTCTTAAGGATCTAATCTACAAATTAAAGGTGGATGGGATTGAAGTTTTTAATGCTTTTCATAGAGACGGTATACTAAACAGGAAAGCGTTTGAAGAAAATAAAAAGGCCAAGAAAGCACCTATTGCTGCGAGCGATGCCCACACAGAAAGGATGGTGGGAAATGCTTATACGCTATTTGATGGGAATACGCCTGAAGATTTCTACAAAGCAATAAAAAAGAAAAAGACAATCCCGCAGGGGCATGTTACTTCTATGGAGCAAACTATGCTTTGGAGTTGGAGCACAGGTTACTTCATAATGAAAAGATCCATGAGAAATATCTTAAATGGAGAACAGATCAAAAAAAATACTGGGCTATTAATAGGTTCAGGAATTTCTGTATTTCCTTTGGTCCCAATAATAACTGCCTTTGTATTAAATCGCTACCACGATAAAAAAGTAAGAAAAAGTTATCCGTGGGAGTCATTTATTTTTTCATATAAAGGATCTAAAAAAAAGATTTTATAATAAAACTGAAGATTTGTATTCCCCAAAGACTTTTCTTAAACTATCACTAATTTCTCCAATAGTTGCGTATTCTTTTACTGCTTCAAGAATTAAAGGCATGAGATTTTTGTTAGTTCTTGCAGTATCTTCAATTTGTTCAAGGAGGTCCTTAACCTTATCGTTATTTCTTTTTGATCTTAGTTTCTTTAGTTTTTCAATTTGTATCTTTTCTACTTCTGAGTTAACTTTCAGAAGCTCTTGAGTTATTTTCTCTTCCATTGTAAATTTGTTTAGTCCAACTACTATTGCTTCTCCCTTTTCGATTGCCTTTTGATATCGGTAAGCGCTTTCTTGGATTTCTTTCTGCACAAATCCGCCTTCAATGGCCCTAACCATTCCGCCTAAAGAATCAATCTTTTCAAAATATTTATTAACTTCCTCTTCTATTTTGTTTGTCAAATATTCTAAATAATAAGAACCCGCAAATGGATCTACGGTGTCAGCGATACCACTTTCGTATGCCAGAACTTGTTGTGTTCTTAATGCGATGGTAACTGCCTTCTCGGAAGGTAGCGCAAGTGCTTCGTCCATCGAATTTGTGTGTAGAGATTGGGTTCCCCCCAAAACTGCTGACAATGCTTGGAGTGTTACTCGAATAATGTTATTTTCAGGTTGTTGCGCGGTAAGTGTACTCCCTCCAGTCTGTGTATGGAATCTTAACATCATGGCCTTAGGATCTTTACAGCCAAATCTATTTTTCATTATTCGTGCCCATATCCTTCGTGCGGCCCTAAATTTAGCTATTTCTTCTATGAAATTATTATGCGCATTAAAAAAGAACGAGAGCCTTTTACCAAATTCATCTACTTGTAATCCTGCATTTATTGCTGCCTCGACATAGGCAATTCCATCAGCAAGTGTAAAGGCAACTTCTTGAACAGCTGTTGCACCGGCTTCTCTTATGTGATAACCGCTGATACTAATAGTATTCCACTCAGGCAAGTACTTTGTACAATACTCAAAAATATCAGTGATTATCCTCATTGATTCTTTTGGGGGAAAAATATAGGTTCCTCTAGCCACATATTCCTTTAAGATATCATTTTGAATTGTTCCTCTAAGTTTATCTGGAGAGACTCCCTGTTTTTCACCAACTGCGATATACATTGCAAGAAGTATGGCTGCAGTTGAGTTGATTGTCATAGAGGTTGATACTTTATCTAAAGGTATTCCATCGAAAAGAGTTTCCATATCTTCAAGAGAATCAATGGCCACACCAACTTTTCCAACTTCACCAAAACTCATAGGATGGTCTGAATCATAACCTATCTGTGTTGGCAGATCAAATGCTACCGAAAGCCCCGTCTGTCCTTCTGATAATAAGAATTTATATCTTTTGTTTGTCTCCTCAGCGGAGCCAAATCCTGCATATTGCCTCATTGTCCAGAGTTTTCCCCTGAACATGTTTGGCTGTACTCCTCGGGTAAAAGGATATTCTCCAGCATTCCCTATATCATTACAATAATCTATATCAGCGATATCTATAGGAGAATACTGAACACCAACAGGTATGTTAGACGAAGTAAAGAATTCTTTTTTTCTCTCGGGAAACTTCGATACCGTTTTATTATATTTCTCATTTTTCCAGCAATCAATTTTCTCCTTCAGATTACTCATTGTAGAATCATCAAACATGAAAAATCACTTTCCTATTATATTTTGGATTTTACTTGTTATAAGTTTTATTATTCTTGTGAAGATTTATAAATTACCTGTATAGAAATTTTTCATGGAAGATATTTCAGAGGATTCCAATCTATCTGCATTCGGCGACGCAGTTGTGAACTTTCTTTATTCAGTTGCCAAATCTAGGGTACAGGGAAGGTATACTGGAAAAAAGGTTTCAAACAGTGCTCTTTCAGAGGCTTTAGCAAAGTCAAAAATAAAATCCCCTAGAAGAAGCGATAAGAAAATGAGAGGGGATTTTGTAGAGGCTATAATTGGAAAGGGTTACATTGAAAAAGTGTTTGATATAGATGATGCCGTTAACATTATTTCTGAAAAACTTATCGGCAAGGACCTAAACGATCCGGAAGAAGAAAGAAAGGCTATAGCCGATGCTTTTTCTGCTTTTTTGGACCACTACTTTTAATGATTAAACATATTAATAATAAATTCCAAACTAATTCAATGCGTATAAAGAAAGAGATAAGAATCTTAGGAATTGATGACTCAAATTTTACTAGGGAAGATAAAGAGGTCTTAGTTGTTGGAGCTTTACTAAGAGGTGGATTTTGGATAGACGGTGTAGTTAGTACTTACATAGAAAGGGATGGACTTGATGCAACTGAAAAAATCAGCGACATGATTACAAACGCACGATACAAGGACGTCAGAGCAATCATGCTAAAGGGTATAACTATGGCAGGATTCAATCTAGTTGACATTCAACAGCTAAGTAATGCAACTGGTCTTCCTGTTGTTGTAATCATGAGAAAAATGCCTGACATTATCTCTATAGAAAGAGCTCTTGAAAATTTATCTCTCAAGAATAAAAGACTAGAGATTATTAAAAAAGCGGGCAAAATATATAGTACAAAAGTTCAATATAATTCTGAAATATTTTTCCAATATTATGGTATTGAAGATCAAGATGCAAGGGAGCTAATCAGGATATCTTCAATGCATTCCAATATTCCAGAGCCTATAAGAGTTGCACATTTAATTGCAACGGGAGTTGTTAGAGGTGAATCAACAAAGAAGCCATAAAGGAAAGGTCACGATCTGTTTGGTGAACACTTATGACAACCTAAAGTGGCATGATATACATTCAAGGAATATTGCTAGAGCCGCACCTCTCTGTTATTATACAGGATTTGATCTCTGTCTCTTTGACTTCCCTTTCAAAGAGGATTACAAAGAATTCCTTCTTAATGAGGTAAAAGAAAATACTACGATAGGCGAGGGCGGCAAGTATATTGAAGAGTTGATAAATCATGGAAAACTAGTAGCTACCGATGACCCTAACAAGCTGAAAGGTGTCTTCATATCTACAACTTCAAAGCCAGAAAAGAGTTGTGATTTGGATACTATAACAAAGAATATTAGAAAAGGTGATGATACAGTATTTTTTATAGGTCTTGGGAGAAGAGGGCTTCCTAGAGAGATACGTAAAATGACTAATTATCACCTTGACATTACTGGCGAAGGTATATCACTCGAAACCTGTTCAGCCATTGGATTTATTATTGGAAGGATTTTTGAAAAGATAAATTTATAAATTTGAATTAAGGCATATTAATAACTGCGACTGTAGTCTAGTGGTTAGGACTGGAGCTTCCCAAGCTTCAAGCGCGGGTTCGAATCCCGCCAGTCGCACTAATTTATAAAGAATATTATTTATTTTCAGTTTACTACTTATTTATTTAGAAATCTAGTAAAAAAGAAAGATAATAAAAATTTATTCTTTTAATAAACCTAATATCTTCATTATACTTTGCATTGGGGGAGATTTGTTTTTTGGCGGTATTCCACCATATTTTATGGTGAAGTATTTGAACTTACTACTGCCCGTTACAATCACGTTGTTATAAGAGTCTGTAGCAACGCCTTGTGCTTCGTCACTTTCTCCACTATCGTAGGTCTTTGCCCAGATTACATTGCCATTTGGATCATACTTTACAGTTAAGTAGTTTAAGCCATTGAAAAATGAGCCATTGAAAAAATAACCAACAAAACCCGTTACAATCACGTTGTTATAAGAGTCTGTAGCAACACCGACTGCTACGTCATTTATTCCACTATCGTAGGTCTTTGCCCAGATTACATTGCCATTTGGATCATACTTTAAGGTTAAGTAGTTAAAATGTGAGCCATCGAACACAGCACCTGTCACTAGGACGTTGTTATTAGAGTCTGTAGCAATGCCATATGCTTCGTCATCATTTTCTCTGTCATAGTTCTTTGCCCAGAGTACTTCGCCATTTGGATCATACTTTACGGTTAAGTAATCCACCATATTGGGGCCATAAACGACAAAGCCCGTTACAATAACGTTGTTATTAGAGTCTGTAGCAATGCCATATGCTTCGTCATCATTTCCACTGTCGTAGGACTTTGCCCAGATTACATTGCCATTTGGATCATACTTTACAGTTAAGTAGTTATTGTTAGCGTAGCCCGTTACAATCACGTTGTTATAAGAGTCTGTAGCAACGCCTTGTGCATACTCAGTTCCTCCACTGTCGTAGGACTTTGCC
>JGI11944J13513_1001042_pt1 | contig 23616 bp, 20 predicted proteins | sample TerdegcoTASludge_FD_13513 | JGI IMG/M metagenome (IMG submission 13513) | reverse complement strand
AGGATTCGAGAAGCAAAAGGATTCACGGGGTCGAGGGGATCACAACCAGCCTTCAACCCCGTGTTTGGTTTTCGGACACAATTCTTTTCACAACATAACATGGCTGCCCGATAGGACAACCAATATCGCACGTATCAGGATACCAAACCTGAAGCTCAAATGATGTCCTAGGAAAGAGAGGGAGAGGATGGTCGTGCCTATGAAATTACGAAACCATACCGAGTTGATGAATCGAAGAACAAAAAATGCTGTGTCTCTCAAGGAAGTAAATGTATGCGGAGTTGCAATGTAACCAGCCCCTTGCCAATATCTCGCCAGGTATGGTATGACATGGCCAGAATAGAATGATCATTATTACTCATCATACCGGAGAACCCCATGCCATACTCGGTGCTCAGGTTGCCGCCACGTATATAACCCATCATCTTGGAATGCCTTCGATCGTGGTTGGCGTTATGAGAGACTTCGACCAAGAGAAGCTTCTTGAATTTGTCCATGAGCATTATGCGCATGAGGAGCGGATCATCGGCTTTTCCCATCTTTGCGGGAGAAAGGATCTCATTGGGCTCATAAAGATTTTCAAAGATGGAGGCTTCAGGACTATCCTCGGCGGACCCCACGCAGTTCAGGATTATAAGGGGGAGGCAGATACTGACAGATACCCCCTGAGATTCAAAGGGCTGAAAGATCTGGTGGATCTCGCTTTTAGCGGGCCCGTCGACTGCTTGACCCGTGACCATGTGATCAATCAGAGGGGTGCGGTTCGTTTCCCATGGCATAAAGAGATTTTTCTCGGTGTTGAATGGGGCAATCTTCACGTTTTTTCAGATAACCTTCAAACGTTGTCAATACAGGTTGCGCAGGTTCTCCGCGAAATTGGATGCCCCCATGCGCGAAAGCAATGCATAATCACATTGGATCGGCCCGAATTTATTGATGATAAAACGTTTACCTCCGAAATTGAGACGTTTGGATGCACTTTTTGTGATGTTGCACGGGATAAAGGGTTCCAGGGATTTGTAAGCAATGAAGCGGTCCTCAATCAGATCAGGAATCTGCCGGAACATGAAGGGAGGAAGATTACCTTTGAACTGATCGATGAATATCCAATAATATCGTTGCCCAGACTGTTTAATGGTGTGAAGAAAGAAGGGATACGGCTCTCCCAAATAAACCTTGTGTGTAGGGTCGATGATGTCATCATGCATGAAAGTGTATTGAACGAAGTCTTCTCTGAGGCAGGCGAACTTGGTGTGAAGATCATGTTTTCATCAATTGGGTTTGAATCCTTTAGTGACAAGATTCTTCGCAATTTTCATAAAGGAATAACCGTGGCAGACATCGTGAAATGTGTTCATATTCTGAGAAAGATGAAGGAAAAATTTTGCGATACCATTCTCTATACAAGAGATGAAGGTGCAATCCATGGTTTTATTCATCCCACGCCGTGGGATGATTTCAAGACAATGCCTGAGATGAATCAGAATATAGCAATATATGGACTTTTTCAGGATATACTTCCGAAACACAGTATTCCCTTGATTATCCACCATGCATCGTATTTAGGAGACTGGATACGCGACATAGAAACAAGAACAGCTATCCGTTTTCCACGGGATGGTACATGGATTGAGTGGTGGGAACCGATAACGGGCGAGAAAAGCGAGACAGGCGGGAAACACGGGGAAAGCGGAAAGACAGAATAATACCATGAGGCTCAAAAGGCGGATGGCGAAACAGGTCTTTTTCATAGGCTGTCATGCTGGACAGCTTGTAAGCTAACACGCATAGCTCTTTATTCCAGATAATTTTTCTAAAAAAATCATAAGTTTAATTATATTGATTTGCGAACTGTAAAAAGCATATACAGGTTAGGGCAGATGTGTCCGTTCCTTTATACGGGAAATAGCGAGGGGGAGTTACCATGGCAACTATATTATTAGTAAGCAGCGTAGACACACGAGAAAAGGAGATTGTTTTTCTAAAGAAGCTTATCGAAGGCCAGGGGTGTAACGTGATTGTCATGGATCTTTCCATGGGTACATACAAAGAAGGGGTAGCCGACTACAGTTGTCTTGAGGTTGCCCGGCAGGCAGGTGTCGATTTCAAGGAAATAGCAGCGAGCAAGGATACGAACAAAAACATGGAGCTTATTGTACGAGGTGCAACAAAAATAGCACAGGAATTATTTGAACGAGGAACGATTGATGCGATAGCAGGTTTTGGGGGCGTGAGCAATACCACGGTCATATCGCTCATTATGAAAGAGCTTCCTTTTGGGTTTCCAAAACTGATACTAACGACGGCAGCTGCTATACCTGCCTATGCCGCGAGGCTCTTCGCTGAGACAGATATTACAATGTTTCATTCCTGTGTGGACGTGAATTGTTTGAATGATTTTGTAAAATCGCTATTATTCAGGTTTTCCGGGATGGTAGCTGGTGTAGCAAAAATGGAAAAAATTAATCTTTCCAGCCAGACAAACGCAATAGCATTAACAGAATTCAAATTCTCAGAGAAATGTACGGAGAGAGTCCGTGGTCTTTTAGAGCAAAAAAGTTTTGAGATAGTGCCTTTTTCTGCAACAGGTACAAGTGATCGTGTTATGGAGCAGATGGCATCAAAGGGTTTGTTCAGAGGTATCATTGATGCAGTGCCTGCAGGTCTTTCCGAAGCGTTACTGGGAGGGAATAGGTCGGCTGGTCTGGATAGACTCGATAGAGAATTGCAGACAGGGATACCCATTATTTTTACCCCCTGCGGATTTGACATGCTCAGTTGTGGCCCGTACGATAGAAAGGATACAGATCCCTTTTGGAAACAGAAAAGGTTAGCCAAGAGAAAACTTTTCGTACCAGATAAGTTTCGGGTACAGGCGAGGACCTCCCGAAAGGAGGTCGAGATGGTAGCACAGGCATTTGCAGATAAACTCAACAAAGCAAAAGGTAAGGTATATGTATTTATCCCGCTCCTTGGATTCTCATCCTTGAGCAAACCTGGTGGGCCACTCTTTGAACCCCAAACAGACAGGGCTTTTGTCAGGACTTTCAAGAACTGCATAAAGGGGGATAACGTTGAGGTCATTGAACTGAATAATACTATCGATGACCCTGAGTTTGCTGACGCAATTGTGGAAAAATTCGTACAGGAATTATAGGATCTCTTGCTCTTTCCTGTCTTTCTTCGTTATCTTATCCGTCAGCTTCCGCAAGCTGGTGGAGTCTCTGCGTTCCTGCATGAAGGTAAGGAAGGTTGATGCTGCTGGGGAGAGGGTTTTGCCTTTGAGATGGATGACATCAATATCCATGATGAAGGTGCCGTTTTCCAGGGGGATGGTTACCAGTAACCCTTTGGCGATCTCCTCCCTGACGGCCACGCTGGCAAGAAAGGAATACCCCTTGCCTTTCTCCACCAGTTGCTTGATGAAATCAATGTTCCCTGCTTCGATGATAGCGGCAGGATGCAGACCCCTTTTTTCGAACACCTTCCAGACAGAGAACTTGACGGCAGACTTTGCATCAGTGAGGATGACCGGTTCTTTGGCAAGTTCAGATAAGGATACTTTCTTCTTTTTTGCCAGGGCATGATGGGGGGAGACGATGAGCAGGATATCATCCCGGGTATAGGGGATAAAGTTTATTTTATCCGGATAGGGTACTCGTGCAACCACAGCAAGTTCATAGCGGTGCTGGAGAATTCCCTCCACTAACTCCCGGGAGCTGCTCNCATCCAGGGAGACAGCAATATGGGGATACCGATCCCGAAAGTCAGAGACAAGAGTGGGCATGAGATACTGGGCCAATGCCTGGGTGACACCCACCCGGAGGTAACCGTGCTTGAGGTCCTGCAATTCCTGAACAGCCTTGGCCGCTTCGTCCACAAGTGTAAAAATCTTTTCTCCATATTCGTAAAGGACCTTGCCTGCCTCGGTGGGTTTCAGCTCTTTACCGATTTTATCTAAAAGGGTAAACCCCAGGTGACGCTCTAAGGACCGCACCTGAATAAAGACAGCTGGTTCGGTAACACAGAGCTCTTCTGCCGCGCTCGAGAAGCTCCCTGTTTTTATGACGGTATAGAATGCCCGTAGCTGGTTCAGGTTCATAGGCTCGAAAAATTCTAAACTGAAGTGTTCATGGTGAATAATTTTTCTTAGAAAATACTAAATTAATTTGTCTTGCTCTGTCAATATCGAAGACGTATATAGATAAAATAAAGAGAAATACACGGTTTTTCATTTTTGGGAACGAACAGAAGAATGAGTGATTCCAAAAGTAAGGAGGCGGAATATGAGGGAATTGGAGTTTGATGGCATCATTATCGGTGCAGGCCCCAATGGACTTACCACGGCCGGTTATCTCGCGAAAGCAGGGCTAAAGGTTGCTATTCTGGAACGAAGATATGAGATTGGTGGGGGGTTAGCTACAGAAAACCTGCTGCTTCCCGGCATGTTGGTAGACAGCCATGCGATTTACCATATGATGGTTGAATATGCTCCACCCATACGGGACTTTGCGCTTGAAACGCGGTATGACCTGCAGTGGATATACCCCGATTTGCAAATGGTTATGCCCTTTCAGGATGGTAGCTATGTAGCGCTGTATAAGGATCCAGAAAAAACGGCTCAATCAATTCGACAGTTTTCTGAGAAGGATGCGGAATCCTTCCTTGACTTTGCCAAAATTTCCGAAGAAGCAATGGATCTTTTCCTGGCCCCGGCAAGCTATGTAAACCCTTTGCCAAGCCTTGAGCAGGTTGCAAAGCTTGAGACCAACCCGGTGACAAAATGGGATGATGAGTTAACCGGATACACACCAAAGCAGATTGTCGACTCCTGGTTTGAGAACGACAAGGTTCGGGCGCTCATGCTCTATTGTGCCACAATGTGGGGTCTTGATTATGATCTTGAAGGCCTGGGATACCTGGTGCCTCTTATGATAAACCGAGCGTGGCATTTCAGGCTGTCCCACATGGGTTCTCACCACGTGGCCCACCTTCTCGGGAAATATATCTCTGAAGAAGGCGGTAGGGTTATTAGCGGATGTGTGATTAAGCGAATAGTCATAGAAAACAATGAGGCGAAAGGCGTTGAACTGGAAGACGGAACAATACTGAAGGCAAAGTACTTTGTCTGTAGTGCCCTGAACCCCCATCAGACCTTTTATGAATACGTGGGTAAGCAGTACCTTCCTCCGGAGATGATCACAAGACTTGATCAGTGGGAATACTCAGATTTAAGTTTCTTTACGGTCCACCTTGCACTCACAGAGAAACCGCATTTCAAGATTTTTGATAAACATCCGGAGCTTGAAAACTCGCTCATCTACGTTATTGGGTACGAAAGCGAGCAGGATCTCGTGAATCATCTTGATGCATCAAAGAGGGGGGAACTCCATGATGGCGGTTTTAACTGCTGCTTCCCCTCCATCCACGACCCGATTCGGATGCATCGACACAAAGATAGCTTCGTAAAACATATAGGCCTTTTGACAATGGAATGTGCGCCATACAAGTTGAAAGATGGAGGTGCGCTGGCATGGAACAGGATGAGAAGACCGTATGCTGAACGGTGCAAAAGGATACTGGAAAAATATGCTCCGAACATGAATAAGGACACGATCGTATGGGATTACATCGGTACACCCCTTGATACGGAGAATAAATTTCCGGATATGAAGCAGGGATGTTTCAAGCAGGGCGCATACCTTCCTTTACAAATGGGGTATATGAGACCAAATGAATTTTGTTGCCAGCATGATACTCCGATAAAGAAGCTTTACGTAGGCGGTTCGTCCACTTATTCTGGCGGAATGATTACGTACGGTCCTGGCTTCAATGCTGCAGAGAAGATTGCCGAGGATCTTGGCATCACGAAATGGTGGCCGGAGCCACGGGGTGTAAAAGAAGCCAAAGATCTTGGACTCTTTTAGCTCGATGGAAAGGAGGATATCATGTTTGTAAGATCAACTGGCTTAGGGAGAACGTTGTTGACAGGAAGGATCGGAAAGGTTGTTACCACAACCCTCGTTCCCGCTACCCTGGAAGAGGCACCGAATGGCACCAAAGAGCCGAAAAGGATGCTCATGGAGATGGAAATTTTGCACCCAGTGCACTGGACCGTACGAGCATTTCTTGATCCGCCTGATTTACGATCCCTTGTAAAGAAGATCATTACCAACCCTGAATTGATGTTCACTGGGCTCAAATTTCTCTTTATGAAGGGTCCGAAATATGATGTGCCTACCATGGCACACGGAGAGGCACCAAAAGCAGATGCTCCAGGTCCTGCTGTTCCGCCAAAAGCAGCTTCTCCGGGAGCAGGGACGCCCCCAAAAGGGCCTCCTCCAATACCATCAAGAAAATAACGAGTTATGGAAGCCAAGATAGAGAATAAGGAGGGAAATATGCCAGATAGAAGATACGATGCAGTGATAGTTGGAGGAGGCCACCACGCGACAATCATAGCCTGTTATCTTGCCAGGGCTGGGCTCAAGACGGCTATGTTTGAACGATGGCACGAAATGGGTGGCGGAGCGTGTGGTGAAGAACTGCCGGTACCTGGTTTCATCCAAAATGTGTGCGCACACTTTACACGGTTTTATACAAACCCGGCATATCAGGACTTTGATTTGAGAGATCACGGCTTGGTGTACCTTTTTCCTGAGAACAATGAGGCGTGGATTTATCCTGACGGCAATTATATTTTAGGCAAGACTATCTTCCCCGTAGTTGACCCCTTTACCGGAAGGGCGGAATTCTCCCCTGAAGCTGCGGATTATACAATCAAAGAGGTAGCCAAGATTAATAAGGATGATGCAAATACTGTTGAGGACATCATCAGACGGTTTAATAATAAGTGGAGAAAAGCGTTTGGTATGTACCGGTACACTGGACCAGGTGAATGGGGAGATGGGCCAGACCCTCTCGAAGCGCTGTTCAACGATCCAAAGGACGGACTGGATCCAGACATTGCTTTAGGAACTGTGGGGGAAATTGCCACGAAGCTGTTTAAAAGTCCCGAGATGCAAACATTCTACATGAGGGCGATACAGACCTCAAATGGTCTTTTTCCACAGGATCGACCTGGGCCGTACTGGCATATTCATGCTCTTGGGCTTATTCTTTCAGTGGACGCAGCAGCAATTGTGACCGGTGGAACTCATAGTATTACTCATGCACTACTCCGAGCCTTCGAAAAATATGGCGGTGAATTTTTCGTTTTGAATGAAGTAAAAAGAGTATTGGTGGATAACGAGAAGGCGTATGGCATTGAGTTGAAAAGCGGTGAAAAGGTCATGGCCGATATCGTGGTAAGCGATTTGAGTGTTGAACTCACCATGGATGTTGCAGGCAAAGATGCCTGGCCGGCGGACCTTTGGGCTAAAGGTCAGAAGCTAAAAGAAAAACCACCGACACTCGATGATAAAGGCTATGAGAGAACCCAGTTGCTCTGGGGCAATATTGCCCTTATGGAGGCGCCAAAGTATCCGCAGAATGAGCAACTCGGATTTGTCCCTCGGTTGTATTTAGGCGAAGCCGACCCCGAGTACTTCCTGAGTGGACAGTACCAGAGGGATCGATGGCAATATGGTATATCTCCAAAGATGTATCTCCTTGTGGCCCCCGACGTTCAGTGGGATAAAACCCGTGCACCTGCGGGTAGATTTGCCGCTCTCGTAGAGGAATTCACCTGTCCATGGAGAAATTTCTCAGAACGAGATTGGTTACGGATGAAAAAGGAGATAGAGTTTAAGATGATCGAAGAGTGGGGGAAATATGCCCCTAATGTGAACATGGATAACTTTATTGCTGCGTGGATTGCAACCCCTGACGATGTGGTGAATAGAAATCCCTGTATGCCGCAAGGCGGATGGGGTGCCCTCGATGCGCACTATGAGTGCTCCGGCAGGATGAGGCCATTTCCTGAAATTTCAGGGTACCGTTTGCCAATCAAGAACTACTACTTATGCTCTTCTGCTGCACATTCAGCTCATGGAATTGGACGGGGTAGCAGCTACAACTGTTATAAAGTAATTGCTCAAGACCTCGGTCTCAAATACAGACCTTGGGAGGAGCGAGGCTGGTAGGTATGAAACCTCATCCGGAATGTGGCGCCTGTCTCGTGCACTGGGTATTTGAAAGGGCGGCGCCACATACCCCTGATCCAGAAATTACAAAACTGGTAAGGAGTATTGTCGGAATTCTTGTCCACGATGTATCGCCTGAGGCTAACCTAGGCTCTCTGTGCAACAGCACAGTTCACAGAGTTTTTCAGTTTACCAAGGGGCTTGCTGAACATTATGAGAAGCTAAAGGAAAAAAGCAACGAGAATGCGAAAAAAATCCTGCCGGAGGCCGTGGAGTACATAAGTTCGGGACAAACAGCAAATGACAGATTAGCCAGATCCTGTATGCTTGCAGCAGCAGCCAACGTTGCACCCCTCAATGCACCATCAAATCCCTATACGTTTCAGGAGATTCGTGACCTCATGAACAAGGGAATTGATACGTTTATCATTGACGATCTTCTTGGAGCCATAAAAGCGTCCGTTCATGTACTTTATATTACTGATAATGCAGGCGAGATTGGGTTTGATTCCCTTGTTGTACGCCAGATAAAAGAACTTGGACCTAAGGTTACCGTGGTGGTAAAAGAGAAAACCTTTTTTGAGGATGCCACCATGAATGATGCCAATGCTTTTGGCCTTGACAGGCTGGCGAATCGGGTAGTGACCGTCCCAGGTTTTATGGTGCCTCATGAAATGGACTCTTCAATGGAAGCATTGTTTAAATCGAGTGACTTTATCATCGCAAAAGGGACGGGGAGTTACGAGGCTTTGCACGGTGAACACGGTTCGAAGAAAGCTGCCTTTATGCTTAAGGTCAAGTGCAAGCCTATTTCGAGAGAATTGGGAATAGATGAAGGAGGGGTAATCGTTAAACTCCTATAAACAAAGCAGTATTAAGGATTTAAGGGTAAAGGTGGTAAACTGAGGCAAAGGAGGTATAAGAATGGTAAACTTGAAGGGGAAAGTGGCAATCGTTACGGGTGGTGCCAAGGGTCTTGGGAGGGCCTTTTGTGAAGGACTTGCCAGGGAAGGAGCAAAGGTTCTTGCGGTTACCCGGAAAGATATGCAGGGATTAGAAGACACGATAAAATCAGTGAGAGCACTCGGAGCTGAAGGAGAATACCTTCAAATTGATGTTACATCCAAGGCTGATTGTGAGAAAATGGTAAAGTTTGCTGTTGACCGATTCGGGAAAATTGATATTCTGATTAATAACGCAGCTGTGTATTTTGGTCTTGAACGCAGGCCTTTTTATGAGATCGGCGAGGACGAGTGGGACCAGGCCATGACTGTCAATGTGAAAGGTTCGTGGCTTGCCACGATCGCTGTGTTTCCATATATGAAACAGGCAGGGAAGGGCAAGATCGTAAATATGACATCTGAAGTCTTTTTCACAGGGTCCACGGGGTTTGTTCACTACGTCGCAACAAAAGGCGCTGTCATTGGATTGACGAGAGCGCTTGCCATCGAGCTCGGACCGCATAATATCTGCATCAATGCCGTTGCCCCCGGTTTTACGGATACTGAAGCAAGCAGGACGATTGCCTCTGTTGAAAAATACGATACATCGAGGACGCCTCTGAGACGGGTAGGCAAGGCGGAAGACATTGTGGGAGCTACGCTGTTCCTCTGTTCCGATGATGCTGATTTCATTACCGGACAGACCATCCTTGTGGACGGCGGAAGAGCGATGCACTAGGGGATATTGTTCCACCACATCAAATAAAAAGGGGGTAGTTGTATGAAAATCTATGATTGCGTTCCGGGCTTAGAGTTTGACGAAAGTGTTGATTTTGCCATATCACCTGCGTGGTTCCAGGATGCCACGCATTCCGTACCTCCCTGGACACCCATGTTCGGCTGGTTCTGGGTCAATTTCTGCCGTCATGGTATGCAGTATGGTGCCGAAAAGCTTTCCCTGCCAACGGTGAAGGGCTGGGACTGGCGTTTCAAGGATGGGGGAGGCTACCTTGCTTTGCTCATTGTGCAGGATCCGGAAGAAAGGAAAGCGAGAGAGGAACGGTTTAGGGTTGCCATCAGGCCATTCCTTGAAGATTTCCCTGGTTTGTGGAAAGGTTTCGTAGACGAAATGGTGGGCAGATATGATAAATTAAAGGCCCTCAATCTGGATACGGCAACGAATATCGAACTCCTTCAGAATTTTGAAGATACCATCAGCACGTGCAGGCGCATGTGGGAAATCCACATGTATATGATGTATGGCGTTTATACTGCGTTCGTGCTCTTTGAGCAAATGACAAAGCAACTTCTCGGCTTTGACGACTCGAGCCCGCAATTCCACAGGCTTATGAGCGGTTTTGACAACAAGAGCTTTCAGGTGGACAAGGGTCTTTTTGATCTGGCAAGAAAAGCAGAGGCAATGGGATTAAAAGATGTATTCCTCTCCACGGCGCCGGCAGAGATGAAGAAAGTCCTTTCACAGACGGCGACGGGACAGGAATTCCTGAAAACATTTGATGATTTCATGGAGAAGGAAGCTGGCTGGCGGCTGGAAAGAATGGCAGAAATCAATGTTCCCACGTGGCTTGAGGACCCTACCCCTGCTTTTGCCGTCGTGAAAATGGCCGTTGAGAAAGGAATGAGTTATAACCTCGATGAAGACAGGAAAAAACTCGAAGCAGACAGATTTGCCGCAGAGAAGGAGGTTATGGAGAAGATAGCCCCTGAACAGAGGGCGTGGTTCAGCATGATCCTGAAACTTGCCCAGAACAGCGCTTGGTTCAGTGAAGAGCACAACCATTACCTTGACCTCTATGCCCATGCGATGGTGAGAAGGAGCTGTATGGGTCTTGGAACCCGCTTCGCGAAGGAGGGAGCCATTGACAACAAGGATGACATTCTTTTCTTGATGCCCGATGAGGTCAGAAGGGCAGGTATCAATCCCGGCATGTTCAACCTTCGCCCACTCGTGGAACGCAGGAAAGCCGAGTGGGAGCAATGGTGCAAGCAGGGGAATGCTCCTGCATTTATGAAAGAGGGATTTACCTTCGAAGACGCGATGGGAGGGTTAGTGGGCTCTATGGATCCGATAGCTTTGAAGGTGGTTGTAGGCTCTATGCCTGTTGTGAGGCCGGAGCTTAAAGCCGATCTTTTTGGAGTCTGCGGGTCTCCGGGCACAGTCGAAGGTACTGTGAAGATTGTCTGGACAGAAGCTGAGCTATCCAAAATCATAAAAGGAGATATCATGGTTGCGCCAACAACCTCTCCAAGCTGGACGCCTGTCTTTTCAATACTGGGAGGTGTTATTGTCGATAGAGGGGCCAGTCTTTCCCATGCAGCAATTGTCGGTAGGGAGTATGGTATACCGGTAATAATGAATACCTTCGAAGGGACGAAAGTCTTGAAAGATGGTATGAGGATACGGCTTGATGCAAACATGGGTGCGGTATACATACTCGATAAATGACTCTGAATAAAGGAAATAGACTCACGAACAGTCCCTGGTTTCCCTCTTCACGAGGAGGGGGCCTGGGACTTGATACGATGAGTTTTTGAGGAGACTTTCTATGAACATTATACAGAAGGAAATCTATTGGCTTGACGAGCTTTCGAAAGAATACAACGACATTGTTGGGAAAAAATGTGCAAATCTTGGCGAGCTTGTTAGTCTTGGACTCCGCGTACCGTATGGTTTCGCTCTTTCTGTGAAGGCGTACGAAACGTATATGGAACAAACGGGCCTGAAGGAAACGGTATCCCAGATCGTTGAAAAAGCAACCAAAACAGGTCTGGATGTGGAGAAAGAGATTGACAAGATGATAGAAATGAGCGCAAAGATCAGGGAAGCTATTGAAACAGCTGATATGCCGCCTGGCCTGGGCAGAGAGATTGCCACGTACTATTCCGAGCTTCAGAAAAAAGTCGGTATCCCTGATGTTGCCTGTGCTGTCCGATCGAGTGGCGCAGTGAGTATGCCGGGCCAAATGGAAACCTATCTGAACATACGAGGAGAAGCGGAGATTCTGAAACATGTGAAAAAGGTTTGGGCAAGTGCATTTACGACACGGGCTATCGTTTTTCGGATACAGAATAATATGCCCATCTCGTGGGCGCCTATTGGTATTGCTGTGATCATGATGATCGATGCAAAAAGCGCAGGTGTTATCCTGACCGTCCTGCCCACCGTGGGTGATCTCGACCGAGCGATAGTTGAAGGTAATTTTGGACTTGGAGAAAGCGTTGTCAGCGGAGAGATAACCCCTGACTCTTTCGTGATCAACAAAAATGAAATGTGTATCGAATCAAAATCTATTTCTGAAAAAACAAAAATGGTTACCTATGCAGAGTGTGGGACAGAAGTTTGCCAGGTTCCTGAAAACCTCAGGAATTGTTCTTGCCTGGAGGATAATGAGATACTTGAGATAGTGAGAATTGCAAAAGAGGTTGAAAAACATTTCGGGAATCCTCAGGATATGGAATGGGTTGTCGATAAGCGATTTACTTTCCCGGAAAACATATTTTGGGTTCAGGCCAGGGGAGCAAAGTATACAAAAAAAGAAGCGGGCAAGGATGAGGACTATGTTATCGACCTCATGCTTCAGCTTTTCAGAAAGTAGGAGGTATTATGGCGATACTCTTCACGCAGTATTGGGATGTAGTGGAAAACAAGGAAAAAGAGTATGAGCAATTTATTCTTGGCAGGTATATTCCAACGTATCAAAAAACAGGTTTGCGAATCACAGGTGCATATTACGTCGTTGTTGGAGCAGGACCGCGCATTATAGGTGTGTCAACTACCGAGGATCCTCTTGTTTTTCAAAAAGCTGTGACATCGGATGAATATTCGGACCTTATGGAAGAGCTTTTTCCTTTAATACGAAATTATAACAGCAGATTATACAAATCATCTGGGCCAATCAAAATTGACAGATATGAAATGCAGTTTGACGTATGGAAATTCAATCAGTATTTCAATATTCTTCCCGGGAAGGAAAAAGATTATCGGAAGTTCCTCGAAGAGGAGTTCATCCCCGGAATGGAAAACGTGGGAATAAAAGTAACAAATATATGGAAGGTAATCATAGGCTCTGGCCCATTTGTCCTTGTGGAAGGTACTGGCTTCAGGATTGACGATCTTGCGAAAGCAATTGCTGCTGACACGTATCGCGCCCTTACGAGGACCCTTAAGTCAAAATATGTTTCAGATTACCAGAGTAAAATACTTGCTCCAACCAAACGGGTTGAGATTCCGTATCTGATAAAAGGGATGACAGCGAAACTTTGAAATAAAAGAATATTGGGTCGAAGAAACAAACTTTTATCGGAATTCCGAATCTTTTTTCGGCACACCAGAAAACGAGTGAATGAGTGCCAGTATTTTATCTTCGTGTTCGCTAATTGCCTTGCAAAAGGTCTATTTATACGGTAAAACTATTCAATAATAATTGATACCTGAACGAGATTTGTGCTTTAAAATGATACCAGTTTTTTTGGTGTGGCAGTGGCTTTGACTTTGGAACCTCATTGATTAGATTTTTTTGTTCGCTTTCGTTAAGGATACGACAGAAAGACCCTTTGAAGACTCCAGCGAACAAAATATCTGTTTACTATCCTGTCTATCTGGCGCGTTGTTCGTCATTGTGCAGGAAGAACATATGAAGGAGGAGGATTCGATGGCCAAGAACGCAAGTATTTACTGGAATCCGATCATGGAGACTATGCCCCGGGAGAAGCTCCGTGAGCTTCAGGTCAAGAAGTTTAAACGGGTTTTTGAATGGGCATACAAGAACTCACCTTTTTACAAAAAGTTATACAAAGATGCTGGCATGGAGCCAGGGGATATCAAGAGCTATGAGGATATCAAAAAGGTACCAAAGACAGATAAGGCCATGCTCCGGGATGTCCAGAACAGGCCCCCATTTCCCTATGGTGATATGCTTGCCGTTCCATTGCAGAACGTGACAGAGTTCAGGCAGACAAGCGGTACCACAGGCACTCCTGTTTACCAGGCTGATACCTGGCAGGACTGGGAATGGTGGGCAGAAAGTTGGGCCTACATACTCTATGCCCAGGGATACAGAGATACAGACCGGATGTTTCTTCCCTTCGGATACAACATATTTGTCGCCTTCTGGGCCTGTCACTATGCGGCGGAAAAAATTGGTTGCGAGGTTGTTCCCGGTGGTGTCCTTGATACAGAAGCTCGAATTATGAAGATGCAGGAACTCAAGTGTACGGCTTTTGGTGCCACACCAACGTATGTACTCGGCATGGCCGATACTGCAAGAAAGATAGGAATCGATCCAAGATCAATTGGAATTCAGAGAATAACCTGTGCTGGTGAGCCGGGAGCATCAATACCCACCACAAAGAAACGGATTGAGGACGCCTGGGGGGCAAAGGTTTACGACCATATCGGCGCCACAGAGATAGGTGCCTGGAGCTACATGTGCACTGCCCAGAAAGGTCTCCATGTCAATGAGGCTTTCTTCCTTGTTGAGATTGAGGATACTGAAACTGGTGAGATTATTGAAGAACCTATGAAAAACGGTAAAATGGTTATTACTGCCTTTGACCGGCAGGCGAAGCCATGTATCCGATTCGACTCGAAAGACGTTATCAGATGGGCAGATTACGATTGTGAGTGTGGCCGCACCTTCAGGATCATAGATGGCGGCGTTGTGGGCAGGGCAGATGATATCACGAAGGTGAAGGGCGTGCTCTTAGCGCCAACAGCGATTGAGGAAGTGGTGAGGAGTTTCAGCGAACTGAGCGATGAGTACGAGGTCATAGTCACAAAGAAGGGTGACATTGATGATATTATGCTGAAGATCGAGATCAAACCCGGATTTGAAAAGAAGGAAGCAGATATACTGAACCGCCTGAAGGATCAGCTGAGAGTAAAAACCAACCTCGGATACAAGATAGAGGTTCACCCGTATGAAAGTTTGCCACGGTATGCACTCAAAGCAAAGAGATTTAAAGATCTGAGACCACACTAAGAGGAGGAGACGATCATGGCAAAAAAATATAAGATTGATGAAATAGACGCAAAAATCCAGGAAATAAAAAAGGCAGCAAAGGAAATAGAAAAGCTTGGAGGCGACATTGAGGCTGTAAAAAAGAACCTTGTCAGGCTCCGTGCGAGTGCTAAGATGCTTGAATTGAACATTTCTGACGCTAAGCTGGTGATGTAAGAAACGTCAGCGAGCCCTCCAGATCAGACAAAAATGGCTGGAGGGCTCAAGGAAAACGGCAACACCTCTGTATTTTCTGAAAAAAGAATCTCTAAAAAACGTGATTTTATTTCCATACATGTATCAACGTTATCGCGCTTTTGGTTTAAAAAAAAGATGAGAAGCAGCCTGTATGACAGCGTGTGCACATTCAGAATCTTCCATGTTGGCATCCACTTCAATAATTTCAATCTCTTTTCTGAGTGAATTCCGGAGTTCTGCAATAAATATTGAATCTTCTTCTGGGTCATATGTGGGGCTGTTCGGAGAATCAACCGAAGACCACCCCCTGATGGGAATGATGATCGTAACAGGGCCTNTCGACCTGTTGAGTTTTTCAGCGTAAACCTTTGAAACTTCCCGAAGTTCATCGGGGGTCATCCGGATCCATGTCCGAAAGGCATCAAGATTATATTTTCTTCTTTCCCGAAACTCTGGTTTCATCATTGATCGTGAGGGAGTAATGTGGTTTACGCCACACGTGGAGATGATCTGCGGTATACCCATTCTTCCTGCAGTTTCCATGCGGTCCGGGCCGGCATCCCGCATGAACCCATAAAAATGCTCGCCCACTCCTCCGGGCGCGAGGTCGATAACACCCTGAAATTTGCCAGTTCCGATCATTTCCTCAAGAGCGCGATCGCCGATTCCGTTGGCATGGAATCCGATTACCTGGTACCCTTCAAGTTCAAGTGCGAGTCTGACAGATCGTGCACATTTTTCGCAGGGGCTCATCATTGTCATGGCGAGTGTATTTTCTCTATCAATGAGAGACACCCCAATTGGTCCGTGAGCCATACCAACAAGGGCATGGGCAGCCCTTTCAAGTATGTTTTTGACAGGACTGGAAAGACCAAAGATTTCGATTACAGAGTGGAAGAGNATGATGTCGCTGGTTTTTAAGAACTGATTGGAAAGACCCGGTTGTGCCGCTGCAGAGGATACCATGACTTTTGGGAATCCAAAAGGGAAAGTCTGCAAAACCTCGGTGATCATCAAGGTTCCCGTACAACCNCCAATGCCAATGATACCGGAAANCTTCCCCTGTTTCACCAGCCTTTGGGTGATGCTGACTGCGCCATGAACCATATAGTTCATATTGGCAGCCATATCTCTTGATCTGCTCACGTCCTCAAGTNGACATCCACCTGCTTCAGCCACTTCNCGGGCGGTGATATGGGCTTCNGAAATTCGNTCTCCGTTTCTCATGGAGAGATCCATGAGGAGGGGNGTAACTCCGAGGTTTTTGAAAATGTCCCCCAGATACAGGGCNTCAGTTCCTTTGGTATCCATCGTGGCAAGAATAAGAATANTGGGCACTATTGTTTTAGGTATTTCCACGANGCAGATGCCTTTCGTATTTGGTCTAAAGGGAGATCAGCAAAGAAGCCATGATCNTGAACATACTCGACATTCGGTTTTCCATCTAACGTGGAGAGCGGCAGAAGGGCATCGNTTTGTCCGTCAAACTCNACGGGAGCTATACCTGCTTTTTTACAGTATTCACGGTCGTACGTGGGCGTTGCCTTGATCCATCGGTTATTCACATAGAGATCAGTCAGGCCGTGACAAGGAAAAACGTTGCTTCCTCGTTTCTCAGCAAGAGATCGCGCAGTCTCGTGAATCCTTATTTCTGCAAATCTGAGACGGGCGGGGATATGGGCTGCGCGGGCCAATGCAACTAACAATACGGCTTTCTGGACGCAATATCCTTCTCCTTCTTTCAGGATGTGACTTGCCTTAAAGTCTTCGTCCGTAGATCTCGGTGAATATACATTATATCGTATTTTGTCTCTCACAAAATAAAAGATATGCCGTGCCTTTTCGAAGTCACTGTCGAATTTGGCAGTAAGCTCCCGAGATTTTATGTGTATAATGGCTTCATCGCAATCGATGAAGAAGGTAGGCTCTAAGAAATCGTTTTTATCCACGGCATTTACTTAATCTTCAACCAACGTAAGGCAGTTTGGAGCGCACCATTGTACGCACTGGGGATTGGGGGGATCGCCGCAGAAATCGCATTTCAAAGGGATGTCGGTATCTGGTTCCCTGTACACCGATTTTGAGGGGCATGATGCACGACACGTAATGCATTCGTCAACCTCTTTTCCATCTACTATACGGGTACCTTTAGAATTACAGGCGGCCTCTGTATATGGTCCTGCAATGACAGGATAACAAAATTCCTCACCTACGTAAACCCTGATTCGGGACCTCCAGGGGTTGACACTCCCCGTGTGCGTGAGAGAACAGATAATTTCGCATTGTTTACAGCCTGTACATACTGAATGATCTATCTTAATCCTCATGATATCACCCCTGCACCCTCTTTTTCCAATTCCAGTTCTTTCAGCTTCTCCCTGGTGGGCACACCGCTTTTATCCCACCCCCTCATCTGATAATACTCAGACAACAACCCATCAAGCTGAACCACACGGTTTTTTACGCGTGGTTCTTTCAGTATTCTCGGCGGCAGCGTGTCATCTTTTCCTGTAACGCCTGCCTTCATATTGAAGAGTCTCTCAAGGTTCCAGATTCTCTCTCCCAATCGTTCAAGACCCTCCTGTGTGTATTGTGTACCAGTCACATAGGTCATCCATTGGGACAGTTTTTCTCCCCACAAAGGGCCATGATAGATAATCCAGCACAGCACCCCTGAATCGGCTGCTGCAAGATAATCCTGGTCTTTTTTGGTGAATTCTACAAAGTGTGCAGGGTCTTTTCGTCCTTCATAGAAGGGCATGGTCGATTTTGTGTGACTTCCTCCTGTATTGCAGGTGGCGTACTGGAGACCCAAGGCATCAAGTGCTTGGGGATGCCAGGCAGGTATCCCCATACCTTTTATGCCCATGAACAGTTCAGGGTGCCCGTATTTGCCACCAAAGGCAACGCCACCCTGAGCCATAAGATTGCCAATGCCTTCCCTGTGTGCAATCTCCTTGAGGAGTTTAAACATATTTTTGTTGCCAAATTCCAGGGGATAGCCAATTTCTTTCTCGGGAAGATACCCTTCTTCAAAGAGCTCCATCGCACACGAGACCATTGCTCCTGTTGTGATGGTATCCATGCCAAGTTCATTGCAAAGATAGTTAGCCCTGCATATGTCTTCCATGTCTCCAAGGCCACAGTTCGACCCGACAAGTGCCATGGTTTCATGTTCAGGGCCTTTGGCTGTCAGAGGATATTCAGGGTCTTTAATGCGGCTTCGCTTGCTGCAACCGAAGGGGCAGGAAAAACAGGCCTCGTCACGTACCCTGATAAGGTCTCGAATGACCTCTGGATCTTCATACTTCGCGAATTCTGCGAAATACCCCTCTTTGAAGTTGAAAGCAGCCTGCGTTTTGCTGGCNTTTGCTCGTCCGGGAAGGCTCCATGTTCCATACCTCCTGCGTTTATAGAGTTCCCCGTTATCNCGGCCTTCCTGATAGAATTCCATAACTGCCTTTCGGAAGCCTTCTANATCTGCAACATTNACCTGTCCCGTTCCCAATACGGCAACAGCTTTTAAGTTTTTGGAACCCATGACCGCTCCAAGACCCGAACGGCCTGCGGCTCTTCCACCNTCAGACATGATACACGCGAATTTCACGAGTTTCTCGCCCGCAGGGCCTATATCGGCAACACCCATGGAATTGAGTGCCCAGTTGTCAAGACCATATCGTGTTTTCATATCTGCGCGGATCATACGTTCAGTATCTGTGCATAATTTTCCCCATAGGTGACCTGCAGGGTGTATCTCTACGCGGTCATTTAGTATAGCCACATAGACCGGTTCATGCGCTTTACCCTCAAAGATAAGAAGATCATACCCTGAATACTTTAAATTAGCGCCAAAGTATCCNCCGCAGCACGGACTTGAAACACAATTGCTGAGCGGAGATTTTGCAGACGCGATAAAACGGCTCGCTGCCGGTGCACCGGTGCCAGTTAAAGGGCCTGTGGCAAAGATCAGTTTATTTGCAGGGCTCAGGGCATCGATCTTCGGGTCTATTTCGTCAAATAGAATCCTGTCGCACATGCCCCGGCCGCCTATGTAATTTTGCATCAACTCCACCGATAAAGGCTCGGTGCGGCATGTACCTCCCGAAAGGTCTATCCTCAGGATTTTTCCTTGCCAACCAAACATAATGCTCCTCCTTTAGAAATGGGCCTCCCCCGTTAATGTTGCCAGTTCAGATTGTGAGAAGACCGGTCCGTCAGTACATACATATTTGCTCCCCACGTTGCAGCGACCGCATTTTCCTATACCGCACTTCATTCTCATCTCCAGAGAAAAAAGGATATTTTCATCGGTGAATCCCAATTCCTTGAGAACAGGTAAAGTAAACTTCATCATCACGGGTGGTCCGCACACGACAGCATACGTATCCTTTGGACTTGGTGCTACAATTCGTGTGATATTGGGTACCAATCCTACATGTCCCTGCCATCCTTCGGCCTCCTGATCAACCGTAAGGTGCAGGGTGAGGTCATGTCTCTTTTTCCATGTAGCAAGATCATCCTTGTAGAGGAGAAGACCGGGTTTTCTGGCCCCGTAGATAACAGTCAGATCCTTGAATGCGGACCTGTTTCCATCATGAAGGATATAGTTTGTAAGGGATCGAAGTGTGGAGAATCCAAACCCACCGCCAATAAGAAGGAGGTTTTTCCCCTTAAATCTTTCAAGAGGATAACCGTTTCCCAACGGACCCCGGACACCCACTCTGTCACCCTTCTGCAAGGTGTGAAGTGCGCCCGTAACGACACCGATGGTGCTCACGCTAAATTCGAGATACTCTGGCAGGGTCGGGGTGGAAGCCATGCCAAAAGGTGCTTCGCCTTTCCCGAAAACGGAAACTTCTGCAAACTGGCCCGGGATATAGACGAAACGTTTCCTATCATCATCATGTGTAAAAGCAAGGATAAATGTCTTTATTTTCCGATCTTCTGTCTCGAGGATAACATCTTCAATTTTCATGAGAAAAGGGATATACGGGTTTTCCATCACGTGTCCTCGCGCGCAGATATTTTTTGAATAACCTCCCGGATGTCGAGGTTAACCGGGCATTCAGTAACACACCGACCGCAGCCGACACATCCTGAGAGATTTACGTTTTGAGGGAGGTAACAGAATTTATGCATAATTCTCTGTCGGAACCGCTCTCTGGCTGATGGTCGTGGATTGATTCCGGAAGCCTGTTGCGTGAAAAGCGGGAACTGGCAGGAATCCCAGATTCTAATCCTCTCCCCTGTTGTCTGTCCAGCCTCATCTTGGATATCGAAACAATGGCATGTTGGACACAGGTAGGTACAGATTCCGCATCCGATGCAGGATTCAGCGATGTCGTCCCAGATAGAATCTTCGAAGAGGGTCTCCAGACGTTTTTCGAGATCTTTCCCGATCCTGGCTTGCTTTAGCGCACCATTATTCATGGATTGCTCGGCCTCTTTCTCGATACGGTCAGCCTTGGCACGGGCCGCTTTATTCATCCGCTGAAATACTTTGTTCTTGAGTAAGGTTTTCCCTTTTGAGCTTTCTGCCCTGACAAGGTACTGATCGCCAAGATCCAAAAAGAGAAGGTCAGAACCTTCTGCCGAGCAGGGGCCTCCCCCCACAGCGTGGCAAAAGCATTTCGGATCTGGCTTGTCACATGCCATGGCAATGATCACGGCCTTTTCCCTTTTGTCACAATAATACGGATCTTTCAGAGAACCACCGAAAACGTTGTCGAGGAGGAGAAGCCCTCGTGCATCACATGGACGAATGGCAAAGAGTACCCGGTTTTTCCTGTGAAGAGAAGGCGAGCTGATCTCAATTGTTTTTTCGCCATGACGGTACGCAAAGAGTTTTTCCGACTGGGGAAAGAGAGCATCCTTTCCCGAGTTTACGGTATTCCGTTTGCTCAGAACAATATCATCGACCAGTTTGATGCGATCGAAGAAAAGCAGGTCACCTTTTTTGACGGGACCGAAAACGTCAAAGTCGTTCAGAAGGTTTTTAAGAAAATCTTCCAATCGTTCCTTTTGTAAGAGTTTTGTTTCTCCTTTACTCATGGTTCCACCATACATGGCTCAGGGTCGTCTGTACGGAAGGTTGCCAGGGGGGTAATCTCCTCAAGACTGCATCCGGATTCGTAATGGAAGAGATCCGTCACGTCCTTTTGCAGTTTCCTGTTCAGTTTTCTGATATCAACACCCATGGGACAAGCCTGCTCGCAGGCACCGCATCCCACGCAACGCCCGGCAAGGTGAAACGCGCGGACAAGATGAAAGATCATGGTATCCGAGAGTTCTGTTGACTTGCCAACCCATTGTGGCCTGGAAGCGTCTACAAAACATTCTGGACAGTAACACATGGGGCAGGCATTCCGGCAGGCATAACATCTGATGCACTTTTGTACCTCGTGTTCCAGAAAAGCCCACCGTTTCTCTGGGCTAAGGGAGCTGAAGTCTTCAACGTCGGAGAAGGTGTCGTTGGAACCCTTCAGACCTTGGGGTTGCCCCAGCAAGACATCATAGACAACCGGAACGGGGTGGGTACAGACCATGCAATGATCATAGAGGTATTCCTTTCGAGTGAGGGTCTTTTCAGAATTTGATGTCCTCACGATCAGATTTCCCCCTTTCTCCTCAACGTTAATGATTGGTTCGTGGCCAATGTCTGATTCTATTCTGCGTCTATCAACCATGCCTTCGCAGGGAACTCCCAGTATCGTAAGGTGCTCTCTCGTAATTTGATTTTCTTTAATTAATTCCACCAGAGCTCGGCTATCGCATCCTTTTGCGATAATCGCAACTGACCCTTTTCGTTTTGGCAGGTATCTGGGCAGGCTGGGCTCGCAGAAGCTGTTCCAGACGAGCTGTTCAACGTCTTTTTCCTTCCTGATGAAGCATGGCCGGCTCCGGAGTGGGAGGCTTCCACATTCATAACCAATAACCACTTGGACCTTCCCATCCCGCAGAAGTCCGCGGGCAGTTTCTCGTATTTCATGGGTGAGTTGAGACATCCAATAAACCTCCGGGGACTTTTTTTATCAGTTTGTTTGCTGGTCCCAGCGCCCTGATACAGGCAGTTACCTCCTCGACCACCTTAGCAAAACGGACTCCTTCTGATGCCGATACCCAACTGAACTGAACCCTCCCTTCTTCGATCCCCACATGTTCAAGGAGGTTCTTGAGGAGAGCAAACTTCCTTCGTGCGCTGTAATTCCCTGTCAGGTAATGACACTCACCAGGGTGACATCCGCTTACCAAAACCCCATCGGCTCCCTTCTGAAGGCTGGCGAGAATAAAGAGCGGATCAATTCTTCCTGAACAGGGAACTCTGATAATCCGTATACTGGGAGAATACTGGATTCTGCTTATGCCGGCGAGATCGGCCCCTGCATAGCTGCACCAGTTGCAAAGAAAAGCAATTATCTTTGGTTCCCACTTACCTGGTTCTTTCATTCGTCACTTCCTATACGGCCTGTATTGCAGACCATGTCTGTTCATCACTTACGCCACCGAGATCCAATGCACTACTCCTGCAGGAAGAGACACAGACACCGCATCCCTTGCAGAGGGCCTCATTAACAACTGCTCTGCCATCTTCGCCCTGAGAAATGGCCTGATACGGACAGACTGTCCAGCAGACTCCACATCCTGTGCATCTGTTCGGCTGTATCCTGCTTACCGGTCCCCCTGCTGTCAGCTCTTCTTTTGCAAGAATCATCATAGCACGGGAGGCTGCTGCTTCGGCCTGGGCGATACTCTCATCAATGAACTTTGGACTATGGGCTGTGCCGCACATAAAAATACCATCAGTCGCAAAGTCAACGGGCCGGAGCTTCATGTGGGCTTCCATGAAGAAACCATCTTCATTGAGGGGCACCTTGAGAAGCCGGGATAGCGCTTTGTTGCTTTCAGGCGGTACTGACGCGGAAGCCAGACATACCATGTCAACATCTATCTCGATTCGCTGACCAAGGATTGGTTCCGTCGCGGTGAGCCTCAAAAATGACCTGCCATCCTCGTTGGCAGCCCTGATATCCGGTTTGTCGTCCACCTCGTACCGGATAAATATCACGCCCTGTTCAGACGCTTTCTTGTAGTAATCCTCTTTAAATCCGTATGTTCTGATGTCTCGGTAAAGGACATAAACGTCCATCTCTGGATTAAGCTCTTTCAATTTGAGCGCATTCTTCACGGAGTGGCCACAACACACGCGACTACAATAAGGCCGCTCCTCATCTCTGGATCCCACACACTGGATGAAAGCCGCTCCTTTCCATCGTCTGACCTCTTCACGGTTTACCTCGATCAATTCGTCAAGTTCCAGAAGGGTTTTTACTCGGTCGTCCTCACCATAGAGGTATGCAGCCCATGGTTTTAACT
>JGI11944J13513_1001032_pt1 | contig 23784 bp, 26 predicted proteins | sample TerdegcoTASludge_FD_13513 | JGI IMG/M metagenome (IMG submission 13513) | reverse complement strand
CTACCCTCTTTGTCGCCCAGCCCTCTTTTTAAGGTAATTTCTTTTCCTGGAATCTGATGTCAGGTGTTACAACTTTTCCTGGTTCACTCAACCGCGTAAGTCCTATTATTTTTTAAAAAATGGGTTGATTGGAAAAAAGCCGCGTTAGAACTTTTCGACATCCTCGGCCTTGATGGTCTTTCTTCCATCAGAAGCTGCTGATTCTGCGGCTTTTTTGGCGACTTCGGCGATATATTCTTCAGTCCTTGCCACAATTGCCTTCGTCCCGTCCATGCTTATCCTTTCTGCACCACTGTTCTTCGCAATGCGCACTACCGGTGCGATGGGAAGATCAAATGACCTGCTTCTGCCAGACTTTGCTTTCTTCTTTGCAGGTGCTTTCTTCACATTTTTTGGCATAAACACGTGCCTCAAAAAAGCATTGAGGTGTGAGTATATAAATATAATTGATCCTGGCAGTTCAAAACTCAATTATATCCATCCCGGGAGGGAACCGCGCTTCCCACGGAGAGAATATCCGGTGACAGGAGGATCTGATATGAATGGGGCAGAAAAAAATTCCAAACCCTCGTGATGGTGATTTTTCCTGTCCATGTTCACGGAATTTGCAGGATCAGCTGATGCCCACGACAACGTGGTGGAGGATATCAACGGTTGCCCGCAGAGCTCGCCCCGCATCCCTCATGTGGTGGTATACTTCTCTCTTCTTCATGGCATCCATGGGATCTTCTGTCTGGAAGAGCAGTGCCATGCTCTCGATGTAGATATCGTCGATAGCGTGGATGGCATCTCGTGCAGACCGGATGGCCCTGTCGAACTCCCTCTGATCGGATCCGATTGCAGCAACGCCTGTGGCCACCCACCGGGTTCCCCTGAGGAGTTCGCCGGCCATCTTGATAATCGTTGCATCGGGCACCACACCGAAGGCATAGATTTCCCGGGCCGTCTCCGAGGAGTAGTTCACGATATAGTCCATCTGCCGGGAGAGGCTGTAGATATCCTGCCGGTCGAACGGTGTTGAGAAAGCGTCTTTGAGCTGATTCTCCATCTCGTACCGCATCGCGTCGACTCTCTCGGACATGGCCTTCAGGTGATGCGGCTCCTCGAGCGGGATTTTTTTGAGCCACAGGAGGTATGCTTCCACGGTCTCAACAGTCTTTTCCGCCTGAGTCGTCAGCATTGCCCCAAAATCGTATTCCACGGGGAATATCCGGTCCAGGATACTTTTTTTTCGTCTCCCGGCATCTGGCTTCTGGGTCATGGCATTACACTCCGAGGGAGAGGAGCAGGGACGCAGTTGCCCACGCGATCAGGAGGGTCGCAGGGATGGTCAGGGCCATCACCACGAGGATCTCGCGGCCCACCTGCCAGTGCACCTTTTTTGGGTTTTCCGCAACACCTATCCCGATCACTGATGTGGACACGACGTGACTTGAAGATACGGGTGCCCCAAGCAGCGTCGAGCCGCTGATGATGAGTGCAGAGGAGAACTGGGAATCGAACGAGTGGATGGGTTCGAGCCGGAGTATTCCATATCCAAGAGTCCTCATGATACGCCATCCCCCGATCAGCGTTCCGGCCAAAAGGAGTGCGGCACAGAGGATGCGGGCAAAGAGAGGGACAGAAAGAACGGGGATCAGACCTGCAGAGAAGAGGACGAGGACAATGACTCCGAGCGGTTTCTGGGAGTCATTGGCGCCGTTTGAGAATGCCATGAATGCCGCAGCGCACCAGTTGAGACGGATGATTGTCCTGTTTTGGCGGCGGCGGGCGTTGCGGAGTGCAAGGCGGGTGAGACAACGCATTGTATAGCCTGAGAACAGCCCGAGGAGGACGGAACCGACGAGGAAGAGGAGAATCATGCACACCCCGTCCACCCGTGGGGAACCTGAGAGAGGATCGCACATTCCCCAGTTGATCGATCTCACTCCGCCTCCGGCAATGCCTGCTCCGATGAGCCCCCCGATGAGGGCATGGGTCGAGGAGGACGGGAGACCCCGCCACCACGTGACGAGGTTCCATGCCGTTGCCGCGAGGATGCCCGAGAGGATGAGAGAAACTGTCTCCTCTCCTCCGGAAGGCGCAAGAAGGATCCCCGAGATCGTGAAGACAACCGCGCTGCCTCCGAGGAGGGCACCGGCAACATTGAAGAAGGCGACCAGGATAATCCCCTGTCGCGGTGCTGCTGAACGGGAAGCGATGAATGTTGCTGCCACCGTGTTTGCGTCCTGAAAACCGCTCGAAAAGCAGAAAACAAGAGCGATGAGTACCGTGAGGAAAACAACCTCGAACATGTCTGGGATTCTCTCAGATCAATTCTCTTGCAGAATTGTATCCCCGGCTCATCGGGCCTCTGTTACCTGTCCGGGACAGGTATTCCCCTGATGCCATCTCCGTCAGGTTAATAGGATCTCCGTGATGACATAAAAATAGTGATTTTGAATCCCCTTCATTCAGCATTTCAATGGAAGTGGTACCGTGCGCCTGACATTGAAAGATGAGATGGAGTATGCCATCTGGAAGGTGACAGGGCTTGCCATTCCTTACAACGAGAGTGTCATACCCTGCCTTGCCCAGAAAATTGCACAGGAAACAGGGGAAGATCCCGCAATTGTCAGCATGAGGCTTGCAGCCCGGATCAAGGAGATCATCTGGGAAGATGTCTCGAGCCATTACAGGGCAAGGGGATGCAGAGAGAGTCTGTGCGAACCCGCCCGCGAGTGATTTTTACCATCACCTGTGCCGTTCTCCAGGGAAAGGAAATCATTTTCAGCCTCCCGGTTGAAACCGGAAAGGTACATTTCAGGGGGATAAATCCATGAAAAAAAAATTGTCCTGGTTAACTTCCATTTTTTTATTCTCTCTCCTCGCGGGGCTCCTCTTTCTGTCCGGGTGCACGAATCCTGCTATCACCGTGCCGGAAGGAAACCCGTTCATCGGTACATGGGAATATTATGGGGTCACCGGTACAGACCGGGTGGCAATGCGGTTTGATTTCCTCGCAAACGGGACGGGCAGGTTCGATCTTGTTGCACCGGACCTCGATCCCCCTTTTTTCAAATCGATGACTTTTTCCTGGGAATCAGGGGGTGACAGGCTCTGGATGGGCTCGTCCAGTGAAAAACAGCACCTCGACATCCGGTACGACCCCTCCTCAGATCTCCTCATAGTCACAGCCGATTCGGAGTCAGGCATCTTCATCGGGGAAAATTTCGTTCCGGGACCATTCTCGTGGGAGTTTTCCCGTGTGAGAGAAGAGACCTGACGCCTCCCCTGATACCTCCCATAACATTTTTTTAGGTATTGCGACCGGAGATTGCGGGACTTTCGCAGGATATCCGGTATCCCATTTCATTCATTGTTCGGGATGAAATCCTGATTGCCGGTTGGGAAGAAGGAATAGAATGGAGAAAAATGCACCAGTTGATGCTGCTATGGGGATTCGAACCCCAGTCGCGGGCGTGAGAGGCCCGCATGATTGGCCGGACTACACTATAGCAGCAATTGCCTTGTAATTTAAGTGTTTTGGACACATAAAATTGTTGCTGGATACCTCCCGGAACGTCGACAGGTCACCCGCTGCCGCTCTTCACACAGGCATTTTTTGGCATTCCATGTCTTCCGTGCCGCACCCACAATTATATCTCTGCGGTTTGGCCACTGATATAGGAAAGGTGGATGGCAGGACTGGAAGAGCAGATCAGGGAACTCGAGGAAGAACTGCAGAAGACGCCTTACAACAAGGCAACCTCGAAGCACATCGGGAGGCTCAAGGCGAAAATTGCCCGTTTGAAGGACGAGGCAGTCTCCCGTGCGATGCGTGCCGGCGGCGGCAGCGAGGGGTATTCTGTCAGGAAATCCGGCGATGCAACCGTCGTCCTCGTCGGGTTCCCGTCGACGGGGAAGAGCACCCTCCTGAACGTTCTGACAGGGACAAGGAGCGAGGTCGGTGCGTATGCCTTCACCACGGTTTCTGTTGTCCCCGGGGCCCTCGAACACCGCGGGGCACGGATACAGATCCTCGATATCCCCGGGTTAATCGCAGGTGCTGCGATGGGGAAGGGGAGGGGCAAAGAGGTTATTGGTGTCGTCCGGAGCGCTGACATGATCGTCATCCTCGTGGATATCTACAATGCATCGCATCTTGACGTCCTCCTCTCGGAACTGTACGATGCCGGTATCCGTATCAACCGTCCGAAACCTGACATCACCATCAGGAAGACGGCATACGGCGGAGTGAGGATGAACCATGTCGGTATCCTCGACCTTGATATCGAGGAGATCCGGGCCATCCTCTCCGAACACAGGATAGTCAACGCAGATGTCCTCATCCGGGGGAATGCAACACAGGAGGACATCATCGATGCAATGCTTGCAAACAGGGTCTACATCCCGGCATTCGTTGCTGTCAACAAGGTGGATCTCGTTGACGAGGTGACGCGGGATGCAATCCAAAAGGAGATAACAGAGAAGTTCGGCTCGCCACCCCTCCTCATCTCCGCCCATACAGGATACAACATGGAGGAACTCAAGGACTGGATTTTTGACACGCTGGGGTTCATGCGGGTATTTCTCAAGCCCCAGAGCGGGGCCGCCGACCTCGAGGAACCCCTCATCATACGGTCAGGGAGCACCGTTGCAGACGTGTGCCGCAGGCTCCACCGCGACTTCGTGGACCGGTTCCGGTATGCCCGCGTCTGGGGGAGTTCCGTCAAGCACCCCGGGCAGAGGGTCGGGCTCACCCATAAGCTGAAGGAAGGCGACCTGCTCTCCATCATCATCGAGCATTGAATTGGGCGTTCTCCCTGTGGTGCGCAAGGGGTGCCGGCTATGATGTTCTCTCCATCTTTTTTGCCCGCTCTCGATTCCGGTGGAGCACGGGGAATCGCCTGAAAGGAGGTACTCGGAAAAAAGATCTCTCCTGTCCGGCACTCCGGCCCATACTAAAAAAAAGGGAAACAGCTTGATTGCCTGCCCTCCGGCCTTTTCTCGTTACCCCTGAAGGGCACGAACGATTGCACTGCCAAAAGCTTCTGCGGCGGCCGGGCCGTTTGCCGTGATGATGTTCCCGTCGACCACGACAGGATCCGCTGCGAGGTTTGCCCCCCCTTTGAGCATCTCCTTCGTGGACGAGGGGCTCTCGTAGCAGGTCGCCTTCCTGCCTTTGAGGATTCCTGCATGGGCCAGCACGACAGGAGAGAGGCAGATGGCTGCGACGATCTTGCCGTTCTTTGCGAAGTATCTGACAAGCTGCCAGAGCATCTCGTTGTTCCAGAGGTGGACGGGGGACCCCATTCCCCCGACAATCACGATCGCGGCATACCCGGAAGGATCCACCTCCTCGAGCGAGAGTGTGGCAGTCGCCCGGGCGCCAAGCATGCCCCTGCATTCCCCCCGCCTCGTCGATGCTATTTCGAAGGGGATTTTTGCTCTTTCGAATGCAGAAACGGGCTTTGCCAGTTCCTCGTCCCTGAAATTTTCCGGGGGAATCACGATGAGGACTTTCATAGCTGTCTCTGGATCTTTTTGGAGATATAAGGGTATTGCCGGCGTTTCCTCCAGCAGCAGCGGGAAGGAAGATCCCCTCCGGATGAGGATGACAGACCCGCCTCTTCACAGAGCCCTGACCTTGAATAGCGAAAAACCCTTTTTTTTCACTGTACTTTCTCTCTGCCGAGGGAGTCCCGGAGGACAGGGAGGGGAGCATCGGTCTTGAGGGCGGTCCCGTGGTAGTGGGCCCTTGATGCGGCATACCCTGAAGCACGGAGGTACTCGATCACCCTGTCGAGAGGAGGGGGTGAGGTCCTGAAATGGCGTGCGAGCTGGTGGTAGTCATAGTGGAAGGGGATGTCGAGCTCTCCAAGGCAGGAATCGACGAGCTTTCCAAGTTCCGGAGCGAGCCGAAACCCGCTTCCGGGGATCGATTCACTGACACGGGCAAGGATTTCTCTCTCCTGGAGTGACCCTGCCCAGAGGGGCCCGATAGGGTCAAGGACACTCCCGCAGTACGGGCATTTCCCGAAGGGAGGCAGGATTCCCCGGGCATGGGTCCGGTACACGCAGGAGGGGCACTGGAGGACGTATCCCATCATGCTGCACGACCTGTCTGCCGACCCGGCACCGCGGAGCAGGCGGACGTGGACCCGGTGGTGGTGTTCCCGGGAGTAACAGAAGAGGGGCTCGATTCCACGGTCATACCGGGCAGACACACGCGCGAGGAAGCCGAGCAGGATACGGAGTCCTGTCTCTGCATGGTATTCGGTGTTCCTTCCGATAGCAAAGTACCGGCGGATACCCGCATTCCTGTGGGCCCCGCAGAGAGGTGCAGTGTCCGTTGCGGTCACGAAGAGGAACCTGCCGCACCCTCTCACGGCCGTGTCGAGGAAGGGAGCGGGGCTTCCGAACGGGTCGAGGTCCACGGTCTCAAAGGCCCTGTCGCAGAGGAGGCAGTGTATGTCCGAGCATGTCACCTCGACGGGAAGGCCGAGGGCCTCCCTGTTTTTCCGGATGAGGGAGACTGCTTCCGGGTCCCGGTCGTTGATGGTTACCGGGATGCCGCACTCCCGGGCGATGCGCAGGCCCCGGATCCCGGTTGCCCCCATTGCATCGAGGTAACGGGAGACCGGGAGGAGCCCCGCGAGGATGACCGTTGCATCCCGCGATATCTCCATCCTCGGGTTGAAGAAGACGGGTGCAGAGCCGGGAGGGAAAGGGTGACGGGGATCGGTAACGGGGATTAAAAACCTCAATTTTCCCTCTTCCGCCCAAATGTACTCCATATCGGGAAGATGTGGCGGTTCGACACGCTTATACCTTCTCATCGGCAATGAGTAATGGCAGGGCGTGTGGCCTAGTCTGGACAGGGCGGCAGCCTCCTAAGCTGTAGGTCGGGGGTTCAAATCCCTCCACGCCCGTTCCTTTTTTGGCAATTCTCCGTTCGCAAACGAGGGTATACACTTTTCTGCCATGCCAGAGAAACAGGTAATGTGGAGGAGTCTTCCATCGGTTCCCTCTCCGGGTATGTCCGGGTCATCCGTCCTGTCAACGCTCTGGTAGCCGGCATGGCCGGAGTCGTCGGGGTCCTCATGGCAACAGGGACCATTTCTCCTGCCGTTATCCCTGTATTCCTCGTCGTGTTCCTCGTCACGGCCGGGGGCAATGCCATCAACGACTTCTGTGACGTCGAGATCGACCGTATCAACCGCCCCGATCGGCCAATCCCTTCGGGAGCGGCAGACAGGAAAACCGTCCTTTCCCTCTCCGTTATCCTGTTCCTGTCCGGACTCGCTGTCTCGTTTCTCATAAATCCCCTCTGCGTGGCAATCGCTGCCGGAAATACAGTTCTCCTCGTCTGGTATGCCACGAGCCTGAAGAAGACTCCTGGCGCCGGCAATGGTGCTATAGCCTACCTGACGGCATCGATCTTTGTCTTCGGGGCAGCGTCTGCAGGGACAGACGCTGTCTTTCACGTCCTCCCGATCGCCCTCGTCACGTTCTTTGCCATGCTCGCCCGTGAGCTCTGGAAGGATGCCGAGGACATCTCCGGCGACGAAGCGGGTGGTGCCTTCACCCTTCCCGTGCGGATGGGAGTCACCCCTGTCATACGACTGGGATTTGCCTTTCTCATTGCCGCGATAGGCGCAAGCATTCTCCCTGTCTTCCGGTGGGGCCTGCCGTACCTCGCCGGGATCGCTCTCGTTGACCTGCTGGTCCTCTGGACTGGGTCACGGGCTCTCTCATGCCGGACGGCCGAATGCCTGAAGGAGACGCGTGCCACGACGCTTGTCAAGTACGCGATGTTTGGCTCACTCGTGGTCTTCTCCCTCTCCGCCCTCTTCCTGTGACGGGACGGCAGGGAGGAGTGCAGCACGCGCCTCTTTGGGGATCTTTTCAGGGTCGATGCCGAGCGCGGCCACCTCCATGACCTTCTCCCAGTCCACGGCAGTCTCCACGCACCCGTCCTTCTGCGTCACGACGCCCATGGAGACAAGCCCCAGCTTGTCGGACATCTCGAGGCCGTCCTTGACCTCGGCAAGGCACCCGACGCCGATGATGGCCTTCGGGTGGTATGCCCTGACCATCCGCTTGATGAACGACGATCCCGGGACGATGAAGACGCGGTAGCCTATGGCTGCAAGGACCTTCCTCCAGTACCCGAGGCTGCAGGAACCGCAGCTTTTACAGGAGATCCCCTCCGGCGAGAGGTGGGCAGGACACCGGGAAGAACGGAGACACTGGGGGAAGAAGATGGCCCGTTCCTCCGGAGGGACTTCAGCAAAGCTCTGCTTCTGCATGGAATTGTGCAGCGTGATGAAGAAGGTGAGGATCTCGCTGTCCTCGAGACCGAAGAGACGGAAGAGTGCCTTCGCGAAGCCCTCGACGAGCACCATGCCGGCTTTCACGAACCGGGGGAAGAAGAGCTTCCCCGTGTTTATCGAGATGACGGAGATCCAGACGAGAACAAGGGAGAAGACGAGAAACCCGAAGAGGACGAGGAGCGTGATCTCTCCCACGAGAAAGACGATCCCCTCGAGGGTGACAGGTGCCATGCCGTCACCCCCGGAACCCGGATCGGAGGGATCGCTCGATGGCCACCCAGTCGGGAGGCGGGCGGAGGACCCCGATGTCCGTGATGAATGCACTCACGAGCCCGTGGGGCGTGATGTCGAAGGCGTAGTTTTTCACACCGACACCCTCGGGAACAATGGCAGATCGCCCGCAGAATGCGACCTCCTCCCGTGCTCTCTCCTCGATTGTGACTTCCCGTGAGGAGAGGGCCGGATCGAACGTGGAGACGGGCGCAGCAATGTAGAAGGGGATTTCATGGTGGCGGGCGGCGACAGCATGCATGTATGTCCCGACCTTGTTGAAGACAGCGTCCCGGGTCACCCTGTCCGCCCCCACGATGACGCAGTCGATCTCCTGCCGCTGCATCAGGAATGCAGCCGCAGAGTCCGGGATGACAGTGACCGGGATGCCGTCGCGCTGGAGCTCCCACGCTGTGAGGCGGGCCCCCTGGAGGAGGGGGCGGGTCTCGCACGCGATGACCGAGACCTTCCTGCCCTGGAGGACTGCCGATCGGACGACGCCGAGGGCCGTCCCCCACTCCCCGCAGGCGAGGGCTCCCGCGTTGCAGTGCGTCAGGACTGTGCATTCATCCGGGAGGAGTGAAGCGCCGAAGTCGCCGAGGGCATGACACGACCGGGATTCAGCAGCCACGAAGGTGGTTGCAGCCGCTTGCGCGTTCTCCTTTGCATCCTGCACAGACTCCCCCCTCTCTGCGGCCTCCATCACCACTCTCACCCCGAGGGAGAGGTTCACCGCCGTCGGCCTCGCCGTCCTGATCTTCTCGGCCTCACGCCGGAGCCTGCCAAGGAAGAGGGTATGGTCACGTTCGCGGATACGCCGGGCGGCAAGGAGCACGCCATAGGCACCGGCAATCCCGAGCGCAGGGGCACCCCTGACCTCGAGCTTTTTGATGGCTGCAACGAGCCGGTCAACCGTCCTGCACCGGACGAGCCGGAATTCACCCGGCAGGCGTGTCTGGTCGATGAGAATGACGGTCCCGGCAGTCTCGTCCCACGTGATTGGCTCGATCGCTCTCATCAGTCGGATCCGTTCTTTGCGGCATCGATGAACGCACGCATCGCTGCAGCCCCGGCATGGGCGACGCAGTCCGGGATGTCCCGGGGGGCCGTTGCCGTGCCCGCGAGGTAGATCCCCGGTCTCTCTGTCGCAACGGTATCGATTTTTTCGTTCAATGTCCCGAAAAAGCCGGTCGGTTCAACGGGGAGACCGAGCATTTCCGCGATCTTTCCTGCATCGCATGCCGGTTCAAGGCCCGTCGAGAGGACGACGAGTTCCGGACGGAGCTCGACCAGCTCCCCGTTTTCTGTATTCTCGACGCGTATGAGGAGGTCTCCGCCCTCCCCGGTTATTTCACCCGGCATACCCCGGAGGAACCTCACACCCGCCCCGACTGCCCTCTGGTAGTACTCCTCGTATCCCTTCCCGTAGGCCCTGATGTCCATGTAGAGGATCGTCACATCGATACCGGGGTACTTCTCCCGGAGCAGGATGGCATTCTTGATCGCATACATGCAGCAGACACCGGAGCAGTAGGGCCTTTTCGCCGGGATATCCCGCGAGCCCACGCACTGGATGAAGACGACCGAGCGCGGGGTCTCCCCTGTCGAGAGACGCCTGATCTTCCCGCCGGTTGGACCGCTCGCATTCATCATCCGCTCGAACTCGAGAGCCGCAATCACGTCCGGGAGGACGAGGTACCGGAACTGTTCCTTCTTCCTCGCGTCAAAGACCTCGTACCCGCAGGCGATAATGATGCTTCCTGCGTGAACCGTGATGTCCTCCTCCCTGTCCTCCTTCAGGATCGCCTCCCTGCCGCAGACATCGTAGCAGAGCCCGCACTCGATGCAGTGGTCAGGATCCCTGACCACGATGTCCGGGACCGCCTGGCTGTGGGGCTTGTAGATCGCCTTCCGGACACCGAGTCCTGCGTCGAACCGGTTGTAGACCTCGACCGGGCAGATGGTGATGCAGTCCCCGCACCCGTTGCACTTCTCCTCGTCGATGTACCGGGGCATCTTCCGGATGGTGACCTCGAAGTTCCCCGGAGCCCCGCTGACAGAGACCACATTCGCGCAGGTGAGGGTGTGGATCCTCGGGTGGCGGTAGACGTCCATCATCTTCGGTGAAAGGATGCACATCGAGCAGTCGTTTGTCGGAAACGTCTTGTCGAGCATAGCCATGTGGCCGCCGATGGAGGGCTCCTTCTCGACGAGCCAGACGTCGATGCCGTGGCCGGCAAGGTCAAGCGCCGCCTGGATCCCTGCGACGCCGCCCCCGATAACAACGACGTCAGGCATCCCTGTATCTCCCGGCCAGTTCCCAGTAGACAGAAGCGTTCCGGAGGATGTGCTCCTTCTGTTCGCCGGTGACCTGCTTGATGACCTTGCCGGGGACCCCCACGACGACGGATCCCGGCGGGATGACAGCTCCCTCGGTCACGACTGTCCCGGCACCAAGGAGCGTGTCCTCTCCGACAACTGCCCCGTTGAGGACAATCGCACCCATCCCGACGAGGACCCTGTCCCGGATCGTGCAGCCGTGGAGGATGGCACCATGACCGATGGAGACATCCCGGCCGATGCGGACAGGGAAACCTGCACTGGTATGGATGACAGCATTGTCCTGGACATTGGACCGGTCTCCAATCGTGATCCTGTCCCGGTCCCCGCGGACGACGGCCCCGAACCATATGCTCACGGATTTTCCTATCTCCACGTCGCCAAGGACAGTTGCGTTCCCCGCGATGAACCGGTCTCCCGTTGCGGCTTTACCAGCAGCCATAATAGCATTAAAAGTTCACTATCTCGCACAATGAAGGTTATGGTCGGGGGTACATTCTGTCCGTTCCACGACGGGCACAAGAGGCTCATTTCCCGGTCATTCGAACTTGCCGGCCCAGGCGGCGAGGTCATCATCGGGCTGACGACAGATACCTTTGCAGCACGAAAAGTCCACCCCGTACTTCCTTACCGGGAGAGGAAGGAGACCCTCGAGGCATTTATCCGGTCGCAGGGTTTTTCCACCCGCTATGCCATCGAGCCCCTCAGCGACAGGTACGGGTCGGCACTCGACGCGGACTTCGATGCCCTCGTCGTGAGCGAGGAGACCCTGCCCGTGGCCCGCGAGATCAATGTTCTCCGGCGAAATCGCGGTCGTCCGAAGGTCGATATCCACCAGATCACCTGTGTCCTTGCCGAGGACGGGAAGTGGATCTCCAGCACACGCATCTTCAGGGGAGAGATCGATGAACACGGAAGGTTGGTCGGGGGGAGAGAGAAAAGGAATCGGGAGACCTAAATAATCAGCAGGTACTTCCCCTTTCCACAACCGGTGGGCCGGATACATTGTTTCCCGGCATGGAAAAGTGTAAAGATCCATTCTGAATACGTCCAACTGGTTCTGTATCCCTGAATCCTGCACCTGCATCCGGAAGGAATGCCTGGAGATTTGCCCAATCTCTATGCCGTGTTGCGGTGACCGGAAGGGTCCTGTGCGTGCATCCTGCGGGAAGTCTGTCCCCGTAAAGGAACTCTTACCCTGAGATCGTTTTCCCCCGCGGTGCATGCATTGAACCTGAACCATCCTCCATATTTATGAGTACTTCAAGGGAAGGAAAATCCGATACTCTCAGCATCACTTTTGTGCACGCGGGGTCCTCCCTCCGTGCACTTCTTCCCGCAGCGTGATCGGGTCATCAGGGATCAGATTCCCGGATACCGTAAACCACTGCAATTCAAGGGCAGGATGTGCCTCTTTTCTTCAGGAGTTCCGTGGAGCACACCCTTTCCGGGAGGCGAACAATCTGGCAGCGTTCATCCGCTGGCATGAGTGGTGGACCAGGAGGAAGGGAGTTGAGTGCGGGTATTGGTCAGTCTCTGCGCATGATGATACGCACGTGGTTATCCAAAAGGCCAGAAAAGAATGATTCTTCTTCGCCGGGGAACCTGCTTTTTTTTTTTTAATTTCAGAAAAAAATGTGTTCCGGTCTCACCCGTTTTTCCGAAAGAGAAGCAGTGCCACACCCACCGCGAAGGGAACCAGCAGGAGGATCAGGGGTGCCGATGGCGGTTTTGTTGGGGTAGCGGAGGTCTCCACCGGGGTCCCGGCAAGGAACTTTGCCATCTGCATCGCCTCGTCTGCCTCCCTCGTCCGCCCGAGGGCAGAGAGGGCAGTTGCCCTGTCGATCCATGCCTCCGAGAGGCGGGGGTCGAGCTCGATCGCCCTGTTGGCAGCCTCGAGCCCCTCCTCGAACTGCTGGAGGGAGATGAGAGCACTGGCCCTGTTCGTCCAGGCATCCGCCTGGGTCTCATCGAGAGCGAGCGCCCTCTCCGAGGCCTCGAGCGAGTCGTTGAATGCACCCTTTACATTCAGGATGCCGGCCTTCGTGATCCAGGCGAGCGTGAAGTTCTGGTCAAGCGAGAGCGCCTCGTCGATCGAGACGAGGGCCTCGTCGAACTTCCCCTCCATCGCGAGATCAACGCCCCTGTTGTAGGCCGATATGGCGTCAAGCGGCGTTGCTGCCGTGGAGAGGCCGGTGCATCCAAGGAGGATGCAGAGGCCAAAAACAGGTAACCATCCCATCTTCATGGAAAAATCCCTTCTCTACCTGAGCTTTTCCATTTCTTGCGGAAATACTTTCTTCTTTTCAGGTTCCAGGAATAAGCGGGAGAAAGTTCCGGGGTATCCCGGGTGGGGAGGAAGCCAATAATTAAGGTCTGGGAAAGGGAAAATCTGGAAGGTGCCGGAGATCGCCTCCCTCCGGATGAGCCTCATACCCATGGATTCTCGCGTCCGGGATGCCCTGCGGGGATGAATATTCCATGTCGAGATTGGAACAGGTGTTTTTCTTGGCATTCTCCTTTTATATATTCTCTTTGCCCTCGACGTTGCAACAACGGACATGATACTCTCGCTTGGCGGGCACGAGAGGAACCCTGTCATGGTCCCGGTCGCAGGGAACCTCTTCCTCCACTTCCTCCCAAAGGGGCTTGTCCTTTTCATTGCCGGTACGACGGCCCGGTGGGCCGAGGGGAGGATTCCCGAATCAGGCCTGATGATGCTTCTTGTCATTATCGGCTGGTATTCGGTCGTGATTCTGAACAACACGTCTGTGCTTGTCAGTCTCTGCGGGGAGGCATCCCCCCATCCCCTCTGCCCTGTCTTCGTAGAATAGGTGAAGGAGGAAATGCGGGGAGAACCCGGGGGTCTTGGGAGAATGATTGTTCCTTACCAGAACTCCCCCTCTTCATGGCCTTCGAACGGATACGGGGTTACCCGGGTTTGTGCGGGTTTCTGGAATATCCCGTAGGGGATTGCTCTCCCCTCCTCAACTCCCTCCCGCAGGACGAGGCAGACTGCCGTCCGGTACCCATACAGGTTGATATGGTAGTCGCCAGTCTCCCTGATACAGATCCTCTTCTCGTTCTCCGAGCTGAATTCACCGTTGTATCCCTCCTCTGCGATGACCTCTCCGGTCTGGTTGTTCCGGACGGTCACGATCGCCCGCACGTCGTACGGGTTCTTTGTCGCCGCAACAAATTCCATCTCGATGACAAACGGGGGATTGGAGGGTTTTGCGAGGATGCCGATGTTGTTCCACTCGAGGGTATATGTCCCGGAGAAGAATGGCGCCGTCGGATAGTCAAAGGGGCGCGGGAAGAAGTCGGCTGAGGGTGAAACATGCCGGTAACTGAGGTTGACGGCAAGCTTTGGGGGAATGGGCTCAGCATACACTGCGGTCCCGGCCGTGGCCGGTTCGGTTGCCGGTGTCACGACAGGTGCAGGTGGATATATGGGGGCACCGGGTAAATCTGGTGCCGGTACAGGAGGGGTCGTGGTTGCGGCAGGTGCGAAGGGATTGGGGAGAGAGGGTAAGGTGCCTTCCCCGGATTCGACCTCGATGCAACAGCAGGGAAAGGTGAGGCATAGGAGAATACCGAGGATTCCGGGAAGTGCATCACTGGCATATCCCGTCCCCTCCTTCATCCTCTTGTTTTCTGAAAATATGGGGCCATAAGTGTTATTATTTTTCATTGAAGTCATACCAGGATTCCGATAGGATTATTTTTAAAACAATCGCAGGGATGCAGGGGATTGAACCCCTCATCGGGTCTTTGGGCAGCAGTCTGCTCCGGGCACCGATACCTGCCGCCAGTTCCTGTTGCCAATTCGCAATCACTCTCCCACCGTGATGGTGACAGGCCCTCCGCCACCGTCTTCATAAAGGGCAAGCGCCCGCGGCACGCCGGTGATCACGCACCGGACAAGCGACCTCCCGATCGGAGTCACGGTACCGGCATAGTGGTGAACCTCTCTGCCTTCAGAGGCAACAATGACGGCATCGGTTGGGGTCGAGAAGAAGGTGTAACCAGAGGAGAGGAGGGCTGCAGTCTTTGCGCTGCTCACCGTTGCAATGGACTCGAGGAGGGCACCCCGTGTCAGCCCCTCCCGGCAGGCGGCAATGATGTTGATGGTATTGCCGGATGTTCCGGCCGTGACGAAGAGATCAACGAGGTCTGACCGGCAGATGACGAGGCAGTCCATCGGGACGGCAGTGAGAAGCCCAAAATAAGGACTCCGGATCCCTTCCTCCGAGGCAATCGTCGTGAGAAAGGCCCGGGGGTCAGGATCGTGCCACCCGGCAGGGACAGTCCGGTTAAAGAGGGATCTCACCCGTGCAATGCCCCCTGAAAGCCCGGTGGACGCTGCGAGAAAATTGCCCTCGAGGACAAGGGTCGTTTCCGACCAGCGGCACCTCACGCGCAGTCACCTCCCCGGAATGAGCCCGGGACCCTGCGGTGTACACGTTCCGGGGAAGCAAAGAGACTTTTTTTTTGCGATGTCGGTCAGCCGGAACCATGCAATAAGGTACCGTATACCTTAATAAATTTTTAATGCTTTTAATCATAATAATTTGATCAATTTATATAGTTTTAATTCAACTATTTTTTTGTTGTGCAGGGGATGGGCCCACCCTGCGCAACGCCAGAAAAATGGAGGAATAAGCATGAATGAAGGAAGAGAGGACGCCATCATCGACAAGGCGAGCCAGAAGGTGATCCAGAAAGGAGAGTTCGTCCTGCAATGAGGAGAAATACTGACAATTCCAGCTTTTTTAAACCATTGACGCTGTTTTTCCCCTGCACCCGTTCCGGGTACGGCAGGCCACGAATCCCCTATAGTCTTTCTGCAGCAGGAATACACCGGTGGAAGATGCCGTCCGCATGTCTCCTCCTGATACTGCTCGTTGCCAGTGCAACACCCATCCCCGTCACGGACGACATGGGTTACACGACGACGATAGATTCGCCGCCACAGAGGGTCGTCTCGCTCGCACCCTCAAACACCGAGATCCTCTTTGCGCTCGGCCTTGGCGATCGGGTTGTGGGCGTGACAGAATACTGCAACTTTCCATCCGGAGCTCTGGAGAAGCCAAAGGTCGGAGGTTACAGCACAGTCAGCATCGAGAAGGTCATCGCCCTCAAACCGGACCTGATCGTTACGGCATACGGGAACGGCGAGGCACTGATCGGGAACCTGAGATCGCTTGGCTACCCTGTCATCGTCCTCCACCCCGGGACGCTCGAGGATGTCCTCTCAAACATCGAGCTCGTCGGGAAGGCCACGGGCGCAGAGGAGAATGCAGACCGTCTCGTCTCCGGCCTGCGCGCGAGGATCCGTGCCGTCGAACGGGAAGCGGAACAGTCCGGTTTCCGGCCACGGACGGCCCATGTCATCTGGAGCGACCCGATCTACGTGAGCGGGAACGGGACGTTCCAGGACGAGCTGATACGCCTCGCCGGGGGGACGAATGCCTTTGCATACCTCGATGGGTGGAAGACCGTCGGGATAGAGGACTTCATCTCTGCCAGACCCGAGATCCTGATTGTCAACAGGGGCTCGGGGATGGGTGGCGGCGAGGACGCGATTGCCCGGAACCTCCGCGAGGAACCCCGGTTTGCAGGGATACCTGCCATACGGGAGAACCGCGTCTTTCTCATCGATTCTGACATGGCAGACCGGGCCGGCCCCCGGATCGTGGATGCGCTCGAGCAGTTTTCTGCAGATATCCGAACCGCAGCAGGAAGAGGGACTGCACCGTCTGAACAGCTCCCCGGATCCAGTCAGCTTACGGGTTTTCCGGTCTGGGCAGCGCTTGCGGCATGTGCAGCAGCTGTGGTTCCTGCGGGATACGCAACACGTACCCGGGAGAGCCTCCACGGGGGAGGATCGGGGGAACAGCCCGGGAAACCCCGCGGGGACGGTCAGGTGGGAACAGGGAGAGTTGACAGGCACCCGAAGGTAATTCAGGGAGAGAAGGGAGGATGCTGCAGGGCAGAGCCCCGTCGGATTCTCCCGGAAAAAAATCCAAAAAGGTGAGATAAATGCCCCGTTTTTATGGATATTCATTAAAAGGCACCGCAAGGAGTGCCGTTGAAACGTTCGAATCGACAACGCAGATGAGTGCCCCCGGCGGGGTGCTCCTCGTGACCGTCTACGTCGATATACGTGACGAGGAATGGGCTGTTGCCATGGCATACGGAAGAACGCGGCACCCGAAGATCCGGGAGCCCGAACCCGTCTTCGAGGTCCGGTACTCCTTCAGGCCGGAGAACGGCGAGGGGGTCAGGTTCCTCGACACGAGAGCAGGAGACCCGGTGCCGGTTTCCGCCGGGCCGTTCCCTTCCGTGGACGACTTTGTCACGTGGGCAATCGGGAGGGAAAGAGAACGGCTGGGAGGAAAGGGGATCTGATACCGCTGCATTTCGATAGCCTCTTCCTACGGAAGAGCCTGGTTACACGAATGTCTGGCACGGAGACAGGAATGCAGGGGAAAGGTCTCCGCGGAGTGGGGTGCCGGGAGCGCTCCATTCCCCCTGCATCCAGCCTTTACTCTCGATTCGCTGGCATTTCCGGTGGAGTGCGTTTTATCCAGCAGTTTGCATGGTAATCCCTGATAAGGTTCCCTGCAGGCTGCTGTGAGTTCATGTACTCCACAAAGAGCCTGGTCTTCCCGACCGACTCGCCGGAAAGCCCTTCTGCTTTACCAGAAAGGAAAGAGTCGCCGGGTTATCTTCCTGTGGCCACAGATTGCAATCTCATCATGTCCTTCCGGCAGGAGATGCTTTACGCCTCGTACGCAACGAGAATTGCACCCGCCTCCTTCTCGAGGGCCTGTATGCGGGAGAGCTCCCCGGGAGAGAGTTTCTTGTACATCGGGATCTTCTCGTAGGCCACGAGGATGAGTCCGAATCTCTTTTCGAGCGCCTGTATCTCATTAAGCTGCTCTCTGGACACTTTTGCGGGTCTTGGACATTCCATGGGAATCACCACAGGACGGATGTATCTGTGAATATTTATACTCTTTCTCAAATAATATTGAAATAAAGAAAATTTCTTTCCTTTCAGATTTCTGAACCGTTACCCCCGGAAAGTGTGTGACAGGAGCAGGGACTCCTGCCCTTCCCCGCTTTTTTTCCCCTGGGGATTTTGGATCACAGTGGATCGCGGGCGGGAGGCCTCACGAGAACCGTCACGACGCCATGACACCTGCAGGCGGTCGCAATCGTTGCCCTCTCCATCTCCCGGCACCTTTCGAACACCGTCATGAGATCGGATCCCCGCACGGCACCGAGCCCGGGGGCGACCTGGATACTCTCAAGAATGAACGCATCGGGAAGTTGCCGGCGGAGCTGTTCATGGAGGGGAAAGGAGCGGTCTTCCCCGGTGACCGGGCAGAGATTGGGCGAGGGACATGCCGGGATGCAGGTGGAATCCCGGTTCAAGGAGAGGAACACCGACCCGCCTCTCGTCCCGACAGGCAAACGAGGCGAGATAGATGCAAGGAGAGCAGATATACCACCGGGGTATTCCCGGAGACCGAAAGCGGCAGATACCATCTCTGCAGCGACGTGCACCGGGGCAGCAGGAAAGACACGGTCCGGACTGCAGGAGAGGAAGACCCGGAGAGCCTCTCCAATCCCTCCCGGCACGAAGCGGGAACTTTCTCCTGTACACTGCAGCGTATGTGCCGCTGCACAGCAGGGATCCGGGTCAACGAGGATGAACGGGATCCCCCGTGCACGGAGGTATCCTGCAGCTGCCGTTCCGTACTTACCGCCACCGACGATCAGATCCATCGCGATCCTTCTCCGGCAATTATAATAAGATTATTTTACTTAAAACAATAAAATTTTATCCAGATGCAGATTCCCCGTCACGCACTCATCCTCCTTGGCCTTGTGTCTCTCCTTGCGGCCAGCATGGTTGCGTGCACCCTTGTCGGCCCGGCGGGCATCGCGCTCCTCTCCCTCCAGCAGGACGGGTCTGGGGCAACCATCCTCTACGGGGTACGCCTCCCCCGGGTGATCTCCGCTGTCCTCGTTGGAGCAGCGCTTGCTGCTGCCGGGGCCGTCATGCAGGGTCTCTTCCGGAACTCCATGGCGGACCCCTACCTCCTTGGGACCTCCTCCGGCGGAGCCCTCGGCGCGGCGACGGCAATCATCCTGATCGGGGGTGCGTCCTCATGGGTCTTTGCATTCGCCGGGTGCATGGGGGCTGCATTCCTCGTCTACGGGATATCGAGGAGGTCCGGGCGCGTGCCCGTCGAACAGCTCCTGCTGACAGGGATAGCTGTATCGATGTTCCTTGGTGCCGTCCTCTCGTTCCTGATGTACGTGTCGGGAGAGAGCCTTCACCTGATCTTCCTCTGGCTGATGGGCGGGTTCTGGAACATCTCTTGGCAGGACACGTGGATCGGGTTCCTGATACTCCCTGCAGCCGTCCCCCTTCTCCTCCTCTCGCGGGAGCAGGATATCCTCGCTCTCGGCGAGGAGGACGCGGTCTCTCTTGGCGTGGACACCGAGCTCCTGAAGAAGGCCCTCCTTGGTATCAGTGCCTTCCTCACGGCTATTGCAGTCTCCATCGCGGGAAGCATCGGTTTCATCGGGCTGATCACCCCCCATATCATGCGTCTCCTCGTCGGACCGGGCCACCGCGTCCTCATCCCTGCCTCCATGCTGGCAGGAGGGACACTCCTCGTCCTCTCGGACGCTCTCGCCCGCACGGTCGGAAACGAGGTCCCCGTGGGCGTGGTCACAGCGTTCTTCGGGGCACCCTTCTTCGTCTTCCTCCTCCGCAGGAGGTATGCATCGTGATCGACCTCTCTGGAGTCGACCTCGAGTACGGTGCCCGTCTCGTCCTCTCCGGGGTCTCCTTCCGGTCAGGGAGAGGGGAGTTCCTCGGCATCGTCGGTCCGAACGGTTCGGGCAAGACCACGCTGCTGAAGGCCATCGCGCGGCTCGTCTCTCCCGCCCGAGGGGTCGTCCTCCTCGACGGGCAGGAGATCTCCAACTTCCCCGCAATCGCTCTTTCACGGCTCGTGGGGCTCGTTCCCCAGGCGACAGCACCGGGGTTCGATTTCTCCGTCCGGGAGGTTGTTGCGATGGGCAGGTACCCCCATATCGGGATGTTCGGGCAGGAGAAGCCTGCCGACCGGGAGGCGATCCGGAGGGCCATGGAAGTGACAGGGACAACGCCAATAGCCAGCCGTTCCGTCAGGGAGATCTCGGGAGGCGAGCTCCAGAGGGTGCTCATTGCGCGCGCGCTCGCCCAGGAGCCCGCGGTCCTCCTCCTCGACGAGGCCACGGCCCACCTCGACCTCGGCCACCAGGTCAGCATCCTCCAGACGGTCCGCGACCTCTCCCGGAGGATAGCCGTCATCGGGGTCTTCCACGACCTCAACCACGCGGCCCACTTCTGCGACCGGCTCGTCCTTCTCCACGACCACCGGGTTCTTGCCCTGGGCCCGCCAGCAATGGTTCTCACGGAGAAAAACATCGGGAAGGCTTTTGGGGTCCGGGCGACTGTCCGGGTCAACCCCCTCTCGGGCCGGCCTGTCGTCTCCCCCGTGCTGGAATCGCCTTCCGGCATGACGCGGTCCCTCCATGTCCATGTCATCTGCGGGGGCGGGGAAGGTGCCGGCATCCTCTCTGCTCTCCACGGGGAGGGATACCGCGTCTCTGCCGGTGTGCTAGCCGTCAACGACAGCGATTACCAGACGGCGCAGGCACTGGGGATCCCGTGCATCACCGAGCCTCCGTTCGCCCCCATCTCGGGTTGTTCCCTTGCGAACCTGGAACTTGTGACGGGGCAGGCAGGCGCAGTCGTGGTCACAAAGGGACCGTGGGGGAGTGGGAACATCGGGAACCTTCGCGTGCTCGCCTCCCTCGATCCGGAAAGGATCATCCTCGTGGATTCAACGCCGGAAAATGGCGGCGAATGGGATTTCACGGGAGGGGAGGCCCGAGGGATCCTTGACTCCCTGAAGAGGAGGGGGGCACGGGTTGTCATGGACGTTCCTTCCGTTTCCGCATCTATCAGGGAGATCGAAGGGGGAGAATGGTGAAGGCTCTGGGGTGCTCGACGTGGTGCTGCATCAAAAGCCCCCTTCCCGATGCGATCGAAAGGCTCTCTCTTCACACAGACAGAATCGAGATCTTCGCGGATGCTGCCCACGACCTCCTCGGTAATGCCATCCTGCCCGGGGCGGGAACCCTCTCATTCTCTGTCCACGCTCCGACAGCAGACATCAATATCGCGAGCACGCGCGAGGCAGTCCGAAGAGCCTCCATCAGCATCCTCTCGCAGGTATGCTGGCGTGCGACAGAGATTGATGCATCCCCTGTCGTTGTCCATCCGGGTCTCTTCCCGTGGCCTGGGCAGAAAGAGGAGTCATTCGCCGCACTCTTCCGGTCTCTCGATGAACTTGCCGATCTCCAGGATGAGACCGGCGTCGTGGTCGCCATCGAGAACATGGGGGGCTGGGAGATGTGCCATTTCCGGGACCCGTCTCTCCTGCCAGAGCTCCGGGAGAAGGGTCTCTCGTTCTGCCTCGACATCGGGCATGCCCACGTGAATGGTGTCCTCGACGATTTCCTTGCTTGCGGCTCTCCCAGTGTAGTCCACCTCCACGACAACGGCGGGATCTCCGATGACCACCTTCCGCCGGGAGCAGGGGGCATCAATTTCCCGGCACTCCTCCCGCACCTCTCCCCTGACATCCCGTGGATTCTCGAGGTGCCCGATATTTCCCTGGTCGAACCTGGCCTTGCCTTCCTCCGGGAGCATTGTTTGGAGGAGAGGAAAATAAAGCAGGAGACGGAAGAAGAGTACTTTAATCACAATTTTTTAGAAGGAAAATATCAGAAAAATTGTTTTCAGAGTGAGAGATATAATGAAAGGTGATTGTGTAAGATCCACCCCTAACCTTTCGTTAGGTAGGGGATATGGATCTTATGGATTTCCGGGAGATTGGGAAGCTCGTTTCTGAAGACCGATTATCCCTCGAGTATCTTTGGAAGAAACGTGGGAATACCGGTTGTCAATCCTGTTCATCCTCTGAGTTCTCTTATCACCAGAGGTGAAGAGTACGAGATAATGGATGTAAGAAGGACTCCTGGCCACTTCAGGGAACCAGGTTCGCACTCCTCCGCATATCGCCATTACAATGGCTCTCTCTTGTGAAATTATTCGCCCTATCCACCTCTACAGGAAAGGCCTGCCGAGATTCTTATGACCGAGACGGTGAAGAGGATGAGAAGAGGCTCCATCGTGTAAACAGACAAATGGCGGGGATATGACTCTCTTATGTTCTGATGGCTACAAACATCTCAATAGGATCATCGTTATAAATTCAAGCAGGGGAAGATCTCTATCAATGGAATTGAAGGATTCTGGGCCTTTGCCAAGGAACGGTTGATGAAGCATCACGGTATCTCACGAAAAAATTCCTTTTCTCTATCAGGGAGATGGAGTGGCGATACAACAATCGGGAGAAAGATTTTATTAAAGTCTTAATGGATTTGATGGAACACTAAAGGGTGTTCGAGGTCGATGTTACCCCATCACCTACTATTATTTTTTGAGGGAGACATGTGAAATCTAGGGGATATCATCACGACAAGAATTTCAAAAAAGCAGAGGACTATCCGTGATGCTCTGGAACAATGTGCTTAGACTATATGGAAGTCAGGGAGATAAGTTATCACCTGCTCACGCATGAAAGGTTGGAATCATGACTGCATGGCGGCAACCTTTTCATAAATTTTAAGAGTCTTTGCAGCCGCTACCTTCCAGTCAAATCTTGATATTTGAATTAATCCTTTCTCGATCATTTCTCTGCGTTTCTCTTCACAGCTCATTATCTCAAAAACAGATTCCGCAATTTCATCCGGACTGGAAGGATTCACCAAGATCGCTGCATCACCCGCTATCTCGGGAATCGATGTGGTTCCGGAAGCAACAACCGGACACCCGCATGCCATTGCTTCGACAACAGGTAATCCAAAACCCTCATATAATGAGGGAAAAACAAAGACATCAGCTGCATTATAATATATTGGGAGTATCTCTTCAGGTACATCACCTATGAAAAAAACGCAATCTTCCAGTTTTAGTTTTTTCACAAGTTGCATTGTAACCCATCTGTCTCTTTTTCTTCCTGGAGAGCCAACTTTCAGGAGCACAATTCTAGGGATCTTTTTTCGAAGAAGTGTAACAGCTTCCAGAAGAACCTTCAGGTTCTTCCGGGGTTCCTCCGAACCGACATATAACAGCACCTTCTCCCGGGGGCCAATGCCAAGTCTCGATAAGTGAGTGCGATCATGTTTTGGATAGAATAAATTTGTATCGACACCACAATAGATAACATCAATGCGATCTGGTGAAATTCCTACGTGTCTGATAATATCATTTTTCGAAAATTCTGATATTGTTATAATTATGTCTGCCTTCCGGATTCCTTCAATGTTTTTCTGCCAGTATTGGGAATGGTTATTGTAGTATACCCATGGAATAAGGTCGTAACATGTTACTATAGAGCGAGGCAGGTCAATCTTTGTCAGGAGGAATCCAAGGTCCTGGTTTGTGATATGGTGAATATGTTCAGGATTGTGTTCTCTTTTCACAATAATGGGATAAAAATATCTTCGCAAAAATCCATCGACAATTTTAAAAGGAAAGGTGATTACTCAGTATAAGCCACGCGACTATATCCAACTAATACTTGGACAAGGTCATCAAAAAGATCTCGGTCACGATGGTTATACCGGAACTCCAATTCTTTGAGATAGAGTGGGAATTTCTCTGCATCGACTCCATGATATTTCAACAACCGTTCCTTCGCGAAAGACCAGA
>JGI11944J13513_1001030_pt1 | contig 23830 bp, 22 predicted proteins | sample TerdegcoTASludge_FD_13513 | JGI IMG/M metagenome (IMG submission 13513) | reverse complement strand
GCGGGGGCCGCCGCCCGCCATGGCCGACAACCATTCGCTCGATCAGCTCGTGCAGGCGCTGCGCTGTCTGCCCGGTGTGGGCGTGAAGTCGGCGCAGCGCATGGCCTTCCATCTGCTTCAGCACGACCACGAAGGCGCTCAGCGCCTGGCGCGTGCGCTGCAGCACGCCACCGAGCAGGTGCGCCATTGCGCGCTGTGCCATACCTTCACCGAAGGCGAGATCTGCGCCACCTGCCAGGACCCGCGGCGCGACGCGTCGCTGCTGTGTGTGGTGGAAACCCCGGCCGATCAGGCGGCCATGGAGCGCACGGGGGCCTACAAGGGCCTGTACTTCGTGCTCATGGGCAAGCTCAGCCCGCTCGATGGCGTGGGCCCGCGCGAAATCGGGCTGCAGAAGCTGTTCGACCGCATCGACGCGCCGGATGCCGTTATCCGCGAGGTGATCCTCGCCACCAACTTCACCGCCGAAGGCGAGACCACCGCCCATGTGATCGCCCAGGGCCTGAAGACGCGCGGCGTGCAGGTCACCCGGCTGGCGCGGGGCGTGCCCGTGGGCAGCGAACTCGAATACGTGGACCTGGGCACCATTGCCCACGCGCTGGTCGACCGCCGCTGAAAGCAGGCTGCAGTCCTGCGCGGCGCTACCGCTGCCCACCACCTTTACACCTGCTTGCAAAACAGCGCCCGACTGTCGGTGGAAACCCGCTCGGGACTCGTCCCGATGCCGGCTGAGCGGCCTTTGCCTATGCTGAATGTTCATCACGGACCGGTATCGGGCAGGGAAAGGACATGTGGCATCGGCGGGACTGGATGCGCCATGGCATTCGCTGGGGCGCCTTGGCAGGTTGGAGCAGTCTGGCGGGACCAGGCTGGCCGCAACCCCAAACGCCGCTGGACCCGACCGTACCAGCGCCGGCACGGCGTGCCGTGCTCGCGATTGACCGGCGCGAAAGCTTTGCCTACCTGCCCCTGACCTTGGCCGATCGCCTCGGGTATTTCGCCGAAGAAGGGCTGGAGGTGCATATCCGCGATTGGGGCACGCCCGCTGCCGCGCTGCAGGCCGTGCAGGCCGGTGCCAGTGATGTGCTGGTCGGCGCGTACGACGCTGTGCTGCAGACCGCCGGCCGGGCCAGTGCGCTCTCGGCTTTTGTGGTGCTCAGCCGCGCGCCGCAGTTGGTGCTGGGCGTGGCGCGGGGGATGACGCACTACCGCAGTTTCCGGGATCTGCGCGGCAAACGGGTCGGCGTGACGGGCCTGGGCTCACCCAGCCACCGGCTTACCCGCCTGTTGCTGTCGCGGGCGGGCATTGCCGCGAACGAGGTGCAGTACGACGTGCTTTCGGCCAATGGCGGTGCGCTCACGGCGCTGCGTGCCGGGCATGTGGACGCCGTCTGCTACACCGACCCGACCATCACGCTGCTGGAGCAGGGCGGTGACCTGCGCGTGGTGGCCGATACGCGCACGGTGCGGGGTTGTCAGGACGCCTTCGGCGGGCCGCTGCCATCGGTCTGCCTCGCGGCATCCGGGGATTTTCTGGCGACGCATGCCGGTGTGGCCCAGTCGCTGACGCACGCCCTGGTGCGGGCCCTGAAGTGGTTGCAGACGGCCGGGCCTTCAGACCTGATCAAGGCGGTTCCCGAAGCCTATTTCCAGGGCGACCGCGCGGTGTATCTGGCCGCGCTCAGCCGTGGCCAGGAAGCCTGGGTGCCCGACGGGTTGATGCCGGAAGGAGGGCCGCTCACCGTGGCCCGCGCGCTGACCCAGCTGGACGGCACACCCATGCCGTCGTCTGCCGAACTGGAGCGCAGCTTCACGAACACCCTGGCCCGCAAGGCCAAGGCGCGGTTTCGGGCTTGAGCCGCGGGCTGTGTGCCAGATCAGTTGCGCGGGGCGGTTTTGCCCTGGGCCAGCTTGGTGTTCTTGCGGGTGGCCGCAGTGCTGCGCTTGGCCGGCGGTTTGGCCGCGGCCTGGGCGCGGGCCTTGGTAGACGCCTTGGTTTTCGACTTGGACGAAGAGGCCACGCTGACCTGGCGCGGCAGCATGAGTGTCAGGCGCTGGCCGGTCTTGAGCTTGGCATTGACGGATAGCTTGTTCCAGTCGGCCACACTGACCGCGCTGACACCGTAGCGCCCGGCCAGTTTGGCCAGGTTGTCGCCCTTGCGGGCCCGCACCGTGGTCTTGCGCAGGATCACCTCCGGGGCCAGGCTGAGGTGGCCGTTGTCGGCCACGTGCACCGGCACGTCGGCATCGCGGCGCTCGCTGCGCGGCACCAGCAGGCTGGAGCCGGCGCGCAGCTTCATGCGCGGCGGGATGTTGTTGACGCTGCGCAGCTCGCTCTCGCTCATGCCCACGCGGCTGGCGGCCTGGGCCACGGTCATGGTGCTGGGCACCACCCACGCGGTCCAGCTGGCCAGCGGGCCCTGATGGGTCTGCAGGTTGCGCAGGAACGTGGTGGCGTTGTCCCAGGGCAGCAGGATGTTGGGCGTGCCGGCGGCCATGACCAGCGGCTGTTTGAGCGAGGGGTTGAGCGCGCGGAAGTCGCGCTCGCTGACATCGGCCAGGCGCGCGATCAGCGCCACGTCCATGTCGCGCTCGAGCGTGACGGTTTCGAAGAACGGGTGGTTGCCGATGTCGGGCAGGGTGGCGCCGAAGGCCTGGGGCCGCGCCACGATGTTCTTGACCGCCTGCAGCTTGGGCACGTAGTAGCGTGTCTCCGTGGGCATGTTCAGGTCGTTGTAGCCCGTGGCCATGCCGGCGTTCTGGTTGCGGGTGATGGCCCGGTTGACGTTGCCCTGGCCCCAGTTGTAGGCCGCCAGCGCGAGGTGCCAGTCGCCGAAGTGGTCGTGGAGCTGCTGCAGGTAGTCCAGCGCGGCGCGCGTGGAGGCCAGCACGTCGCGCCGGTCGTCGCGGAACATGTTCTGCTTGAGGTCGAACGACTGGCCCGTGGCCGGCATGAATTGCCACATGCCAGCGGCCCGCGCACTGGAAACCGCTTGCGGGTTGAAGGCGCTTTCGATGAAGGGCAGCAGGGCCAGCTCGGACGGCATGCCGCGGCGTTCGAGCTCCTCGACGATGTGGAACAGGTAGCGGCTGGAGCGCTCGGTCATGCGCTGGATGTAGTCGGGCCGCGTCGCGTACCACTGCTCGCGGTCGCGCACCAGTTCGGTGTCGAGATCGGGCATGGAAAAGCCGCGGCGGATGCGGTCCCAGAGGTCGACCGGTGCGGTCAGCGTGGCCACGGCCGGCAGCTCGGTGGCCCTGGCGGCCACGATGGGGCCCAGCGCCACGTTCGACGGCGTGTAGGCGGGGGCGGTGGCCTCGGGCCGGGGGGTGGTGGAGGGCGCTGGACTCTGCTGGCCCCAGGCGCCGCCGCGTGACGGGGTCGGGGACGAGGCGCAGCCGGCGAGCAGGGCCAGCGTGGCCAGCAGGCCGGCGAAGCGGCGCGTCAGGCGGGAGAGGTGGTCAGTGGGCATGGCTCAGCGGAAATCGTTTTTCCATTCACGCAGGGCGGCGAAGCAGCCGACCGCGTCGTCGGGGGTGTCGGGGGCATGGGCCATCACCGCCTGGCGCACGGCGGGCAGCCGCGAGCGCAGGAAGGGGTTGATGGCGGTTTCGGTGGCCAGGGTGCTGGGCAGCGTGGGTTCAAGCCGCTCGCGCAGGGCCTGGCATTGGTCCGCATGATGGATCAGCGCTGCGTTGCCAGGTTCCACCGCCAGCGCGAAACGCAGGTTAGACAGCGTGTATTCGTGCGTACAGCACACCCGCGTGGCACCGGGCAGCGCGGCCAGCCGCTCCAGCGAGTCGAGCATCTGGGCCGGTGTGCCTTCAAAAAGGCGGCCGCAGCCGGCTGAAAACAGGGTGTCGCCACAGAACAGCAGCGGGGCGCCATCCACCGCGTCGGCGTACCAGGCGATGTGGCCGGCTGTGTGGCCAGGCACGTCGATGACCTGAAAGGGAATCCCCAGCACCGCCACCGTCTGGCCGCCCTGCACACGTTCCACCGGTTCGGGCAGTGCTTCGAGCGCGGGGCCGAGCACGCGCGCACCCGTGCGTTCGCGCAGGGCCGCCACGCCGCCAACGTGGTCGCCGTGGTGGTGGGTGATCAGGATGGTGTCGAGCTGGAGCGAGCGCTGCGCCAGCCAGGCCAGCACGCCTTCGGATTCACCCGGGTCCACCACCAGGGCACGCTGCCCGTCGTGCAGGATCCAGATGTAGTTGTCCGAGAGGGCTGGCAGGGGAAAGAGCGTCATGCGTCGGCGGGCGTCTGGGGGCAAAAGGCCGGGATGGGCGAAGGCACCGGGGTGCGTGTAGAGTTCGCAGCAGCCTGACTGGGCCGGCCCGAAGGCCGCCGGCGGGCGACGAACCCGAACACGATTCATGCCGACTGCGATTATAAGTTTGCCCCTCTGGTTCCAGACCCCTCCCGGGCGCTATCTGCTGGCCTGGGAGCAGGCGCAGTTTGACCGGGCGGTGGCCGACATTTTTGGTTTCAATGCCTTGCAGCTGGGCCTGCCCCAGCTCGACGCGCTGGCGGCCAATCGCATGCCGCACCGCTGGCGGGCCTTGCCCGAAGAGGCGCTGACGCCGACCCCGCCTCCCGGCGGTTTGCAGACCCAGGAGGGCGGACGGCGCGTGGATGGCGCAGACAGCGGCCACGCCGGCGTGGCCTGGGGCGGCGTGGCCGACCCCGATGGCGCCCTGCCTCAGGTGGCGCTGGTGACCGACGCTGCCGCACTGCCGTTTCCGGAGGCCAGTCTCGACCTCGTGGCGCTGCCGCACACGCTGGAGCTCAGCGCCGATCCGCACCAGGTGCTGCGCGAAGTCGAGCGCGTGCTGCGCCCCGAAGGCCGTGTGGTGGTGTGCGGGCTCAACCCGGCCAGCCTCTGGGGCATGCGGCAGGCGCGGGCCCGCTGGGCGCGCGGCCTCGGGATTTCCGCCTTCGGCCTGGGCCATCCCTACCTGCCGGAGACGGGGGATTTCATCGGCCCCTGGCGTTTGCGCGACTGGTTGCGGCTGATGGGCTTCGAGGTTGAGCACGAGCGTTTTGGCGGCTACCGTCCCGGTGTGCGCACCGACAAGTGGTTGCAGCGCTGGGCCTGGATGGACGGCGCGGGCGGGCGCTGGTGGCCGATCTTCGGCGCGTTCTATTGTGTGGTCGCGGTCAAGCGCGTGCGCGGCATGCGCCTGCTGGGCCCGGCCTGGAAACCCCGCCGTGTGCCGGCGGCGGCGCCTGTGTCCGTGGCCAATCGCGACACGGTCTGATTTTTTCTGGAGTGTTTTTTGAGTCTGAATCACGTGGTGATGTACACCGATGGCGCCTGCAAGGGCAACCCCGGCCCCGGCGGCTGGGGGGTCTACCTGAAGGCCGGCGCGCATGAAAAGGAGCTGTGGGGGGGGGAGCGGGTGACGACCAACAACCGCATGGAGCTGATGGCGGTGATCGAAGGCCTCTCGGCGCTCAAGCGGCCGTGCCAGGTGGCGCTCTACCTCGACAGCCAATACGTGCGCAAGGGCATCACCGAGTGGATTCACGGCTGGAAGAAAAAAGGCTGGCTCACGGCCGACAAGAAGCCAGTGAAGAACGCCGATCTCTGGCAGCGCCTGGACGCCCTGGTGCACGACGGCGTGCACCACATTGAATGGCACTGGGTCAAGGGCCACGCCGGTGATCCCGGCAACGAGCGGGCCGACGCGCTGGCCAACCGCGGCGTGCCGGCGTAGCGGCTTTCGCGCCACCGGTGCCGCCGTGGAGGGGAACCGTTGGGAGGCCAGTGGGGCAGCGCGGTGGCGGGGCATTGAACTTGTCATGCCGAATCTGTATCAGCGCTGATACATTGCACCGTTGCTGCCGCGGCCGAATGGGCCGTGCTCGCCACCTTCCCACCGCCATTTCCCCACACCATGGCCAGAAAAACCACCTACACCTGGGTCGCCGTCGGCGGCATCGCTATCGCTTCCGCCGCTGCCTGGTGGTTCCAGCAGCAGCCCGCGGATGCCCGCAAGGGCGCGGTTGGTGCGCCTGCGGCGGCGGGACCGGCCGCAGGCGGTGGCGGGTTGCCCGGCGTCGAGGTGGCCCGGGTGCAGACGGTCAGTCTGCGTGACGACGCGCAGTCGGTGGGCACGCTGCGATCGCGCCAGAGCGTCACGCTGCGGCCCGAGGTCGCCGGGCGCATTGCCGCCATCGCCTTCACCGAAGGCGCGCGCGTGCGCAAGGGCCAGACGCTGGTGCAGCTCGACGACGTGCTTCAGCGGGCCGAGCTGACCCAGGCCCAGGCGCAGCTGTCGATTGCCCAAGCCAACCTCAAGCGCAACGAGGAACTGGTGGCTCAGGCCTTCGTGGCCCAGCGCGTGCTGGACGAAAGCCGCGCCGCGCTGCAGGTGGCGCAAGCGCAGGTGGCCCTGGCCCAGGCCCGCCTGGCGCGCATGCGCATCGCCGCGCCCTTCGATGGCACGGTGGGGCTGCGCAACATCAACCTGGGCGAGTACGTCAAGGATGGGGCCGACCTGGTGAACATCGAGGACACCTCGCAGCTCACGGTGGACTTCCGCCTGCCCGAGCGCTACCAGACCCGCATCGCGCCCGGCCAGGCGGTGCAGGTGCAGGTGGACGCCTTGCCGGGGCGCGCCTTCGACGCGCGCGTGCAGGCGGTGGACCCGCTGCTCGATGCCAATGGCCGGTCGCTGCTGGTGCGCGCCACCATGCCACCGGCCCCCGGCGGCGAACTGCGCCCCGGCATGTTCGCGCGCGTGACGACGGTGTTTTCGGTCAACGAGGCGGCGCTGGTGGTGCCCGAAGAGGCCATCGTGCCGCAGGGCGGCAAGCAGTACGTGATCAAGCTGGTCCGGGAGGGCGAGGGCGATGCGAGCAAGCTGGTGTCGCAGCGTGCGGAGGTGCTGATCGGCGTGCGGCGCGGCGCGCAGGTGGAAATCACGCGGGGCCTGGGAGAAGGCGATACCGTGGTCGTGGCCGGGCAGCAGCGGCTGCAGCGCGACGGCACCGCTGTGCGGGTGGTGGACATGAACCGCCCGGGCGGAGCGCCCGCTGGCCAGGGTACTGATGCCGCCAAACCCGCTGCTCCGCAAGGGGCCAAGGCCCCGGCTGCGGGCTGATACCGAACGACCCGTCCAGGAGACCGCCCCATGCAGTTGCCCGAACTGTCGATCCGTCGCCCGGTGTTCGCCAGCGTGCTGTCGATGCTGATCCTGCTGGTGGGCCTGGTGGCCTTCCAGGGGCTCACCGTGCGCGAGTACCCGAAGATCGACGAACCCACCGTCACCGTCAGCACCACCTTCAGCGGCGCCTCCAGCGAGGTGGTGGAGTCGCAGGTCACCAAACCGCTGGAGGATTCCATCGCCGGCATCGAAGGGGTGGACCTCATCACCTCGATCAGCCGCCAGGAACGCAGCCAGATCACGGTGCGTTTTGCGCTCTCGCGCGACCCCGATTCGGCCGCGGCCGATGTGCGCGACAAGGTCAGCCGGGTGCGCCAGCGCCTGCCGCAGGGCATTGACGAGCCGGTGATCGCCAAGGTCGAGGCCGACGCCTTTCCGGTGATCTGGCTCGCGCTGACCTCCGACACCCACAGCGCCTTGCAGCTGTCCGACCTGGCCAACCGCATTGCCAAACCGGTGCTGCAGACCGCGCCCGGCGCGGCCGAAGTGCGGGTGTATGGCGAGCGCAAGTATTCGATGCGCGTGTGGATCGATCCGGACCGGCTGGCCGCCTACGCGCTCACGGTGCAGGACGTGGAGGACGCGCTGCGCCGCTCCAACCTTGAAGTGCCGGCCGGGCGCATCGAGAGCAGCCAGCGCGAATTCAACGTGACCGCCGCGACCGATCTGCGCACGCCCGAGCAATTCCGCGACATGACCATCCGCACCGTCAACGGCTTGCCGGTGCGGCTCGGCGATGTGGCCCGGGTGGAGCAAGGGCCACAGGACGAGCGCAGTTCGGTCCGCCTCAATGGGCGCGATTCGGTGTCGCTGGGCGTGATCCGCCAGGCCACGGCCAACCCGCTGGAGCTGTCGGCGGGCGTGCGCACCCTGCTGGAGAAGGTCAAGGCCGACCTGCCGCCGGGCATCGGCGTGGACATCGCCAACGACAACTCGGTCTTCATCGACCGTTCGATCAAGGCGGTCTACACCACCATCGCCGAGGCGGTGGTGCTGGTGGCCCTGGTGATCTTCGTGTTCCTGCGCACGCTGCGCGCCTCCATCATTCCGCTGGTGACCATCCCCATCAGCCTGATCGGCGCCTTCGCGCTGATGGCGCTGTTCGGCTTTTCCATCAACACGCTCACGCTGCTGGCCCTGGTGCTCGCCATCGGGCTGGTGGTGGACGACGCCATCGTGGTGCTGGAGAACATCTACCGCCACATCGAAGAAGGCATGAAGCCCTTTGAAGCCGCCATCCAGGGCGGTCGCGAAATCGGCTTTGCCGTGATCGCGATGACCCTGACGCTGGCCGCGGTGTACGCGCCGCTGGCGTTCACGCCGGGGCGCACCGGGCGGCTGTTCGCCGAATTTGCGCTGGCCCTGGCCGGCGCGGTGGTGGTGTCGGGCTTCGTGGCGCTGACGCTCTCGCCCATGCTGTGTTCCAAGCTGCTGCGCCACAACCCGAAGCCGAACGCTTTCGACCGCGGCATGGAGCGGGTGCTGGTGGCCATCACCAATGTATACAGCGCTGCGCTGGCCGCCAGCCTGAAGGTGCGCTGGCTGGTGGTGGGCGTGATGGTGGCGAGTGCGGTGGGCAGTTGGTGGCTTTTGCAGCACACGCGCCAGGAGCTGGCGCCCATCGAGGACCGCGGCGTGATCCTGGCCAACATCAACGGCCCCGATGGCGCCACCCTGGCCTACACGCGCCGCTATGCCGAAGCGATCGAACGCATCGGTCAGGACTATCCCGAGTTCGACCGCATCTTTGCCAACATCGGCAACCCGACCGTGGCCCAGGGCTCGGTCTTCCTGCGTGCCAAGCCCTGGGAGGAGCGCGACCGCTCCATGCAGGAGATCGCGCGCGAGATCGCGCCGCGCATGGCGGCGCTGCCGGGCATCAGCGCCTTTCCGATCACGCCACCGTCGCTCGGGCAGGGCTTCCGCGAGCGCCCCATCAACTACGTGATCGTCACCTCCGACAGCTACGACAACCTTTCGCGCGTGGTGCGCCGCTTCCAGGACGAAATGGCCAAGCACCCGGGCTTCGTGCAGGTGGACACCGACCTGCGGCTGAACAAGCCCGAGATCCGCATGGACGTGGACCGCGAGCGCGCGGCCGACATGGGCGTGAGCGTGGACGCCATCCCCCGCACCGTGGAAACCCTGCTGGGCGGGCGCACCGTCACCCGCTACAAGCAGGGCGGCGAACAGTACGACGTGGTGGTGCAGACCGACAGCCTGCAGCGCAGCGCGCCGGAAGACATCGACCGCCTGTTCGTGCGCGGCCGCAATGACGCCATGATTCCGCTGGCCTCGCTGGTGAAGGTCAGCGAGGTGGTGGTGCCGCGCGAACTCAACCACTTCGGCCAGCGTCGCAGTGCGTCCATCACCGCCAACCTCGGGCCCGAGCTGGCGCTGGGCGACGCGCTCAACATCATGGACGGTATCGCGCGCGACGTGCTCCCGCCCGGCTACACCACCGACGTCAATGGCCAGAGCCGCGAGTTCCGCAACTCGTCGGGCTCGCTGGCGCTGGTGTTCGCGCTCTCGCTGCTGTTCATCTACCTGGTGCTGGCCGCGCAGTTCGAGAGTTTTGTCGACCCTTTCATCATCATGCTCAGCGTGCCGCTGTCCATGCTGGGTGCGCTGCTGGCGCTCAAGTTCACCGGGGGGACGCTCAACGTGTTCAGCCAGATCGGGCTCATCACCCTGGTGGGCCTGATCACCAAACACGGCATCCTGATCGTGGAGTTTTCCAACCAACTTCGTGAGCAGGGGCGCTCCAAGCTGGCAGCGGTGCAGGAGGCGGCGGCCCTGCGCCTGCGCCCGATCCTGATGACCACCGGGGCCATGGTGCTGGGGGCGATCCCGCTCGCGCTGGCCAGTGGCGCCGGCGCGGAAAGCCGCCAGCAGATCGGCTGGGGGATCGTGGGGGGCATGTCGCTGGGCACGCTGCTGACGGTGTTCGTGGTGCCCACCATGTACATGCTGCTGGCGCGCGACCGGCACACCTCGCGGGTCCTGCCCGACGCGCCGGCCGCCAGTGCCGGCGGGCACGACGCGCTGGTGGCCAAATGATCTGACGCCGGTGCCACGGGCGCTGCGGGCTCGCCACAGCCGGAGGCTTCTCAGGGCAGAATCCGGAGGGTGTGCTGTTTGCTGGCGGCAGAGGAGGCGCCACGACCATGATCACCATCCGCATCCGGCGCTTTTCGCCCCACCAGAACGCCAAGGTGTTCGCCGTGCTGTCCACCGTGGGCGTCGCCATCTTCGTGTGGCCGTTCTGGCTCTTCCTGGGCAGCTCGGCCCCGTGGGAAGCGCAGCACTTGCACTGGTTTGTGTGGCTGGCGCCGCTGTTCTATTTCGTGATGACCTACCTGACTGTGTTCATCGGCTGCCTGGTCTTCAACCTGTTCAGTTCGTTCACCGGCGGGATCGAGGTCGGGGTGAGCGAGCTGCCGTCTTCCTGAGGCCCGGCACGGGCCGGGCACGTCAGAGCAGGCCGTCGAACAGCAGCACGTCGACGCTGTCGCCGGCGGCCACGGGGCCCTGGTCATGGGCCAGCACGATCAGCGCGTTGGCTTCGAGCATGGAGCGCAGCACCCCCGATCCCTGGTGCTCGGCCGGGGTGGCGGTCAGGCGGCCGTCGGCCTGGCGCTGGACCAGCGCGCGCAGGTACTCGGTGCGGCCAGGCCGCTTTTTCAGTGCGGCGGTGCAGTGTGCCGGCACCGGCTGTGGCACCTGGGGCGTTGCGCCCATGAGGCGCTGCAGCGCCGGGCGCACGATCATCAGAAAACTCACCATGGCCGCCACCGGGTTGCCTGGCAGGCCGAACAGGCAGGTCGGGGCGCGCGCGGCGGCGGAGTCCCCGGCGGGCAGCACGCCGGCGGCGAACGGCCGGCCGGGCCGCATGGCCAGGTGGCAGAAGGCGACCTGACCCAGGCGCTGCATCAGTTGCCGCGTGTGGTCGGCATCGCCGGCACCGACACCGCCGCTGGTGAGGATGGCGTCGGCCTCGTTGGCGGCGCGGCGGAAGGCGGCTTCGATGGCGGCCGGCTCGTCGGGCACGACGCCGAGGTCGATCACCTCCGCACCCAGGCGGGCGAGCAGCGCCCGCAGCGTGTGGCGGTTGCTGTCGTAGATGGTGCCCGCGCGCGCGGGCGCGCCGGGTTCCAGCAGTTCGTTGCCGGTGGACAGGCAGGCCACCCGCATCCGCCGGACCACCGGCACGCGGTCCAGGCCCAGGCTGGCCAGCAGACCCAGCGCGGCGGGCCCGATCGTCAGGCCCGTGGGCAGGGCGCTGTGGCCGGCGCGCAGGTCTTCCCCGCGGCAGCGGCGGTGGCTGCCCGGTGCCACGGTGTCGGCCGGCAGGTGCAGGGTGTTGCCTTCGATCTGCACCAGTTCATGGGGCACGACGGTGTCGGCCCCTTCGGGCATCACCGCGCCGGTCATGATGCGCACGCATTCGCCCGCGCCCAGGCGCGCGGCGGCGGGGCCGCCGGCCAGCACCGTGTGCGGCACCACCCGCAGGCGCAGGGCTTCGCCGGGCCGCAGGGCGGCGCCAGCGAACGCATAGCCGTCCATGGCCGCGTTGTCGTGCGGTGGCACGTCGACCGGGGACACCACGTCCTCGGCCAGCACGCGCCCGAGTGCCTGCGCCAGGGGCACCTGCTCGCGCTCGGTCAGCGGTTGCACGCATTGCAGCAGCGCTTCGCGCACGGCGGGCACGGGCAGGTCGGCGGGGTGGGCGGCCAGCAGGGCCTGCAGCGGCCGGTCGGTCGGGGTCATGGATGGCGCGTGTGTTCCAGGGCCTGCAGCTCGGCCAGGGTGTTGAGGTTGGTGAAGGCTTGCGGTGGGGTGTCGCCGGGGCCAAAGACCTGCGTGCGGGTGTCCAGGCCCGCCAGCCAGAGGCCGACTTTGCGCCCGCCCGCCTGCAGGAAGCGGCTCAGATTGTCGCGCAGGCCGGGGTCGGCTGCGTGCAGCAGGCTGAAGGNGGGCTGCAGGCGGGGNGGGGCGGCCGGGTCGTCGACGGGCGCGCGCAGCGTGACCGCTGCGGGGGTGGGGGTATGGGCTAGGGCCGCCAGCCGGACGGCCAGGTTCAGCGGGAACGCCGGCACGTCGCAGGGCACGACCAGCAGCCAGGGCGTGGTGCAGTGCGCCAGGCCGGCCAGGAAGCCGGCCAGCGGGCCGGGATGCGCCGGCACGCCTTCGGGCAAAGCGTCGGGCCAGACCGGGTGTCCCCAGGCCGCGTAGTCCGGCAGGTGCCGGTTGGCGTTCAGCGCCACGGGCCCGATCAGGCCGCCTTGTTGGGCCTGCAGGCGTTGCAGAGCGTGCAAGGCCAGCGGCTGCGACCGGAAGTGTTGCAGGCCCTTGTCGGCGCCGCCCATGCGCAGGCCCTGGCCACCGGCCAGGACGAGGCCGGTGATGGCGCCCGGTGCGATCGGTGAAGCGGTCACCTGCGAAGCGCGGCGCCCTTCAGCCGCCGATGTAGCTCATTTCGATGCGGCGCCCGGCGCCCGCCGCCTCGGGCGGGAGGGCCGCGCGCAGGGCCGAATAGCGGTCGCTGCGGGCCTGCCAGGTGGCGCCGATGGCACTGGCCAGCTCGGCGTCGCTGGCGCCCCTGCGCAGCAGGGCACGCAGGTCGTGGCCCTGCGAGGCGAACAGGCACAGGTACAGGCGCCCTTCCATGGACAGGCGGGCGCGGTTGCAGTCGCCGCAGAAGGCCTGGGTGACGCTGCTGATCAGACCGATCTCGCCGGCCTGCGGATCGTGCCGGCCGTCCGGGCCGGCGTGGCCCCAGCGTTCGGCGGTTTCGCCCGGGGTGCCGGGTTGCAGGGGCACCAGCGGCATGTCGCGGCGGATGTGTTCCAGCACCTGCGCGCTCGGCAGCACCTCATCGAGCCGCCAGCCGTTGGTGGCGCCCACGTCCATGTATTCGATGAAGCGCAGCACGATGCCCGTGCCCCGGAAGTGGCGGACCATGGGCAGGATCTGGTCCTCGTTGGTGCCGCGCTTGACGACCATGTTGACCTTGATCGGGCCGAGCCCGGCGGCTTGTGCGGCCTCGATCCCGCGCAGCACGTCGGCCACCGGAAAATCGACATCGTTCATGCGCCGGAACACCGCGTCGTCGAGCCCGTCCAGGCTCACGGTCACGCGCTGCAGGCCGGCCGCCTTGAGGGCCTGGGCCTTGCGCGCGAGCAGCGAGCCGTTGGTGGTCAGTGTCAGGTCCAGCGGCTGGCCGTCGGGCGTGCGCAGGGCGGCCAGCATGGCCACCAGGGTTTCGATGTTCTTGCGCAGCAGGGGCTCGCCGCCGGTCAGGCGGATCTTGTGCACACCGTGCGCGACGAACAGCCGCGCCACGCGGGTGATCTCTTCAAAGCTGAGCAGCGCACTGTGCGGCAGGTAGGGGTAGTCCTTGTCGAAGACATCCTTGGGCATGCAGTAGTTGCAGCGGAAGTTGCAGCGGTCGGTGACGCTGATGCGCAGATCCCGCAGCGGCCGGCCCAGGGTGTCGTCCAACTGGCCGGTGACCGCCACAGGCTGCGGCGGCACGCGCATGGGCAGGGTCGCCATGCCTTCGACGGCCAGGGGGATCACGCGTTCGGACATCCCCCGATTCTCCCTCAGACGCAGCGGGCGCCGTCGACCTCCAGGCAAACCCCCGAGATGAAAGCGGCTTCGTCGCTGGCCAGGTAGAGCACCGCGTTGCCCACATCGTCCGGGGTGGAAAAGCGGCCCAGCGGGATGGTGCTGCGGAACTTGGTCAGGCGCTCTTCGGTGAGCTCGCCGCCCGCGAACGAGGCGCCCAGGCCGGTGAAGGGGTTCATCACCGGGTTGATGCAGTTGACGCGGATGTTGTCCGGGCCCAGCTCGGCCGCGAGCGACTTGCTGGTCGTGATGACCGCACCTTTGGAGCCGTTGTACCAGGTCAGGCCCGGGCGCGGGCGCACGCCGGCGGTGGACGCGATGTTGATGAAGGCACCACCACCGTTGCGCCGGAACTCGGGCACCGCGTGCACGGTGGACAGGTAGATGCTCTTGACGTTGACCGCGTAGCAGCGGTCGAACTCGTCTTCGGGCACGTCCAGCGCGGGCTGGTTCTTGTGTGTCCAGCCGGCGTTGTTGACGAACACGTCGAGCTTGCCGTGGCGTTGCACGGTGGTGGTCACCAGGGCCTTCACGTCGGCCGACTGGGTGACGTCGGCCGCGACGAAGCTGGCCTGGCCGCCGGCCGCGAGGATGTCGGCGACGACCCGCTCGCCACCGGCCAAGTTGACGTCGTTGACGATGACGGCCGCGCCTTCCGCGGCCAGCCGCTTGGCAATGCCTTCACCGATGCCGCCGCCGGCCCCGGTGACGATGATGGACTTGTCTTTCAAACGCATGGGTGGTCTCCGTTGTCGGTTCAGCCGTGGCGGATGGCCACGGTTTTCAAAGTGGTGAAGCCCAGCAGGGCCTCGAAACCTTTTTCGCGGCCGTAGCCGCTGGACTTGACGCCGCCGAAGGGCAACTCGACGCCGCCGCCGGCACCGTAGTTGTTGATGAAGACCTGGCCGGCCTTGATCCGCCTGGCCATGCGGAACTGGCGCGCGCCGTCGCGCGTCCACACGCCCGCTACCAGACCGAACGCGGTGCTGTTGGCCAGCGCCACGGCGTGGTCTTCGTCGTCGAAAGACATGGCGGCCAGCACCGGGCCGAACACCTCTTCCTGCGCCAGTCGGTGGGTGGGCGGCACGTCGCGCAGCAGCGTGGGGGCAGCGTAGTAGCCCGTGGCATCGGCCTCGTCGACGATCCGGCCCTGGGCCACGGTGGGAATGCCGTCGGCCTGTGCCTGCGCCAGGAAGCTGCGCACCCGTTCGAGCTGGGTGTGGCGGATCAGCGGGCCCAGGTCCAGGTCCATCGATGGCGGGCCGGCGCGCAGTGTGGTGAAGGCGTGGCCGACGCGTTCGAGCACGCGCTCGTACACGCAGCGCTGCACCAGCAGGCGCGAGCCGGCGCTGCAGGTCTGACCGCTGTTCTGCACGATGGCGTTGATGAGGAAGGGCAGGGCCGCGTCCACGTCGGCATCTTCAAAGACGATTTGTGGGCCCTTGCCGCCCAGCTCCAGCGTGACGGGGCAGTGGCGCTCGGCGGCCACCTGCTGGATCAGCGTGCCCACGCGCGGGCTGCCGGTGAAGCTGATGTGGTCGATGCCCGGGTGGCGCGCCAGCGCGTCGCCCACCTCGTGGCCGTAGCCGGTGACGATGTTGATGGCGCCGGCCGGAAAGCCGACTTCGGCCGCCAGCTCGGCCACGCGGATCAGCGACAGGCAGGCGTCTTCCGACGGTTTGACCACGCACACGTTGCCGGCGGCCAGCGCACCGCCGACGCTGCGGCCGAAGATCTGCATCGGGTAGTTCCACGGGATCACGTGGCCGGTGACGCCGTGCGGTTCGCGCCAGGTCAGCACGCTGTAGCCGTCGAGGTAGGGGATGGTGTCGCCGTGCAGCTTGTCGCCCGCGCCGGCGTAGAACTCGAAGTAGCGCACCAGCGCGAGCGCGTCGGCCCGGGCCTGCCGGACGGGTTTGCCGCAGTCGCGCTGCTCGATGGCCGCCAGCTCGTCGGCGTGTTCGGCCACCTTGGCGCTGAGCTTCATGAGCAGGCGCCCTCGTTCGGCCGCGCTCAGGCGGCCCCAGCTGCGGTCCAGGCAGTCGCGCGCGGCGCGCACCGCCGCGTCCACGTCGGTGGCGTTGCTGCGCTCGATGGTGTCGTAGGGTTGGCCGTCGGCCGGGTCGATGACGGGCAGCGTCTGGCCGGAGCTGGAGCACACGGCCTCATTGGCGATGAAGTTCAGGGGCATGGGGCTTTCTCACTGAGGGCCGATGACGGGAGCGGGCCCGATGGGAGCGAGCGCCGGAGGCTTGGCAAAGACCGCGTCGCGCAGCGCCAGCGTCAGGGTGGGGACATACGTGATCACGGCCAGACAGGCCATGATCACCAGCACAAAAGGCAGCAGGTGACGCACGATCTGGTCCAGCGAAATCTTGGCCACCGTGCAGGCCGCAAACAGGTTCACCCCGAACGGCGGCGTGATCATCCCCATGGCCAGATTGACCACCATGATGATCCCGAAGTGCACCGGATCGACCCCGAAGTGCACCGCCACCGGCACCAGGATCGGCGCCAGCACGATGATCGCCGCCGACGTCTCGATGAACATGCCGATCACGAACAGCGCCGCATTCACCCCCAGCAGGAACCAGCCGGGCGACTGCAGCACCTCCTTGAGCCACATCCCGATCGCATCCGGGATGCCCGCGCGCGTGATCAGGAACGCGAACAGCCCCGCGTTGGCGATGATGAACATGATCACCGCGCTGGAGATCACCGACTTGCGCAGCACCCGCATCAGATCGCCCAGCCGCAGCTCGCGGTGGATCACCAGCCCCACCAGCAGCGCGTAGAACACCGCCACCACCGACGCCTCGGTGGGCGTGAACACCCCACCGTAGATCCCGCCCAGGATGATCACCGGCATCAGCAGCGCCCAGGCCGCATCGCCGGCCGCACGCGCCAGCGGCAGGCGGCCCTCGCCATCGCGCTTGCCCCAGCCCTTGTAGCGGCAGTACAGGTGCACGAACAGCATCAGCGCGACGCCGATCAGCAGCCCCGGCAGCACCCCGGCGATGAACAGCTCGCCGATCGAGACCTCGGCCGAGACGCCGAACAGGATCATCGGGATCGAGGGCGGGATCACCACCCCCAGCTCGGCCGAAGTCGCCTGCAGCGACGCTGCGTAGGAGCTGGGGTAGCCGTGCTTGACCAGCGCCGGGATCAGGATCGCGCCGATGGCGAAGGTGGTGGCCACCGAAGAGCCCGAGACGGCCGCGAAGATCATGCAGGTGAGCACGCAGGTCATGGGCAGGCCGCCCTGCACGCCGCCGACCAGGCTCTTGGCGAACTCGACCAGGCGGCGCGAGATGCCCCCGGTCTCCATGAGATTGCCCGCGAGGATGAAGAACGGGATGGCCGCCAGCGGAAACTTGTCGATGGCGGTGAACATCTCCTTGGGCACGAGGATGAGCTTGTCGCCATCGAACAGGGCCAGGCCCAGGATGGCCGAGCCGCCGATGGCGATGGCGATGGAGATGCTGAAGGCAAAGCCCAGCAGCATCGTGACGAGCAGGGTCAGTGGCATGGTGGAGGGCCCGGGGTTACGAGGCGTTGGCCAGTTCTTCGTTGCGGGGGTCGATGTGGTGGGCGATCACCGCCACCATGGCCAGCAGCGCGCCCACGGGCAGCGCGGCGTAGGCCCAGGCCATGGACAGCTCCATGGAGGCAAAGGTCTGGAAGCGCACGCGCCAGGCCAGGTCGATGCCGAACCAGACGACGACGGCCAGGAAGGCCAGGGTGACGGTGGTGATGACGGACTCGACCGTGGTGCGCCACCAGCCGCGCGAGAGGCGCAGCATCAGGTCCACCGAGACCATGGCCCCGATGCGCAGCGCCGCCACCACCCCCAGCAGCACCATCCAGATCAGCAGCCGCCGCATGGATTCCTCGGTCCAGGACGACGGCTGTTCCAGGACAAACCGCACCACGACCTGCCACAGGCCCAGGCAGGAAATGACCGCCAGCAGCAGGCAGGCCACGTTCAGGCACAGGCCCGTGAGCAGGCGATCAAGCCACAGGATGAAGGTCTTCATGAGAGGTGCGTCGCAAACTGGCCACGAAACCGGCGGAGCCGCGGAGCCGGCTCCGCCGGTTTCGCAGGTTCCGCTCCCTGGAGAGGGTGCCGACCCGCAGCGCGGGCCGGCGCGGGGGGATTACTTCACCGCCTGGATGGCGGCGATCTTGTCGGCCCCGAATTCCTTGGCGAACTGCGCGTAGGCAGGCGCCACGGCCTTGCGGAAGCTCTCGCCATTGACTTTCTCGACCACCTGCATGCCGTCCTTGCGCAGTTCGGCCACCGCCACGCTTTCGTCGTCGTTGACCTTCTTGCGCTGCACCACGGCGGCCTTGCGCGCCGCCTCCTGGAACACGCCCTTGTCCGCGTCCGAGAGCTTGTTCCACACCGACGGCGACAGCACCAGCACGGCCGGCGAATAGACGTGGTTGGTCAGCGACAGGTACTTCTGCACCTGCGACAGCTTGTTCGACAGGATCACGGGAATGGGGTTCTCCTGGCCGTCCACGGTGCCTTGCTGCAGCGCGGTAAAGACCTCGGGCCAGGCCATCGGCGTGGGCAGCACGCCGAAGGTCTTGAAGCCGTCCATGTGCACCTTGTTCTCCATGGTGCGCAGCTTCAGCCCCCGGGCGTCTTCGGCGCTGTTGATCGCGCGCTTGCTGTTGGTGATGTGGCGGAAGCCGTTTTCCGTCCAGGCCAGGCCGACGATGCCCTTGGCCGTCATCTTCTTGAGCAGGTCCTGGCCGATGGGGCCGTCCATCACCTTGCGGGCGTGGTCGTAGTCGCGGAACAGGAAGGGGATGTCGACGATCTTCACCTCGGGCACAAAGTTGCCCAGCGCACCGGTCGACACGTTGGCCAGATCCTGCGTGCCCAGTTGCACGGCCTCGATCATTTCGCGCTCACCCCCCAGGGCGTTGTTCGGGTACTGCTGGCACTTGTAGCGGCCCTGCGTGCCCTTGTCGACTTCCTCGCAGAAGGCCACCGCCCCCATGCCGTAGTGCGACGTCAGCGCATTCGAATAACCAATCTTGAGCACCGTCTGCGCCTGCGCCGACAGGCCCAGCAGCGTGGCGCCCAGCGCCAGAACCAGGTGGGTTTTCTTCATCATGTCTTTGTCTCCGTTTTTCTGGATAGGGGTGAAAGCGTCGGACCCCGCGCTCAGGTGATGCGCTCGATGCTTTCGGCGATTTCTTCGCGGTCGAAGATCTTTTTCCAGTCGTCGCGCAGCAGCCGCGGCTTGCCGTTGACGATGGCCTTGTTGCAGGCGTCCGAGAACTGGCCGGGAATCTGCTTGAAGATCACCGCGCTCAGGATCGTCATGTGGCCGAGCAGGAAGTCGCGCGCGGCGTCCGCCGGCACGCCGCGGGCCACGACCTCGTCCATCGCTTCGCGCATCACGTCCAGCAGGGTCGCGCACACGGTTTCCGACAGGCCCGGCTCCAGCAGCGCCATCTGTTCCACCGTCACCCGGTACGAGCGTTCGATGGGCTGGTAGATCGTCTTGGCCACCGCCTCGCCGAGCGCGTAGGCCGACTCGGGCCCCTGCATCAGCGCATTGACGATGGACTGCGGCGCCTTCAAGCCACCGAAATAGTCCGGCGCGCCTTCCACGTGCACCTTGGGGTGGAAGATCGACGGGTGGCAGGGGTGCGCCACGAAATACACCAGGTCCGGGCGCTGCGGCAGGTGGCCAGCGAAGGGCGCGGCGGCGTCCAGCGTCATGACCATGGTGCCCGCCTTGAGCTGGGGCGCGATCTCGGCCGAGAGCTTGCCGATCAGGGTGTCGGGCACGGCCAGGATGACCACGTCCACGTCCTGCAGCGCCTGCTCCAGCGGCAGGCAGTCCACGCCCACCTCGGTGCGCAGGCGCTGACGCCCGACCTCGCCCGGCTCCACGTGGCGCACTTCGTACGCCGAACCCTTGAGGTTCTGCGACAGGCGCACGCCCATCTTCCCACCCGCGCCCAGCAGCGCAATCTTTGCCGTCATGTGATGTGTCTCCATGTCTGAGAAATGGGCGCCGTGGGGCGCCACGACCGGACGGGCGTCCGAACTGGTGTAATGGTATGACGACATGATCATGTGAACTAAAGGGAAAACCCTTAATCACGCGAATGGACACCGCGCCAGCGGGCACGCCGGGGGTTCACCGGGCCTGCCGCCCGGCGCTGGAAACCGTCAAGGGAATGGGCGGGCGCTCAGCCCGCCGTGGGGCGCGAGGGGGCCTCGGCCGGCGCCCGGCTCAACGCGTTGTTCTGCGTCACCAGCACCTGCACCAGCCGCATGAACTCGGCCTGCTGGCGCGGCGTCAGCGGCGCCAGGATCTGCGTCTGGGCGCGCAGCATCGCCGGCACCGCCTGCGCCAGCGCCTGCTCGCCCGCCGGGGTCAGCACCAGCTGGCGCGCCCGCCGGTCTTCGGGCGCGGTGCGGCGCTCCAGCCAGCCGCGTGCTTCCAGCCGGTCCACCACGCCACCGGTGGTCGACGCGTCCAGCGCAATGGCCCGCGCCAGCGTGCGCTGATCGATGCCCGGCTGGTTGTGCACCACCTGCAACGCCCCGTACTGCAGGGGCGTCACGCTCAGTTCCCCCATCTCCTGCATGAAGATGCCCACGGCGATCTGGTGCAGCCGCCGGATGGCGTGGCCGGGCTGCAGGTCGATGTCGATGAACTCGGGGTTTTCCATGAGGGGGTGTGGAAGGCGTTGACCCAGTTTAACCGCACTCTTATGATAAGCATACTGATGGTTAGTATGCTGTCTCTTTCCGGCAGCCAGGTCCGCGATCCGCACTGCCGCCACAGGGCCTCCGGCTCCAGGGGCGGGCCCTCGCGACCCTCCCACCCACACCGGCATGCGACCGGCCCAGGAGACTTTCATGAACGATCTCGGCAAGCTCGAAGACCTGCCCGGCGACTACGTGGCCGCCCTGCGCGCGCGCAATCTCGTGCCGCTGTGGCCCAGCCTGCGTGGCGTGTTGCCGCCGCAGGTGCCCACGCGGCAGACCCAGCCCACACACTGGGCGTATGCCGACATCCGGCCGCTGCTGATCCAGGCCGGCGAGCTGACCCCCATCGAAAAGGCCGAACGCCGTGTGCTGGTGCTGGCCAACCCCGGTCACACCCTGGAAAAAATGCAGGCCAGCGCCGCCATGTACCTGGGCATGCAACTGCTGCTGCCCGGCGAGTGGGCGCCCAGCCACCGGCACACCCCCAACGCGGTGCGCATGGTGGTCGAGGGCGAAGGCGCCTGGACCACGGTCGAGGGCGAAAAATGCCCCATGGAGCGCGGTGACCTGATCCTCACGCCCACCGGCCTGTGGCACGAACACGGCCACGACGGCGACCAGCCCGTGATCTGGCTCGACGTGCTCGACCTGCCGCTGGCCTACTACCTGGAAGTCAGCTACCACCTCAACGGCGCGCGCCAGGACACCCTGCCCGGCGAAGGCGTGCGCAACTACGCGCGTGCCGGCGTGGTGCCCACACCGGTGTTCGGCCGCAGCGGGCGCCGCTACCCGATGCTGCGCTACCCCTGGGCCGACGCCCGGGCCGCCCTGCTGTCTCTGGCCGCCAACCAGCCCGACCTGGCGCCCGTGCAGGTCACCTACGTGAACCCCGAAACGGGCGAAGACGCCGAAAACATCCTCGGCTTTCACGCCCTGATGCTGCGGCCAGGCCAGACGCTGACCCTGCCGGCGCGCTCGCCCGCCGTGGTCTACCACGTGATCGAAGGTGCGGCCCGCGTGGCCACCGAGGCCCGCGGCTTCGACCTGGTGCCCGCCGACACCTGCTGCATCCCCGGCTACACCGCCACCACGCTCAGCAACCCTTCCACCACCGAACCGGCTTTCCTGTTCGTGGCCGACGAATCGCCCCTGCACCGCAAGCTGGGCGTGTACGAAGTGCGCACCGACGGTCAACCGGCCCTGCCGGCCCAGACCTGAAAACCGCCCCAGCCCGCCACCCCGCTTTCATCCGCTGTCTGTTTGCCATGACCACCTACCTCTTCGCCCCGCCCGCCGTGCCTTCGCTGCCCATCCGCGGCCGGACCGAACGCTTCCCCGTCAACCGCATCTTCTGCGTCGGCCGCAACTACCACGCGCACGCCGTCGAGATGGGCAAGCCGGTCGACAAGACCGCCGAGCGCCCGTTCTATTTCACCAAGTCGCCGCAGACGCTCACGCCCTCGGGCGCCACCGTGGCCTACCCGCCCGAAACGACGAACTACCACTTTGAAATGGAGCTGGTGCTGGCCGTGGGCAAGGCGGGTTTCCGCGTTCCGGCCGAAGACGCGCACCAGCTCATCTACGGCTACGCCGCCGGCCTGGACATGACGCGGCGCGACCTGCAACTGGTCGCGCGCGACAAGGGCCGGCCCTGGGACCTGGGCAAGGACATCGAAGAAGGTTCGGTGTGCTCCGAGATCGTGCCCATGGAAGGCGTGGTCATTCACAGCGGCGCCATCGCGCTGGAAGTGAACGGGGCCACGAAGCAGGCGTCCGACGTGAACAAGCTGATCTGGAACATCCGCGAAATCATCGCCGACCTGTCCCTGTTCTACCACCTGCAGCCGGGCGACCTGATCTACACCGGCACGCCCGAAGGCGTGGGCGCGGTGCTCAGCGGCGACCGCATCACCGGCCGCGTCGAAGGGGTGGCCGAGGTGGCGCTGACCATCGGCGCCGCCGCCTGACCGGGAGCCCGCCATGACCATGACCCTGCACAACTTCTGGCGCAGCGGCACCTCGCACCGCACGCGCATCGCCCTCCACCTGAAGGGCCTGTCGTACGACTACGTGGCGGTGCACCTGGGCAAGAAAGCGCACCTGAGCGACGCCTTCAAGGCCCTGAACCCGCAGCAACTGGTGCCGGCCCTGCAGGCCGACGAACTGGGCGACCAGGTGCTGATCCAGTCGCCCGCCATCATCGAGTGGCTGGAAGAGAAGTACCCGAACCCGCCGCTGCTGCCCCGCGATCCGCAGCGCCGCGCCCAGGTGCGCGCGCTGGCGGCCATCGTGGGCTGCGACATCCACCCGGTGAACAACCGCCGCATCCTCGAATACCTGCGCAAGACCTTCGGCGCCGATGAGGCCGCCATCAACGCCTGGTGCGGCACCTGGATCGGCGCCGGCTTCGACGCCTACGAGGCGCTGCTCGCGGCCGGCCCGAAACGCGGCCGCTTCAGCCATGGCGACGCGCCAACGCTGGCCGACGTGTACCTGATTCCGCAGATCGAAAGCGCGCGCCGCTTCCAGGTCGACCTCGCGCGCTGGCCGCTGATCGCCCAGGTGGAACAGGCCTGCCTGGCGCTGGCCGCGTTCCAGGACGCGGCGCCGTCGAAGCAGCCCGACGCGGCCTGAAGCCGCCGCGTCAGCCCAGGCGCCGCTGCTGCATGTCGGCGCTCATCGCCTGCAGTTGCGCGGGTTGCAGCAGGGCTTGCGCGGCCGGGTAGGCAATGCCGTCTTCGTCGGTCAGATGCCGCGCGTAGAGCGCGGCGTAGGCGTCCATCTGCGCCTGCTCGTCGGCCGTGAAGGCAAAAGCCGGCGCCGGCACGGCATCGCGCAGCCGCTGCAGGGTCTGGCGCACCTGCGCCCACCCGGCCTCCATGGCGCGGTGGTCGTCCAGCAGGCGGCCCACCGTGCGGCAGGCCACCGCATCGCCTTGCGCCAACAGCACCGGAAACACGTGCCGTTCTTCGTCCTGGTGGTGCAGCGGGCCGGCCACGTCGAAATAACGCATCACGTCGCGCGCGGCCTCACTGCCGGCGGTGTCCGCGCCATGCCCGGCCGCGTGCTCACGCAGCCGCGCCAGCAGGCGCAGCATGCGCGCCACCCGTTCGTGGCAAGCCCCCAGCATGTCGAAGGGGGCCTCGAAACCGGCGGCGGGCGATGGCGGCGCGCCGGGAACGGGCAGCGGGATGCGCTGCATCGGCCGCCGGTCGTCAGCCGCAGGAGCCCAGATGGCCGCACGAGGGGCAGTAGTCGCAGCCGTCCTTGCGGATCATG
>JGI11944J13513_1001027_pt1 | contig 23950 bp, 20 predicted proteins | sample TerdegcoTASludge_FD_13513 | JGI IMG/M metagenome (IMG submission 13513) | reverse complement strand
CTTGCTACACCACGAAAATCGGCCCCCAGGCCAATGGGAACATTGAGAGGCACGCACCGATCACCGAACGTCTCTTTGATTCCAGCCAAGAGACTCTCAAAGTCGATGTTCTCGGCATCGAGCTTGTTAAGGATAATCATCCGCGGTATCCCGGCTTTTTCCGCCTCTTGGAAGACCCGGCGTGTGTTGACTTCGACGCCGGACTGTGCGTTGATCATAATTGCTGCGAGGTCAGCCGCCCGAAAAGCTCCGATAACCTGCCCAATGAAATCGCGATAACCCGGCGTGTCGATCATGTGGTAGTGAATACCGTCGTAATCGAAGAATGTGACTTTAGCCTCGATCGTGTAACGGTGCGACTTCTCTTCGTCGTCAAAATCACAAATGCTCGTGCCTTCATCAACGCTTGCCGGTCGATTGACGGCTCCAGTGAAATTCAATAAACGATCCAGTAAAGTTGTCTTGCCGACAGAACCGTGACCACACAACGCGACATTTCGGATTTTCCTCACATCGTACTGAGCCATAAGAACCTGTCCTCGAATAATGATTCTGTCAGTGCCAAAGTGTTATTCCAAAACAACAACCCAACAGGTGGCGAAGCCGTGATCGCCACCCCAGCGTAGGGTGTTATTCACCCCTCGTCCCCGGCTGCCGCCAAAGCCTCGGGTAAGCTTAGTCGGCCCTCATACAGAGCACGTCCGATGATACATCCTGCCACTCCGGCTGCTTTAAGCATCCGGACATCTTCAAGCGTCGTTACACCTCCAGACGCAATCAAAGGGAGGTTGACACGCCGTTGTATTTGGCTCAATGCGTCGATACTGACACCCGAAAGCATTCCATCCGCGCTGATGTCAGTAAAAACCACGGCGGCGATCGGCTCGTCGGCGAATTCTGCGACGACCTCTGCTGCTGTTCGCGCTGACGTCTCAAGCCATCCGTTCGTGGCTGCTTGGCCGCCACGTGCGTCAAGTCCCAAAACAATCCGTTTCGGAAACTTTCGGGACATGTCTTTGAACCACTGCGGGTCCTTAATGGCCCGTGTTCCGATCACCACGCGCGACGCCCCGGCCTCCAGAAGGCCCAGAATTGTATCCTCGTGTCGAACTCCCCCCCCAAATTGGCAGGGTACACCAGCTTCTTGAAAAATCCGGCGAACAACGGGCAGATTGACCGGTTCTCCCTTTTTGGCCCCGTCAAGGTCCACAACGTGGAGCCGCCGCGCCCCCTGGGCGACCCAATGCCGTGCCACGGCGACGGGATCGGAATCAAAAACGATTTCCCGACTGTAATCGCCTTGACACAGCCTGACACATTTCCCGCCACGGATATCAATGGCAGGCCAGATTTCCACGGTATGGCCTTTCACTTATCGCGCTCTTCTTCAATGCCATAAAACCTGTAATATGACACACAGGGGCCACTCCTTCAAGACACGCTCCAATGGGGCGATCAGGAACCGAGCTTCTGGGGATGCGCGAGAACAGAACCCGAATTGCTATGGCCAACCCAAGAGCGTGCAGCATGCGGAGTGGCCCAGGTTACGAGAACTATGGACGATGCCCTGTTTGACGGGTAGGCAGGTCCTTCCGCTTAGAACACGTCCTTGTAGTCTCGGACCGCCCGGGGCTGCCGTCACACTTTACTCATACACGGGTGGCAGTGGGCGAATCCCCTGTGCTCCAGGTTTGTCGGAGATTTCGACGGTGTCTTCTTCCGTGATTGGCGGCAAAGGCGCAACTTGTCTTGACGCATGAAACGCCTGCGGCACAGGTGGGGGTGAGGGATCTTTCGGCGAGTCTCCCGGAAAGGGCAGGGCTGGCCCCTGAGCTATCGCCGAACTGGAAGTTCTAACGCTCACGGGAGGTAAGGCACTGGTATCGCCGTTCTCGATTGCCTGGCCCGCCGACTGTTTGGAGACTGCTTCCAGCCATTGACGTGCTTCCTGGAAACCAGGTTTGAGCTGGACGGCTCGGCTGAAATACCGGGAGGCAGCGGCACGATCCCCTTTCTTTACCAAGAGGTAACCCAGGTTGTAGCAGGCAGTTGCTTCATCGTGCACAGCCTGGAGTTGTTGCAGGGCGCTTTGTAAATCCCCCAGTTGGACGAGAACAGTGGCAAGGTTGTGACGGTAACGGGCCTCTTTCGGCGAAAGGTTAACGGCCTTTTCGAGCGCGGTTTTCGCGTCTTTAAGCTGATTCATCCGCGCGTAACATAAGCCCAGATGATTCCAGGCTATGGCCTCGTTCGGATGTGCCTTGACCGCTTTCTGGTAACACGAAAGGGCCTCTTCCAGTTGTCCCTGCCTGTCCTTTAATCTTCCCAAACCGAGAAGTGCTTCCAGGTAAGTTGCGTCCATGTTAAGGGCTTTACCATAGTAATCTTCCGCCGTTGCCGGTTGATTGGACTCTTCGGCTAAACGGGCCATGGCGACGTAAAGCCGCGGGCTGGGCTTTGCTTTGGTTGAGAGAGCTGTGGGATCGGGCGCTTGCTGAACGGGTTCTGTGAAGGTTAATAATTCCCCCACTTTTTCTATCCCATCCTTAACACTCCCCAAGGGGTCGAATTGACCGGGGCTTGAGCTGAAGCTCCCGCTTGCGGCCACAACGCCGCTCTTTGAAGAGGTACCGGAACCCATTTTATTGGGGGATTGCGAAAAAGCCCCCGACATTCCCGGTGATGAAATCAGTCCTGATGATTGCTTCGAGGGAAAAGACGAACAGCCGGCAATGGCTGCCGGCGCCAAAAGAGAAACCCCAATAAGATTCCATAACCATTGGTTGGAACACTTCCGGCCCATATTCAACCCTCCGTGGTCATTGGGCCTCACCGGTCAAGCACTATCGCACCTGAACCTGGCGCGCAAAATAGCGGGTCTGGCCCGCAAACGCCAGGCATAGGACTCATCGGCAATTGCCGTGCGAAAATCAAGAACAACCGCACGTCCGAAAAGACAACCCATGGGAAATCGCTGTTTTATTTTTTCCAGATTGTTTATGTTGTGTATTCTTGCGCTGATTCTACGTTTTCTTGACAAGTACCCGCCAGTCGAGTCACCCGGACGCCGATAAACAACGAAGGGGGAATGTTAGAAGGATTCATGGCTTTTCCCCAAGTGTTACTGGTTCGCCTTTATTGAGGATCAGGAAATGTCTAGGTTCCTCGGAGTCCTAGTAATTGGGATAGCGGTTCTTGTATCTGGGAAGCATCCGCAAGTGGCCTGCGCGCAAGGTCTTAAAGGATTCTTTCATAGTATTGGCGTGGATACGGCCCGCAATGGATGCTGGCCAGAAGCATTCGTCCCTATTGACCGAGCGAATGCCCGACTACCTTTTGTCATAATGGTCCACAATGGCTGGAAGCGGCAGAATCTGATCGCAGACCATTATTTTGCTGAAGACGGAAAGACTTTAACCGAGTCGGGAAAACGACAAATACAATGGATTTTGACACAGGCCCCGTTGCAGCACCGGACAATCTTCGTCAAAGAGGGAGAAAATCCGAGTGTCACCGAGGCCCGGTTGCAAGCAGTTAGCGAAGTGGCAGCCAAGTTTGTTGGACCTGATCAAAAAGCCGATATCCGGGTAACAAATATCAATCCTCCCGGCTGGCCTGCAGAATATGTGGATTCAGTCGAAAGGGCTTATCTAAAGACAATGCCCGATCCCCGGCTGCCAGATCGTTCCAAAGCTAACGAAGACCAGGCCCTGACGGGAAACTGATTTGTCACCCAACGTACTGCTGGGACGAGGCAACCTCAAGTTCACGGGCCAGTTCTAACCGTTGAGCGAGATGTCTTCTTCTCGTTGAGCAACTCCATTTGCTTCCGCAAAGAAGGACATCGCTCAATCAGGTGCGCAATATGATGACCGTCACACTCTGGCCCCAGTGCGTCCACAATAATCTGGTGGACTTCCCAATCGTCTTCATCGACCAGAACCAGACGAATATCGTCGCGATCCAGTCCAGGCGGAATCGGAAGCCAATGGATCCTGAATCTCTCGGGATGCGAGTAGATATAGCGTGTTGGATGAGCTCGCTCTGACGGATCGCGCAGACGCTCAGAAAGGCGATAAAGAGTCTTCGTCAATACGAGTTCACCGTACACAGGAACACTCGTCAGCATCGCCGGCGTTCCATTTTGACTTCGGTAACCGACGTAATCCGCCGGTTCCTCAAGACGATGGGCTTCCTTAACGAGGCGGTCAACGAGGAGTTGATCGACAAAGGGACATGCCGTTTCGAACCGGACAAACTCGCGGCACGGATAGGCCTCTAATGCTTTCGTCCAGACTGTCAGGTGATCCTTTCCGTCACCTACGAACACCGGCACATCAAGCGGCACGAGGTCTTTGACGAAAGCATTCGCCGGATCAGATGAGGTTACGACAATCACGCCATCCAACTGTTGGCAATCGGTTGCCCGCCTGGTGACCCATTCCAGAATAGACTTGCCCTGCAACCGCCCAGCAGCCCGGCGTCGCTCCTTTTCAGACGTGAAACACGCATCCACGATTCCAAGTGTCTGAAGCATCCGGCGCAACCTCCTTCATAAGTCCTTTTGATTGCATGACAGTCCTTAGCTTGACTCGCCGCCGGACAAGCGGTACCAACTGCTCTTAAATATACCTGTTGCCCAATGGATGCGTCAACCAACACACGAGCCGGGTCGCTTGCTGAATGGTACCTGTTTGATGTGGCTTCGAGCACGCTCGTTCACGTCGAGTCAGGCAACCATAGCGACAGCATGCCAACTCAGCAGGCGGCAACGATGGAATAGCCATCGGAAGAGCAGTACTGAATCACTTGCCGGAATCTTTTGCCTCCTTCGGTCCCATTTGCGAACGCATCCATTCTTCGAGCTTCTGACGAAAAGCCTCGGGGTCATCTTCTGGACGTCGCACCGGTGACGAGTCACCTCTGGTGCCGGTTCGCATATGATCACGCTGGCCTCGTGGCTGTGTCCCGGATTTTTCTCCCGAGGGCTTTTTCCACGGGATAAACAGCACGAGCAGTATCGCAATCATCACGAGAGCAACCACGCCAGCGGCGTACCGGAGCAAACGAGACTTCCTAGAAGCAGTCTCTTTTTTACCAAGAGCGAGTCCCTTTGCGGGCAGGGAACCAGATGCCGCTGTATCACCATCCTTCGTGCCTGTCCGGGAACTCTCGCCACTTGCCGAGACCGATTCCTCTCGGGCGGGTATGGTTGAAGGGTGGGCCGTTGCGCCTGGTTGGGTTTGCCCCGTTGATTCGGAGGCTTGTTCTTCCAACAATGGTCGCGCTCGAATAAGTCCCGAACCCATCGGTGTCTGGGTGAGACACTTTTCAAGGGCTGCGACCATTTCGGATGCCGTTTCGAAGCGTGATGACGGCGACTTGGCCAACGCTCGATGAATTATGTCCGCGAGCGACTGCGGAATGTCGGGGCGTCTGGCCCGAGGATCGGGCGGTATGGCGACCTGATGCTTAAGAAGCCGTTCGGCCAGCGTTCCTTCAGGAAAAGGTGGGCTGCCCAATAATGCATAATAAAGAACACAGCCCAAGGAGTAGATGTCAACACGATGGTCAACCTGGTCTGGGGACAAGGCAAGCTCTGGCGCCATGTAATCCACCGTCCCCAGCACCTGTTCTGAATCTTCAGTTCTCGTGGGAGGTTCCCGCCGATCACGGTTAACCAGGCGTGCCAGACCCAGGTCGAGGATCTTAACCACACCTTCCGGGTTAACAATGATGTTCGCCGGTTTTAAGTCACAATGGATAATGCCCTTGGCATGTGCACAACTTAACCCCAAAGCAGTCTGTCTGGCTATGTCTGCTGCCCGTTTCCAGGGCAGGGGGCCCGAATCTTGCACAATCCGATCCAGGGTCTTGCCTTCCACGAATTCCATGACCAGGTAATACTGCCCTCCGTCGTTATCGACATTGTATGCGTGAACAATATTAGGATGATCCAGGGCAGCGATGGCCCTGACCTCGGCGAGGAACCGGTCCATGGCTGCTTGCGGAAGGTCCGAAGCAAGAAGCTTGATTGCGACGCGGCGTTCCATCGTGACGTGCTCCGCCAGGAACACCTGAGCCATCCCGCCTCGGCCCAACTCTGCCAGCAAACGGTACTTTCCGATAAGAAAGCTTGTTCGTCCTTTTGCCAGTTGCTCCGCTTGCCAGGCAGTCAGTAGTTTTTGCTCGACTAAAATCCCGAGAAACTGTGAGAAACTGGCAATTTGTTCCGGATGGTCGCCAATCGCAGGGACTGTCTCCAATACACCAGCGCTTGTCAGTCGGTTCTGCCATTGTTTAAGTTGTTCTTCTGAGGCCATGCTATCTCGATGCCTCGAAAACCAGTCATGTCAGTGATCTTGCTGGCAACTTGTCTTCAAATAGCTTCGACCAATGGTCAAGAAACGAAGATCGTAATTCCGTTGCAGTCGTCGAGACCGTGACGGAAAGCTTAACAGTCGGTACTCCTCGATCTTTGTAATAATCCCGAAGAGGTCTCGTTTCCGATTCATACGTTACATACTTTTTGGCAATGAGATCTTGACTGTCATCACGTCGGCCGATTCGGTCTCCGCCCACATCGGATCGAATTCGTTGAAAAACCACATTCTGATCGCATTCAAGGGCTATAACAAGCTTGATTGTTAAGATTTTCTCAAGACATTGGGCTTGAAACACGTTGCGCGGTAAACCATTTAGCACGACGATCTGTGTGCGGTTAGGTTCTTTGGGCAATTGAGATAGGAAAGACCTTAACAAACGATCCGCGATAAAGAACTCCTCATCATGCAGGAGTCGGCCTGACGTCAATATGTTGCTAATGAGATGTCTCTCATCCTCATTAAAAAGCCCCCGTGAATCGAAACCCGATGCAACATTGCGCAACTGCTGCCCGAAGTCAAAATGATGAAATCGCCAATGGCCAAACTCCTGATTCACAAGCGACTCGCCAAGCGGGGTCTTTCCAGACCCTGTTGGACCAATGAGCAGCACGCCTGTTACCAAAGTCTGTTGCATCGTCACCTTGTCCTGTGGTTGGTCTTGCTTTCAAGCAGTTCTCACATTCTTATTTTAGAGCGCGCTGATCGGCACGACACCTGCGACCAGTGCGAACGACGTTGTCCAGAAGAAATGGAAGTGGAAGACGTCGCCTGCATGAGCGACCTGCCCCGATGGACCAGCGTTCGATAGGCTCTGAAAAGGCGTTCCGACCTGCTGGGACCATTGGATAAGGCCTTTTTCCGGGAATGACATTATGATGGGTATTGTTGGTCCAGGTGAAGGAACGTGGTGTTGCGCCGGATCTAGCCGACCCCTGAAGCGTTTATGCACAATCAAAGAACCCGGTGCGTATGCACCAAAATCACGACTGGGACTTGAGATGGTGATCTGTCTGACCGCAAACACATGAAATTCAGGATTGCGTTTTGCATTACAGAATTGGAAATTGGTGGAGCGGAAAAATCGCTCACTGAACTGATCTGCCGGATTGATAGAGAACTGTTTGATCCCTCGCTCTTCGTGCTAAGCACTCCGCCATCTCAGCCAACTTTGCTAGAAAAGCTTGAATCGCATGGCGTGCCAGTACACTTTCTGGGGCTAAGAGGTTGGTCCCAGTTGCTCGCTGTAATTGTTCGGTTTGCCTGTGTTCTACGAAATACTCAACCTCACTTGATCCAGTCGTTTCTCTTTCATGCCAACCTTGTTTCACGTGTGGCGGCCCGGCTGGCCGGTGTGCCCGTCGTTGTTTCAGGTTTGAGGGTGGCCGAACGTGCCGCACAATGGCATGTCCTTTTGGATTGCCTGACCAGTGGCTACGTTGACCAGTTTGTTTGCGTGAGTCATGGCGTAGCAGAGTTTGCTGTTCGCCAGGGTCTCCCCCCCGAAAAGATTTTGGTCATTCCCAATGGTATTGATCGGTCTCGGTTCTGCGACGAGAGGGATCTTTCCCAATCCAAGGAACCACTTCTATCATGCGAGACGCAACAGGGTCCTGGTGCAGCTTCTGTCGAGAATTGTGATTTGAAAACTCGTGAGACCGCAACTCGAAGGGAATACCGATTGCTGACGGTCGCGCGGCTTGACTATCAAAAGGGTCTTGACTGGCTTCTTGTGGGGCTTGCGAATTGGATTCACGCATTCGAGAATCTCCATCTCCTCATCGTAGGCGAGGGGCCAATGAAGACCTTGCTTCAAACGCTCATCAGCGAACGCGGTTTGTCGGGTTATGTGACTCTGGCTGGTTTTCAAAAAGACCTGGCACATGTTTTTCGTAGCGCTGACCTATCTGTTCTTCCGTCCCGATGGGAAGGGATGCCAAATGCACTTCTGGAAGCCATGGCCGCGGGATTACCTGTTGTCGCCACAGATGTGGAAGGAGTTCGCGAAGTCTTAGGAAACCATTTGGACCATCAGCTGATTCCCGTCGGCGACGCTTGCGCTCTCAAGAGGGCAATCTTGTGGCATTATTTCAATCGTCAAGAATCGAGAAACCTCGGACTGCGAAACCGGGATCACGTGATGGCTCACTATTCGTGGTCGAATGTCGTGAAACGATACGAAGAGCTTTGGATTCGGCTTATTAATCGCATCTAACGTGACTAGGAAAAAAGTGAGTTCTAGGGTGAAAAGCCCGGGGAAGAAGGGGTTTTATCGGACACCCACTTTTGGAGATAATAAGACCAACCGGACACAAAAAGTGCATTTTCGCATTCCCGTGACGCGTAATACTTTTTTCCTACACGAACGGTCTCCCTGGAGGGACCCATAGGGTCTCTGCCTTTAGACGGAAAGGCCGCGACTTGCTTTCAATTGTGGCCTGGCCACTCCGAAGATGCTCGGTTTCGTCAATTCGCCCGGGAAGGCCGCCAAGCTGCCGTCGCTTCACAGCCGAGAAATGGTGCCAGCTTTTCGATTCCTACGCGCCCCAGGTTTTCGGGCAGACTATGAACTTACCGAAGATCGAGTGTTTCCTTCCGGCGGTCACGCATATTTCGTGTTGTCGTCTTTCGCGTCATCAACATCTGGTATTTCTCCTCGGAGGTGCGGCGTCGTGTGGCTCCATTGATGAGACGGAACGAGTTTACGCGGACAGCTCTCCAACCCGCAAAGATAATCGGACATAATACTTGACTGCCAAGTATTATGCTTGGAATGATATCTCTGGCTTCTCTTGCTTGTCGGGCGTCCATGGGTAGATCCAGCCGAAGGAAAACAACTCATTAGCACGAATATGCCATTTGACTACGCCATACAATCTGCGCATCATGAAAAACGCTAGACTTGGACAACGAAGCTATGCCGGATTTGGGTGACCAAACGAATAACCGAGACAATGTGCAGACGTCCGTCCGAGCTGTCGCTAAAGGTTGGGGCGAGAACGTCGGCTAACTGGCCACCGGCCGACGTTGACCCGGTTCCGCCACGTGCCGGTTTGCCCCACCCGGCCTTGATGACAGGGAGGTCATCGGGAGCGACATGTGAGCCCCAGCCACGCCGTGGATACACGGGGCTCAAGGGCCTATCCTCCGGAAATCGCAGGAGCGTGGGAGGATAGGCCTTTCTCTTTTGATTGAGGAGCTGAGGTACGTGTTTTAGGTGAACTTGCGGGTTTCTTTCGCTCCGACCGGCCCCCTTTCTATCGGCAAGACTAGTCTTTAAGTGCATCGCGCACGAACCACGAGTATAATTGGCACCAATCGCTGGAGACCGATTGGTGTGGCTTTGTTTGCCTATGGGAGGCGTTGCTATGTGTCGCCGAGCAAGCTGGTTAGCACTTCTGGCCTTTGGTTATTCGATATCGCTGGCTCAGCCATTTGTGGCAGAAATAGTAGCCGACGAACCTGGAAAGCCCAATGTCGTCGTGATCTTGGCTGACGATCTTGGCTACGAAACAATCGGTGCAAACGGTGGGACATCTTATCGAACGCCGCGGCTTGACCAGCTCGCCACGAATGGGGTGCGCTTTGAGCATTGCTATGTGCAGCCCCTGTGTACACCAACGCGAGTCCAGCTAATGACAGGTCAATCAAATGCGCGCAACTACTTGAGATTTGGTGTTATTGATCCGAATGTGATAACGTTTGCACATCTTTTTGAGCGAGCCGGTTACGCAACGGCGATTGTGGGCAAATGGCAGCTCGGTCGGGAGGTCGATTTGCCCCGGAAACTCGGATTTCAGGAGTATTATCTTTGGCAGCATACGCGGCGACCACCACGGTACGCCAATCCGGGATTGGAAATCATGGGTGTGGAAAAGGATTACCACAATGGCGAGTATGGTCCCGACCTACTCAACGAATTTGCCTGTGATTTCATCGAGCGTCACAGGGACCAGCCTTTCCTGCTTTATTACGCTTTAACTCTGACGCATGCGCCGTTCCAACCGACGCCGGACAGTCCTGACTGGGACCCAAAGGCAGAAGGGGAACAGGTGAACCAGCATCCACGTCACTTTGGTGAAATGGTGGCGTACATGGATAAGCTGGTTGGAAAGCTTGTGGATCATTTGGATGCGCTGGGTATCCGAAATCGAACGATGCTGATTTTCGTGGGCGATAACGGAACCGGGGGAGGGATTCGCTCGAAAATGGGCGATCACGAGGTGGTTGGTGGCAAAGGAAAAACCACTCGCGCAGGAATGCGAGTCCCTTTGATCGTCAATTGGCCCGGAAAGGTTCTGTCCGGTGTGGTGTGTTCGGATTTGGTGGACAGTACTGACATATTTCCTACGATTTGCGAAGCCGCGGGAATAGAGACTCCGAAGAATTTGGTGCTTGATGGCAAGAGCTTCTGGCCACAATTGTGTGGTCAACCTTCCACGCCGCGAAAGTGGATTTACTGCTGGTATTCGCCAAGGCAGGGGACGGATCTACGAGTCACAGAATTTGCGTTTAACCAACGGTACAAGTTGTATAGCGACGGGCGGTTCTTTGACCATGAAGCAGACCCAGAGGAAAAACAGCCGTTGGACATGGCCCAATTGTCTGACGATGCTATCGGTATTAGGGACATGTTGAAACAAGTCCTCGAGGCCCATAAGGCGATCCGTCCTCCGCACCTCGATGCGCAGTTGCCGCCGCCCGATAATCCGCCAGCGCGCCGGAATCGTACACAACGGCGGTAAGACGTTCGGGACTTGCGTCGGCGTCGTGGGCAGATTAAGTTAAACGGCCAAAGAAGATCTTTTTTGGGTAGGGTAGTTTTTTGCGAATTGGGCTTGGCTATCATCCTCGTGGTGAAGGACTGAGAGCAAACAGCATAAAGGAGAGACAACTCATGATGCGTTCCACACTGATCGGATGTGTCGTTGCTGTGTCGGTCATGGTTCAGTCTTATGCCGCCGAATTAAAGTTCGAAATGCACCGGATTGGCAAGTTTCGGAGCGAGGCCTGCGGAGTGGCGGATTTCAATGGCGATGGCAAACTCGATGTCGTTGCAGGGCCTTATGTTTATCTCGCTCCGGATTGGAAACCGCAAAAGATTCGCGAAATCAAAGGCGAGGTTGACGATGCGGGAAAAGGATATATGTGGAACTTTGCTGACCTTCCCCTGGATGTAGATGGCGACAAGCAAATCGACGTTATCTCTTGCGACTGGTTTGAAAAGTGTTTGGATTGGCACAAAAACATAGGTTTTGGTGGCAATCTTTGGCCGCGATCCGTGATCGATGTCAGTCTCAATCACGAGACCGCGCAGCTTGTCGATATTGATGGCGACGGTCAAAAGCGGGAGATTCTTCCGGAAGTCGTGGAGACGTATTGGTTTGAAATCGTTCGCGACGAGACCGCAGGTGTCCGTTTCGTGAAGCACATTATCAGTCAAAAAAAGATGAATTTTGGAGGTGGCGTGGGGGATCTCAATGGAGATGGCCGGCCGGACGTCATTCGCCCGGACGCATGGTTTGAGGCGCCAGCAGATCCACGCAATGGTCAGTGGATTGAACATCCCATAGCTCTGGGTGGAGCGGAGGAGGGACAATCCGAGCACACGGCACAGATTCTCGTCCATGACGTAAATGGCGACGGACGAAACGATTTGATTGCCAGTTCGGCACATCGTTACGGGATCTACTGGTATGAGCAGATGCGAGAGGGAACGGAAATTCGTTTCCGGAGGCATTTGATCGACAACACATGGAGTCAGGCACACTCGCTGACACTGGCTGACTTTGATGGGGATGGCGACCTCGATTTGGTGACGGGAAAGCGCTTCATGGCACACAACGGAAGTGATCCGGGAGAATTAGAACCACTGGGAGTCTATTGGTACGAATTCGAAGGCAAGCCGGAGCCGAAGTGGACCAAACATGCCATTACGTATAACGAAGGGATTGGTGCTGGGTTGAATATACCGGTCGCCGATTTGGACGGCGATGGAGACCTGGATATTGTTGTGACAGGCAAATGGGGCGGCCCAGTGTGGTTTGAGAACAAATTGAAATAGTTTGGCTCGAAGTCTCGAAAGGAGTGTGGCGGCTTGCTTCGGTCGGAATCACTTCCAGAGGGGCCGAATGCATAGCAGCGTCATCATCTTATAAACCGTTCTGTGCAAACATTGAATTGGGAGGCAACTCGATGCGCGTTCAGGGTTCGTCCACACGTCGTCGTTTCTTGCAGATTTCCGGTGGCCTTCTTGCCGGTACTTTTGTGCCGTTAGTGATTCCGCGGCATGTCCTGGGAACGGAGACAACGCCATCGGCCAATGAACGAATCGGAATTGGCGGTATCGGCATCGGGCGCCGTGGGTTGCAGCTCTTTGAGGAGGTGCCGTCTCTTGGACGCATTGTGGCCATCGCCGATGTGAATCTTCCCAGAGCGGAAAAAACGGCTGAGCCGCATAAAGCGGTTGCTTACCAGGATTACCGAAAGCTCCTGGAACGTAAGGACGTGGACGCCATTATCACGGCCACCCCGGACCACTGGCGTGCAATCGTTTGTATTCATGCATGCCAAGCTGGAAAGGATGTTTTCGGTGAGAAGCCGATGAGCCTGACCATCCACGAGGGACGAAAAATGGTCGAGGCTGTGCGAAAGTATGGGCGCGTTTTCCAGACCGGGAGCCAGCAGCGTTCCATGGCGGCGAACCGCTTGGGGTGTGAGTTGGTACGGAACGGACGAATCGGCAAGATTCATACCGTGATCGCTGCCAATTATCCCAGCCCTTGGGAGTGTGCACTTCCCGGCCAGCCCGTTCCCGCGGGATTGGATTGGGATATGTGGTGTGGGCCGACAGAACCGGTTCCGTATCACATCGACCTCTACACACCCCGGGCAAATCCGGGATGGATTTCGTTCCGACCGTATTCAGGGGGAGAAATGACGGGTTGGGGTGCCCACGGTTTGGATCAGATCCAGTGGGCGTTGGGAACCGACGACACCGGACCAGTAGAGATCTGGACAGAGGGTGAGAAGTTCTCTCCGCCCACGTACACACAACCAGAATCGCGCGCCCGCGGAGAAAAGATTTGTAGTCAACCGAAGGTATTCTTTAAGTATGCCAGCGGTGTGGTCGTTAAGTTCGACAATGGTCCTCCAGGGGGCGCCGTTTTCATTGGCGACAAAGGACGAATCACAATCGATCGTGCGAAATTCTCCGTTGAACCGAAGGAACTCGGTGAGCCGCCTTACGATGACTTCAAGGTTCGTCTTTATGTCAGCAACAACCACATGTTGAACTGGTTGGAATGCATCAAGACACGGCAGAAGCCCGTCGCCGATGTTGAGATTGGCCATCGTTCAACAACGTTGTGCCATTTAGGCAATATCGCTCGGTGGACTGGCAGGCCCCTGAAATGGGACCCGGTGAAGGAACAGTTTGTCGGCGACGAAGACGCCAACACGTATCTCGATCGACCGCGCCGAAAACCTTATGTGTTGCCCGAGGAGGTCTAAATAACTTCACACGAGGCTTAGATTACCCATCCTTGGAAAGGCATGGGGACAGTTGGTGAATGACCCGTATGGGCAGCGCTCCCATCCGCATGGGTAATGGGCGAGTAGCGAGTGCGCGCTGAAATTGGAATACGGACCCGTCTAGAAAGAGCTTTCCGGAAATATCCTTGGTTGATTCACTGTTTGCGCACCCGTGGTTTTCGGGTGCCTTTTCTTCGAGGACGCAACACGACGATGAGAATGACAATCGGGATAAAGAATACCAGCGCGCGGGGGCGAAGCACCGCAACGGCCAGAATGGCAGGTATGACGAGCATTAACCAAATGGGAAGGGCGAGGATGTGATAATAGGCCAGCCAGATCAAGGCGGTTAACGGCGCCATTCGCCAGCACGCAGCTTGACACATCGTTTCAAAACTATTGCTCGGGGGACGGATTTCAAAAAACGCTACGCCGCCAAGGAGAATGACCGTCAAAATGGCCAAACCATGCCTGCGTAATCGTACCCACCTATCGCTTGTTTCATGACTTTGCAGTTGCTTTGAAGTCATTTCACCACGGAAATCGGGTCCTGCTATATACGACGGATAAGGGATTCCTGCGTCAGACCCAGGCGAGCTGCCGAATCTCCTTTGCAGATTCTTCCCTTGATTGTGTCAAAAACCTCAAGAACCGGTGATCACTGTGCCTTCTGGACAACAGAGATCGTTCCTGCCCATTCGGTGATGTTCTCACCGCCACGGAACGAACGACGCTCCGGCATCGCATTCAAGTACATACGATCCGTTGCGCGACCCCGTTCTGCTTTTGTTGCCGCACGATAAACGACTCTTCGAGCAGGGGACAAATCGATCCTTAAAGTATTATTAACGATTACCCGTGTAATTTCCTGCCTTTCAAACTCTGTCCCAGAATGAGCGGCAACTTTGATCTTCTCGTCATTCAAAGAGATCGTTCGTTGACCGGTTTCGAAAATCCAGTTGACGTTATTGAGGATGCCGACCAACCATGTTCCAATCTCGTCAATTGTGCAATCCTTGAGTGCGACAAGTCTTTCGCTGATTTCCAGTTTGCTGTTCGCAAATGACCGCATCGTCCATTCGGCTGCGACAACGTCGCCATGATGGACGATGACTCGCGCAACAAATCCGCCCTCCTGCACGGAGATCTCGGCGTTCTGTACCTTGGCAGGCAAGGCAGATTTCTGCCCCTCCAGGATCACGTGACCGACGAGACTCCTTTGGTCTGGAGAAGTCAGGCGGTCGGGCCGGTTCATTGTGACCATGCCCATGACAACTGGGCCATAGCTAAGCGAGAAAACAGCCTCTGGCGTCCTGTGTAACAGAATCTTGCCAAACTCAAGATGCCGTACACCCACCCTTGGGTGAAATTCGCCCATGCTCTGGGGATCGGCAAAATGGAGATCCAGCCAAGCCCTCGCCAGGGCTGCCGCAATGTCGGTTTGTGTGGAGGGGAAAAAGAACTGGGAAGGGTCGAAGATTGCACCTTCCGGAGATCGGCGTTGCATTTGCTCCGTGACCTCGACCGTTTGTTTCAAGAGACCCCACGCCTCGGGATCTCGCCCATAGACGAACATTAGGAGATGGCGGGTGATCCACGCGGGTTGTCGGAAAATCGTCCAGTCCTGACCGCTGGGATAAACAAATCCCATGTCAGGAAGCATAAACCATTTCAGGTTTTCGTAGATTCCGGCCACATTCCAGTAGAGGGATTCTGGCTCTTTTCGGCCTGTCATGCGGAAATCCGTCGCACAACCCAGCGAGAGGGTGAATGTTCCCATATAGTCCGGGTGCACGAATCCGTGATTCTCCAGGGTGAAATCATCGAAGATATTTGCTCCGGTGAATTGTTCCGCTACGGGTCGTCCGTCAACTGTTGTGGTGCAGTTCTTATCCGCCGGACGCAGAAACGCCGACATGGTCCAGCGTTGAAACTGGCGGTTCCACTCTGGAACCCGCTCGTCGTGGGGCATTAAAAGAATGGCGACGGACAGAATTTGAGCATTCCAGGCGTTTTCTTCCGCCTTTGTATCACCTTTTAGCTGTGATGGAGGGTTGCTGTTCGCAATCCTCTCTGCTTCGTGACGAACCACCCGCCTTACGGCGACCTGCAGTTCTTGCGGGAGGTTGTCGAACACCCACCAGGCCCCGCGACCGAGCATCTGCGCCCAATGTGCCGACTGCCAGGCGTCACCCCAGGGTTTTCCGTCGCCGGTGGGGCGACTTCCCGTGACATGGGTTTCTGTGAGGTATCTGATCATCGGAACGATAGCCTGTCGCAACAATTCCTGCCGCGACAACCCCACAATCTTCTCGTCATAGGGGCCAAATCGGTAAAGAAAACAGAGGGCTTCTACAGTCCCCGTGTTGGGACGAATCCAGTGCTCTTGGCTTCGGCTTTCCGTCAACAGCTTGTACCTTTCATCGCCATTCCACGGCTTCAACTCGCCCAAAAGAAAGTGTGACTGCTTTTCGAGCATGATGTACACTCGATCGGCGAGGGCAGCGACTTCTGGGGAAGCAAAATCCGGCAACTCGTAGGGTGCTACCGCGGTATTCTGAGCGGCGGTGACTTGGAACGAAAGTGCGGCCAAAAAGATTGCCAGCAACAGGTTTGTCCGAACGTACGATCCAGCAGCACACATCAGCAAGGCGCCTCCCTTGTGAAGGGGCCATCTTATGGTTGGCATGGTGCAGATCCTCTGGAAAAGGGATGGCCAGAGAACATTTTCGGTACGACATCCCATTGGCTGAACAGCCCCATTGTGTCCCAACATGATAGGGCAAACAATCCCCGTCAGGGTTCCAGGACTATCTTGCCGATGAGGCTCCCGGCGCCACGCAGTGTGTTTTCCTCCTGTAGGCGATGGGCCTCAACCGCCTGCGAAAGGTTGAGAACTCGCCCAATGACAGGCCGAAGTCGGCCATCGACAAGCCACTGATTAATGTGTTCGGCAGCACGCCGTTGCTCTTCCGGAGGTGCGTTAAACATCGCGAAGCCAAATATTTTGCAGTCTTTCACGTAAAAAGGTCCCACGGGAAAGACGGGTCTGGAATCACGACCAGCCATAAGAACAAGTCGGCCACGCCTGGCGAGAAGTGACACAGCCATTTCAAGGTTTTGTTCCCGAAGAGTCTCGAACCATACGTCAACACCGTGCGGAGCAAAACGGCGAATCGCTTCTGCTTCGTCTTCCCGTTTGTAATCGATGACGTAATCAGCACCAAGTTGGCGACACAAATTGGCCTTTTCCTCACTTCCCGCGGTTGTGATGACCTTGGCCCCGATTGCTTTTGCCATTTGAACAACACACGAACCAACTCCGCCTGTGCCACCGTGCACAAACACAGTCTCCTGGGGTTGTAGATTGGCCTCTCGGAAGAGACCTAGATGGGCGGTGATCCCAACGAGGGCGATAGCGGCTGCTTCCCGATCTGAGACCGTCGGCGGGGTCGGATACAACCAGCACTCATCAACGGCAGCGTATTCCGCAAACGTGCCTTGACGACCGAGAAGACCTTGATTGGACCCCCAAACACGATCTCCAGGTCTGAATCGTGTTACACGCGGTCCTACGGCCTCCACGGTCCCTGCCACGTCGCAACCAAGAATGTACGGGATGGGAATTGCCATCTGGACTGCCCCAGCACGGATGTAGGTATCGATCGGATTGACGGACACAGCTCCAACACGGATCAAAACTTCTGTCTCGCCCGGTTGAGGTGTGGGCAAATCACCGTAACGAATAACTTCCAGTGGCCCTGGTCGCTCGATATATGCCGCCTTCATTTGTCGTCTCCTTTCCATCACGAGATTCGGTACTTCAATGTGTCGTTACCATATCAGAATCATCATAGTCCCAGAAAGTAATCGGAGCGCCTGTTGTCCGAGTACAGTAGGGGCAATTCATGAATTGCCCCTACCAGTGGGCTGAGTATTTGCGTTGACAATCGGGTTTGTGCCACATCGCGCTCGGCTTGCGGTGCAAAGCTACGATGAACCACCAGGACGGATATGAAGGCAACAGCAACCTTCACTTCCGGGTTGCCACGTGTCGGCATAAAAGTGGAAACCGGCTTCATGAAATAATCCATAATCAACCTCTGCTGCAATGCGACAAAGCTTCGCAACAAGCTCATCTGGTAGTCCAGCTTCAACCCAGGCCTCACGAAGAGGACACCGGTGAAATTTGATATCGAGGGCTTCTGATGTGTCCGTAAGAATTTCTGGCTCAAAGAGGCGGCCTTCGTCGGGAAGGTGTGTGAGGAAAGCCTCTTTCACACCGGCGAGATTTGCAGGGGTAAACTGCGAATACTCCTTTCCACGTTCTTGACCGCGCCGATGGATGGCGCGCTTGAGAATCTCCTCGGCCTGCTCGGGCCCCAATGCGTGGGTAAGCTCCTCGTAAATATGGTAGTAGAGCAATGCTCGATTTTTGTAGGAATCGAGGAGCTGTTGACGAAGTTGTTCTAGCTTTTCCGCTTGATTCATAACAGTGGTCCCTTATCCATCAAAATCGTGTGAAGAACTCAGGGCAGAACGGTTCTGGTGAAATTATAGGCCGATGGAGTGGAGGACGGCCATCATGAATACACAACACAGGCGCAGTGTGATATGGCGCAATGCTCTTTATGTGTTCATGTGAACACATCCAGGGAATCTTGACGATGCTAGGGTACAGATGTACACTATAGCTGGAGGTTGAAACAATGGTCGAGATCAATGCCCCAATTTCTCCCGAAATTTCATCTGTGTCATGTCCAGAGATCGTAGCACAACTTCGGAATCAGATCTCGGCAATCAATCGATGTCGGAATCCTCGTCAGGAGCAGGGAATCCTTTTAGATATTCCTGGATTGGCTGATCTTTTTCCTCAGGGGCAATTACCCTGTGGGTCGATTGTGGAATGGTTTGCAGAAGGATATGGAACGGGTGTCGAAGTTCTTTCTCTACAAACGGGATGGGCTGCTTGCCGGCGAGGACGATCACTGGTGATTGTGGACCCACTTCGCGAGGTTTATCCGCCGGTCCTTGTCCAATTGGGAATCAACTTGAAGCGAGTCGTTTTTATTCATCCTTCGACAAAGACGGACACGTTGTGGACCATCGATCAATCCCTTCGCTGTTCGGCTGTTGGGGCTGTGTGGAGTTCTCTTGAATCTGTCGATCCGGTAAACCATCGGCGCTGGCAGCTTGCCTCGGAATGTGGGGGAACATTGGGGGGTTTCGTTCGACCTCTTAAGGCCAGGAAGGAGCCTTCGTGGTCAGAGTTTCGACTGTTGGTTCAGCCGATGGCTCTTCCCATAGGAGAGACTGGTTCACAACGGCGGCGAATTCAAGTGACTTTGTTTCGCGCTCCCGGACTCTGGGAGCCAATCACACGGGAGGTCTGGATCGATGACCCAACGGATCGCTTGCCTGATTTACGCCGCGTGGAAACACCAAAGCTCTGCCTGCAATTCCGAAAAACCGGTGCGTAAACATGTTTCTTCACTTTGCCCTCAGAATGATGATGTTCTGAAGTGGCGCGATCCACTGGCAGAGATATGTCTCCGCTACACTCCCCATGTGGGTTTGGTTGAAGTTCCGCAGCCCGATTGTCTCTTTCTTGATTTGACGGATATTCCCCACCTTGTTGGGGACGAACGGCAATTCGCCATTCAGCTTCTTATGGGCTGTCATCAGGAGGGGTATTTCCCCATGCAAATGGCGATTACCGATACACCCGGCGCTGCCTGGGCTATGGCCCATTTTGCGTCCAGAAAAGGCCATGACGTGATTTCCTCTGTCTGGATTCTTCCTCCTGGTCACGGCATGAAGTGGATGACATCTCTTCCGGTCGAGGCCCTTCGGATTCCTGATTCAGTTGCCAGTTGGTGTCATGAGTTGGGTTTGCACCATATCGGCGATCTTGTTCCTTTCCCTATCGAAGAGCTGCGAAATCGCTTCGGAGAAATCCTTGTCCTCCGTTTAGAGCAATTGATGGGAACGCGGAAAGAACTCCTTTTGCCTTATATTCCACCGCCACAGTTTGAGGAACATCTGTGGTTAGAATATCCCGTCCAATCCTGGGAAGCCTTGCGCCCCGGTCTAAGTTCTGTTCTTGACCGTTTGAGTCAGCACCTTGTGTCTCACAATTCGGGTGCACTCGGACTTCATGTCAATCTTGTTTGCGAGGATCATTCTGTGGTGACACTTCCTGTGAGTTTATTTCGTCCGACTTTTGCCCCTCAACATTTGTTGGAACTAATTGAACTCGGTTTCAGGCAAAAACACTTTTCATCCCCAATCGTCGGTATTGATGTCCTCGTGTCTCATGTTGCACCGCTCGAATCCCGCCAAGTGACATTTTTTTCTGATGAAGAAGATGAGGTCTCTTCGTCGGAATGGGGTGATCTTCTTGAACGATTATCGGCTCGATTAGGAAGTGCCTGTGTCTGTGAGGCCGTATTGAATCCTGATCACGATCCGGAAAAGGCCTATTTCTGGCAGCCATGCCTTTCCAATCGCAGATTGAAGAAACCAAGGGCCAACTTGCTTTCGTTTCTTCAGGAGAGAGCACGTCCTACTCGGCTCTTTCGTGCTCCGGTGCCTCTTCAGGTAACAACAGCGATTCCCTCTGGCGTTCCGTATCGGATTCACCATCGCGGTCAGAGACATGATGTTGTTCGCTGGTGGGGACCGGAACGAATTCAAACAGGCTGGTGGCGGGGACAGCCCATTGCTCGGGACTATTACCGCGTTGAATTGGAAAATGGTGTGCACTACTGGATTTATCGTCGTCTGGAGGATGGAGACTGGTTTTTACATGGCACATTCGGCTGAGGAAAAGAGAGCAGGATTTCAGCTGGGATTTTCTCCTTTGGAGAAGACGTTTCAGAGGGTGATATGGCCATGTATTGTGAGCTTCACACGAAAACCAATTTTTCCTTTCTCCAGGGGGCATCGCACCCTGATGAGCTTATCCGGCAAGCAGCCGAGATAGGATTGAGTGGAATCGCGATCACCGACGAAGCGAGTGTCGCTGGAGTCGTCCGCGCCCATGTCACGGCCAAAGAGATGGGAATCAAACTCATTATTGGGGCAGAAATTGTTCCGGAAGATAGTCTTCCCGTCGTGCTCTGGGCCACAGATCGTGTTTCCTATGGCCGACTATGCCGACTCATTACAAAAGGACGATGTCGCACCCAGAAGGGAAAATACCTTCTCACCTTCGAAGACATCGCCGAACATAGTGACGGATTGCTGGCAGGAGTGATTCCCCAGACTCACGGAGGTCGGTCGATTCTCCATCATCTTCAGCAATATCGGAGTGTTTTTGGCCAGCGGGGTTACCTTCTGGGAGAGATTCTTCTAGGCCCCAACGATCGCCGCCAGATGGAATGGTTGCAAAGTTTATCCCGACGCTCTCACCTTCCGCTTGTAGCGGCGGGAAATGTATTCTACCATCATCCGTCACGTGCTCCTCTTTGTGACATATTAATGGCCATTCGTTTGGGGACAACGGTGGATGCTCTCGGGGAACACCGCTTTGTTAACGCCCAGCGGTACCTCAAGCCTTGTGAAGAGATGAACGCCATCTGGTATCGCTTTCGGGATGCCATGGCCAGAACGGAGGAAATTGCCAGTCTTTGTCATTTTTCCCTGGATGATCTCCGGTATGAATATCCCCAGGAGCTTTCACCACCTGGGGAAACACCCTTTGCGTATTTGCAACGTCTCACTTGGGAAGGTGCCAGGAAACGATATCCCCAGGGTATTCCTGAAAAGGTATCCCAGCTTCTGGAACACGAACTGAAACTCATTCATGAGCTACACTATGAACCCTATTTTTTGACGGTATGGGACCTGGTTCGTTTTGCCCGAAGTCGGGGCATCCTCTGTCAGGGAAGGGGGTCGGCAGCCAATTCAGCGGTGTGCTACTGCCTGGGAATTACGGCCGTAGATCCTGAGCGAATGGACCTTCTTTTTGAACGTTTTGTGAGTCGGGAACGAAATGAAGCACCTGATATTGATGTTGATTTTGAACACCAGCGACGGGAGGAAATTATCCAGTACATTTATCAAAAATATGGACGAGAACGAGCCGGAATGACGGCTGAAGTCATCACCTATCGTCCACGTTCTGCCGTTCGCGATGCAGGGAAAGCTCTCGGTTTTTCTCTTTGTGAAGTCGATCGGATTGCCAAGCAAATCGAACGGTTTCATGAAGAACCAGACCTTCTTGAGCGTTGCCGGGAGGCAGGCATTGACACAACTCAATTGGCCACCCGACATCTTGTGGAATGGGCAACAACTCTGGTGGGATTTCCCCGTCATCTTTCCCAGCATACGGGTGGGATGGTCATAACCCATGGGCCTTTGTGTGAGTTGGTCCCCATCGAAAATGGCGCCATGCCGGATCGAACCGTCATTCAATGGAATAAGGATGATTTGGATGAACTGGGAATCCTGAAGGTGGATTGTCTCTGTCTGGGTATGCTCACGGCAATTCGCCGGACTTTTGACACTGTTTCCAAACATTACGGTCGAAAACTGACGTTAGCTTCAATCCCGGAAGGTGATCCTGGCGTTTATGGCATGATTCGACAGGCCGATACGATGGGAGTCTTCCAGATTGAGAGCCGTGCCCAGATGAGTATGCTCCCGCGGTTGCAACCTCGTTGTTTTTATGACCTCGTGATTGAGGTCGCCATTGTCCGTCCTGGTCCAATCCAGGGAAATATGGTCCATCCTTATCTCCGTCGGCGAAATGGTGAAGAGCCAGTTACATATCCGAACGAAGCCATTCGTCAGGTCTTAGGAAAAACACTCGGCGTCCCCCTTTTCCAGGAACAAGCTATGCGATTGGCCATCGTGGCTGCGGGATTCACTCCCGGGGAAGCCGATCAACTTCGCCGGGCGATGGGAGCCTGGCGACGACCTGGTTTGATTGATGCCTTCCGGCGCAAACTGGTGAACGGCATGTTGGACAAGGGATTCTCGCCTGAATATGCCGAGGCCATTTTTCGGCAAATCCGGGGCTTTGGCGACTATGGCTTTCCGGAATCTCATGCCGCCAGTTTCGCCCTTCTTGTCTATGTTTCGGCATGGTTAAAGTATCATTACCAGGCCGCCTTTACTGTGGGCCTTCTTAACAGTCAACCGATGGGGTTTTATGCCCCTGCTCAACTCATTGCTGATGCAAAACGACATGGCATTGAAGTTCGGCCTGTTGATATCAACTTCAGCACATGGGAAACAGAACTGGAGGACACGAATGCTCTCACCGTATCGGGGAATGGGAAAGATCATTCCTTCCGAGGCCATCCTGAAGATATCGCCTCTCTAAGTGAACTTGGAGAACCATCTTCCTGTTTGCCGTTTTCAGGTGATGAAACGTCTCAATGGCATTCCTCACCTGTTCCCAATGATACGCCTCAACCAGGAATCAACCGGTCGATCCCTGAATCTTCCCTCTTGCCGGTCAAAGCCATTCGCCTGGGATTCCATATGGTCCAGGGGTTGCGGGAGACCGATGTCGAAAGGATTATTCAGGCTCGAAAGGATTGCCATTTCACAGGTATTGCCGATCTGGCTCAACGGACGGGCCTTAGCCGAGCCACGATCATTCGCCTTGCCCGTGCTGATGTTTTCGGATCACTTGGTTTGCGCCGGCGAGAGGCCCTCTGGGAGGCCTGTGCTCTTTCAAATACGACTCCGCTTCCACTATTCCGAGGAAAAGCAACGGCGAATCACACTTGGACTGAAAAAGACCATGTATCGATGGATTCCCGAGGGCAGCAGCATTCACCGCCTCCCATGGTGTTGGCGGAGGAAGTCCTGGCAGATTATGCGATGCTTGGTTTGTCGCTCAAGGCCCATCCCCTTCGCCTCCTTCGAAAAGATCTGGATCGGCTTCGGGTTATTCCAGCAGAACGACTGGCAGAGATTCCTGATGGTCATCCTGTTCGTGTGGCGGGGATGGTCCTGGTGAGACAGCGTCCATCGACGGCACACGGGATCACTTTCATGACACTCGAAGATGAGACCGG
>JGI11944J13513_1001026_pt1 | contig 23953 bp, 21 predicted proteins | sample TerdegcoTASludge_FD_13513 | JGI IMG/M metagenome (IMG submission 13513) | reverse complement strand
TAAAAAAAATTGTAGACAATATCCTTGTTAATATTTTCATCCTAAAAATTAGCAATTCTTTTTTTATATTAACATATATTTCATAAAACATTCTAATTCCTTAATATTATTATTATTATTGAAATTTCCTATTTTCACTTATTTGTATTTAGTTTATTATATTTTTTTTTATTGTAAATTATTTATTAATCTTATATATACTAAATTATTAAAATCTCAATCATTTAACTTTTTTATAAAAAATTCAATAATTAAGATAAATAAACATCATAAAAAAAGGGATTATCCGTAATTTCGGACAATCCCTTATTTTATTTATATTTATAACCTATTTGTTATATAACCAACAAGCTACAAAATGATCTTTTGAAACTTCTATCATTGGTGGTTCTTCTTTAGAGCAGATATCCATTTTTTGACTACATCTTGGATGGAAGTTACATCCTTTAGGCGGATTTATAGGAGATGGCACATCTCCTGTTAATATTATTCTTTGCTCTCTTTTTCTTTCTGGGTCAGGTATTGGAACAGCAGAAATAAGAGCTTGAGAATAAGGATGCATTTTGTTATCATATAGTTCATTTTTAGAAGCTATTTCAACTATTTTTCCTAGATACATTACGGCTATATCATCTGAAAAGTACTCGACTACAGAAAGATTATGTGCGATAAAAAGATAAGTTAGTCCAAATTCATCTTTTAATTTATTTAAAAGTTTTAATATCTGGGTTTGAATTGATACATCAAGTGCTGAAACAGGCTCATCAAGAACTAAAAGTTTAGGTTTTAATGCAATTGCTCTTGCTATACCAATTCTTTGTCTTTGACCACCAGAAAACTCGTGAGGATATCTATTTATATATTGTGGATCAAGTCCGACCCTTTCCATAAGATCTTGTAAAATAAGTTTTCTTTCCTTTTTAGAAGAATACTTTTTATGAATATCTAATCCTTCAGCTATTATATCCCCTACTGTCATTCTTGGACTTAGAGAACCATAAGGATCTTGAAAGACCATTTGAAAATTTACTCTTGCCTTTCTTAATTTTTCTTTTGAATAAGCATAGATATCATATTGCTTTCTAAGTTGTTTAAGCCTCATTGAAATTTGCTTAAACTCATCATTCTGTTTTTTCTCTTTTAGCATTTTCTTATATTGATTCTGAAGAGAAATAATTTCTGAAGTAATATCTGATGGGACATCAAAGAACATCTCTCCTTCATGTGGTTTATATAAACCAACTATAGTTCTTCCGACCGTTGTCTTTCCGCAACCAGATTCTCCAACTAAACCAAGAGTTTTACCCCTTTTAATTTTGAAAGAAACACCATCTACAGCCTTAACATAGCCAACTGTTCTTTTTATTATACCTGCTTTTATTGGGAAGTAAGTTCTTAAATCATATAATTCAACAAGATATGGATTAGTATTTTCCATTTAATCTCTCCTTTTATAATATCTGAAATTAATTATAAAGAAAACATCTTACAAAATGACCTGGTTCGACTTCTTTAAGCTCACACTCCTGCTGAGAACAAATTGGCATTCTTTTATTACATCTATCAGCAAAATAGCATCCTTTTGGTAAATCTATGAGATTTGGAACTCTTCCTGGAATTTCTTGTAATTCTTTGCCTCTCTGACCAAGGATAGGTATTGAATTAAGTAAACCTATTGTATAAGGATGCATCGGATTCTTGAATAATCTTTTTACTTCTGTTTTTTCAACTATGACACCAGCATACATAACCGCAACATAATCAACAGTTTCAGCAATAACAGCAAGATCATGGGTTATTAAAATAACAGCAGAATTGAACTTCTTTTGCATTTCCTTTATAAGTTCAAGTATTTGAGCTTGAATGGTTACATCTAGTGCTGTTGTAGGTTCGTCAGCAATTAAAAGTTTTGGGTTGCAAGTTAAAGCCATAGCGATCATTACCCTTTGTCTCATACCACCCGAAAGTTCAAAAGGATATTGATTGAATCTTTTTTCTGGTTCAGGAATACCGACTATTTTAAGTAATTCTATTGTCTTTTCCTTTGCTTCTTTCTTAGAAATATTCTGATGAAGAGTAAAAACTTCTGAAATCTGATGTCCGACTGTAAATACTGGATTTAAAGCGGTCATAGGCTCTTGGAAAATCATTGAAATTTTATTCCCTCTTATATTATGCATCTCATTTTCAGAAATATTGATTATATCTTGACCTTCAAAAAGAATCTGACCTGAAATAATTTTTCCAGGAGGGTTTGGAATAAGTTTCATAATAGATAAAGATGTTACAGATTTTCCACAACCAGATTCTCCAACCAATCCTAATGTCTCACCTTCACCAACTTCAAAAGAAACATCATTCACCGCTTTTACAACACCTTCTTCTGTAAAGAAAAAAGTTTTTAAATTCTTTACTTCAAGAAGTTTTGATGATTTATCTATATTAGTAGACATTTTTATCTCCTTAATTAATCAGTTAAATTATAGGTTTCTAAGTCTTGGGTCAAGAGCATCTCTAAGTGCATCACCTATGAGGTTCAATGCAAGTATAAACATCCATATAAAAGGAACCGCTCCTATAAAATTTTGCCACCTTCCAGCACTAACCTCTTGAGAAGCATCGGCAATCATTGTCCCCCATGTTGGAACTCCAACTATTGAAAGTCCAAGATATGCAAGTAATACTTCTGACATTATTACTCCAGCAAATGTCAAAATTGCTGAAATAATAACATAATGAAAGACATTTGGCAATATATGTTTAAAAATGATTCTTCCATCTTTTGCACCTAAGGTTCTTGCGGCTAAAACATATTCAAATTCTTTAGCTTGCATAAATGCACCTCTTATAACCCTTGCAAGGCCAACCCATCCTGTTAGAGCAAAAGCCAAAGCTATTGTTAAAAAAGATGGTCCAACCAATAAAATAAAAGCAAGTATTAATCAAACCAGGTACTGAATAAATTATAGACATAAGATATTGTATAGCATCATCTATAAAACCACCATAATAACCAGCGAGGGCACCCATAATAATTGCTATAGGTATTTCGATTAGAATAGTTAAAAAACCTAAATACATAGAGATCTTAGAGCCATAAACTGCTCTATATAGTACATTCCTTCCGAAAATATCTGTCCCAAAAGGAGCGGATTTATCTTGAAATGGAGGAATAAAAGATCTATTTACATCTTCAATATGACTTGTCGCTAGATTATAAATATTGCCTATATCAAAAGCTGAGTATAAAGCCATAAGAATATAAATAAAAAGAATGACAAACATAATCATAGCAAGTCTATTTCTATATATTCTTCTTGCTGCATCAAACAGTAGACTTCTACCTTTAACTACTTCCATTTTATTCTCCTTTTAATAATTAACTAAGTTTAACTCTTGGATCTACAATACTATATGAAATATCAGTAATAAGGGAGAAAAAGATAAAGAAAAGTGTATAAACTACAACCATAGCTTTTAATACTGGTAAATCATAACTAGTAACAGCTGTAACTGTTAAATCTCCTATACCAGGAATCGAAAAGAATCTTTCTGTTAATAGAGCTCCTAACAGCAATCCAGGGATTGACATAATAACAGCTGTCAAAATAGGAATCAAAGCATTCTTAAAAACATGAGTATACATAATCTTTCTAGTTGAAAGACCTTTTGCTTTAGCTGTTCTAACATAATCCTTATTTACTTCTTCAACGAATACTGTTCTATAATATCTCACGCTTCCACCAAGATTGGCAAATGTGATGAGTATCCAAGGTAAAACCAGGTATTTTATCCTTTCTATTCCAAAACCCCATCCTGAAATAGGGAAAATTCTCCATTTTGCAGCTAAAAAAGATTGTGCAATGATTATTAAGGCAAGATAAGGGAAAGCCATAAATATTGTGGCCAATACAGTAATTATCTTATCGATAAATTTTCCTCTATAAAAAGCGCATAAAAGAGCTAAAGCTGTAGAGATTAAAAAATCAAAAATAAAAGGTGGGAAAGTTACGCTTAAAGATACTGGCACACATCTTTTTATTAAGTCCGCAATTCTTTGCTTTTTAGCTAGAGATTTACCAAAATCCATTGTTGCTGCTTGTTTGACATAATCTAAATATTGTAAAAAAAGTGGTTTATCTAAACCAAGTTGATGTCTTAATGTGGCTATCTGCTGAGGAGTTCTTGATTTAGGAGATAGCATATTGTACAAAACCTTATCCTGACCACCGATAACATTGAAAAGCAAGAAAAAGATTATCATACAACCAAGTAATGTTGGAATAAGGTTAATAAGTTTTCGAATAATATAATTAATCATAAAGTATGACTCCTTTATTTGCTTAAGCTGTCTCTTAGTTAACATATTTTTTCAGCTAAATCAAGAATTTTATTTTATTTAAGTTTATTGCAGAAAATGTAGAAAATATAGATATAATTATTATAATATATTATAATTTATTTCGGGAAAACTAATGAAGTATTCTATTAGAAAAAAAGAACTTGAGGTAATAATTTCTCTTTTTAACTCTCTTTCAAAAGTTAAAAACTTTAATGAATTATTAGAAATAATTATAGATTCATCAAGGATTTTAGCTAACTGCGATGGTGGTACTATTTATATTAAAAATGACGAGGACATGCTAGAATTCGCTCATTCCAAATCTTATTTCCTTTCTTCTAAATATAGTGAAGAGGTTGTTCAAGAAATATTTAAACCATTCCAATTAAATATTGATGAAAACTCAATAGCTGGTTATTGTGCCTTAACAAAGAAAATTATCAATATTTCAGATATTCAGAAATTTGGGAATTTAGTTCAATTTAAATATAATGACTATTGGGACAAGAAATACGGGTATAATACTATTTCAATTTTAACGGTACCTTTAATAAATAATCAAAATGATTTAATAGGTGTACTTCAACTTATCAATGCTAAAGATAAAGAAACTGGCAAAATATCATATTTTTCTCCCAGAGTTGAATATATTATAGATATGATATCTAAACAATCGGCTATAGCAATATATAATTTTCAATTAACAAACAAACTTTATGTTTCTCAAGTTGAAACAATATTAAAATTAGGTATAGCATCAGAATATAAGGATAAAGAAACTTACAACCATCTTAGAAGAATGAGTGAATATAGTAAACTTTTGGCATATAAAATAAAAGGCTCAAATTCATATGCCGAAAATGTTAGGTTAGCTTCAATGATGCATGATATTGGTAAAATTGGAGTACCAGATTCAATTTTATTAAAACCTGCTGGTTTAGATCAAAATGAAAAAAAAACAATGCAAAAACATACTATATATGGAGCAATGATTTTAAAAGATTCTGAAGCTTTTGTTTTGCAACTGGCAGCAAGAATTGCACTTACACACCATGAAAAATGGGATGGAACAGGATATCCTCTTGGTTTAAAAGGAGAAGCTATCCCATTGGAAGGTAGAATTGTTGCACTAGCTGATGTTTTTGATGCCCTTTCTTCAAAAAGAGTATATAAAGAAGCAATGACAATAGATGAATGTAAGTCGTTCTTATTGAATGAAAAAGGTAAACATTTCGATCCAAATCTTGTTGATATTTTTATCGAAATGCTGCCAGAAGTTTTGGAAATAAGAGATAGATATCTTTCAGATGAAAATATTTCTCCAGAAATTTTTTCAATTGGTGATATAATAGTCGATCTATCTTCAATATGAGAAAGAAGATTAAATAAGGATTTAAAACGATTTATAATGATTTAAGGAATTTTCCGCTATCTTTCTATTCAATGAAAAAGATAATAAATTTCTCTATATTAAATATTAAAGGATAATAAACTAAAATTTTAATGAATTGGAACTAAAATATAACCAGAAATTAGCCATACTTGGTTTTTCAGAATTAAATAAAACTCACCATCAAATTTTTCTATAATATTTTTGTATTTAAATTCTAGATATACATATATGATTGCCTTATCTTTTTCGATTATTGATTTTTTAATCTCAAAATGGATCAAATCATTGTAAAATTCAGATATTCTTTCTTTTTTAAAATCTTCAATAATTTTAAGTCTATCTTGTTCTGATGCATATAAATAAATATCTCTATACTTTGAATACTGTATTATGTATGAATCAAAGTCAAAAAATGTAAAGTATAAATCCCAATTATGATCAATTCTAGCCTTTAATGCCATTTCAACAATTTTATATGGAGGCAAATCTTTCAAGTTTTGCTGAGTAATCTTTGCTTGTACATACTCTTTTGCAGTTTTTTCAGAGGGGAAAAAGCTCTTTGGAGGATTAAGTTCAAGTTTCAAAATATTTTTAGTTAAAAAAACCTGATCCCTTTCAATTGAAGGATAAAATAATCCCTGTATAAAATAAATCCCTCCTTCTTTAAATTCAAACCATTGACTTATATCCACAGTATATGATAGACTTTGGTTTGGTGTTAACATCAAAGTTCTAGTATATACTTTTTCTTTTGTTGCTTTTGACAAAATATAGTATTTAGAGTATGGGACCTGTTCTGCATAAGAAGTAAAAACCTTAAAATCAACAGTAAATATTAAGTTTTCTGCTACTTCAAAGAAATAATTGTTTGGGGATTTATTTGTTATTTCGATTTTTATAAGAATAGGGGAATTCAAAAAATATATTTCTTCATTTTCAAATTTCAAAAAAACTTCGATGTTATTATTATTAGGATTCGAATCAAATCCTAAGAAAATATTACAGATATTCAAAAACAATAAAAGTAATAAAATTTTTTTTGCCTTATTTATCATTAAAAACCCCTATTGATAACATTCTATTTTTCTAAGTTTCGGATTATTTCAAAAATATTGAAATATTAGATTTAAAACATATTTTTATTAAAAATAAAACTATGGGAGTCTTTTTTGAGATTAGTATTTTTAGAAAAGGAGAATTTTGAAGAAAACTTATATTATTTATCTTTTGAAGATAGTAAACATCTCTTTGCAAATAGATATAAAATAAATGATTCTATTTTAGCCGTCCTTGGTGATAAAATCGGTGAATTTACTATAAAAAAAATAAATAAAAAAATTATTTATGGTTCTTTCAATCCAAAAAGTTTATTGGAAAAACCTTTGTATAAATTAAATCTAATAATTGGACTACCAAAAGATAGAGCATTGAATCCTATAATTGAAAAATCAGCTGAAATAGGTGTAAACAATATTTTTATTATTCCATTGGAGTTTTCAAATAGAAAAGATTTTTCTTTAAAAAATATTTTAAGATTAAACAAAATTTTGAAAGAAGGTTGCAAGCAATCAGGTAATCCATTTATACCAGAAATCTATTACTTAGATAAAATTACTCAAATTGACAATCTTACAGAAATAAAAGATGACTTTAAAATATTGCTGGATGAAAATTGCCAAAAAAAACAAGACTTTTTTACATTAATTAATGATAATAGAGTTGAAAATTTCAAAAAAATAAGTATCTTTATTGGACCCGAAGGTGGAATTTCAAATAATGAAAGAACCTTTCTTTTAAATAAAGGTTTTAATTCTGTTACTGTTAGTAAAAATATACTTAGAACGGAAACAGCTGCAATATCTTCGATGTTTTTTTGGAGACTATATCAGAGTAGTATTTTCAAAATCTAGCTGGGGAATTTAATTATGAATAAAATTTCAGTTTTTGGAATAAGTATTGCAAATGGTAATAGTGAAGAATTTATCGAATTCATTTTTAAAAATCTTGAGGAAGGGAAAAAAACACATATTGTTACATTAAATTCTCTAATCCTTCTTAGGAGTTTATTTTCACCAAAACTTAAAAATATAATAAAAAATTCAGAACTTGTATTTATAGAAAGTATAGGGGTTGAATTAGCATGTAAACTTATTGGTTTTAAAGTAAATAGGAGAATAGCTGGAATAGATTTTTTTAGAGAGCTATTACATTATATCGATAATAGATTTAAGTCTATTTATCTATTAGGAAGTTCCTTTGATACTATCACTAAAGCAGAAAAAAATATTAAAAAGGCATTTCCTTCTATAAAAATAGTTGGCAGATATCATGGATATTTTAAAAAAGATGAAGAAGAAAAAATAAATATAGCAATAAAAAAATCATCACCAGATTTCATTTTCGTTGCAATGGGTAGTCCTAAACAGGAATTATGGATTGCATCCAATTTAGATATAATTAAAGTTGCTATGGGAGTTGGAGGTTCTTTCGATGTATTTGCAGGTAAAAAAAGAAGGGCACCCAAAAAATTTATAGATAATGGTTTTGAATGGCTTTATAGAATAATTACTGATCCTAAAAGGATTTTTCAGATTTTTCCATTATTTTTGTTTGCATTAATAACCTTAAACTATGCTATTTTTATAAGGATAAAAAACTTATTTCATAAAAAAGATAAAACAAGCGGAGGAAAAAATGATTGAACCAAAAGTATTAAAGGGTTTTAAAGATTCACTTCCACAGGAAGAATTTTATAGAAAGTATCTTATATCGAAAATTGAAGATAACTTAAAATTGTATGGTTATCTACCTATTGATACACCTACTTTAGAATATAAAGAAATATTACTTGGGAAAGGTGGTGGTGAAACCGATAAACAAGTATTTATATTTAAAGATAAAGGAGACAGAGAAGTTGGACTTAGATATGATTTAACTGTACCACTTGCAAGATTTATAGCAATGCATGAGAATGAAATAGTATTTCCATTTAAAAGGTACCATATTGCAAAAGCATGGAGAGGCGAAAAACCACAAAGAGGAAGATTTAGAGAATTTTATCAAGCAGATTTTGATATTATAGGAATAGATAATATAGAAAGTGATATAGAAATAATCTCGCTTATCTATAATTTATTAAAAAACTTAGGTATAGATAATATAACCATTAAAATTAATGATAGAAGCCTCATGCATCAAATTTTTGAGAAAATTGGAATTTCCAATTATGAAAAAGAGATATTATTAATCCTCGATAAATATTATAAAATCCCTGAAAAAGAATTTATTGAAAACTTAAAAAATATCATTGGAGATAAAAGCGAGGAAATTCTAAGAATTACAAAGTTTGAAAATAGAGAAAATTTATTCGATTTTCTAAAAGATAGATATGATATTTATAATACTCGTTTAGAAAAAGTAATTGATTTTTTCAAACAGATAAATTTACAAGAATTTGTCACTATAGATTTCACAATTACAAGAGGTCTTGATTATTATACTGGAATCGTATTTGAAACTTTCATTAAAGATTATGTTGAACTTGGATCTGTTTGCTCAGGTGGTAGATACGATAATCTTACATCTATATTTTCTAAAAACAAATACAGTGGATTGGAAGTTCTATAGGACTTGATAGATTGATTTCATATTTATTTGAAAAAAATCTCATCCCGAAAGTATCTTTTTGCAATCTATTGATTGCTAACTTAAATCCATCAGATTTGGGTTTATATTACAAAATACTAAATAAAATGCACAGTTCCCAGATTTCTTGTGAAATATACCCTGAAGCGACTAAATTAAAAAAACAGTTTAAGTATTCAGAAGATAAAAATATTCCTTTTATTCTTTTTTTAGGGGAAGAAGAAAAAGAAAAATCAATCTTAAAACTCAAAAATATAGATACAGGTAAAGAAATAGTTTTTTCAACAATTGAAAAATTAATCGATTATCTAAAAAACCCGCAAAACTCTACTAGTTTATGAAGTATTTCTGAATATTTCTTATCTTTTTCAACTATCTGTATACCTATATCATAAAAACTTTCATTTATATCTTTTGATATTCTTTTAACTATACCAGTGAAGTGAAGAGTATCCCCCTCGTTTATTTCTTTTGGAAGTTTTAATTTTAATTTGAGTTGTTTCTCTTCTGGAATTTCTGTCTCAGACATCATAAGAATACCGCCTTCAGAAATATCAAGGAGATAGCCTAATAGTATATCATTTTCATCAAAAATTCTCAAATAGAAAATTAAATGTCTTCTAGTATATTTTCTTCTATCCACTTTTTTCTCCTTTTCTATTATTGATTAATTTAATAATAAATCAAAAAAATTTAGTTTCAAATCATAGGCTATCAATATTTTGCATAATAATATATTTTTCCTCGAGGTTCAATCCTAAATATTTGATTATATCTTTTCTAGTAACTATACCAATGATATTATCATCTTCTAAAATAGGTAAATGCCCTATATTATATTTTTGAAAAAGTAATTCAATAGATTCTATTGTCATATCTTTGGTTCCAGTAATTACCTTTTTATGCATATAAGCACTTACTGGTGAATTCATTTGATTTATTTTTCTTGCTTTCATTATGTCTCTTAATGAAATAAAACCGACTAGTTTTCCACTTTCATCAACTACAGGTGCTCCTGTATAATTTATAAATTCTAAGTAGATTGATGCTTCTTTTACAGTCCAATTCTCTTTTATCATATATACATTTTTAGTCATAATATCATAAGCTTTTTTAGCAAATTCAATTTTTTCTTCGATATCTTTTTTAAATGATAAAAAAATTCTTTTTATATCATCATTTTCAATCTTAGCTGAACCTGCAAAAATATGACCGCCACCACCATATCTATATAAAATATTATTTATATTAATCTCTTCTTTCTTACTTCTTGCTATAATTAAACCTTTTTTATTTTTTAAAAAATAAAAGAATGCAAAATAAGCATCTGGGTTTTCTATCTCAAAAACTTTTTCTACTATTCCTGAAAGACCTGGGAATTGTTCATCAAGTTCAATGTATGAAAGAGTTATATAATGCCCTTTAATAGTTTTATAGATTAGATTATTCAATATATTATGAAATAATGATATCTGTCCTTCATGGTTTATTAATTTTATTTTCCTCGTTGCGACTTTAATGTCTGCACCATTTTTAATTAAATAGTGTGCAGCTTCAAAATCTAAATCTTTTGTGCTAGCATGAGTAAAATTCCCAGTATCAGCATAGATTCCAGTTAAAGCAATAGTTGCATCGATCGGATTTATCTTAATATTATTCTTAATCAAAATAGATTTTCAATGTCAAAGCTATCTGCTATATGATGATCCCAAACTTCAACTTCTAAAGATGAATTCAAAAGATGTATATATTCATTGATTCTTGCTTTTGTTCTAGTGTCGACTATAACTAGTTTATCTATTTTTTGGTCAGATATTTCATTTTGAGTCTTTAGGTTCAAAAAATCAGCATAAAGAGAATATAGATTTTTTGCAACAGGATGGATGAGAGTACTTTTTATTAATATAGCCTCTGGATATATATATCTCATCAAAACCATTGAACCTAGGCAATCATTATCTGTATTTGAATGACCAATTACTGCAATCATATTTATAATTTATAATATAATTTTTAAAAATCAAAATTAAAATCAAATTATTGACTTAATAAATTTTTATTCGATAAATTTCTTCAGAATTAACAAGAAGAAAAGCAAATGGATAAAATTATAAAAATCCCAGAATTAATTGCACCTGCAGGTAGTTTAGAAAGTGCAATTTATGCATTTAATGCTGGAGCTGATGCTGTATACTTCGGTTTATCTAGTTTTTCAGCAAGAAAATATGCAGTTAACTTTGACGAAAAACAATATAGGAAACTTTTACTTTATGCAAAAAATAATAATAAAAAAGTATACTTAACATTAAATACAATAATAAAAGAGGATGAATTAGAACAATTATTTAAATTATTGAAATTTCTTCAAATTTTCCCTCCGGATTCTATAATAATTCAAGATTTTGGCATTATTAGTTTAATAAAATATTTTTTAAAAGATATTAATATTCATGCTTCAACTCAAAGTGGTACCTACTGTTCCTACTCTTATGAACTTATAAAAAATTTAGGTATAAAAAGAGTCATACTAGCAAGAGAAAACAGTTTGAATGATATTGATGATATTAAAAAAGAATTTAAAGAAATTGAAATAGAAGTTTTTATACATGGAGCTTTATGTTACAGTTTTTCGGGATATTGCCTTGCATCTGGAATCTTACTAAAAAGAAGTGGAAATAAGGGTGAATGTGCTCAAATATGTCGTAATTATTTTAATTTTTTTTCAAAAACTAGGTATGGTAATTTAGATTTAACCTCATTTTCTTGCAATGATTTAAATTTAAATAAAAATATCATAAAGCTAGCAAAGATAGGAGTAGATTCATTTAAGATTGAAGGAAGAATGAAAGATCCAGAATATACTTTTAATACTGTTAAAAATTACAGAAATATTTTAGATAGATTTGCTGAAAACCCAGAAGACTTTTTATATGACCATACATTTAATAATAATTCCAAGAATATATTACTTTCATTTTCAAGGATTCCTACTAATGGCTATTTCAACCATAAAAATGGTGAGAAACTTATAAATCCATTTTTTCCTTTTCATATAGGAACAAATCTCGGTACTTTTAAGAGTTTAAGTAAAAATTCTATTTTAGTGAAACTTGAAGAGGATATTAGTCAAAGGGATGGAGTATTACTATTAGTAAAAATAGAAGATAGAATCATCTCTTTTCCATTTTCTGCAGTAAAAATATTCACAAATAATATAGAAGTATATAAGGCGCATAAAGGTCAAATAGTAAAAATATCTTCCCCTTCGTTAATTGCGTTTTATAATATTTTTAATTCTAAATATACCAATAAACAAAAAAAGGATAAAAATATATTTTCCAGTAATATTAATCTTGATGAATTCAACTTGGAAAATATCTTGAAGAGTAACTTTTTTATTCTTAGAAAAATTTCAGATAGAAATCTAGATTTAAAAAAAATAAATGAAAATCTTTTAAAAGAGCAAAAATTAATAATACCAATTGAATTCAAGATAGATGAATTAAAAAAAATAGACTCTAAAATTGCAATGAAAAAGTTAGATATCTATAAAAATTATAAAATTGAAAATGATATTGATTTATATGATATTAATATGATTTATTCTTATAATATTCTTGATAGAAATTTCAAAAAAAAATTGAATTTTATTGGTCAAAAAAGAATTGGTGATAGATCCTATTTAGAAATTTTCGAGCACGAAATTTCAAAATCTCAAAAAGAAGACAATTTTGAAATTAAGGCTAATTTAGATTTTAGGTTACAAGATATTTTTGATAAAATTTTTGTCCAGCCTTCTTTGAATAAAAAAATAATAAATCAAATTAAAGATGATGTCAGAAAAGGTATAGATGATTTTTTAAATTTTGATTATGATATATTTATGAGTAATTCATCTTTTAAAAACTTTCCCTTTCCAAAAACCTTTTTTGAAGATAACTCTTCCCCAACTGAATTTTTTAAATCCATTGATAAAACTAATATAATTAATCAAAAAAATTTGGTTTTGGATAAATTGTATAAGAATAATATTATAATAGATAATTTTTTTTATAGAAAGAAAATTTCTCCTAAGAATTATATAGAACAGCTTGATGATGATAAATTTATTCCTTTTATAACCTTTGATAACCTAAAAGAGTCGGATATAAAAAAAAACAAAACTATATACAAAGTTGAAAATATCATCTTTTTACCATTACATCCTATTATAGATAATGTAAATATATATATAGAATCAATAGAAAAAATGATTGAAAGAAACCCCGAATTTATTTTTATTTTTGGAATAAACTCTACTTGGCATTTTTATTTTTATAAAAAATATTTGAATAGTTCAAATGTCTTTTTTTATTTTGATTTTTATATCTATATTGCTAATATAGTCTCTTATATGTATTACTCAAATTATAATAAATCTTTGTTTGGTTTATTCTGGATAGAATTTCAAGATGAGATAAAAAAAGAGTTGAATAATAATAAATTGACCTTTGATATTAATAAAAATTTACCTTTATTTGAATTAAAAGACTTTAATCCACCATTATTTATAAGCAGAGGTTGTTTACAAAGGAATATCTTTAATGATTTTACCTGTGAAAAAGATTGCAAAAAAAAGTACATCTATAAATTAAAAAATCAGAAAAATGAGTTTTTGTACATAATTCAAAATTGTATTTCATATTTTTTCAAAATTACCTAGAAAAACTAGCTGTATAACAAATCATATAATTCTGGATATCTAATTTTTACCTCTTGTTTTGGTTTATAAAGTCTATGTATTGAATGTGGATAAATAACTTCTTTATTTACCGTCGAAAGATAATAGTGTGGTTCTTTGAAATTTGGTTTAGTGGTCCAAGTATATTTTGAATTCAGATCAAAATAAACCGATGCTACTTTAATATTTTTATGATTTAAGTTTCTTCTAAGTCCCTCTTTCAACTTGTCCACAACTGGATTCACATAAATACCTGCTTTAAAAGTTGTATCTATGATCAGAATCTTACTTGTATCCTCAACTCTTTCTAAAAGGTACGGTAGACCAATTATATTACTCTTATATGAGAGATGCGAAGAAGATGTGTTTATGGCAACATGATCTGGATTTTTCTTTGGGTTTCCATTTATCTTATTTAAATACTTATATGTTTCATGAATATAAATACCTGAAATAACACCACCAGGCCATAGAGCAATCAAAAAGTCTGGTTCGAAATCAGAGTAAAATACATTTACACCTAGTTTTATTGAATCTATCTGTATTTTTTCTGGTGTTAACCATAGATAATCTTCAGGAATATCTAAGTTTTCAACAGGAAAAGATTTTTTAGATAATAAATCAAATATATCTGGATAATTTTCTTTAAGTACACTATTTTTATTATCTATTAAAAGATCTGATATTTCATGTGGATAATTTACCCAACAATCTTTATCATAGTCATTTAAATAAATTAAATTTGTTTTGTATATATTTTTTTCTGGTTTTCTATCTAAAGTTGCAACATAAATTTGGTGGGGCATGTTTTTTCTTGTTTGATGCTGTAATAGTGTAAGTAGATGTGATATAGTTTCACCAGTGTCGTAAATATCGTCAATTATCAAAAGAATATCTTCTGGGACAACGACCTTAATCACATGCTCTAAACCTTTTACTATTACTTCTTTTTGTGTAAAGTTTTCCCCATAAGTAGAAGTAGTTATGGCTGTATGATTTATAAAAATTCCTTGAAGTCTAAAATATTCATTTATCCCAATCCCAACAATAGTCCCACCTCTCCAAAGAGAAATCGCATGATTTGGTCTGATATTTAAATCATAAAGTTTTTTACCGAGTAAAAATGATTCATACATTATTTGTTGGGCTGATTTAAATACAAAATTCATATTTTACCTTCATATTAAATATTTTTTAAGATTTTAATTTTTTTTTTTATAAAGTAAATAACTAAGCTAAACAATTTCTTGACTTATTTATCTTATATTGTTTTTTGATTAAAAATAATACTTTTTAAAGGAATTAAAATGGCAAATACATATCTATTTACATCAGAATCAGTAGGAGAAGGTCATCCAGATAAACTTTGTGATCAAATTTCAGATGCGATTTTAGATGCAGCATTAACTTTACAACCAGATGCAAGAGTTGCTATTGAAACATTTGCTTCAAACGGTGTCATTGTCATAGGTGGAGAAATGACTTTAAGTAAAGGATATATTGATATACAAGATGTGGCTAGAGGAATCATAAGAAAAGTTGGTTACGATAATCCAGATTATGGACTAGATTATAAATCTTGTGGAATATTGACAAATATAAATAGACAATCACCTGATATTGCTTTGGGGGTTGATGAAAAAAAAGAACATGAGATGGGTGCTGGAGATCAAGGGATGATGTTTGGTTATGCTTGTAAAGAGACAGAACAACTAATGCCAGCACCAATTGTATTTGCTCATAATATTATGCTTAAAGCATCAGAGGTTAGGAAAAATGGTTTAATGCCTTGTCTTAGACCAGATGGAAAATGTCAAGTTACTGTAGAATATAAAGATGGTATTCCTTTTAGAATTCATACAGTCGTTCTCTCTCACCAGCATGATCCAGATATCTCATATGAAGAACTAAGAGAAAGCTTGATTGAAAAAGTAATAAAACAAGCATTACCTGTAAAAATGCTAGATTCAAAAACAATTTATCTTATAAATCCAACAGGGCGTTTTGTCATAGGTGGTCCTATGGGAGATACTGGTCTTACAGGGAGGAAAATTGTTGTTGATACTTATGGTGGGGCTGGTAAAGTTGGTGGTGGAGCTTTTTCAGGTAAAGATCCCACAAAAGTAGATAGATCAGCTGCTTACATGGCAAGATATATATGCAAAAACATAGTAAAAGCAGATATAGCAGAAAAATGTGAAATTGAACTTGCCTATGCAATTGGTATAGCCCATCCAGTATCTGTTACTTTAAATTTCTTTGGAACTGGAAAATATCCAGAAGATAAGGTTGAGGAAATAGTCGAAAAGATCTTCCCTTTAAAACCAAAAGATATCATAAATCATCTTGAACTTCAAAAACCTATCTATACTGAAACAGCTACATTTGGTCATTTTGGAAGAGATAAATTTTCATGGGAAAAAACCGATAAAGTAGAGGAGTTATTAAAATATTTAAAGAAGTAGGAAATATAAATGACAGCAAAACTACCCTCTTCTAATGTTAAAGAAAAGAAATTGAATAAACCTTCAAAAACAAAGAAAAAAGAAAAGAGAAATATTACTGAATTTAAAACTAAAATTAGAAGAGTCAAAAATGCTTTAGGCGAAAGAAACTTAAATAGAACTTTCTGGAAAAAGATAGATGAAATATTAAAAGAAAAAGATGTTAATGCAGAAGAAAGTTCTTTTGCTGATTTTGAAAAATTGCTGATTAATCAAGCATATAAAATAGCAAAAAGAGCAGACTATTTTTCTTATTTTATAAATATTATTTTAGGCTTAGCGATATATTTTATTTTTTATTTAATTTTTCAAAATAAAGAATTTTTCAAAAATATTTTTTCAAATTTTGAATTTAATAAACCAGATATTATATTCATCCTATTCTTAATTAATGGTGTTATTTTTAATCTATCACAGATAAGAATTTCATCCTACGAAATTTTTTCTCTTGATTATTCTTTAATGATTCCTATCACGATGATTTATGGTCCAATTTATTCAGTTTTAACTTTTTCTTTTATTTACATTATAAGAGTAATAAGAGATTCAAGAAGAGGTTATATTGCTAGAGGGAGAATTTATAGATTTGAAAATTTTATATCAAGTTTATCTTATTATTTTTCAAGCATTGGTTCTGTCGGAGCAGAAATACTATTAATATCATTCGCTTCATCTTTATTTAATTTGTCTGTTATAGAATTCAATTTGGGATTTTTAGCATTCCTTGTTGCTCTATTTATTTTAGGTCCGTTAGTTCATGATTTAATGGCACTAATAGGAATTTGTTCTCGTGGTACATATATAGGCCATATTATCAATCTTACATTTCTTGCTTCTAAAGGCGTAGATGCAATTATATTATTAAATGGTTATTTATATTTTGTTGTTGTCAAAACATTTGGTTATTTTGGATTTGGATTTTATACTGCCATATTATATGGAGTTTTAATAGCATTTATAAGACTTTCAAAAGTAAATGAAATCGTTCAGAAACAAAAAGAAGAAATTGAAAATGAAAAAAAATTACTATCAAAATTAAATTCTGATATGAATAAAGCTGCTACGATATTACAAGAGAAAACGAAAGACAACCTTGATATCACTAAAGTCATAAGCATACAAGCAGAAAATGTCGGTCAGCAATTTTTAAATGTTAAAGATAAACTTTCTAGTTTAATTTCCTATCTATCTGCAGTAACAAAAGGATTTAATGATATAACTAAAAAGACTGAAGAAACTACATTAAAAATCGAACAATCTAAAGAGATAATTTCAAAATCATCCAATATGTTAAAAGAGTTTAGAGATTCAACCGAAGTCGTTGAAGAATCTTTAACTTTGATCACGGAAATTTCAGAGCAAACTAACCTTTTAGCATTAAATGCATCTATTGAAGCAGCAAGAGCAAAAGAAAGTGGTAAAGGCTTCGCTGTTGTTGCAGGGGAGATCAGAAAACTTGCTGAAAAAACCACAGAATCAACAGATAAAATATATTCTGTAATTACAGCAAATTATAAAATAGCAGATAGACTAAAAAAAGTATTTGATGAACTTTCATTATTGTTTTTAAACTATCAAAATGATATAAAATCTATAAAAGATGATATTCAAAAATTGAATACTAAATATAATGAAATAAATACTTCTATTTTAGGCATTGGAAATTCGATAGATGATTCTGTTACAACATTAAACATATTTAACAACATCTCCAGCGAAATTGCTGTCATTACAGATGAATTGAATTCACTTAATTCTGAATTAAAAACAAACCTAAATAAATAGAAAAATTAAATTTTTCCTTCCACTATATCTATCATATTTTTTAGACTAATTAAACTGTATTTTAATTCGGATTTATCTATAATTATTTCATTACTATCTACTTTTTCTTCTTTTATTTTTAACAACAAATTGTATAGATTATCTAAATTTATTTTTTGCATATTTTTGCAATATGATTCTTTCACAGAAAAAATCTTTTTGTCTGGATTCTCTTTTTGAAGTCTGTTAACAAAAGTTGATTCTGTTCCAACAGCCCATACAGAACCGCTTTCAGATTTCTTAATCAAATTATATATGTACTCCGTAGAACCAGAAAAATCTGCTAGACTTACTACTTCAACTTTTGATTCTGGATGAACTACTATCTTTATTTGAGGGTAATTTTTTCTAAGATTTAAAATATCTTCTTCTGAATATAATTGGTGAACTGGACAAAAGCCATTCCATAAAAAAATATCTATATCATCATAGTTTTCTTCCTCTTTTAAATTCATTTCATCTCTTAAGAATATACTTTTAGTCCTTACATTTTTCATCTTTATGGCCGTATTAGAACCAAGATAGAAATCTGGGACAAAAATTATCTTTTTCTTTTTATCTAAATAATACTTGATTATTTTTTCTGCATTTGAAGAAGTACAACAACTTCCACCATTTTTACCTGTAAAAGATTTAATATCAACATAAGAATTCACATAAGTTATTATAACCACATCAAGATTTTTTTTATTCTTAAGAAAATAAAATATATTTTCCAAATCCTCTAATTTTACCTTTTCTGCGAGTGGACATAATGAATTATAATCAGGTATAAAGACTCTTTGATCTTCATTTGCAAGTATCTTTGCTGTCTCAGCCATAAATCTAACGCCGCAAAGTACTATATTTTTTTTTAAGGTACTAGATGCTTTTTTAGCAAGCATATAAGAATCCCCTACAAAATCTGCTAGATCTATAATTTGCTCGCTTTGATAATGATGAGCGGCAATGATTAAATTTTCTTTTAATTTATCTTTTATTTCTAATATTTTACTTTTCAATAATTCCACCATCCCCTCCTAATCGATAAACTTCATTGAAAAATCAAATGATTTTACAGAATGAGTCAATGATCCTATAGATATATATGTTGGCATGAGACTAGAATATTTTATAATTTTTTCTTCATCCATATTTCCTGAAATCTCGGTTTCAACCTTATTATTAATAATTTTTAAAGCCTCTTTTGCAGTTTCAAAATCCATATTATCTAGCATTATTCTATCAACATTTAAATTTAAAGCTTCCTCAACTTCTCGCAGATTTCTTGTTTCTACTTCAATTTTATATCTATTTTTATATTTATCCCTTACTTTTTTAACTGCATTGGTAATACCTTTAGCGCCATCTATATGATTATCTTTTATCATAATCATATCATAGAGACCATACCTATGATTTTTTGCACCACCACATCTTGCAGCATATTTTGCCAAGACTCTATAACCAGCTAGAATTTTTCTTGTATCCAAAATTGAAGTTTTATTTGATGTTAATTCGACAAATTTAGCAGCCTTTGTTGAGATCCCACTTAAATAACCAAGAAAATTTAATGCAGTTCTTTCTGCTTTAAGTAATGAAAGTAAACGACCTTCAACTGTTGCTATAATTTCTTGATTATGGATTATTTGAGAATCAAATTTATGTTTTTTAAAAATTATAGTTTTATCTACCATTAAAAAGACTAATTCAGCGATATCAATACCAGATAAAACTCCATCTTGTTTTGCAATGATCTGTACTTTACCCTTTTCATCTGAAAAAATAGCAGAAGAAGTTATATCACCTTTGGTACTAAAGTCTTCTTTTAAGCCGATTTTAATGATTTTTTTAATTGATTTTATATTTTTTTTTAATTCTGTATCCATTTTTACCTCACTAATAATTTATTGCTTATCAATATAAAAGTTCAAGCATAAAATTAAAATAATTTATATTTAATTACGATAATATTGAAAATATCTAGATAAAGTAAAAGTAAAACTATGAAAGATATATTTTTTTTTATTTACTAATGAGGAATAAATGGATACAGATAATAATTATAATAATGACAATTCAAATAAACTTAATCAAAAGCTCAGTGATTACAAGTCTTTAATAGAGATAGGATTAATTATTTCTTCTGAAGGAGATATTAACTCCATATCAAAAGAGATATGTTATGGACTTATAACTAAATATCAAATAGAATATATAGTAGTTTTACTATTTCCAGATGAAGTTCAAAAAGAGATGAAACTCTTTGTTTTTCAAAATTTTCAAGAAAAAGAAGAAAAAATCGAAATTAATGATTTCAATCCCATAAGGTCATTTTTTCTATCTCACCCTAATCAGGTTGATTTTTCAACATTTTCATTCTTGTTACCTGTAGATATGGTTACTCAATTTTTGAAATTCAAACCAGAGATTATATTTCCTTTAAAATCAACTGAAAATGTCTTTGGATTTCTAATGCTTTCACAAAATGAAACAGGTAAGTTTAATCAAGATGATATAGAATATATTTCTAATATTTCATCATTTGCTTCTGTTGCTATCCAAAACAAGAAAAACTACTTAAAAGCAATTACTGATATGAAGACTGGACTTTATATCTACACTTATTTTATTCAAAGGATGAATGAAGAAATCGAAGTTTTTAAAAGATATTCAGATGTTTTTTCCGCTTTAATGCTAGATATTGACTTTTTTAAAGAAGTAAATGATAAATATGGGCATTTAATAGGTGATCTTGCTTTGATAGAACTCGCAAAAATTATTAAAAATAATATAAGGTTAAATATTGACATCCCAGCAAGATTTGGTGGTGATGAATTTGCAGTTCTATTTCCTAGAACATCAAATATCGTAGCATTTCAAATCGCTGAAAGAATTAGAAGGAAAGTAAATCAATCAATATTTTACTTTGAAGGAAGAGAGGTTAGATTTACGGTTTCTATTGGTGTTTCTACCATTGTCCCAACAGTAAATGAACCAGAAAACTTTATAAAATTATGTGATAAAGCTTTGTATTACTCAAAAAGAGCAGGTAAGAATCGAGTGACTTCCTTTTATAATAATAAATATGGTGTGTATAAAATTAGTTCAGAATGATATTTTTTCTGCTTTCCCAAATTTACCTTGTAAAAATATTCCCTTTATAATCATTGTCGCATAGCTACCTTTATTAAGGATAAACTCAATTCTTACTTTTTTCTTGCCTTTAAAAAAATCATCATCTTCGAAATTATATATCTTAAAATCCTTTGGTATTAAATATGCCTTTCTTTTTTGACTCTTTATATTTATACCTAAAAATCTTGCGTCTAGTTCTTTAAAATTAATTTTTTCACTTTTTTCAATTTCAAATAGGATATCTTGTAAAATTTTATTAAATTCAAACTTATTTTCTCCCATAAAAATATGACTATCAGAATAGATTTCTGTATCTAAATTTTTTGAAGGGATAGGTAATAAGATATTTGATATAAAATTGAATAAATCATCATTTAAAAATTCTGGAAAAAGATATTGCTGCACTTCACCTTTCAAATAGTAGAAGTTATTTCCTTTGTTTAGTTTTACTAAAATTTTAGATAAAAGAAGATTAAAAAGATAAGATTGATATGCATGAAAAAGAAGGATTAGATATCTTCTATCCATAGATTTAAAAGCTTTGAAAAAAATTATATCCCTTTCTTTGATTTCATGACTCTTTTTTTTCATTTCTTCTTCGTAGATTGTTATAAAGAATTTTTTAAGTTCTGGAGGTAGCTTTTTAATTGTTTGTTGATAATCAATTTTATTATCATTGTTTAATATAAAATTTAAAGCATCTATTTTAGATTTTTTAACATCTTTTCTATCATATTTTGATGTCATAAAAAGTAGATTGACCCCTGAAATAAAATCCTTTTTTATTAAGCTTTTTGCAACAAAGCCTTGCTGATGCCTTGCACTTCCAAATCTTTGATCATCAAAATAATTTGGAACTCCTTGATTTTTAACTATTTCTACTCTATCTAATATTAAAGGTATCTGTTTATTATCTATTGATCTTACGACAATAGAAAATTTGTTATAATCAATACTTTCACTTTTTATCTGTTTTTCAATGAAACCTATAAAAGAAAAATCAACATTTGGAATTATTTGTTCATTTCTATTTATTGCATCAATCATCTTATTTGCAAACTCTCTTCTAATTGACATATAAGAAGTAGTTACTGCATGCCTATCTTTTATACCTGCAATAGATATTTCATTTTTTGGAACTTTTAATCTTGTACTTAATGAAGATATTAAATCAAATGTGCTCCATCCCTTTTTCTTAAAAGTAAATAGACCAAATTCCGCATCAGACTTAATATCAACTGTTAAATATTCTTCAACAATAAAATCTTCAGGAAATGTTCGGATTTTCATAATCTTTTTCTATGATGCCCTTAATATTTTCGAGAATTTCTTTGTGATCATATTTATCTATTATCTCATATGGAATTGGTTTATGAAAATAAAGTGAGATTTCTTTCTTATAATAGATTAAAAAGCTCCATTTGGGCTTAACAATGTATGTACCATTTATTGTTACTGGCAAAAGATCGAATTTTGTGTTTTCCCAGATTGAAATAAATCCTCTTTTAAATTTATGAATATCGCCATCTAAAGTTCTTGTTCCTTCAGGAAATATAGCTATTGAACTAGATCTATTTTTTCTTAATTTTTTGGATCTCTCGTTGATTTTTAAAATTGTTTCCTTTATCTTCTTTGAATCTATAGGAATTGTATCCATTTCCTTTAATAAGGCACCGAAAAAAAGGACTTTAAAAAATCTTTTATTGGCTACCCATATTGTATTTGGCATAAAGTACATTATCGCAGCGATATCATAATAACTTGCATGATTTGCAACTATTAGATAGTTTTTGTTTTTCTCAATATTTTCAAGTCCATAAGCTTTTAATTTTATCCCTATTATCTTAAAAAATAATAATGACCAATATTTGGATAAAAAGATGAAAATATTGTTTAATTTTAATACTTTTGCTAATAATCCTATAAAGAAAAATACAGTTTGGATAGGAAGAGCTATAATATAAGTTATAAAAGAACATAGTATAGTTGAGAATTTTATTTTTCTTTTTGGCTTCATTTTAGCTAAATATAAAAACTAATCTTTTTTTTTCAATATTTTAAATATCCTAAATCTTGCATAATTAAAATTATATTTTATAGGTTATAAAAAGGATTAAAATGAAATTAAAGGGAATAGGTATTTCAGGGACAATTTCTTGGGGTAAAGTCTATCTCTATCTACAAGAATCTTATTCTATTCCAAAATATAATGTTATTGATATTCCTTCTGAAATAAATAGATTCATAAAAGCTCTTGATAAAACGATAGAAGATATAAATAAAATAAAACTATCACTTGAAAAAACAGTTTCTAAAGATGAGCTTTTTTTATATACATCTTTCATACTTTTACTAAATGATCAAAATTTCGTTTCTATGGTTACAAATGAAATTAAGAAAGGACAGAA
>JGI11944J13513_1001025_pt1 | contig 23984 bp, 21 predicted proteins | sample TerdegcoTASludge_FD_13513 | JGI IMG/M metagenome (IMG submission 13513) | reverse complement strand
CTCAAGGAATTAGTGCGGGTCCACCGGGGATCAAGTAAAAGTCTCAGGCATAAGATTATTGAAGAGATCCTATGGAAATGAGACCCCGTTTTTCAGCATTAAGCCAACTATTTTGATATTAGCCCTCCCCAAACTAATTGAATGCCTGAAAGAAACAGAATACTGTATACCAGGAGGTTAAACCATTTTTCGCTGAAATGACGATTCAGATATACGCCTAATCGCACACCTATGTAACACAGGGGGGCAAGGAGTACGATAGTCGTCAGGTTTCCTATCTTCAGAAGTCCAAGCATACTATACGGGATGAGTTTGAGAGCGTTCGTGATAGCAAAAAATACCGCTGTTGTCCCGACATAAATCTCTTTTGGCATGCGCTGAGGAAGAAGGTACATAGCGACAGGGGGCCCGCCTGCATGAGCTATGGTAGAGGTAAATCCGCTTATTACACCCATGAGGATACCTTCTGGTGTATTGGGATGACGCTTCTCCATGACGCCCATTATGTAGACTCTTCCCACCTGAAAGACTACAAAAAGAAGGGCAAGCACGCCAATGCCTGCACGGAGGATATGATCCCTCCCTATGAAGGAATTGAAGAAAAAAGCACCAATAAGAATGCCGACTATGGATCCTGGGATGAGAACCTTGATGCTATTATGATCGAAGTTCCGACGATAATAGAAGAGAGCAAGGATGTCGGTAATAATCAGCAACGGAAGCAAAAGAGCTGCAGCATCGGCTACACTGATCGTTAATGACACAAGCGGAGTAGCCAGTACGCCAACACCGCCAGCAAATCCTGCCTTGGCAATCCCAAACAGGATCACCGCTGCAGTCGCGGTTAGCCAAAAAGCAATCGGATAATCGGGCAAAATCCAGTTCACTGGTGATTCACCTTCCTGTACGCCGCAGTCTTTAACCTTCCAAAATCATGGGTTCATCCTTCCTTGATAAATGGATATGGGCTATTGGCAAAGTCATCAGGCACACAAACTACAAAATCGTTTTTTTAGTTGCGGGATACACCCAGATGCCACCACCAGCCCCTACCCAATTTGTGATCCTACAGGATAGCCTCATTCCTCAGGTCCTTCAAACCCGGTTGGAGTCCGCCAGACGAGAGAAGATATCCGCTAGGGAGCCAGATTGTCTCAGCGCTGCCACTGGCGATTTATTTGCAGAATATCGCTTGTCTAGTTGATCTTCATCCATGATTGCCTGAGGTTCAATTCGCCATAGTCACCACCTGGCCTCTGATGTCTCCGTATGAAAAGCAGTTGTTCTGCCACCCCTTTGCGGGGCCCTTAATAATCAACTTAAGTTCTTCTGCAGAGCCAGATGCATACACAGTATACAATTAGGCATCCCTTCTCTCCCAAAAACCATAAGACACTCTTATAGGAGTAGCGCAGTCTAGATTTACTCCTTTGTCTATCCAGCCCATATCTAATTCAACATATCCACTAGGCGTTAAATCTCATCTACTTTTCGCACTCCCAACAACAAATTTTGCAGGAAATGCGGAAAAAAAGTGAGATTGCAACAACCATAAACTTCGTCACCATTACTTCTATCCACCCTTCTAATTTTTTATGTATCATAAAACCCATCTCATTGATCTTCTCAACTCATCAATAAGGAGTTTGTATTTTTAACTCCTTCTCTTTTTTTGTCCAATGAACTATGCGTTCTCTTATAAACTTGATGTAAGCCTCAATGTCCCCTTTTGCGTATTTCTTGCCCTCCAACTCTTTGGTGTGCTTATCTATCGTCGGGGCGGCAGCTGACACCCACTTAGCTGCTTCTTCCGTTGACAACGGAATAAGCTGACCTCCGAACTTCTTCAGATACTCCCTGCCCTCAATGTCAATTGCGTTTGAGGCAACAGCGTACTTATCTTTGAACTGACTTGCGACCTCGTTGAAGGCCTTCTTCACGTCCTCCGGTAATTTCTCCCATTTTCCTTTATTCATGATTACGTAAAAGGTGAAAGTTGTTCCTACTGGCCAGGACAGTGTTGCATATTTTATCAACTCGCCTGTTTTCCAGCCTTTGTTTACCTCCATCGAGCTCAGCAGTCCATCCACAACACCCCTTTGCAGCCCGTCATATATATCTGCCATTTCAACCGGTACGGGTGTTCCACCGAGATTTTTCATAACGTCGGCAGGTCTTCCTGCGGCCCTAATTTTCAAACCTTTTAGATCTTCAAGCTTTTTTACAGGCTTCTTGGTAGTCGATATGATTTGAGGTCCCGTCGAATAGAAAAAAAGCACGTGTACTGCATCCCATTCTTTCTGTCGGAATTTATCGTAGAAATCATTGGCGACTTGAGTGGCAATATACCCGCTGGGATACCCCATGGGGAGGCAGAGTGTTTCTGTTACCGGAAAACGGCCTCTTGTATATTCTACATGAGATAGCCCGATATCTGACACCGAATTTACAACACCCTCATAAACTTTTGTTGCAGTGGTTAGCATCCCACTCGGATAGTAAGACATCTCGACCTTTCCATTGGTCTTTTTCTTTATCTCATCGCAGAACTGTTGTCCCAGAATTGCATACTGGTGGGTTGCAGGAAAAAAATTGCTGAACTTGAGTTTTATGTCAGCAGCCTTGCCTTCTGATGGAAAGGACGCTCCACTCACGGCTATCACTAATGCCAATAAACCTAACACCAACATCCCTCTTTTCATCTTTCCTCCTCCTTTTATAATGTTTTGACGCATGCTCACATCAATCATTTTTCATCCTCCCTTACCCATAAGGGTATACGGGAGAAAGGTTGCAAGTTGCGGGAATGCAAACAGCAAAGCGCCGAATATGACAATGCCCAGCAAAAATGGATAAACCCCTGTGTAGACAGTGCTCATAGGGATCTTTGTCATTTTTGACACGGCAAAAACATTAATCGCTACCGGCGGAATAACAACACCGATCATCTGGGTTACGCCAATCATAATACCAAACCAAATGGGGTCAAACCCGAGCCCCAGAACAGCCGGGTAAAAAATGGGAGTCGCCAGAATCATGAAGGCAAGGTCATCGATAAAAGAACCTCCTACGATGTAAATCATACAGATGATAACCATAATAATATTCTTGTGAAGTGGAAGCTCCACGACCCAGCCTGCTATCATTTGCGGTATGTTGGTTACCGCAATGAAGTGGGCTAGGACTGCCGAACCCGTGATGAGCATGAGCATCATGCAGGCAGTCCTCATTGAATCGCTAACCGATTTAAAGTACCCCTTCAACTTAATCTGTCCTCGTAGGAAAGTCAGGGCAAGTACCGCCATTGTACCTACACTACCAGCCTCCGTAGGTGTAAAAAAACCTTTCATGAGACCCACGATCATGAGCAGAAAAATTGCAACGACAATAGCTACTTCAGGAACGGAGGCCATGCGATCACGCCACGTGCTTCTTTCTCCCTTAGGCGCAAGTTCTGGGTTAATCTTAGCCCACCCGTAGATTATTCCCACAAAGAAGCACGCCATGACAAGTCCAGGAATTATGCCGGCAAGAAAAAGCTTGCCGATGGACTGTTCTGTGATGATACCAAATATGATGAGAAAAACGGTGGGTGGGAGCATACAACCCAGCGTCCCCACCGTCGCTACAATGCCGGTGGACAGTTTCTTGCTGTAATTGTGGCGATCCATTTCGGGAATGGCAACGCTGGCAAATGTGGCTGCCGTGGCTAGCGCTGAGCCACACAATGCCTTAAAAACAGTTGCGCCACCAACTGTTGCCATAGCAAGACCACCCGGTACATGCCCGATGAATTTGTATGCGCCATCGTATAGTCTCTTTGCAATACCGGAATTAAATGCGATCTGTCCCATAAGGATAAAGACCGGAAAGACTGTATATCCGTATGATGAGAACACGTCAAGGAGATCCTTGGCAACCATATGTATTGCGGCCTGCAAGTTCACAACATAGGTGAAGCCAAGGAAACCGACAACCATCATGCACCACGCCAGTTCGAGACCAGTCATGAACATAAGGAGTAGCACGACCAGACCAAGGCATCCTACTGTTATTTCATTCATAGGTGCCCTCCTTGATCTTTAAGATATCGCAGAAAACTACCACAGACAGTATAAACAGGGAGGCACCTATTGCATACGCAACGGGATACAAAGGAAGCTCAATTGTGGCAGAAACTTCTCCTGCCCTGCGTAAGTCGCCGGCTATTTTCATGGCGCTCGATCCGACCACCAGGAGGATGGCAATTGCGACAACCCTTGTTACTGCGTCAATTACTTTTTTGCCCCGGCCAAATTTTGCAGTTAAGAAATCAACATAAACATGGCCTCGCCTCCATGATGTTATGGGTGTCACAAAGCCGATTACCACGCCTCCTGCAATCGCAACAATTTCATAGGTTCCGAGAATGGGATAGCCGAAGGCCCTTAGTAAGACATCGGCGGTTGTGATCAAAATAATGAAAGTAAGGGCTACGCCGGCGACAATTTCCATAAACTTGATTACTTTCTCGACGACTGTAAGAAAGCCTTTCATGCTTCCTCCTTCTTACTTTATGTTTGGTTCAAATGCATCGAGTGTGGGCATGGCAAAGGAAAGCCCGTAGTCAGCCCATCTTTTCTGCACATTGTCGTAGGTCGTCTTCGTTAGCCGTGTCCTCTTTGAGAAAACTTTTAGGTATTTATGTTCCTTGCATGCATTGATAAGGGTCTTCGAACCATAGGGTCTCTCTTCTGGAGGGTTTCGCGTAGGGTCGAGATAAGTAGACCAGGTGTTTCTGAGAATGTCGATGTCATCTGCAGGGCTGCACCGCGTTGACATTGCCCAGATCACCTGTTCGATGTCAGTGGGATCTATGTCCTCATCCACCACGATCACCCACTTGGTGAAGTATGCTGCCGCAGAACACTGGGCTGCTAACGCGAGAACCTGCGCTGCATGGCCTGCATGTCGCTGCTCAATAGAAACACAAACCATGCCGAACCCTCCACCGGCACAGGGAACGGAATATACGCCCTGTATGCCGGGTACGCCTGCATTTTCGAGATCATCCCAGATTTTTGCCGAACGGGCAATCCCGAAGAAAAGGTTTTGTTCGCAAGAGGGGTGATCTGCCATAAGCGCGGCAGTGAGGATGGGATTGTTTCGATGGTGAATACATTTGATATTTATCACGGGGGTAGGGCCACCCGGTCGGCCATAGTAACCTTGAAACTCACCGAACGGACCTTCTTCCTTAAGTTCGTCCGGATAGGATATGCCTTCAATCACGATCTCCGCTGTTGCGGGATAGAGAAGATCGGTTACCTTTCCTTTACACACTTCAACGGGCTTTCCCATAATACCGCCGATTGCGTCGTATTCCGAAACATTTTTGGGAAATCCCATGGCCCCGCAGATAAAGGTAGTAGGGTCCACTCCATACACGGCGATAACCTCGCAGGGCTTTCCTTTTTGCCACCATTTTTCCCTGTGAAGCAGGGCATCCTTCCCGGGAGAAACATAGAATCCTACCTGATTTTTGTTCATTATCATTTGACGGTAAGTGCCAAGGTTAAGGAATCCGCTGTCAGGGTCTTTTGTTATGATAACATCCGCTGTCCCTATGTATCTTCCGCCATCATGATGCCACATTTTCAATGCAGGGAACTTCGTAATATCTATGGCATCACCTGTGATGATGTTTTCATTTACAGGGGCGCTGTCCTCGTTCACGACCTTCGGGGAAATCTTCTTCTTGTAAATATCCTTTGTCATGCGTATCATTTCGAGGACGGACAGATTTAACGGCAAACCGAGGGCCAGGGAAATTCTATTGAGACTTGACCCCAGAATGTTCGAAAGAACCCGGTAACCCTTCGGATATCCCTTTATGTTGTCAAAAAGCAGGGCAGGGCCACCCTTCTGTTTTCCGACGACATAAGTAATGCCGGAAATCTCTTCATCCCAGTCCGTCGGCGTCTCGATACTTGCTAACTCACCGATTTTCTGCACCTCTTTGAGCCAACCTCTTAAATCGTTCCATTCTACCATCCCAACTACCTCCTTTTTTGTATTATGCATAGTTGTTCAAAAACACTTTTTAAAATTATGCACTATGGCGATTTCACTATGGCCTACTCGCCTATTATTGCCTTCTTTAAATTTACCTGAACCTCCAAGACATGCTCGTGCATCAATTCATAAGCCTTATTTGAATCCTTGCAGGCAAGTGCATCTATAATTTCAATATGTTGTTCGCAAGCCCTCTGCGATGTGATGTGTCTTTGTTGAAAATTTTTCGATGTTTCTTGAGTCATTATTGTGGCAACTTCCAGAAGGCTCTTCATAGTCAGATCAACAACAGTATTATGCGTGCATTCTGCGATCAACGAATGAAATTCAAGATTTTGCGGGGCTGCCGGAACCTTGTTTTTTAAGACATCGGTCGTTCTTCTGATATTGTCTTCCAGTAAATGGATATCTTTCTTCGTAATTCGTTCTGCTGCCAGTCGCGCGACATGTGGTTCAAAAATCAACCGGGCTTCCGTAACCTCATCCAAAGATGCGTTTCGGATTCGAAGGATCGAATAAAGTGACTGGCTCATGACATTGGAATTCGTTTCGGCTACAAAAACACCAGAACCATGCTTACTAACAAGAAGGCCACAGGCTTCAAGGCTTTTAAGCGCTTCGCGGACAGCAACCCTGCTTGCCTTAAACCGCTCCACAAGCGCCCGTTCGGACGGGAGTTTATCTAATTGTTTTAATTCACCATTCAGGATTGCTTGTCGAATTTGCTGAACAATTAGAGCCGTAACCTTTGGCGTATTGATTGGTTTGAAGTTACTCATAGCCTCCACCCCCTTCATTGACCAGATATGTACTTACCACTGCTTAAATTGGTAAGTCATCATACCAATTATTAGACAAAATAATTTTGCTGTCAACAGAAATCTTTTTTCATCATTAAAATCGTACAAGGCGCCGTCTCATAGGTAGTCAGTAAACCCCAATAATTATTTCAACTTCAATAATTTTCTCGCGTTGCCTTCAAAGATAGCCCGCCGCTCCTCGTTGGTAATGTCGAGGCCGTTGATAATGTCAATAGTCCAACGGATGTACGCCGAACCTTTCTCTGGATCGAATGGGGAGTCAGAAGCAAATAAAACTTTATCAGGACCGAAAAAACTCAATCCGCAAATCGTAGCAGGCTTTGAACCAAAGACTGCTGTGTCAGCATAGAACATGTGAAAATAATCAATGGGCCTCTTTTTCAATTTCTTTAGAAGGACTGTGTAGTCCTCATCAGAGGTCCTTGCTCCAAGTTGGTCCCAGCCAGGACCAACCCTACCCTCAAAATAGGGTACCATGGCGCCCATATGATGGGTAATGATTTTAATATTGGGATGCTTGTCAAAGAGCCCTGCAAATACCAGGTGGGCCATGGCAACACTTGTTTCATAGGGCCAACCGAACGTCCACCAGATTTCATAATGGCTTTTTGGCTCACCTTTATAATCAGGAAAGTCTGCACCTCGTGCTGGATGCATCCAAATCGGACGATCGAGTTCCGCCATAAGATCGAAGAGCGGCATCGTTTCGGGTTTATCGAGAGGAACCCCAAGAACATTGGTAAATATCTGAACACCAACCGCCCCAAGCTCTTTGATTGCTCTCCTTGCTTCTACAAGCAGTCCATCAGGGTCATTCATTGGCAGAGAAGCAATAAAACCAGGAAAACGATCGGGATACTTTTCAGCCATTTCAGCCATTCCGTCATTGGCCAACTTTGCCATGTCGGTGCTCATGGGTGGGGGACCAAAAGCCTCTATCGGTGGCGCTCCAAGACATATGACCTGTCCGTAGTCATCAAACGTATCCATAATCCTGAACCTCTCATCGAGGTCAACTATACAAGGTATTTCCCTGACCCTCTTGTTTATGTCTTTTCCTTTAGGAGAAACTTCAATCATCTTGTCAAAAAACTTTCTTGGGAAAATGTGGTTAAATATATCAATCTTCATTAACGCCTCCTATGCTCAAATGCCCTTTTTATCTTTTAGCTTCCTACGACGATTCACCAAACTCTTATGCATTTTTTCAACATGAGACATGTGTAATTCAATAAGTTCAAGGGCTTTACTTTCTTCGCGTTTTTCAATTGCAGCAAGGATTTCTTCATGCTCGTGACATGCCTGGGATGATAACTCCAAATCCATTCCCGACAAGCTGCGAATGTGAGACAGAACTGCAGCAATTGCTTCCATAATAACAATAAATACCGGATTCTTAGAAGCTTTCGCCAATAATTTATGAAACCTGATATTGTCTTCGAAGAGCTGGATCCCACGAGTTGCCTTGTTTTGGGCGTCCACTAAGTTTGCTCTAAGCAGTTTTATATCCTGATCTTCAGAATATTTTATGACATCAGTTATCACCATCTTTTCTATTTGGACTCTCGCTGACGTCACTTGACCGATCGTTATCTGCTTCATTCGAAAAAAATCTATGAATGAGTTGTTGATGGCATCTAGGATTGTATCCACAACTACAGGGCCACCTGCTCCCTTTGTCTGGGTGCCTATAAATCCTGATAGTTCGAGCAGCCTTAACGCCTCGCGAATTGTCTGCCGCCCCACTCCAAATTGACTTGCCAATTCTGTCTCAGACGGCAATCTGCTGCCTGGCTTCAAAACACCACTGAAAATCATCTGTTTGATTTTGTCTGATATCTCTTCGAATGCTCTCCGTCGTTTAATGCGAGGAAAAACCAGCTTCCCGGTGTATGGCTCGCCGTGTCTCCCCGAATCATGTTCAGAGGAATTAACGCTAATGTTAGTGTTTGGGACACGGCTCGTTGGCTTTGCTCTCATGCGGACTGTCATCCGTTTCACCCCCATTGCTGCCCGAAAGTCCAATCACACTTATTAAATCAATACCTTATCTATAGCTTGTTGTATGATTGTCCGACAATCTAATTTATGTGATGTATTGTATAATCGTAAAATTTACCTTGTCAAGAAAAAACAGATTTTAATCTTAAAGATGGGGTACAACCAGCATTAGACTGGGCATATGGGATGGCGTGGGTTTACATTCTTCGGCATTACAAGGATTTTTCTGTGATGAAGATGGAGATAGTATTCTTTCTTTTTTCAATAGCCTGTCGTTTGGAAGTGGTGGGCTCCCAATTCCGTGGTATTGTTGTTTTCTTGCTTTTAGGGTTAGGAAAGGTATAGTATTTAGTAACGTTTGATGCCCAATGCCTTCAGACTTTTTGTGATGCTTTGATACTGCACTTTCCGATCCTGACAAAATTCCATGGTACCTCTATCTTTCTTTTTTCATGAGGTTTCCCAGTCCTCATCCAGGTTCCTGCCTTCTTTAGTTTTCGACCGGTGATGGATTGGTTGAAAACAAGTCCTTTCAGGTTGGCAAATCCCAAGAGCTTTGTGTTCCGTGCGCTTGTATTGATGCTCTTGCCAATCCACGGCTTATTCACTTATAGATATTAGAACTCGTGACGGTGTGCCTTACCAGCGCTTCTCAAACAATCGAGCAGCGTTCAGCGTCTTTGAAGATCTCAAATTTCTGCTGGGGGGGGTTGAATAAACCGCCTGGGTTTGTGTTGATTAACTTCAACACCTATTTATGCCTCCTTGTATGACGCTCAAAATGTACCATATTTGTCTGATAGCATAAAAACGGGTCATAAGCTTTGGGTTTCCTTAAATGCAAGCTTGAAAACTATAAGGGAGAAAAAAGTAAGACCACTAATTATAAAAAATAATCCGTTGAGACTTGAAAATGCAAGTGTCGTGGTCGCTAACACAGGTCCTAAGGCATTCCCCCCATATCTAGCTGAATTCATTATTCCAATCACGCTGCCCTTCTGTAATCCTGCAAATATTGAAAATATAAGGGGAATAACTGCTGCAGCAAATCCCGTCTGCAGCATCCTTACAACCGTAAACCCAATTATTCCGTTTGTTAAGGTGAGTGATATCTGAAAGCAGATACTGACTGCAAGCAAGATGCCGATAAGCCTAAACATCCCTAGTTTTTTTGTTAATCTAGGTAGCAAGAGGGTACCTAGTGCAGCTGTGGCCGTGTACAACATGACCACTAACCCAGCAAATCTCAGCGCTTCACTTCCGTACACATTAAAGCCCTCCAGGACTTTTGGAAGAATACTGGGAAGAAAAATGAGCTGGATTTGAGTCATTACACAAACTACCCATCCTGCAAAAACCAACTTTGTCGAATCTTTTTTTGTGGTAGACTTTATGTGTCTTGGTAGTTTAGGAACTTCGCTTACTTTAAACTCACAGAGCATAGCTGCTGAGAAGAGAATGGCCGAGCCACATATGAAAGAAGCCTTATAGCCAAAGGTAGCTGCGGCCATAGCTCCAAGAGGAGGTCCAAGGAGTTGACCAATCGTCAAACAGGCTTGGAATATACCGATATTTGCAGCAATCTTTTCTTTGGTAGAAGATAATGTCACAAGTATCAGCCCCACAGTCGATACACCGCCCAAGATACCTTGAAGCAGTTTAAGAATAAATATGAGCTGCAGGTTGACCGTAAAGCCCATCAGCAAAAAAACAATGCTATTGGCGATCTGTGCTCGCTGAAAAAGTCTTTTTGGGTTCAAGCGGTGGGTAAGGCTACCCCATATCGGAGACATGACCATCAAAGAAAGGCCTACTACTCCCAAGATAGCCCCCACCCAGATAAGAGTTTTCTGTTGTGAATATGGGCTCACCTTGAAGACATAAAAAGGCAAAAATGTGTCAACAAAAGTAAAAGATAGAGCTGAAGCGCTTTGAGACAGCGATATGAAAAATACATTTGATTTGCGGAAATTTTGTAAGTCGCCCTTTGAAATCCGAAATAATTTAATCATCTTTTCTTGTCATTCTTTAACAGTTGATTAACATAGTGATTAAGCATCCGACAAATATTACAATTTTTTGAGGGACGGTAAAAAAATCGCCAGCGCTAAAACATAGGCAACAGTAAACATTCCGAAGGTCAACGAAACAACAAGAACCCCTAGGACTTCTCCTCCTAGTCCCAATCCATAAGATATCATAGAACCGAAAGCACCTCTCATCACCTCTCTCAGACTCATTACTCTCCCTCGCATCTCATCAGGAACAATACTTTGAAGAGCAACTCGGCTGACATTCTCAAAAACAGTCCCGAAAGCGTTAACGGCTAAAAGCAAAGCGAAAGATAATATTAACCACTGCGAAATGGAAAAAGCAGTAAGGAAAAGTCCTGCTGATATTCCAGCGCCAATAATTAGCCAACCTTTGTGTTTGAAATTACCCAAAGCAATGATGCCGAAAAGTCCACACATACCCCCCAGATTTTGTGCCAAATTGAGGTAGCCAAAACCTGTTGCCCCAGAACAAAGTATATCATCTGCGAAAAAGGGTAGGAACACATTGGTGGTCTCTACTTGAAGCTCACGTAAAGCAAATACAAGTCTAACGCAATGATCAGGCTATTTGCGAAAGCAAACTTCAACCCCCTACCTAAGTTGACAAAAATTCCCGTCTTCTTAGCGGAAATCACCGTGGCAGGAATTTTAACCATGAGTAACCACCATACCGCTACCGCCATGCCAATGGCTCTAGTCCCGAAGAGGATCGAGGTACCATACCAAGCAATAAGGTATCCACTTATTGGTGCAACGACAATAAAAGCTGTTCTTACTGAAATAGTATCCAAGGCTATAGCATTCATCCATTCATTCTTAGGGACCAAATTTGGAATAATGGCAGCGCGCGCCGGATGATTAAATCCTGTCAGCATAGAACCAAGCGCTGCAGCAACCAAAAGATGCCATGGAACAATAGCCCCACTATGAGCTAGAACACATAGCAAAACTGATATCACCGCTTCTCCCACGAGGCAGCCTATGAGAAGCTTGCGTCGATCAAACCTATCCGTCACCGCCCCTCCAACCAGCGCAAAAGGAATCAGCGGGACAACTTTGGCAACGGCCAACAAGCCGAGATAATAAGGGGACTCTGTAAGCTCCTTCATAAGCCAAGCAATGGCTATGGTTTCTATTTGAAGTCCCATATGTTCTGTACAGGACCCAAGCCAAACTAAACGATAATTACGATACCTCAAGGAAGAAAAAGTGCGATGCCAAAAAGATAATGGAGCTGGTTCAGTTTGGATATTATTGCCTACTGTCTTGGACGAGTCCTTTTTCATTTTAACTTTGTGGATTCACCTAACCTAATGCTTGTTAGTCAAGGCTGTGAGGTTATACACTTAGTCAAACTCTTATCATCTCCGGCAAAGCCGTATGCTTAGAGGATTTACCCATTTACCTCCACAGATAACATTCCGCCATTTCAATGGGTATGAGAAATTGAACTCTAACATTTCGGCGTAACATTTTTATACGCTCGATTCGCTTCTTATAATTCGAATTTCACCAAACCTGTTTGCACTAATTCAATAGCCTATAGCTTGAAAAAGTTTTCCCTGTTCAGATATATATACCTTTCCGTAATAATCCCTTTATGATAACCAACGACCGGATGATATAAAATATTCTGTACAAATCCACATGCCAATGCATATCTGCTCTTCCCTGCCGTGACATTCCAAAACTTTTATAAGTCCTTTCTGATTTCACAGCACCCATATTCTGCCTTAATCATATATCTCATTGTTAAATATCCACCTATATCAATTACTTGGTTATCGAATTCTTAGACCGCTTTTGAATCTGCCACTTTTTTATTTACCTTACTTAAGATGCGATGCCCTTTACGGATGTACTATAACCAGTTCCTCACTCTGCGCAATGCTCTTCTGGGTCCCACTGCTAGAAGTCATGTTATGACCACGGCAAGTAAATTCCCGCCAAACCACTGTTCACTTCTATATTTTTTATTGACCGTTGTCACTGATTTCAATTCCCATAGCATCTAGAGTATAGAAAGATACACAGACTATGAAATTCATAAAGCTGGCCTTGATTTTCATCTTGAGCTTTGTGTTGCTTTCATTGATTATTTCCTGTTACGTCTTTACAATCTTAATCTCCTCTTTCGCGCTGCTTCCCCATCGCCGGAAAAGAGAAGCGTCGATACCGAAGAGATCAAGCACCTTTCCGACCGACTGGTTAATAATGTCGTCGATCGTCTTTGGCATATGATAGAAAGCCGGTGCAGGAGGCATAATGACGCCACCCATCCGGGTTACCTTCGTCATGAGGTCGAGGTGCCCTTCATGCAAAGGAGTTTCCCTGACAAGAAGAACAACCCTTCTTCTCTCTTTAAGATTTACGTCAGCAGCCCGAATCAGGAGGTTGTAATTGAAGGAGTTTGCAACTGCCGAGAGCGTTTTGATAGAGCAGGGGGCAATGACCATACCGTCAACCTGAAAAGATCCACTCGCAATAGCTCCACCCACATCATCAACATCATAGATTGTTGAGGCAAAAGGTTCGAGGTCTGCAACGGTATATTCTGTTTCAATAAGCATGTTTTTAATGGCCGAAGAGGTGATAACAAGATGAGTTTCTGCACCACTTTGGAAAAGGGCCTTTAGCATCCGTATTCCGTAGATAACCCCAGTTGCTCCTGATATGCCCACAACAATCTTGTTCATTCAGCACCTCCCGTCAATCTTGCTCATGACAGTTTTTATCCTTTTCTCATTGCCTTTGCTGACGTTTGCCCTCTCTTCAATCGATTTGCCCTGAATGGTTGCGTTAATGCCTACTTTTGTGACTCCATAAACATCTTCTACGGTAGGTCTCCCAAGTTAATAAAACATGGATGGTTAAGACTTGCTCCATAAAAGGATACTCTAACGGAATTGAACACACTCTATGCCATTATAAATTTATTGGGACAAAGATAGATATCTCTGCCCCAATAAATTTATAAACTTCTAACTCTCCTTTTTCTCAAAAGAAGTACCATGCACCGACTCTAAATGCGTGCATATTGCCGTCTTTGTCGTATTGAGGTCCAGTCGCCGGGTATCCTGCATACTTTGTATAGATGTAATCCCACTCAACACCCAGTCTCATAGCGTTATTGACATCATAGGAAAGATTTACCGCATACTGTGTTTCGCTCTGGATTGCATTGGGGTTCCTTTCCTTATACCGGTTGCTCATAGTGTATGCCATGTTCCCATACCAGCCGGAAATATGAACATTGTCTGTGAAATAATACGTTATCTGACCCCACCCACCAAAAACGCGGGGGTAAGCGTAGCGCGGATTGAAATCATCACCCGACCGATTGTATGCTCCATTAACGAAGCTGCTTCCAAGGTACCAAGATGGATTCTGCATCGCAAAAATATGGCCAGATACAAAGAGCGCTCCTGCCTTGTTACCTTTCCTCTCTGGGATTATAGGAATAACACCCTTCAATGATACGCCCCATGCGGCGTTCAGATCGTCATCATAAGTGAGGACATCCGGAGCTGGGCTGGTATCATAAATCTGACGATCCCAACCATAAAAACCACCTACCGCGAAGAACAGCGGAAGATTACGCACCTTGCCGCAAGCATCACTGGTCCATTTTATTTCACCCTCGAAAAAAGGATATCCGCTGTACAAGAAACTGTCGATCTCTCTGGTGCCACGGGTATTTTTTGATGGAGCAAAAGCGCCTAAGGAAAAACCCCAATTCTTGTCAATATCATGCATCCAAGTAATTTGACTATTCCGTGAACCTCTATCAAAAGCCGAAAGCATGTTAAAGCCGAGCAAGTAATTAGACCAAGTACCATTACGCGCCCAATTCTGCCATGTGTGGCCAATGATAAGCTTGTCATTGGCCCAGTCAAGCTGCATAAAGGCATGCCTAAGCTCGAATTCGCCATAATCACCACTCAAGCCCCTGAAATCACCTTCTACAAATCCCCACGTCTTTGCACCCCATGCTCCTGGCCCCCTGACTTTCCAGTTAAGTCTAGACTGACCACCTGCCGCAAATAAACTACCGTACTTATCGGCCCTATTTTCGATAAGACCATTGGAGCCTCTTTGAGCCTTGTCATAATCTGCATTCTGTCCCTGTGTCGAGTACCCCATATCAAATTTTATAAATCCGCCGAGAGTCATATCCCATCTGCTTGTGGCGCTTCCTGCGTAAGTAAGAGTTGGCAGCATCAACGAAATTATAGATAACAAAACAAAAGCATATCTGATCATTTTATCCTCCAAAGTTTTATAGTAAGTAGATTGTAGCCGTCTGGACAGTTTGAGACAACTTCGTCTGTTCCCCACGGATAGCTACCTTCAAACTGCATAACGTTTAGGGTTGGAAATATCGCGTTATAAAGAAATCCGCACATTCCTCCGGAATCATAGCAGCTTACGTCAAAGGTATCTCCAACCTTATGTCCGGCATTACATTGACCTTTCAGACCAACTACTTCTGCTTTCAGTTTCTTTCCGAAACCCGGGTTTTTTGCCATAAATATCCTCCTGTTTTCTATCTTTCAAAATTGCCCTGGAAAAATCTTCTTAATCTATGGCCTATATCTCAAAATCTGATAAACTTTGACATTTCTTTCACCGTCTCTGGTGGCAAACTCACAAGTTCTGTCATACCATCAAGAATGGACTTCGGATCCGTATATTCTACCTCCATCAAAACGTTTTCTGCATCCTTAATAAATTCTTTGTCTTTTACCAGATTCTTAAAAGCATCTCTAAGAATAGTAACCAACTCTGGGGGGGTCTTCGGTGGAGCCGCAAACGCCCTACCAAACTGATCGGTTTTCGAATATAGCTTAAACAGACTCTTGCCCTTTTCGTCCGACATCAAATCGTAAGCCGACGGAATATTTTCGAGGCCTTTCTCTTTAACCATGCCTCGAACAATAGGTTTGAGCACTCCACGTTGTATTAGAGGCCTAGTGGAAGAATATATAATAGCTGCTCCGTCTACTTCTTTTCTCTCCACAGCTAGAAAAACGTCGCCACTGGCTGGATAATACACCACCTTTACGTTGTCTAGCTTGAGAAATTCTTTCGCAAACGCCATGAATTGACCAGCAGTGCTTGAAAGATTTACTGATCCTATAACAACCTGTTTCTTTGCTTTTTTCAGATCATCGAATGTATTATAAGGCAACTCTTTGAGGATACAGAGGACATTTGTTTCAACGGCTGTTGATCCAAGCCATTGAAACTTCCTCATATCAAAGCGCGCCTGTTTGACCCCTAGCGTCTGAGCGAAAACAGTACCTTTGTTAATTATCCCTATAGTCAAGCCATCAGGTTTAGCTGTATTATATAAGTGATTTGTTCCTATTATAGTTCCACCACCCCCCATGTTTTCTACCACTGCAGAGGGATTTCCGGGAATATGTTTTCCTATATGTTTTGCCACAATCCTTGCCATACGGTCATAGCCACCCCCTGGACCATGGGGGACAATTATTGACATTGCTTTTCCCTTGTAATAAGGTTGCTCTGCTGCCGAAAGGTTTTCTGTTGCAAAACATAAAAAACTTATAACGGCAAAAATAAAACTTACGCATAAGAATTTTTTCATCATGACCTCCCTAAATAGACATTGATTTTTTTGCTCGTCTAACCCAGTATTCCCAGGCACGCTCTATTCCTATGGCGCCAGGACTGACCATTCTTGTCGCTGCCTCTCTGCCTTCTTCATAAGAAAGGTACTTGGGTTGACCTAGTTGTAAGGCTTGGAGCTGAATTTTTGCATTGTCACGTAAGTAAATAGCTCCCATTACCATAGCTGGGATGTTCTCTCCCACCACACAGCAGCCATGATCTCTTAAGAGCACAGCTCGTGCATTCCCTAAAACTCTTCCCAGTCTCTGCGCTTCCTTAAGGGTGGATATTAAAAGTCCTGAACTCACATCATAGTCATCATAAAGAGGGACACCCTCAAAAAACAAAGAGGCAAAATGTGCCATAGGCCTGATAGGCACGCCCGTGCTTGAAAATGGTATAACTTCATGAGGGTGCCCGTGAAAAACTGCATTTACATCGGGTCTCCCTTTCAGAATCGCTGCATGAATAAAACGCTCTGAATAAGGTCTTTTGTCGGTTTCAGTAAGGACCCGGCCTTCAAGATCTATTTCCATCATATCCTCTCGTGTAACCAATTCTGGGCTCAACGATCTAGATAGATAGAAAGTTTCCCAATTATTTGGATTTCTCACACTCACGTGACCTAATGCATCAAGAATGCCCTCATTTGCAAGGATTCTATTGGCCAAGACAAGTTGATCAAGAGCCTCGTCAACCGTTTTTGGCACAACGCCGTGATCCTCAATGGTCATAATTACACTCCTCCTTCCATGTCGTATTTTTCAAGATATGGTTGCATCTTTGACAAGACTCATCCTTCCATACCCGCACTCAAACTTTACAGAACTTACATTAGTTTCCAACGACCACCCATGAGGGTATTCCATTTTGAAAATACATTCTTCGTCAATTCTTCGCTCGCAACTGCAGTGGCAGGAAATTCGTCAAACCACTCATAGGGCTTTACAGCGTATATTATTCCTCGTGAGTTGTGAAAGTTTTGAGTGGGCTTTCTGATTCTTGGATCCAATGGACCGCTCCAAGCCTGTTTTATGAAATCCATCTCTAACGGTTCCGATCTAGTGCACACGGCCCACATAACGTCTTCTGTGTCATAGGGGTTTATGTCATCATCAACAACGACTACGTATCTCCCTAAATAGGCTCCTGCCCTTGTCTGAGAAGCAATATGGCCCACCTCCGCAGCATGTCCTTGATAACTCTGTTTGACCGATACTACAATAAACATACGAGAGCCCCCAAACGGTGGACACCATACACCTTTTACGCCTGGAATCCCAGCCTTCATGATTTCATTGTATACAAACGCCGACCTTAAAACGGCTCTGAGAAAGCCAAAGTCACTCGCCAAACCCTTAGATGGAGGAGATCCAAGCAGTATCGCGTTGTTTCGATAATACAAAGCGGATACTTTCACAAAGGGTTCGTCCCGCGATGTACTTGCATAAGTTCCAGTCCATTCGCCAAAAGGTCCCTCCAGTTTAGTCTCGCCAGGATAAGAAAAACCTTCTATGGCTATTTCTGCATTCGCTGGGATAGGTAAACCGGTCACCTTACCTTTTATGATCGGTATTGGCTCACCTCTGATAGCCCCCAGATAATTAAATTCTGAGATACCAGAAGGAACTTCGGTGCATGATAACGCAAACATTAAGGGATCGAATCCAAAAATCATTACAACAGGACACGGTTGATTTCTTGCAAAATATTTGTCGCGATGGATCCTTCCATGCTTTCCTGGTGAGATAAAAAACCCAACTGTCTGTCCATTGTGAAGCTGCACCCTATAAGTACCAATATTCACTTCGCCCGTGTCTGGGTCACGCGTTACTACCCCTACACCAGTTCCAATATACTTTCCACCATCGAGTTCGTGCCAGAATGGAACCGGAAACTTACTGAGATCCACTTGCTTTCCTTCCTCCAGGTTTTCAAGAATGGGTCCTGAGTCAACTATTTTAGGAGAAAAATCTTTGGCCTTTTCTGCCCATTCCATCATTTGGTAACGCAACGTATCAATTGTTTTGTGAGTGCTGTTCTCTAAAGGCAAACCCAGAGTCAGGTTCATGAGGCGAATGTTTGCCAAGCTGTTGGTCAAAATGCTGAATCTGTCATCACATCCCTTGAGCCCGTTAAATAAAAGCGCAGGCCCCTCGTTTTTTCCGTTAATTTGGCTCATCGTACCAACTTCCAAATTTGGATCCGCTCCTTCTATTTCTTTGCACTCTCCAATCTTTTTTGTCTGCTCAATCCATTCTCTAAGGTCTTTGTAGTTCACCATTCCCTGCCTCCTTTTCTTAACTTTATCAATCAATCTTCTTATGCGCTCGTTACCAGATCACCCCCTTATCTTTTATAGTATACCCATCTTAGACAGTGCGATTTGAATCAATCCGTCAGAAAAAGGCATGTTCAGAAGGTATTCAAACAGAAAATAGAAAGCCGCAAAGGCAACCACGGTTGATATAATGACAACGCGCCATTTTTCCTTCCCGTATATTTTTTGAAAAAGACAAACGTATATCGGCACGCTGAATGTAAATCCAACAAGAACTGTGAGAAAAGGAAAGCCTATGATCCAGCCAAAGATTTTGAAGAGACGTATGAACTCAAGTTTGCCTCCTTTACTTTCTGCTAATTTATAGTCCATCGCAAAAGCCTCTTTGGTCTCACCAACACCAAAAAAATTCAAACAAAAATCAATACCTGCTAAAATGAATAAAGGAATACCTACTACAAGAGGGAATAGTGCCGTCTCAAAGGGCCAACTCAGCGTAGGAACAATAATCACCACCCCCACAATCATCATCAATAAACTCATGCCTGTTTTACCGGTAAAATACATTTCAGCCTCCTTTTTTCTTGGCAAGCCTTCTTTGTTGCCACAATGGGTACAGCGCAACTGCAACAGAAAAAATAAGGATCAGAATCACCATGGGGCGCATTAACCAGTCCATATCATAACGCGTGGTTGATATGAAGAAATAGGTCTCTGCTTGACGTCCAAGTATAAACCCTAGTATAAATGGCGGTCTTGGTAAACCAAAACGAATCATCAAATATCCAAGGCCACCCACAACGAGGGTAACGATTAAGTCACCAATGTGATTATGGGCTGCATACGACCCGATAAATACAAGCAACAAAACAAAAGGAATGATTAAACTCCCTCGCAAATTGGTCAATTTTGCAAGATATTTTATGAGCAGTAAGCTGATTAACGTCACTGCGATATTTGCCATAACAATTGTCCACACAAGCGAATAGGTAAGCGGCAAATGTTTTGTTAACATGTCAGGGCCCGGTAATATCCCCATCAACATAAAGGCACCGAGTAGAACAGCCATACCTACACTGCCAGGTACCCCGAAGGCTACCGTTGGGACAAGGTTGGCAGCCTCTCTCCCGGTAGATGCACCAGCACCTAGCACACCGCGAATGTCACCCTTGCCAAAGCCAGCGCGTTCTTCGGTAGTTTTTGCTGTTTGCGTCGCATGTGCGTAAGACATCCACTGCGCTACAGAACCACCTAGGCCTGGCATTAAACCCACAAATATGCTGATTATTCCGCAACGAATAACGAGCCATAGATTCCGAAATGTGTCCCGGATACCTTCGAAAACGCCCTTAAACTTTGTAGATGGAGTGTCTCCCGCTATTGACGTCCCCCTCATGGCCAAATCAATAATTTCCGGTATGGCAAAAAATCCTACGACCAAAGGAACAAGAGATATTCCATTGAAAAGATATAATGATCCGAAAGTATATCGTAAAATCCCTTGTTGTGGATCCTGTCCAACAAGGGAGAATGCAAAACCAAGGGTGGCACACATGAGGCCGCTTAAAAGACCGCGTGCCCCATGCCCGCTTAGGGAAGAAACACATGTTAGACCTAGGACAACCACCATGAACATCTCTGGAGATCCGAAGGAAAGCACCAAGGGTCGGACGATAGGTATTATTAAGAGCAGAAAAAGCACTCCTGCTCCAATGCCCACAAGGCCGCTTGCAAAAGCAGCACCGAGGGCCCTTCCCGCCTCCCCTCTTTTCGCTAAAGGATGCCCATCAAGGATAATTGCAACTGAGGTTGGCTCACCTGGCACCCCGAAAAGGATAGAAGTGATGTCTCCAGTTAGTTGAACTACCGAGTGCACTCCAAGAAGAAAAGGGAAAGCCTCATTTGGTGTCATATGATAAATAAATGGTATCATTAACGCCAAGCCTGCAGCCCCACCGACCCCAGGCAGTACGCCTACCAGGAAACCTATTCCAGCCCCCAGCATAAGATAAAGGAATGTCTTTAGTTGGAGGACAATAAGAAGTCCATCTACCATTGCTTCAAACATTTTCTGCTCCTAATTTAAAATTTCGTATGCTAGTTTTATACTTTCGTTCATACCACTATATATCTTTTATTATTCGACAACATTTCTCATTTAGATCACTGTATTTTGTAACAAAGTGACGTCAAGAAAGCACTTCCAACCTCAGTGTTCAACACTGCATAATTTTGTTTTGGTTTGTTTTGAAAGCTCTTAGAAAACCCCATAATATCCCCCTTTCTGTTTTCTTCAAGTCTTGGACTTTGGTTTCATATGAACTCTCGCCGATGTCACTTGACCGATCGTTATCTGCTTCATTCGAAAAAGGTCCATGAATGAGTTGCCGATGGTATTTAGGATTGTATTTACAACGACAGGTCCGCCCGCTCCTTTTGTCTGGGTGCCTATAAATCCTGAAAGTTCGAGAAGCCTGAGCGCCTCACGAATTGTCTGCCGCCCCACTCCAAATTGGCTTGCCAATTCCGTCTCAGACGGCAATCTGCTACCCGGCTTCAGAACACCACTGAAAATCATCTGTTTGATTTCCTTTGATATCTCTTCGAATGCTCTCCGTGGTTTAATACGAGGAAAAACCGGTTTTCCGGTGTATGGCTCGCCGAGTCTCACCGAATCATTTTCAAAGGCATTAACTCTACTGCTATTAATTGAGACACGGCTCTTTGGCTTTGCTCTCATCCGGACTGTCATCCGTTTCACCCCCGTTGTTGCCAGAAAGTCCAACCAAACTTAAGGACCTTATCCATAAATTATTGTATGACTGTCAGACAACCTGACACATAGTAAAATCTTAAAAACTTACCTTGTCAAGAAAAAACTACATATTTCATCTTATAAAAGTCACTTTTCTCAGCATTGACCAAGCCTCATGTAAAGCTCCGTTAGGTATTTCTTAGATACCTTACCTCTTTGGTTCTTGGAAATCTCATTTACGCGTATTAATTTTTTGGGAATTTTAAACTCAGGCAGGACCCCTTTACAGTGTTGAATAATGCTATCATCGGTTACTTCAAAACCATTTTTCAACACTATGAAAGAAGCAATGTCCTCTCCATATATCTTATCGGGAACACCGATTGTGGCGGCGTCGATGATCATGGGATGCTCCAACAGCCTTGAGGTAATCTCCATGGGAGATATATTGATACCTCCTCGAATTATCAAATCCTTTTTTCTTCCCGTAATAAATATGTACCCATCATCATCCATGTAGCCTAAGTCGCCAGTTGATAGGCCTTTATCACTGAACTCATCTATTGAGCCATCCTCTCTCAAGTAACCCAACCCTAGCGAGTCACCTTTCACATACATCTCTCCAATTACTCCAGGTTTGCATAATTCACCCATTTCATTAACAAAGAAAATCGATTTGTATTTGAGGGGTATCCCGACTGACCCTACCTTTCTTTTGGATGGAGGGTTTCCGGCCATCCAGCCAGCCTCACTCATACCCATCATTTGATTAATCCTGATTCCATAAATCTTTTCAAACTTTAGATGATCCTCAGTACGAAGTGGCGCAGAGCTTGACGTAATGAATTTTAACGACGGCACATCCTTCTTCGACAAAGGAACGGGGTTATTGAGAAGCATATTAAAAACAGCCGGAACCCCGGAAGAAATTGTGATATCGTTTTCAATCAGCCAGTTGGTAAATCTTGAACGGGAAAACTTTTTTCCAAAGCAAAGGGTTGTGCCTGTAATCATACAAGGTAAAATAGCCAAGGTTTGTGCAGAGAGCCAATTGTACGCTCGGTATTCGAGAAATTTATCGTCCTTACTCAAGTTAATTCTTTCTATAATCTCTTTAGCCATAAGAAAGAGAGCCTTCCTAGAAATTAAAACTCCTTTCGGCACATCAGTGGTGCCAGAGGTAAACACGTTCAGCGCCATGTCTTTAGATTCCCCCATATGACTGCTGAATTCAAAACCGTGTTGTTCTAGTTTTGAAAATAAGCCATCTTTTCTTGGCTTCTCCAAATCGTTCTCTGAATATGTTAGCCACTGAGCTTGCGGAAACCTAGCCATTTCAAGATTGAGGTCACTGTCATAGATGACGATTTTTGGCTTGGCAATATTGATGATACGATATATGTTGTCCTGGCTCTCCTCAAAAAAGATGGGGTTAATAATTGCACCATAGTTAAGGACTCCAAAATAGACTATCAGAGTTTCTATTGTATTTTTTCCCACAAGAGTAATCTTGTCATTTTTTGATATTCCACAATCCTGCAAAAAGTTCGCTACTTTATTGCACAAATTCCTTATTTGATTAAATGTTACGAGCTTGTTGTGATCTAATGAAACAATGCAAGTTTTTGCTCCATATAGTTTTGAGTTATCTTCAAGGATGTTATGCCAGTCTTTATAAATGGAATCAGTATCCATTGGTCTTACCCCGCTCTACGTAATAGTTTTTTAGCTTTATCCGGGAAAAGCAGGTTTTGCCCAGTTCTCCCGGACATTATTCAAATACATTTAGAATCCTGTTCTAGCAAAAAGTTTTGCATAATCTTGCTGAGGTTCTTTACCCTTTGCAATTTCTTTATCGCTGAACCATTTCTTTAGGTCCACTTCATTAATCGGATATGTTGCTTTTTGAAATGCTTCAACGTATCGAAAGGGCACGGTTGCATTGAAACCCATAGCTCCAGAAAACCTTATGTTTGTCTGTGTCCAATCCTTTTCTCCTGCGGAACTCCTCTCAGCCGGTTGGAATGTTTGCCCAGCTCCACCGGGTGCCACGATCATAATGTCATCTTTGGCGTCAACTCTAGTAGAAAGAGCCCACATAACATCATCCATGCTGTAAATATCGATATCAGTATCCACTGCAATGGCAATTCTTGCGCCAATTGAACATGAAAGGGCAGTGGAAAGAATGTTATTCACATACCCCTCATCTCTTTGCCTTCTTTTTTTGACCTGAAAAATAACTCCTCCCCAATCAGGGATGCACATTGGTATGTTGGTGTCGACACATAAATCCGGACAAACTCTATCTGCCAACTCAAAGAATGAAGCTGTTCTTACCATGGTATCTATATTATGGTCATCATAGGAATGAACACATA
>JGI11944J13513_1001023_pt1 | contig 23996 bp, 18 predicted proteins | sample TerdegcoTASludge_FD_13513 | JGI IMG/M metagenome (IMG submission 13513) | reverse complement strand
TATTCTTTCAAGACGGAGGGCAAGAATCATCTCTTTTATCTTTCTTTCAAAAGTTACCTCTTTACTTAAAAAGAGTTCTCTTGCAAGTTGCATGGTGATTGTAGAGCCACCCTCAACTATTGCTTTTTCTTTATAGTTTATAATCATAGCTCTTATTAAAGATTTTAAATCAACACCTTTGTGTGAATAAAATCTTTCATCCTCACTTGCAATTAAAGCATTTATGAAATATTCTGGCAATTCATTTAAAGAAACCATTATTCTATTTTCAACAAAATAAACTGTTTTTATTAAATTTCCATTTCTGTCATAAATCTCAGATGATTCTGGAGGACTGAACTGTATCTCCTCAACTTTTGGTAAATATCTTATTATATATTCATAATATGAAAATATATATATAAAAACTGAGAAAAATATTGTCAGTATTAAAAGAAAAAATACTAAAAATACTCTTTTTTTGGTAAAGGTTTTTTTATTACTTTTTCTTTCTTCTCTTTTTTTAGAGACTATCTTTCTTAGGTAAAACAAATGGCTTATTTATTTCAATTGATTCAACTTTAATTTTTAATATCTCTTTTATATCTTTTGGTAAAAGGAATAGTTTGATATGTGTATCACCGTCATAAAATTTTAATTCACCATCTATTCTTTCTTTTATTCTTTTTTCAACTTCCTCACTATCAATTTTTTTTGGATCATATTTATTTGAGCAGAATATGTAGCTCCATGTTGTATCAAAACTTGGAACATAAGAGTAATATGAAAAAACATTTTCAAAAATTTCTTTAAGTGTCCAGTAAATTTTTCTATGCATTTCATAAGTTACACATCTTAACATTGATGCCTGTATAGAAAAAATTCCATCCCTTTTTAATTTTTTAGATAAATTTGAAAAGAACTCTTTTGTATAAAGAAGATAGGAACTACTCCCTTCAAATGGTTCAGTTACATCCTGTATAATGATGTCAAATATTTCATCTGGAATTTCTTTTATAAAATCCCTTGCATCTTTAATAATAAGTTTAACCTTATTTGAAAAGAAACTTCCTTTGTGCCATTCGGATAAATATTCTTTTGCAAAATTTATCATCTTTTCATCTATATCAACCATAAAGACTTCTTTAACTGATTTATGTTTTAATACTTCCCTTAATGTCGCACCTTCACCTCCACCAACTATCAATACCTTTTCAGGATTAGTATGGGTTATAAGAGAAGGATGAACAAGGGATTCGTGATATATATATTCATCCATTTCCGAAGATTGGACATCCCCGTCAATTATTAACATTTTTCCATAAAAGGGAGATTTTAGTATTTCAATTCTCTGATAATCCGTTGTTTCACTTATAAGATATTCTGTGAATCCATGAAGGTGCTTTTCTGCCTGATCAAAATTATCGTGAAACCACATCCAATTTCTCAATCTCATTTTCCTCTTTATGCATTTCTTTTTGATTTAATTTATGTTTATATAATCCGTTTTCATACTCACCCCTTGAGAGAGTTGTAAGGAATATATCTTTTGCCTTAAACTCCTCAATAATATAATCACAAGCCTTTTGAGGCATTGTGTTTAAACCACATGTATATATATCTAAAGCAGCATAAGAATGCTCAGGCCATGTATGAATAGATAAATGTGACTCAGATATAACAACCACTCCACTAATTCCTTGTGGAGAAAACTTATGAAAAACTACCTGAAGTATTTCAGCGTTTGCTCTTATCGCTGCTTCAGTTAAAGTTTTTCTAACTTTTTCTAAATTATTAATTATATCTGGATCACACCCAGATAACTCTAAAATAAAGTGGACGCCTTTTGTTTCCATTTCACCTCCCTCCTGGGGTGTATAGAATATATAAAAAAAATAAAATATATTATTCAATCTTATTTAATTAAAAATAGCAAATTCATTTATAGAATAAATTTAAAATTTGTCAATACCTTTTAGTACTTTTTTTTATTTTTTTTATTTTTTTTGGAAAATATTTTTTAAATTTATAAAAGATTGGCATTGAATTAATTAAAATTGTTAAATTTCGTCAATTAAAAAAATTTTTTATATCAGAATGTATTATTAAAAGACAAAATTTAAATTTATTAAAAAAATAAAATTTATTAAAACTTGTCTATTTATTTTATCTAAAGGATAATTTAATTGTTATAAATATAACATTTAAAATTTATCAGTTTATAACATTGATGAACCTTTTTTATACATTATTTGATTTAGATAAATTTTTATTATATAATTTAAAAAATTTTGGGGAGTCGTCCAATGGTAGGACAGTGGACTCTGGATCCATTAATCGGGGTTCGAATCCCTGCTCCCCAGCCATATTATCTGTTTACAAAAATAGACAGCCTACTTTTGTAAACTATCATTAAAATTTGTAAGATGTTATAATTTTTTTATGTGCGGAAGATTTATCCTTTTTGAAGTTGATAAAATTCCAGAAAGATTTGATACAATAATTGAAAAAACTTTCAATTTTTCACCAAGTTATAATATATCTCCTGGTCAAGATGTGCCAGTAATAATTAAAGAAGAAAAGTTTAATAAAGTTAAATTAATGAGATGGGGGTTAACTCCTTTTTGGGTTAAAGATTTAAAAGAATTTAAACCTTTTATAAATGTAAGAAAAGAATCTTTCCAGGAAAAGCCACATTTTTACAAATATTTAAAAAACAGAAGATGCATAATTCCTTCAAATGGTTTTTATGAGTGGAAAAAAGAATTAAAAACAAAAACACCATATTTTATTTCTTTAAAAGATGAGAGTCTTTTTTCATTTGCTGGTATATATGATATCTATAAAGATGAGGAAAGAGAAATAATAAGTTTTGCAATAATAACTACTGAGCCAAATAATAAAATAAAAGAAATACACGACAGAATGCCTGTTATTTTGGATAGAGAAAGAGAAAAAAAATGGCTTGATAATAATTACCAAGAATATGATAACTTAATAAATTTTCTTAAACCATTTCCAGATGATTTAATGAATATTTTTAAGGTATCAACTTTAGTAAATAATCCAGAAAATAATTATAAAGAATTAATTTTACCCTTTAAAAAAGATAAAAATAGTTTATTTTAAAAAAACTTGAATTATTTTATTTTTATGTAAAAATTATTATAAGATAAACATTAAAAAGGAGGACTTAATGACAAAAAAAATTTTATCAATTTTTTTGATTGTAACTCTTTTTATCACTCTTCTACCTTTAATAAAAGTAAAAGCAAGTTCTGAAAAAGTATTAGTTATTGTTCAACTTAAATCACCTTCATATTCAGAATTCTTATCCGAAAAGAAAGATTTACTTATGTCAAATTACAGTAAAAATTCTTATTTAAATTTGCTTAACAAAGAACATCAGAATTTTTTGTTTTCGATTTCAAATCAGAGAATTTATTTTAAGGAAAAGTGGCATTATTATTTATCATATAATGGAGTTTCAGGTGAAGTTAATAAGGATGATATTGAAAAAATAAAGCAAAATCCGTATGTAAAAAATGTATATATCTCTCAAACTCATTATTTGGATACTGATATATTTGTTCCATTAATCAATGCTTCTAAGGTTTGGCAGATGACTGATCAAAATGGGCTTTCAGTTACAGGAAAAGGAATGCTAATTGGAATTATAGATACAGGTATAGATTATAAACACCCAGATTTAGGTGGCGGTATGGGGAAAGATTTTAAAGTTAAAGGTGGATACGATTTTGCAAATGATGATCCAGATCCTATTGATCCACCAGCTCAGGGTCATGGTACTGCAGTTGCAGGTATTGCAGCAGGAAATGGAAAAGTAAAAGGTGTAGCGCCTGATGCCAATTTAATGGCATATAAAGTTTTTCCTGATACTGAAGGCGGAGCAAGTGATACTGATATTATTGCAGCAATTGATCAAGCAATAAAAGATGGATGTACATCTGTTAATTTATCTCTCGGTTCTCCTGGTGGGAAAAGCGAAGGCGATCCAGAAACTGATGCAATGAATAATGCGGTAAACCTTGGATTAATAGTAGTTGCTGCAGCAGGAAATGAAGGCTTAAGAAGTAAAGAGCTTGGTTGGCCTATAAGTCAACCTTCAACAGCAAAAAACGCCATTTCAGTTGCAGCAAGCGACGAAGGTGGTGGAACAGTAAATATTACTTACCCTTCTGGTTTTGAAGATAAATTTATACCATTTACTTATGGAGATGGAGTTCCTGAATTTATTGAAGGAAAAGAGTATGAACTTGTTTATTGTGGTTATGGAAGAGACAAAGATTTTGAAGGAAAAAACTTAAAAGGAAAACTTGCTTTAATTCAAAGAGGCCCACTTGCTCCTGAATCAGCACTTCTTTTTGAAACAAAATATTTTAATGCTTTAGCAAATGGTGCTGATGGTATTGTAGTTTTTAATACCGCTCCAGGACCAGTTGTAACTATGGCTTTGAATATAGAAGCACATCCAGGGGTAGAATTAAAACCAGCAGTTTTTATTATGGAAGAAGATGGATATTTATTAAAATCTCTAATAGAAAGTGGTATTAGAGTTTCATTTACAAGAAAATTAAGAAAAGAAAATTTAGTTGCAGATTTTTCTTCCCAGGGTCCAACCCCTGATGATGTTTTCAAACCAGAAATTTCTGCTCCTGGAACAAACACATATACAACTGCTCCCGAAGGAAAGTATACCTTTGGATTTGGAGGAACATCAGGAGCAACACCATTTGTATGTGGTTCAACTGCTTTGATTAAGCAACTACATCCTGATTGGTCTCCTGAAAATGTAAAAACTAGCATTATGAATAACTCATTTATTATGATAAACCCAAATAATAATCTTCCATTTACATGGACAGATCAGGGCTCGGGAAGAGTAGATATTTATGCTGCAGCAACAACACCTTTATTAATTAACCCATATTCAATTTTTATAAAAGACAAAGAAGGCGAGACATCAATTACTGTAAAGAATTTAACTAAAGAAAACATTGAATTTAAAGTAAGTTCAAATCTTATATCCTCAGTAACAGGAATTAATTTTGATTATATGGATAAAGAAGAAAGTTTTTTAGTAGATGGAGAAAGCGAAATATCAATCAAGTTTAAATATACTATTGACGATAAAGTTTTAGAAGGATATTATGATGGTGTTATTTATTTCAAACTTGCTGATAGAACCCTTCATATACCAATAGTAATTAAAAAAGGAATTCCAAAAGTCCCAACAAAAATTTTAGATGAAATTTCTATTGATCCAAGAAAAATTTCACCAAATGGAGACGGAGTTGAAGATACTATTAAATTCCATTTTAAATTAAATTATGGAGCTAAGGGTTTATTTAATGAGCAGTCGTATAGAAGTAGAATAACAGGTGTTATTATTGATGTTCTTGACGAAAAAGGAACTACAAAGTTAGGAACAATTTATAAAAAAGTATTAATGAATGGAGTTTACGATTTTGTATGGGATGGAAGAGATTTTGATGGAAAATTTTTCTTATCAAATGGAAGGTATCAATATAAGATTTATTGTGTAACAATTGAATCTGGTGATAAATTACAACTAATTGAAGAAGGAGTAAAAACGGGTTACTTTACTGTTGAGGGAGTTGCCTTCCCTTCTACTAAAATTGAAACAAGAGATTCAGTTGCAAAAAATACTGAATTTTTATTTGATGTAGGTGTTAAGGCAGCACCAGATTTAAAAATAGTAAATTCAGAAATTTCCTTTGATCCAGAATATTTATTAGTTTCAGATATTCTACCAGGTGATTTTCTTAAAGAAGGAGCAGCTGATGTTAAGGTTGAATATACCGTCGATAATGAATATGGAAAAATAAAAGTAAAAGCATCAAGAATTGCAGATAAGGGAGTTAATGGAGAAGGAATTGTCTTTAGAATTAAATTTAAAACTCTTAAAGATGGTGGAACAAGAATTGCTGTTACAAGTTTTGTTGGCTTTGATTCACAGAATAGACCTCTTGAATTTCTTTTAATAGAAAAGATTATAAAAATTACCCTTTTAATGGGCGATATTAATGATGATGGAAAAGTAGATTCAGAGGATTTGATAATCTTCGCTCAAAGTTTTGGTACACAAATTGGTGATCCAAATTATAATGAAAAGTGTGATTTAAATGGAGATGGAAAAGTTGATGCAGATGATCTTCTTCTTTTAGCACAAAATTTTGGAACTCAAGCCCCTTAAATTTATACTTAAAATTAAGAGGGAGAGAACTATCTCTCCCTCTTTTTTATTTCTCTTAGTTTACAAAAGTAGGCTGTCTACTTTTGTAAAGTTTTAAGGATATCTATTAATAGAAATTTCAAGAATTTTTAATATAAAATCATCATAAGTAAACCCAGCCTTTTCTGCCATCTTCAAAATATCTGAATAGTTTGGAACAAGAAGCGGAAGAGAATTTACTTCTAAAATAAAATATTTTCCATTTTTTATTCTTGTATCAATTCTTGAATAATCCCTTAAATTAAGTGCTTTAAATGCGTTAATAACACCTCCTTTTAAATTTTCTTCTTCCTTTTTTGTTAATCTTGCAGGACAATAATACTTTAAATCTTTTATCTCATTCTTAACTCTATATGAATAAAATTTTTCAATCTCTTCTGGTAAAGAGTAAAAATCTATTTCAAGAAATGGAAGAACTTCAATATCTTCACCATTTCCAATGATGCCACATGTTACCTCTTTTCCTTCTATAAACTCCTCAACCAATGCTGGTTCATTAAATTCCTTATGAATTTTTTCTATTTCTCTTTTAACATCCTCAATATTATAAACAACAGAGGTTTTTGTTAATCCAAGCGCTCCTCCCTCCCTTACTGGTTTAATAATTACAGGAAAAGAGAGATTAAAATTTCTTTCAAAGGAGTTTAACTCCTTTTCTTTTATAAGCAGAAAGTGTGGAGTTGAAATTTTATAGTATGAAAGAACAAGTTTTGTTATGAATTTATCAAGACACAAAGTATGAACAAATGCTGATGAACCAGTAAAGGGAATGTTTAGTAAATCAAGAATTGCTGGAACATGAATTTGCCTTCCTTCTTTCCCTCCAGATGTTGCTAAATTAAAAACAAAATTAACATTTTTTATATTATCAAAAAAATCTTCATCAAAAGGAATTTTTAAAACATCATATTTTTTGCTGATTGCATTATAAACTGCATTAACCATTAAATTTTTATTTTTATCCAAAACTTTATCATGTACAACTCCAATTTTATTAATTTTCACTATATAGCTCCTTTATTTTAAGAATAATATAACTATTTAAACTTTTAAAACCCTAATCTTTTTAATCTATCCTTTTCTTTTAAAATTTTTCCACTTTCATCAACAGCATAGTTTGCTCCATTTATTACCTCACACCTAATTTCTCCTTTTGCAACAGAAAAAGAAAATAGTCCTGGTGCATCAAAAATACCAAATTTTACTGCTTTATAAAGCGTTTCAGGGTCAATTAGTGGTTCTTCCTTCCCTTTTCCTAATTCTTTTATTTTTTCAATTAAATAAAGAGCCTCATCTTTCAATTCATTCACTCTACTTTTTATTTCTTTATCTTGAATAAAATCAGGTAGACCCATTTCAGCAAGAAGATAACCCTTTTTTACCATTTTCACACTTTCAAAAATTTCTTTACTTGTTGCTCTTTTTATTGCCTCTGTATAACTAACAACATGAATGATATGAGGTTTTAGATATGAGCCATAAAACATTGATGACACAAGTTGACCCATCGCTTGATATGGATCTGATGGATAAGAAAGTAACCCTGTTCTAATCATTCTATATGTTTTAAAGTTTTCATCTTCTAAACTTTCAACAAGTTCCATTCTTGCTAAACTTTTTGCGATATCCATTTTTGGTGATAAATTTGGTGGTGTATTTAACATATATTGCTGGATGTAGTGCTTTACTCCAAGTTTTTTCGCAATATAAGCAACAAGATATGAATCAGAAACTGCAAGAGTATCATGAGCATTTCTTAACTCCCATTGATGAGAATCATTAACCTCAACTGGTATTCCATTTTCCCCATTCCATTTTATCCCTTCCATATTCTCTTTAATAGCTGAAAGAAGTTCTCTATCGCTTCTTTTATCAAGATCAGAATACCAAAAAATTGGTATTGCAGCCCATGCATTATTTATTGTTTCTTTAAGTAGTTTTGAAAATTTAACCATATTTTTTGTTCCAGAATAGCACCTCATTAATGGAAAGTTACCCCTTCTTGAAGCTTCATACAATTTTTCAAAATCATCCTCGCTTCTTATAGGAGCACCACCTGCTCCTGATAACCTTTCATCCATTTTTTCTTTTTCAAAAAAGAAACTCTGACAGTTCTGGTCAGGTGCAATTGAAATTATGTCAAGAAGTTTACTTTCAGCTAATTTTTTAACTTCTTCAATTGTTTCTTCCATTGTTTGGAGCCCTATGTGGTGTCTTATTAAAGCGTATGGTTCTTTAAATTTAACTCTATCAGGTAAATTTTGAGGAAATTCACCTTCTTCTAATTTTTCACTTCTTCCCTTTATAAAATTTAGTACTTCCTCTATCTCTTCACTTCCATCAAAAACTTTTACGAAAATTCCATACTCTTTTGCAACTTTACCAGTTTCAATAGTCCCACCAAAAACAAATTTTATATCTTTTCTTTTGAGTTTATTTAATTTGTCAGTAAGTTCATCTAAAAGATTCTTTAATGGTTCTTCACCAAGCCTATAACTTATAGCAACTAAACTAGGATTAACTTCAATAATAGCACCAATGAGTTTTTCAATTGGAACAGCACCACCAAGATATGCTATTTCAAAACCCTCTTTTTTAGCAAGATTTAAAAAATTTAGTAGCCCTGCAACATGTATATCATTTCCAATTGAAGCTCCTATTATTTTTTTACTCATCACCCTCCTCCACAAGTTTAATTATTTCTTCTACTTTCTTACCTTTCAGACCTAGAGATTCAACGGTTCTACCACTTTTGAAATAATCTTCTTCCATCATAATGTTTGCTAAATGTATAATTGAATCAATTATTGGTGTTGGAATTCCAAACTCTTTTCCAAATGATGAAATAGGAACTAAACTCATTGGGACATCCTCAGTTATATACCTATTATCAATACTTGGTGGTGCGAGAATTCCTTGATAACCACTATTATTATGAATTGCCTCATAGAGATTTTTCCCAACCACATCATAAGCATATTTTAACCAGTTAACAGATGTTAAAGGTTCAACATCAAAAACCTTCATAACATTACATCTTTCTTCATCAACTTTTTCAAGAACTTTTGCGATAGAATTTGAAATTCCTTCAAGATAAAACTCAAATTTACCTGCTGTTGATTCAATTCTTGCTGCATTTAAGAGTAATGTAGCAGGATGAAATACTGCCCCAATATTATTAAAACTTGTATAAATTATATTATCTACAACTTCAAATTCAGGCATAACCTGATTCATAACCTCTTTAAGTTCGTTATTTCTCTTACTCGGTAATGCTGCAATTGGTACTGCGTTTTTTATTCTTAATATCTTAACGGCACCAGGGTTTGACATACGAGATGCAAAGATAAATGTTTGTGCTTCTGCTATGATTACATCTTTTTTCACTCCCTTACTCTTAAATACATTTTTAAACTCAAGCACTCCTCCTGTTCTTCCTGGATTTAGTAAAATTATCTGACCATCTTCAACAAAAGGCGCCATCTTCTCAGCAATCTCTTTATGAGCAAAAGCTGGAACAACAACCATAAGTAATTTTCTACCCTTTATCGCTTCCTCTAAATTAGTAGTTGCAAAAGAAACCTCATACACTCCCTTTATCTCTCCCTCAAGTTTTATTCTTCTATTTTCGATAATTGGCTCAATTCTCCATCTACTTCTATTAAAAAGAGATGTATCAAAACCTTTCATAGCAAAATATGCTGCAAGTGCTTGACCACCATTTCCTGCTCCTATGATACAAATATTAATCACACTCCACCTCCTCAATTGGGATTTTTTTAATTATACCATTCACCCAAAATTTTACAAAAGTAGACAGCCTACTTTTGTAAAGTTAAAATTTGTTTTATATTCTCTTCAAAAAGATTCGTTAAATTTTCTTCTGTTATAATATCGTAAATTTTTCCAACTTTTAATATTTCCCCATTTTTTAATAGAATTACCCTATCTGATATATATCTTATAGATTCTAAATCATGAAAAACAGAAATAATTGTTTTTCCTGAAAGTTTAATTTTTTTTAATAGTTCAAGAATCTTCATTCTATATTTTAAATCAAGATGTGTCAAAGGTTCATCAAGAATAATAACATCACTTTCCTGAATAAATGTTCTAATTAAAGTTATTAACTGTTTTTCACCTTCTGAAAGAAACTGAAAATTTAAATCTTTAAGATGACCTATTTTAAATTTTTCAATCCAGTTTGAAACGATTTCTCTGTCTTCTTTTTTTATAAAACCATTTATATAAGGAGTTCTTCCAAGAATAAGATAATCAAAAGTTGACATTGGGAAAAATGTATTAATTTTCTGAGGAACATAAGAAAATATTTTTGCTCTTCTTCTCTCGTCAAACTCGAAAATATTTTTCTCTTTAAAAAATACCTCACCTTTTAAAGGTTTTAATATGGATAAGATTATTTTTAAAAGAGTTGTTTTTCCACTTCCATTTGGCCCAAAAATTGTTATGCTTTCCCCCTTATCAATTTTTATGTTTATATCTTTTAATATCTCTTTATCTTTGTATGAAAAATATATATCTTTAATTTCTAAATAATTCATTTTTTAAAAACTCCTTTTCTTGAAAAGTAAATAGAGGAAAAATGGTGCACCCAAGAAAGAAGTTATTATTGATACAGGTATTTCTGTAGGAAATAAAATAAATCTACCAATTAAATCAGATGTCATTAAAAGTAGTCCACCAAGGATAATTGATAATGGTATAAGTTTTAAATGATTTAAACCAAAAAGGCTTCTTAATAAATTTGGGACCATAAGACCTATAAACCCAATTATTCCAGATACATAAACACTTATTCCTGAAAGGAGTGCTATAAGAAATAAAAGTACAAATTTTAATAATTTTACATTAACTCCTAAAGATATAGCCTCATCTTCACCAAGAGAAAAAGCATCAAATTGAACATTAAATAAAAGAGAAAAAATTATAGATGGAATTAAGATTATTAATAATATAGATATTTTTTCCATATTTATAGTTGAAAAACCAGATAGAGTCCAGAAAACACTTCTATTTAAGACATCTCTTCCCCATATTGTTAGAAAGGATGATATTGAAGAAAAAAGATAACTTAAGGCAATTCCAGCAAGTAGCAAATTTAAAGGAGTTATTTTTCCTTTAATTCTACTGATTAAAAGGATGATAAAAGTCGCAAAAAGTGCTCCTAAAAAAGAGAAAAATGATAAAGAAAATTTAAAAATTAAATCCCATCCAAAAAATAGAGAAATTGTTACAAAAAAGTTTGCACCAGATGATATTCCAAACAAAAAAGGGTCAGCAAGAGGATTTAAAAAAAGTGTTTGCGAAAGTAATCCTGCAATTGAAAGAGATGCTCCGACCAAAAAAGAGGATATTACCCTTGGAAATCTAATTTTTAATAGAAGTTCATCTCCTTCTTTTGGGCTAATCAGGAATTTAATAATCTCATATAAAGAATATTTTTTTGAACCAAAAGACATGGAAAGAAGAAAAACAAAAATCAAAGTAACAAGTATTATAAAAACAAAAACTTTTCTATTCATTTTATATTTTTTAATAAAACTAAATTTTTTTCTGGATTAAAAATATTTGAAGATATTAATTTTTTAAAACTTAAAGGTATAATCTTTTCATTATTAAAAAGTTCATCTTTATGAATTAAATTGAATAGTTCCTCCATACCCTCAATTATTCTTGGCCCCAATCTAAAAATTAAATCTGGATTAATATAGTATATTCTCTTATTTTTAACAGCATCAATATTTTCCCATCCAGGTCTATTTAATATTTCCTCAATATTCTGTCCCATATAAGCAATAATTATAACTTCAGGATTTTCAGTTATTATGAATTCCTGTGAAAGAATAGGCCAGTCACCTTTTGCTTTTTTAGCAATATTAATACCACCAACCTCTTCAATCAAATTATTTAAATATGTATTTTCTCCAACAGACATATAGGGATTATTCCATATTTCAAGATAAACTTTTTTCTTTTTTAATTTTTCAGATTCTTTTATAATTGAATCTTTCTTTTCTTTCATTTCCCTAACTAAATTATTAGTCTCTTCCCTTTTATCAAGAACTTTTCCAATTTTTAATATCAAATCAAAAAGTTCATCAACATTTTTAGGGTCAAATGCAAGAACATTAATATTTAGTTTCTTTAAGTTTATTAATGTTTCCTTTGGGTTACCTCTTATTCCAAAAACAAAATCTGGTTTTAAAGAGTATATCTTTTCAAGATTTGGATTTGAATAACCACCTACTTTCTCCTTCTTTTTAGCATCATCTGGATAATCACAATACTCAGTAACTCCAATTATCTCTTTATTTAATCCAAGAGAAAAAAGTATCTCAGTGTTTGATGGGGCAAGAGAAATGATTCTTTTTGGTGGTTCATAAAAAGTTATTTCATTTCCAAGATCATCATTAATTCTTGTAACAGGATAAAAATAACCAGAAATAAGAATAGATTTATTAATTTCATCCCATTTTATTTTTAGATTTAATATGTCGATAAAATCTCTAATCCCAATATATGAAAGATTTTTATAGATAAATGGCTTAATTAAAAGAGACTTTTTTTCATTATCATAATAATAAAAATCTTTTCCAATAAATAATTTTATCTTATTTTTATTAGAATAAAACTCTATACTTCTTTCTTCTTTATTCCATTTTATTTCAATATCAAAAACTTTTGTAATATCTCTTATAGGAATAGTAACTCTTCCATCTATAATTAAAGGTTCATTTGAAAAAGAAACCTTTCTACCATTAAAAATAAAATCTTTTTCTCCTAAATTGTAGAAAAAATTAACTTCCCAACTATTTGAAATTTTAGGATTTAGAAAAAGAGTAAAAGTAAAAAATAAAATTAAAAATAAAATAAGTGATTTTTTAAAAGATAAGATTAAATATTTTTTCACCTATTCCTCCTTTCCTTCCCGCGAAGGCGGAAGGTATTTTTGGTAAGGCAGGTCTCCTGGCTTATGGGCGCTTTTAACCTTTAAATCTTCCCAGTTTCCCAGTGATTTAAAGGAAGAAAGTATACCCAATCACAGTTGCGGGGCAGCAAGGGTTTTTCACCCTTTTCCCTGACACCTAACCTAATTATATTTTATTGCATTATAACTTACTTGTCAATACCGAACAGGTGAGACAGTCTACTTTGTTCGGTATTTTCAACCAATATTTTTTCTATCCTATTTATCCATTTGATAAAATTTCTATCTTGTAAAACCATAACTTCACTTTTTTTATAAATTTCATAAATATAAGAATTCGATAAGTTTAAAATTGAAGAAATTTTTCTAAACGATATACCCTTATTATGTAAAAAATAGATCAAAGCAGTATAAAAATTTTTAATTGAGCTCTCATCCAAAGTTTCTTTCATTTTAACAATTATTCTTTTGATTTCATCTTCATTAAACTCTAATTCACTTAAATTTTTGATATTATTAAAATCTTCTTTTTTATTTTTATTCTTAATATATTCAATTAAATCTTCATAATTCATAAATAGTAGTTTTTTAAGTTCATTTATATTAATTAATTTAGGTTTTTTATTAATAATTTCATCATAACTACACCATTCATATTTAAAATTATCACTATTATTATAGGTAAAAGGATTTAAATTTATATACTTTATTAATGTTAAAAAATGCCTATCATCTTTTACTAAAATACTTTTATATCTACTTGCAAAAAGATGGCCTCTTCTAAAGTATTTATTATTGAAATAGTGAGCATAATTATTATTAATTTTATGCATAAAGTAAGACAAATTTTTATCTCTTATTTTTGCCAAAAGATGAAAATGATTTTTTAATAAAGCATAAGATAATAAAGAAATTTCATATAGATTAAGACCCTCCTTCAACTCTTTAAGATAAAATTTATAATCTTCATCATCTAAAAATATATCTCTATCTTCAACGCCCTTTTGAATTATATGATAAATTCCATTTTCAACTATTATTCTTCTATTTGCCATAAGTCAAAATTACCATAAAATTTTAAAAATCTCAACAACTTACCGAACAGGTGAGACAGTCTACTTTGTTCGGTAAGTTGGAAGTATTATAATTAAATTATGGGAAGAAAAAAGAAAAAACTTAAGTTACCTTTATATTCAAGTAAAGTATCTGCCGGGTTTCCTTCTCCTGCAGATGATTTCATTGATAAAACTCTTGATTTGAATGATTTAATAGTTAAACATCCACAAGCGACTTTTTTTGTAAGAGTATCAGGCAATTCTATGGTAAATGCAGGAATAAAAGATGGAGATATTCTTGTAGTTGATAAATCTCTTGAGCCAGTTGAAGGAAAAATAGTAATAGCAAACGTTGATGGTGAATTTGTCTTAAAAAGAATAAGAAAAAAGAATGGGAAATTATATCTTTTTCCTGAAAATTCAGATTTTAACCCAATTGAAATTAAAGAAGGAATGGAGTGTGAAATCTGGGGTGTAGTTACCTATGTTATCCACACTATTATTTAATTATTTTTCCACTCAATGCTTAAACTACAATAAAAAAATGAAACAAAGATGCAAGATATTAAAATCTATCTTAAATGAAACATGAAAAAAAGAGCATTTGCACTTGTTGATTGTGACAATTTTTATGTATCCTGTGAGAGAGTTTTTGATCCAAAACTTAAAAACAGACCTGTTGTTGTTCTTTCAAATAATGATGGTTGCATAATTTCAAGGTCAAATGAAGTTAAAGAGTTGGGTATTCCCATGGGAGCACCAATTTTTCAATATGAAGATTATGTTAAAAAATATAAAATCGAAGTTTTGTCTTCAAATTTCACACTTTATGGTGATATGTCAAAAAGAGTTATGGAAGTTTTAGAATCAATGTGTCCTGATATTGAAATATATTCAATTGATGAAGCATTTCTTTCTTTTGATTATTTTACTTATCATAATATTGATGAATATATTAAAAAAATAAGAGAAAAGGTTTTAAGATGGACTGGAATTCCAATATCTATAGGAGTTGGTGAAACAAAATCATTATCAAAAATTGCAACAAAAATTGCCAAAAAAAGAAAAGAATTAAATGGTACCTTTAATATAATAGGAAGAAGCGATGTTGATGAGATTTTGAAAAAAATTGAAATTAGAGATATATGGGGTATTGGTGCAAGATTTGAGGAATTTTTAAAGAAAAATGAAGTTATTACGGCATATGATTATAAATATTTGCCATTTGATTGGGTGAAAAAGCATTTGAAAACTCCTGGTTTAAGGATTTATCTCGAACTTAATGGAACACCCTGCATAGAAATGGAATTTTTTGAAAAACCCAAAAAATCAATTTTAACCTCAAGGTCATTTGGCAAAGATTTAACTGATTTTAAAGATTTAAAAGAATCAATTGCATCTTTTATCACAATTTCAACAGAAAAATTAAGAAAACAACAATCACTTGCTAAAATTCTTTCTGTTTTTATAATGTCTAACCCCTTTAAAGAAGGAGAAAAATATTACAAAATGTCAACTATCTATCTTGATAAACCAACTGCAAACACCTCTGAATTAATTGAAAAAGGAATTGAAGAGTTAAGAAAAATATATAAGAAGGGACTTTTATATAAAAAAGCAGGAGTCATAATTTCTGGTATTATTGATGAAAACGAGCAACAATTATCATTTTTTTTAAGTAGTTATAAGGGAAGTAAAGAAGAAAATTTAATGAAAACTATTGATGTAATTAATAAAAAACTTGGAAGAGAAACCATTTTCCCAGGAATAAATGGAACTACAAAACCTTTTAAAATGAGACAACTTAAAAGGTCAAAAAATTACACGACAAGATGGGATGACCTTTTGACTGTTAAATCATAATTTCTTATTAGTTTACAAAAGTAGGCTGTCTACTTTTGTAAAGTTTGCAGGGTTTTGAAAGAAAGAAAGAAATTGGTATAATATCTATTGTGGCGCCATAGAACAATGGTTAGTTCGGAGGGCTCTCAATCCTCAGATAGGGGTTCGATTCCCCTTGGCGCTACCATTTTTATTTTAAGCAAACAAGAATAATTTAAATTTTTAATTATTCACTTTTTTAAAAATATCATAACAGGTTTCCAAAATTTTTTGTCTTTATAATGAATAACAAAATGATCAATAATTTCAAAAAATATTATATTTAATGAAATAAAAATTTATTTTTTCTAAGATTAAACTTGTTGTTAGAGAATCTTAAAATAAACACAAAATATATTGTTAGAGTATCTAAAACAAAATAATACTTATTTAATAAGACCCTTAGATTTAAGATATTCTAAAGCAACTTCTCTTTCATCTTTACCAAGAACATCAACTTGATAATTCAAATTAGTTATATCATCTGTTGTTAAAACTTTTGTAAGTGGTTCAAGAATTTTTTCTATTTCTGGATATTTCTCTAAAACTTCTTTTCTTATTGAAAGCCCTGGATTATATATAGGAAAAAAGTTTTTATCATCTTCAAGAACAAAAAGATTATATTTTTTAAGTTGACCATCAGTTGAAAAAACCATTGCAACATCAATTCCTTTTGTCTTATCAACAATAGCAGGGTATGTTAAACCAATATCCATTGTGATAATATCATTTTTTGAGTAATTCATTCCATAAAATTTTGCCAAAGCATCAAAACCATCAGCCCTTTCATAAAATTCATGGTCAATTGCAAATTTAACCTTTCCAGGATTTTTATTTACATAAGAAGCAAGTGAGGAAAGATTAGTTCCAAACCTTTCTTTATCCTCTTCTCTTATACTAAGAGCATAAGTATCATTAAAATCAATTCTATCTATCCAAGAAATTCCGTTTTTTTCATCTTCTTTTTTTACTTCGTTAAAAAGTTCAACTGCGTCCCTAATAAGATAATCTTTTTTAAAAAAAGCAGACCAAGCAGTACCACTATATTCAAAATAAGCATCAATTTGCTTACTTAGAAGCGCTTCTCTTATAACAAATGTCTGCATACCAAAATTTTCGTTAACTTCAAATCTATTTTCACTTAGAAGAATAGAGGCAAGATGACCTAAAATATAGCCCTCAGTGAATGCCTTTGCTCCAAGAGTTATACTTTTCTTTTCAACTTTCTTGCTACAACCATATAAACTGATACTTAAAATTGAAATAATTATTAGAAAAAGAAATATCTTTTTCATATTTACCAAAAAAAACTTTTTCATGTTTCCTCCTTCTAAAATATTATATAAATTATAAAATTATTATAGTTTATTAAGCCCATTTAAGAGATAAATTTTCAATTTTTTCAAATATTAAATCAACAAAAATTGCAAGAATTGCTACGATAATTCCTCCAACCCATAGCATATCCAATCTTCTTACCCTTAAACCAATTAAAATGATTTTTCCAAGAGTATCGACCCCTATAACAGTTGCAACTGTTGCAGTTGCAATATTTATCGTAAGTGAAGTTCTTATTCCTGAAAGGATACCTCTAATTGATATTGGCAACTCTATTTTAAAAAGTATTTGAGATCTATTTAAGCCCATTCCTTTTCCAGCCTCGATTACTTCATCAGGAATGAGAAGAAGAGAAGAAGTTGTGTTATAAATTACAGGAACGATTGAATAAACAAAAAGCGAAATTATAACTGTTTTAATTCCTATTCCAGTATACATAAATATGATTGCTATAAAAGCAATGCTTGGAATTGATTGTAAAATTCCAAAAATATTAAGAAAAAAATTTCCTAAACTTATAAGTTTTTTTCTTGAAAAGATAATACCAAACAATACTCCAAATATAATTGCAGGTAAAGTTGATAATAAAGTTACCAAAATATGTATAAAAGTTAAACTTAAAATTTCTCTAAAATTATTAATTAGATAGTTCATATTCCTCTTTTTCAAAAGCCCTAATCAGATCGTTTATTTCAACATAGCCCATAATACCCCTTTCAATACATTTAATCACTGCAACTTTCTCTCCTTTTGATAAGAGAAGAATTATAGTATCAAGAAAATTCTCATTTTCATTAATAAACACAATTTCTCTAATGCAATCTCTTCCTTTTTCAAAGTCTTTTTTTAAAATAAAGCCATCATAATTATTTTCATTTTTTATAATATATAGAGAGTCATTAAAATTTTTAATTTCCTTAACTTCATCTTTATTAATTATCTTAAAATCCTTTTTTACAAAATCCAAAACCTTATTTAGAGTTAATCTTAATATATTTCTATTCACTCCAAGAAGTTCTTCTACAAATTTATTTTTAGGTCTTTTCAATATCTCCTGAGGTTTATCAAATTGAATCATTTCTCCATCCTTCATAATCCCTATTCTATCACCAATTTTTATTGCCTCCAGTATGTCATGAGTAACAAAAATTACTGTTTTTTTAAGCGCTTTTTGTAATTCAACAAAAAAATCCTGTAAACTTTTTCTATTTATTGGATCAATTGCTCCAAAAGGTTCATCCATTAAAAGAATTTCAGGGTCAGATGCAAGGGCTCTTGCAACTCCTATTCTCTGTTTTTCTCCACCAGAAAGTTCCTTTGGACACCTATTTAAATATGTTCTTGGTAAATTTATCAAATCCATAAGTTCATTGACTCTTTTATCAATTTTTCCTTTTTCCCATTTAAGAAGTTCAGGCACAATTGATATATTTTTATAAATTGTATAATGAGGAAAAAGACCAATCTCCTGAATAACATAACCTATGCTTCTTCTTAATGAAATTTCATCAAAATCAAAAATTGATTTATTATTTATTTTTATATTTCCCTCTGTTGGTTCGATTAATCTATTGATCATCTTCAGTGTTGTTGTTTTTCCACAACCAGACGGACCTATTAATACTGAGATTTCGCCATCATTAAAAGTTAAATTTAAATTTTTAACAGCATATTTTTCTTTAAACTTTTTTGATAAGTTAATAAATTCAATCATTTTCTAACACCTTTTGGGGTTAAACTGCGTTCAATGAAATATAAAGAATAATTTATAAAAACACTTAGAAAAGATATCGTTATAACTCCTGTAAAAATCATATTGTTATTACTTCTTTCTATTCCTTCAAAAATATAATATCCAAGACCTCCAGCACCAATTAAGAAAGAAATTGAACCTACACCAATTCCAAGAACAAAACCATTTCTTATACCAGCCATTAAAAGAGGTATGGATAGTGGAAAAATTATTTTTCTTATTATTTCACCCCAATTCATACCCATACCTTTTGCACTTTCTATTATACCTTTATCAATACTAATAATTGCTGTATAGGTATTTCTTGTTATAGGTAAAAGTGTATAAATTATTAGTGCAATTATAGCAGGAAATTTTCCAATTCCAAGTTTAAATGGTGAAAGAATCGAAATAAGAATACCAAATAATGAAAGTGAAGGAATCGTAAAAAGAATACTTATCATTTTTAATGTGATGGATGCAATTTTTTTATCTCTTGAAATTAATATTCCAATAATTATACCCAAAATCATTGATATTATAAGTGAAATAGAAACAATATAAAGATGTTCATAGGTTCTTTTTAAAATACTGTTTAAATTATTTAATAAATAATCCATTTTTTATATTAATAACAAAATTAAAAATATTTTTCAAGTTTAATAAAAAATCTGATAAAATTTATTTATATTTTGATTTTTAAAAGTATACAAGAAAGGAGAGAGTGATGAAAATAATAGTAATAGGTGGAGTTGCAGGTGGAGCAACCTGTGCAACAAGAATAAGAAGATTAAAAACTAATGCAGAAATAAAAATATATGAGAGAGATTATTTCATATCTTATGCAAATTGTGGCATTCCATATTATATTGGTGGCATAGTCTCAAGAGAGAGGCTTTTTGTTGTATCTCCTGAAGATATGAAGAAAAAGTATGGAATAGATGTTTTTGTAAGACATGAAGTTATAAAAATTGACCCAAAGGAAAAGAAAATTTTAGTAAAAAATTTAGAGACAGGTGATACCTTTGAAGATAATTATGACTATCTTGTTTTATCTCCTGGTGCATCACCAATTAAACCAAAAATTCCAGGAATTGAAAGCAAAAAAATTTTTACTTTAAGAACAGTAGGTGATGCAGATAAAATAGTAAAAGAAATTGAGAGTGGTAAAAAAGAGGCAACAGTTGTTGGTGGTGGTTTTATTGGTATTGAAGTAAGCGAAAGTTTAATAAGAAAAGGAGTTAAGGTCAATATAGTTGAGGCACTTCCTCAGGTTCTTTCATTTATTGATAAAGATCTTGTTTCTTATATTCATGATGAAATTGAAACAAATGGAATTAAACTTTTTCTTGGCTCTGCTGTAAAAGAATTTAATGAAAAACAAGATAAAATTGAAACAATCCTTGAAAATGGAGAAAGAGTTTCAAGTGATTTTGTGGTATTTTCAATTGGAGTAAAACCTGAAAGCGTTTTAGCAAAAGATGCAGGTCTTTTAATTGGAGAAACAGGTGGAATTTTAGTTGATGAAAATATGAGAACAAGTGACCCTTATATTTTTGCAATAGGTGATGCTGTTGAAATTGTAAACTTTGTTTCAGGAACAAAAACAAGAATCCCACTTGCAGGACCAACTCACAAGCAAGCAAGAGTTGCAGCAGATAATATTGCTGGAATATATTCAAAATATTTGGGATCAATGGGAACTGCAATTGTAAAAATCTTCAATATAACAGCAGCATCTACTGGATTAAACTCTCAAACTCTTGAAAAATTAGGAATAAACTATAAATTCGAGTGCTTATCAACATTTAATCATGCTGGTTATTATCCAGATGCATATCCAATTTATCTAAAGGTTTTTTATGAATCAAATACAGGAAAGATTCTTGGAGGTCAAGTTGTAGGTTTTGATGGAGTTGATACAATTATTAATTCTCTTGCAACATCATTAAGATTTAATGCAAAGATAACTGAACTTAAAGACATTGATTTTGCATATTCACCTCAATATGGTCATGCAAAGAATCCTCTTAATATAATTTCTACAATGGCAGAAGATGACTTATCGGGTATTGCTCCAAAGGTGTCAATTTTTGATGTTGACACAATGGTTAAAAATGGTGCAGTTTTACTCGATGTAAGAGAGGTTGATGAAACTATTGCTCATAAATTACCTGATTCAGTAAATATTCCTCTGGGAGAACTGAAGAATAAATTAAATGAACTTGATAAAAATAAAACTTATATTATTTGTTGTTCACAGGGACAAAGAGCATACAATGCTTTAAGAACCTTGCTTGATAGAGGTTTTAAAGCGATGTATCTTTCTGGAGGAATTTCTTTTTATGATTCCTGTTTTAAAAAAGAAAAAATAGAAGCATCTAAAATAAAAAAGGAGGAAATTGTGGAAGAAAAAAAAGAAGAAATAGTTCAGATAGATGCAAAAGGGCTTTCCTGCCCCGGACCATTGATGAAATTGAAAGAAACACTTGATAAAATAAAAGAAGGAGCAACAATTGAAATAGAAGCAACAGACCCAGGTTTTTATAGAGATATTCAGTCTTATTGTGAAAGTAAAGGTTTAAAACTTCTCTCTCTTCAAAAAGATAAAACAATAAAAGCAATTATAAAAAAGGGCGAAGAGGTAAAGACACCCTCTGAGAGAAAAGAGGATTTAACACAAAAAAGTGATTCTCTCTCAATTGTTCTATTATCAAATGATTTTGATAAGGTTACAGCGTCTCTTATAATAGGAAATGGTGCTCTTTCTATGGGGAAAAAGGTTTCAATATTTTGTACCTTCTGGGGTCTTAATGTTCTAAGAAAAGATTATAAGGTTAAAGTTAAAAAGAATTTTATTGAAAAGATGTTTGGAATGATGATGCCAAGAGGAGCAAAGAAACTCACTCTTTCAAAAATGAATATGCTTGGAATTGGAACAAAGATGATTAAAGGCATAATGAAAAAATATAATGTTTATACTCCTGATGAACTTCTTGAAAAGTTCATTCAAAATGGTGGAAAAGTTATTGCCTGCTCAATGACAATGGACTTAATGGGAATAAAAAGAGAGGAACTTATCGATGGAATAGAAGAAGGAGGAGTAGGAACATACCTATCCTTTGCTGAAAAATCAGGCATTAATCTTTTCATTTAAGTAATCTTGTTAATAATTTAAAGTTTAACTATTCATAGAGACTTACTTTACAAAAACAGACTGTCTACTTTTGTAAAGTAAAGTGAAGGCACTTAATAACTTAAAAAGTCATCTGAATTAATTCATTCCAATATGTGTCTTGTGAAAATAATAAATTATTATAAGAAGATAAATAATTAGAAGGATTAGGATAATAAATAGATAATCCATGCGCATTATTATAATAAGATGTGTGTGCTTCTGTAAGTATAACCGATGAAAAACTATCAAGAACTTCCTGCGATTTATTTTGTATTGAAATGTCAGAAATACTACTCTTTATTAAACTAGTAAAGTGATATAGATCTTTATAATCTGAATCAGCAAATTTTAATGCATTATTTCTTGCATTATTTATTTGTGTTTTATAAGTTGAAAAATTGGTAATCAATAAATTTGCTAAATCACTTACTTTAGATGAAAGAAGAGTTATATTGTCAAGATTAATTGCTGAAAGAGTGACATCAGCATAACCCTGTGAACCTCCAGTATAAGACTCAACATATTTTGTTACGATTGTTGATGCAAGATTTTCTTTACTGATTGTTGGATTAGATGAGATTGAAATTAAAATATCATCATATGGAAATCCATCTCCGGGTATTGTTTCTTCTGAAGCAACCATTATTGATGCAAAATTTTTAATTTCATAACCTATCTCAATCATTTCCATAAGGCAAGCATCAAAGGAAATTATATCCCATTTTAAATTATTTGTTGTATATATTGATGATAAAGCATTTCTTAATTCAAGAGTAGTTAAATAATCTGAACTTGTATCATCCCAGCAAATACCTTTTGTTACTTCTGTAAATGATAGATTTTTCCAACCGCTACCATGATCCCAGAGAATTAAAATATAATTATCTGCTGGATAATTAAGAATACCCCAGTTAACAAAATCTATTAAAGTTTGAGGATTTCCCATATTCAGTTCACCCATATCTTGAATTAACTGGCTAGAAATAGTTGAAGAGTTAGTATCATGAGTAATTTTATATCTTCTGGTAGTTGTCCAGTTTCCATTTGAAGTATCATATCCTGATGTTCTATCTATTTGAATTACAACATTTATTGAAGATGGTAATGTTGCTTTTTCCATTTCATTTACATCATTAATTGCTGCTGATTCTAGATTATTATCTCCATCTAAATATACAAGAAATGTCCAGTTTGCTTTCTGAATTTCAATTGTGAAATAGTCATCAGATTCATCAAATACACTCGTATTTGCAGTATAAGTTATTCTAATCTTATAATCACTTCCAGAAACTTGTGTTGTTGGTATGCTCCAATTATATTTACCATTTGTTATTAGAGCAGATGTTGCAATAGTTCTATTCAATACTCCACCTTTATACAAATCTATCTTTACATATCCAGAAGATATCCCTTCATAACTCCACCTTATCTCATAACTTGTTCCAGCAGTAAGGCTCTCCCCTCCATTTGGTTGAAGGAGTGTAACCTTTGGAGGTGGAGGACCAACAATTGTGAAATAGTCATCAGATTCATCAAATACACTCGTATTTGCAGTATAAGTTATTCTAATCTTATAATCACTTCCAGAAACTTGTGTTGTTGGTATG
>JGI11944J13513_1001017_pt1 | contig 24097 bp, 16 predicted proteins | sample TerdegcoTASludge_FD_13513 | JGI IMG/M metagenome (IMG submission 13513) | reverse complement strand
AACGGCTGCCCTCTGGGACCCGCCGAAGTGATCCTCAAGCAGGGTGGGGAAGGCCTCGTACTGCTCAATGCCGTACAGAGTGACCTCAGTGGCCAGCTCCTTGGCGACATCGATGGTCGCTGGTGCCTTGGCGAATCCTCCGAACTTGTCGCTGGCGAAGTCTACGCCATAATAGGAGAAGTCATCCAGGACATCGTTGGTGTAGGCAGCGGTAGCGTACTGGGTGAATCCGACACCGCCGGACATGTAGCTTCCCAGCCAGATCTGATCATAGAACATGGAGCCTGCGGCGACCACGTTCAGGGACACATAGACTGGATCCTGGGGCCTGACCCTGGAGGTCTGGACCATATCGGACATGAAGCCGAAGGAGATACCGCCGGGGTTGTTGGGTCCGCGGGCCCGCCTGGCTGGCAGCATGTCGGACATCTGCAGGACGGCAGCGTGCTTGGCAGCATAGGCCAGGTCAGCCACAGCGGCCTCACCGGCGCACATGTTGTAGGCATCGATGAAGGTCATACACAGCTGCATGGCGCTCCATCTGGATGTGGTGCCGCCGTCGCAGGTCCTGACCACGATGGTCGGGACGTGGATGGCCTGCCAGGTGGTCTTGCCGATAGCGGCCTTGAGAGTCTCAGCCTGGTCCTCGGGGAACATCTTGTTGATGTCGATCTTGTACTGGTCATCGATCTCATCGGCCAGGGCATCGTCACCGGAGAAGACGCGAACATTGCAGTCATCTACCAGGCCAGGGTGGGTCTCCACCATGTGCTCCTGAACCACAGCTGCGCCGGGCATGGCGTGGTTGAGGATCTCCAGGTAGTTATTGATGGTCTCTGGTGTGACCTCCTTGCCCAACCTCTTCTGCAGCACCTCATGAGCCATATCCAGGCCGACCACGATGGTCCTCCTGATATCATCCCAGAATTGCTGCATGGCGGGGTTGTTGACGAAGTGCAGGTCGTCGCCCTCTACCACCCACTCCGTCGAGGAGAGCTTATAGGGCACGAGCTGCCTCTGTCCGAGGGGAATGCCGCCAGCGTGAACATAGGGGTTGTAGCCGGTCATGCCGCGCTTGCCCTCTAGCTTCTTGGCGTACTCCATGAACTCCCGCTTGCGGACGTTCTGTTCAGGGCCTAGCCTCTTATACTCGGTCTTCTGGCTGGCCAGATCGAAATCCTTTCCGAACTTCTTGTTCAGAGCCTTAACGAATAGCTTCTTAGTGTGCTTAACTGCCATTTAAATCACCCCTCTTACTCCGGCCTGTAGCCCCACTTGCTCCTGCGCTCCCACATGTGGTGGGTCATATCGATGGCTTCATCGAACTTTCTGGCGCCGATCTTTCCACCCATGGGTACACCATCGAACCTGAAGATGGTGGTTCTCTTCTTGGCCTCGGCCTCGGACATGGGCTTGCCCAGGTTGATCTTCTTATCCAGTGGGATACCTACCTGGTCCTTGACGGCATAGACGTTTCCGTCGCTGCCCAGCTCGGTTCTGGCCAGCATATCGAACTGCATGCCGTTCTCTTCCAGCCTCAGGGAGTGGCCGTGCACAGTGCAGCCTCTCATGGAACAGAGGGCGACATCGGTCATCTCGCTATCGTACTGGATCTTGGTGTAATCTTCGATATCTCTTTCCCTGGCCTCGATGATCTGTCTGCCGGACAGGGTACCTGGATCGCAGCCCTTGCAGTTGATTGCTCCCCAATAGGACCTGAAGTAGGGGATAGAGGGGGCGAAGTACATGGAGTCAGTCCACTGAGAGTATCTGACGCGGTCACCTGCGGCCGCACCTGCGGTTGGTTCCACGATCTGTCTTATGGGACAATCTGGCTCGCCCATCTCTTTGAGGGGTGGGGGAGTGCTGGCGTAATCGGCGCCGGGGGCCCTGTGGCCCATGATGGCTACGACGTCCGCCTCAGGGATATCTCTGAGCTTCTCGACATTGCCGGACATGTGCTTCCTTCTGTTGATGCCAACAGAGGTGCTTCCGGGATAAAATTGTGGTGTGTATGCCATAATTATCTCTCCTCATCTTCAATAGTCACTCTCTCTTCAGACAGAATGGCCAGCTTTTCCTTCTTGGCCTTGGGATCGATCAGCCCCAGGATCCTCTTATCCTCCACATCACCATACTTAGCATAGTCAGAAAGAGTGGGACGGGTGTGGAAGAACCTGCCACGTTTAATCTGAAAGGGAAAAGGAAGCGCTCGCTCACACGCTGCCTTAAGGCCGGGAATGTATTTTTCACTTTCCAGCTCTAGCCTCACCCTTCCAACCTTGACTCCAAGCTCGAAAACCTGTCCAGCCACCTCTATCAGCAGATCTCTGTTCTCATCGATGGGAGTGCCTTTGCCCGGGCCATAGGGAATTGTCCGGGGCAGGTTAGGACCATGGATCATCATCCTGGTTATCCCACCATTGGCATAGATCTCGTTCAGCAGCTTTTGAGCCGTAGCAGGCATGAGATATCTCTGTGGTGTTATCTCAACCTGTATCGATTCCGTGTCTGATGCAGTGACCATTTGTTTCGCCTTACACAGCCTCCGCAACCGATACGATCGGCTCACGGAATTCTTTGATCTCTCCGTATATGGCGCCTACCAGTCCGGATGTCATCTCAGGAGTGAACATCTGGGTGCCGGCATCTAGCGCTACTGCTGCAGCCACGCAGGGTATGGCAAATCCTCTGGAATGCCTGGTTACCACGTGGTTTCCGTTGAAAACACCGGGGCCGCCGCCGCCATAGATGGAGTGGCTGAAGAACGAGAAGCCGACTGCAGTTCCCATTACCCTGCCGAAGTCGCATCCGGGCAATGCGGTCTCCTTCTCAAGAATATCGTTGAAGTACAGCAGTGTTGAGGACACAGCCTGGGCACCCCTCAGGGAGCCGCAGTTGACCATGGTGGCTGCCAGGACGCCTGCTGCAGCGTAGGCATTCCACTTAGATACATCGTTGGCCTCATACATGACGTAGCCAGAGGGCAGCTTCTTGTCGGCCTTGATGACCTTATCCTCAATGGCCTTGCCCACTATGCTCTGCACCACTGTGCCGATGGTTCCAGTCTTGCCGTTGGCCTTGACGGTCTCATAGACCATGTTGTTGGCGTTCAGGCCCTGGTATGCCATGCCCAGAAGTTGATGGCGCTCGAATATGCCCATGGCATTGCCCATCTCCATCTCTCCGATCTGCTCGTAGATGGATGCCAGAGCGGCAGCGTTCATGGCGTTCCTCTTGGTGATGGCGGCCAGGTGGTTGGCCATGACGTTCCTGAGTGCGAATCCCAGACCCTCATCGTTCTGAGGGATGTTAAGAACAGAAGCTACATTTCCGCCGTTCATGCCCACGGTCTGCGGGTACTCGCCCCAGACTGATGCATGGACCATTGGAGCCTCGACGATGCCTACCTTGAACTGCTGGATCAGAGCCTCAACTGTGGCCGCAGCGGCGCCAGTCAATCCCACAACGAACTCAGAGGCAGCGTTGACCCTGGCGGTGGGGACCTGGACGAGCAGCTGCTTGCCGCCGCCGAGAACCTGAACATTGGTGTCATCGCCGGGAGTAACCTGGAGCAGGGATTTGATCTTTTCAGCCAGGGCACCCGCATTGGCAACAACATCATAATTGAGCTCTCGTCCCTTTATCTGCCTGCGTCCTCCTGCTACCTTGCCCGTCTTCAGGGCGCTTTCAATACCGGCCAGATTGACGGCGACGGTTCGCTTAGTAAGGGCAATAAGCCTCTGCATGGCCGCGTTCTTGAGAGGGCTGACGGCGCTCAGGTCGACGTCGCTCTTCAAAAGAACTCCGCGGTCGCTATATAGGTCTATCTTATCAGACACGTTCTTTATCCTCCTTTACCTTTTTAGCAGCCAAGATTGAAACGATGGATGACGCTGGAGCGACGGCACGATATCCAAGCCTAAAAGGTATCATACCCAGCGTCCTCACACTCCGTTACAATCTCCCGCCTTACTCCCCAATGCATCATTGATACTTAAAGGTTTTGCGTGATTTTATTATTACATATCATATTATACGAATCTGTAGCCTTTGAGAAGATATAATTAAAAATTTTTTTAAATTATTTTTTATTTAAGTATATCTCTTTAATTGTGCTTTTCCTTGCTTCTTCACATATAGCCTGCCTATACCCTTTGTGAGGAAAACTCTCCCCTTTTCCTATATCGCGATCGATGGTAGTGATCATCCGGAGAAAGGATAATATTCCAGTTTATTGATAAATAGATATATACTTTTAAAATAATTGATTTGAGTTCTATCCCGAATACACGCTGGCATCCATCTTCCTGAGATATGATACCGCCTTTCAAGAGCGATTTAATTGAGGGATATCGAAATAATAACAGTTAAAATTTGGTGAATAATCATATCAGTTGAGTCAATAAACTCAATTATTAATTAATATAGATAACTCTGGGTCTCGAAAATCTCAGATCCTTCAGACGGGAGAGGAGAACATATCCCATCATAATCGTCGATTTATCGGATGCAATTTTTTAGAGAAAAATTTAAATCAATGCCATGTTTTGCCTCAGAGGAATGCATCTCATAATAGCGGAGAAGCACGATGCTGCAAAGAGGATTGCCCAGATTCTGGCGGGCACAAAGCCTCGTTCTCAAAGGATAGGAGGCGTTGAAGCCTTCAAGTTCGATGATAAGGTGGTCTTAGGCCTCTCCGGCCACATCGTTGGAGTGGACTATCCACCAGGATACAACAACTGGCAGAAGGTGGACTGCCGGGAACTGATCCGGGCGGAGGTCGTCACCCGTCCCATCAATGACAAGATCGTCAATGCCCTGCGCAGCCTGGGCAAAGAGGCCGACCGCATCACAGTGGCCACTGACTACGACCGGGAGGGTGAGCTCATCGGGGTGGAGGCCCTGAAGATCGCCAAGGAGGCAAACCCTCGCCTAAAGGAGGACCGGGTGCGCTACAGCGCCATCGTTAAGGATGAGATCCTCAAGGCCTTCAAGAACGCCGGCAAGGTGGACTACGACCTGGCTGCCTCCGGCGAGGCCAGGCAGATCATAGACCTGGTCTGGGGCGCGGCCTTAACCCGATATATATCTCTCACCTCCGGCCGGCTGGGCAAGGAGTTCCTCTCCGTGGGCAGGGTCCAGTCGCCCACCCTGGCCCTGATCGTCGATCGGGAAAAGGAGATCCAGTCCTTCGTCCCCAAGCCCTACTGGGAGATTTATGCCGACCTGGAGCGTGAGCTGCGCGTCCAGCATGCAAAGGGCCGGATCTGGGATAAGGACGAGGTGGAAGGGATTGTATCCCGCCTGGGCCCGGTGGGCATCATCCGCTCCATTCAGACCAAGCCGCGGGTGGAAAAGCCGCCCGCCCCCTTTGACACCACCAGCTTCATCTCCGCCGCCAGCGGGATTGGCTTTTCCGCAGCCAATGCCATGCGCATAGCCGAGTGGCTCTATGTCAACGGTTTCATATCCTACCCCAGGACGGACAATACCGTCTATCCTCCTTCCATCGACCTGATCGCCCTCACCCGTCTGTTCCTCAAGGGCGAGTTCGCTAAAGAAGCGGAAAAGCTCCTGGGAGGAAAGATGGTGCCTACCCGGGGCAAGAGGTCGACCACTGACCATCCTCCCATCTACCCCACCGCTCCCGCCAACAAGAGCGAGCTGAAGGATGAACAGTGGCGGATCTACGAGCTGGTGGTGCGCCGCTTCTTTGCCACCCTGGCAGAGCCCTGCGTCTGGGATGCCACCAGCCTCAAAGTGGACATTGGTCCCGAGCCCTTCCGGGCCAACGGTGCCCGGCTGGTCGAGCCGGGATGGAGGTACTACTATCCCTACAGCAAAGCAGAAGAGCGCATCCTGCCCGAACTGAAGGAAGGAGAGAAGCTGCGGGTTTTGGGCCATAGCGTCGAGGCCAAGGAGACCCAGCCACCGGCCAGGTACGGCCAGGGCAAGCTGATCAAGCTGATGGACGAGCTGGGGCTAGGGACCAAGTCCACCCGCCATGATATCATCAGCAAGCTCTATGCCCGCGCTTATGTGCAGGGAAATCCCATGCGGCCCACTAACACCGCTTATGCCGTGGTGGACACCTTGCAGAGGTACGCCCCCACCATAACCAAGCCTGAGATGACCCAGACCCTGGAGAAGGATATGACCCTCATCTCGGAAAAAAAGATCAAGGAGGAGGAGGTGATAGAGAAGTCCAGGGTCATGCTCTCAAATGTCTTCGACGAGCTGAGCTGCAACCAGGATGGTATCGGGCAGTCACTAAAGGACGGCTTGAGGACGGACAAGATCGTGGGAACCTGTGAGAAATGCAAATCCGAGCTGATAATCAGGCGCGGCCAAAGAGGATCGCGCTTCATCGGCTGCTCCGGCTATCCGAACTGCAGATTCACCCTCCCCCTGCCCCGCTCGGGGGCGGTAGTGGTGACGGACAAGGTCTGCGAGGAGCACGGCATGTTCCACATCCGCATCATAAACAAGGGCAAGAGGCCCTGGGACCTGGGCTGCCCCCACTGCAACTTCCTGGAATGGCAGGCGAGGAAGGCTCGGGAGTTGGCGGAGGGCAAGGAGAGGGGAGAAGAAAAAGGCATGAAGTCCCAACCGGCTAAAAAGGCGGCCAAGAAAGCAGCAGGGTCAGCAGGAGCCAAGAAGGGGAGCGGACCATCCAATGCCGAAGGCAACGGCCTTGCCGGACTGGCGGGAGTGGGGCCCAAGACCCTGGAGAAGCTGGCGGAGGCGGGGATCAGGACATCGGCAGATCTGGCAGCGGCCAATGCCAAGAGCCTCGCCGCCAAGATAGGCATCTCTGAGAAGAAGATCATGGGTTGGAAGAGAGCGGCCAAAGCGCTGAGCTAGGAAGCTTCATCCTCTCTCATCCGCTTTTGGGCTGCTGCATCCACTGGGAAATCCATGTCGCACGATGATAAGATCCACCCCGGCGAGATGCGGGCCATCCCTCCCAGCTTTCCCCTGGCGGAAAAGTCATACTGGCATCCAGTGGGGACAATCATCAGCGGCGTTTATATGGTTTGACCGCATGGGCCTGGCCGGATTTGAACCGGCGGCCACTCGGTTATGAGCCGAGCGCTCTAACCGGACTAAGCTACAGGCCCAGAGGAATGCGCCGCCAACAGGGCTCGAACCTGTGACATTCTGGTTGCTGCTTGTTCAATTAACAGCCAGACACTCTACCATCTGAGTTATGGCGGCTCGACCTCCACCCTAGATGCACAATGATTTAAGCCTTTTGATCTGAGAGGGTATTCCATGCGCGTCCTGAAGAAAGATCTGCGCGGCGAGGAAGGGGAAGTCGCCCTTCTTCCCGAGTCCCTGGATGACCTGTGGCACCTGCGCCACCTGGTGGAGAGAGGGGACCTGGTATTCGCCCTGAGCCAGAGAAAGGTTCCGGCGATTGCGGATAAAGCCCGGCCGGAGAAGATGGAGAGAAAGACGGTGCGCCTGGGGGTGCGAGTGGAGGATGTCGAGTTTCACATGTACTCCAACTGGCTGCGGCTGCACGGGCGCATAGTATCGGGAATGGACGTGGGCTCATATCACACCCTGAATATCGAGGTGGGAACCGACCTGTCCATACTCAAGTACCACTGGAGGCCTGACCACTTAGCGCGCATCGATGAGGCAGTGAAAGAGTCGCAACGGCCCAAGGTGGTGCTGGCCCTGGTGGAGGAGGGCGAGGCCACCATCGGCATTCTCCGCCAGTTCGGGGTGCAGATGGCGGCGGAGATCCGCATGAGCAGCGGCAAAGGGAGCGGCGAGGACACCCGCGCCTCATTCATGAGAGAGGTGGCCGAGGTCATAGACAAAACCGCTCAGGGGGGAGCGGACGTGATCCTCGCCGGCCCAGGATTTGCCAAGGACGACCTGAAAAAGGTGATCGACTCCTCTTACCCGGATCTGTCGGAGAGGGTCGCCATGGACGATGCCTCTTCCATCGGCAGGTCCGGCTTTCAGGAGGTGCTCCGCCGGGGAGCGGTCAAGAGCGTGCTTGAGTCCAGCCGCATCGCCCGGGAGGCGAAGCTGATCGAGGAGCTGTTCAGAGAGATCGCCACGGATGGCAAAGCGGCCTATGGCACCGCTGAGGTCCAGAAGGCGATGAATTATGGGGCTATCGAGACCCTGCTGGTCCTGGATGAGCTGGCCCGCCAGGGAAAGGTGGACGATATCATGCGCGAGGTGGGGAACGCTCGCGGGAAGGTGGTCATATTCAGCTCGGAGTTCGAGCCCGGAGACAGGCTGAATTCCTTGGGGGGAGTGGCAGCATTGCTTAGGTTCAAGATAGCATGATCAAATGCGGATGACGAATGACGCTCGACCAAAAAGGAGGATAAATTGACCCGGTGCTGCAAGTGCCCCCAGCCTGCTATAATCTATCAGAGGTACTCTGGAATGCATTTATGCCCTCTGCACTTTAGAGATGACGTTCAGCGCAAGGTGAGAGAGAGCCTGCGCCAGACAGGGCTCTTCGCCCACGGCCTTCGAATGGCCCTAGCCATGGACGGAGGTGCGGGCAGCGTCGTCATGGCCAGCATCATCAAGAAGCTCTTTGAGCGCAGAAGGGACATCAACCTCTTCGCCCTTATCCTCGATGACTGCGGCCCTGGCGGACAGGCGGCAAGGATGGCCTGCCAGCAACTGGGACTTACCGCAGCGGTCGAGATACCTCCACCATGGACCCCGAAGGATAGGGAAGATAGAGAGGATAGGGAAGGGAATGACCCCGCCCCGTATCCATGCCGCTTTTCCCAAAAGATGAGAATGATGGCCGAGCTTGCGCAGGAGGGGGAGCAGATGCCATAGCCACCGGCCTTGACCTGGATGATATAGCCACAGAGATATTCTTAAGTTATCTGGACGGGGATATAGATGAGCTGCAATATGAAAAGCAGAGAGTCGAGCCGACCAGATATGAAGAGGGAATGATAGCCGTCATCCAGCCTTTGCGGCGCATACCCGGCAGAGAGGTGCGGCTTTACGCCCTCCAGGATGGTCTGTGCTTTTGCCAGGAGAGGGTGGAGGACAAGCGGCATAAAGAGGCAAGGCGAGAGCTGTCTCGCTTCGACTTGCGCCACCCAGGAACCAGGTATTCCCTGCTGCGCAGCCTGAAGAAGCTGGATTTAGAAAGCCTTGGATAGACCGATCCCCAAGGAGCAAAGCCTTTAAATGATTATGAAAAACAACCCGATCCTGTGCCTCGGTAGCTCAGCTGGTCCAGAGCGATTGACTTGTAATCAATAGGTCGCGTGTTCGAATCACGCTCGGGGCTTTTCTACAGGATCTACAGGGTATCGACTGAGGAATTTTGACTAAAATAATTAGGAAGATAAGGAAAAACTATCGGTCCTGATTCCTGCTCCCACCCTCAAGGGGTCCAGAAGTTATCCAGATAAAAATATGTAGGCCAGGCCCAATTCTGCGGTCCGCCATTTAAACCAATGATATCGATATCGGGCCGGAATATCCATTCATGCCTTCTTCGTCTTCTTCACATCCAGTCTGGTCTTGCACCTGGGACAGGCCTTTGGTCGGCTCACCCTCGTCTCCCATGTATAGTGGCATTTGGGACATTTCATCTGTTTCATATTAATACAGTTGTAATAAGAGTATTAATAACTTTCGATAGTATATGATTATCCCTATTACTCTGGCAAGCGCAAAGCCTATAATTGAATAGATTGGGTAAAGAGAGAATTTCATGCACGAGATTTTGGAGATCCTCTACGAGAATGCCAAGGCAACACCTTCCGAGATCGCAGCGCTGCTCGGCAGATCCGAAGAGGAGGTGGCCCGGGAGATCAAAGAGATGGAGAATGCAGGCATAATCAGAAAGTACATCACTCTGATCAACTGGGAGAAGCTCGACCAGAGCGTCGTCTTCGCCGTCCTGGATCTGAACGTGGCGCTGCAAAGAAAGACGGGCTATGATGCAGTGGCAGAGAGGATCGCCAGGTTTCCGGAGGTGGAGTCGGTAAGGCTGATCTCCGGGGGCCATGACCTATCGGTTACTGTGCGAGGCAAATCCATGAAGGATATCGCTTACTTCGTGGCGGAGAAGATCGCACCCCTGGATGGTGTCCAGTCCACCTGCACCCATTTCATCCTCAAGAGCTACAAAGAGCACGGGGCTATCCTCACTGAACAGCCCAAGCCCGAGAGATTGGTGGTAACTCCATGAAAAAGCAAAAGAAAAAGCAGATCCTCAAGAACATCCCCCCCTGGAATGCCGAGGAGCACATCAATCGGTCGGTAAGGGATATGCCCCCATCAGGGATACGGAAGTACTTCGACCTGGTCAATGAGATGAAAGGAGCGATCTCCCTGGGAGTGGGTGAGCCGGATTTCGTCACCCCCTGGCATGTTCGCGAGGCCTGCATCTACTCCCTGGAGCTGGGAAACACCCATTATACCTCCAATAAGGGCATGCCTGAGCTGAGGGAGGCCATCTGCAAAGAGGTGAGAAAAGATCGGGGAATGGACTACGACTCCAACGATGAGATCCTGATCACCACCGGGGTGAGCGAAGCAGTGGACCTGGCCTTCCGGGCGACGCTGAATCCGGGGGAGGAGGCGGTGGTGCCAGAGCCCTGCTATGTGGCTTACACCCCGGACATCACCCTGGCCGGCGGAGTGCCAAAGACGGTCCCCACCCGCCTGGAGAATGAGTTTAGAGTTCAGGCAGAGGATATCGCTCGGGCGGTGACCGGGAAGACTCGCAGCCTCCTTTTAAGCTATCCCAACAATCCCACCGGGGCGATAATGACCCGCTCGGATCTGGAGGAGCTGGCGGATGTGGTGGTGGAAAACGACCTGATTGTGATATCCGATGAGGTCTATGCAGAATTATCCTACGGCGATGGCCACACCAGTTTCGCCGAGCTGGAAGGGATGAAAGAGAGGACCATCATCCTAAACGGCCTCTCCAAATCCCATGCCATGACCGGCTGGCGGATAGGCTATGCCCTGGGGGATCAGGCACTGATCGGGGCGATGACCAAGATCCATCAGTATACCATGCTCTGCGCTCCCACCATGGCCCAGGTGGCGGCCCTCGAGGCCCTGCAGGCAGGCGAGGAGGAGATGCTGCATATGAGGCATGAGTACGATCTGCGCAGGCGCTTCTTCGTATCAGGACTAAACCGCATAGGACTCGACTGTTTCGAGCCCAAAGGAGCCTTTTATGCCTTCCCCTCCATCCAGAGGTTCGGCCTCTCCTCAGAGGAGTTTGCTGAGAGGCTGCTGTATGAACAGAAGGTGGCAGTGATCCCGGGCAATGTCTTTGGGGAGAGCGGAGAGGGATTTTTGCGCTGCAGCTATGCCACCAGCAGAGAGGAATTGATAGAGGCGCTGGACCGGATGGAGACGTTCATCAAGAGCCTGTGAGTGAGAAAAATACAGGAAGAAGAATAAATGCTCAAAGCCACCCTTCGATCAGAGAAGACCGACCGCCTGGCAGGAGGCCTGGCCGCTCTCGGGCTCAGTCCCAATGCCTGGACCCTCATCTCCCTCTTGCCAGCGCTGGCAGGCCTGTGGGCCCTGGTGATGCACCACCTCGCCCTGGGCCTGGCCATGTTCGCCCTGTCAGCCTTCATCGATATCGTGGACGGGACGGTGGCCCGGGTCACCAATCAGGTAACTGTTAAAGGGGCCTTCATCGATGGGGTAGTGGACCGGTATGTGGAATTGATGCTCTACCTGGGGCTGCTCATTTATGTGGGCCGGGGGGAGTACCTTGGCCTTCCCCATGAGGCCTGGATAGTGCTACTGATTTTCGGCGGCCTCATGACCAGCTTTGTCCGGGCCTATGCCGACCACCGGGGGATTGTGAAGGACGCGGGCGAGTTGAAGAGGATGGGCGGATTCTTAGAGAGGCTGGAGCGGCTAATGCTCCTTTATTTAGGCATGTTCCTCGGGCTTTACAACATCCAGTGGCTGATGGCGATCATTGTTCTGACCGCATTGCTGGCCAATGCTACCGCCCTGCAAAGAATCCGGTTTGCCCTGAACAGATGAGAATCGATGAAATTATATGGAATCTCTACAGCCATTTGTTCAGAAATACCAGATTGTAGAAGAGATGCCTGTAGCGCATAAGAGCCTCGGCGAAGGCGCAGCCTGCAGCAGCAAGACTTTTCAGGACTTCGGCTTTGGTGCTGGCAGGTCTGTAGCTCCTCTTTGCCAGAAAGGCCAGCACATCCTCCTGCCGGTCGGGATTCAGATAAGACTTCAATCTCCTCCTGGGCGAGGAGCTCTCCTGCTCCAGAGGAGTTCAGGCCAATCCCCGATATCTCCATCTCCGCCAGGGCACAAGCCGCCCGAAACTCCAGGTCAGCCACCCTTGTCAAATCGTTCTTGGCCAACAGTTCCGCCAGAATATCATGAAGCGGCATGAGCGTAGCCGCCTCCTGGGCAGAACTTCCATCTAAGAACTTCCATCTATATCCTGAATGATGCCCAGATGCCTTTCCGCCAGGGAGGCCAGGCTGTGATCGACAAGCCTCTTAGTCCAGGGATTTTTGGGATTGCCAGAAGGGGTCAGATAGTAGTACCCGGACCAGCAGATCTGGAGAAGCACTTCAAAAATTTTCTTAAGATATCCGAACACTTTATACTGGAACGGTGTTGGTGGCAACGCATGGCTAGTAGTGGAAGGTGGGCCAGGTGGTGGATGTGATCCTGGGAGCGGATAAATAGGGCTATAGGGCTTGATTTGCGGTCAAGCCAGCAATCCAACCGGTCCCCATCTGTGGAATATTAACAGTGATATAATCCAAAACCATCAAACACTTGCCTCAATTGTATCCAAGCATCATTAAAGCAGTTCACCCTTTCATCTGGCCCCCCTGGAGAATTTTACCTTTGATATATCGCAATGCAAAAAACCATCAACTTCTAATTTCGATCTCTCAGTCTTTTGGGGGCTCCTTGCCTGCATCCCGGAGGGTCGACTCGCGTCGCCCACTATAAAGCAGCTCGCATGGATAGATCAAATTCATTAGGATCATTCCGCCAGACGCGAATCAACCTAATGATCTCATGCAGTCTTAATAATGGCTCTTCGCTAAATTGTGTGGGTAATGTACTGCAGAGATTTTTTCTTCGTGCCTTTGTTCCTTTGTGGTGAGGCCCAAGCAGCACGATTTCACCACAGAGGCACAAAGGCGAGAGAGAGATGGTGGCCCCGGATCACCCATGGAAAACAGCGAAGAACCTTAATAATCCTCATCATCTACACCATCGTCGAGTTCGTGGATGTGATGCTGCCGGCAAAAGAATAGCGGCTCTGGATCTGCAGGCAAGCTTGAATCTCAACCGGGCCTGTCAAGAGAATATTAACCTCGATATAATTCGCTCTATTCTTGAATAAACTAATCAAATATCCGTTCCAATCAACGAAGACCTCAATACAGATAGCAAACTACTTAAAAAATAGACACCTAATATTGATAATACTAGCAGGTGCATAAGAGACATGAGCGAAGGAGAAACCGTAAGGCTGAAGGCATCTGAGGCCAATCAGGGCGATGTAGGAAAGGGCATCGTCAGGATGGGCGATGAGTTCATGGAAAAGATCGGCATCCGCCCCCTGGATGTAGTGGAGATAATAGGATCGCGACCCACTGCCGCTCTGGCGGTGAGCGCCTATTCCCAGGACCAAGGCATAGACATGGTTAGAATGGACGGCCTGATCCGATCCAATGCCGGAACGAGCATTGGCCAGTATGTAGAGGTCAGACGGGCAAAATGGGAAGAAGCCAAGCATGTGACACTGGCTCCTGTCACCCAGGGGATGCAGATCTTCGCCCCAGGAGATGTCCTCACCAAGGTCTTCAACGGCCGGCCGCTGATAAGAGGCGATGTCATCTCCACCACCAGCGTGAGAAAGCCGCCCACCGACTCCCTGGGCAGGGAGACCATGTTCGAGGAGATATTTCGCGGCTTTTTGGGCGCTCAGGCCTTTGGTCTGGGAGAGATCAAGCTGCGGGTGGTCTCAACCAGCCCCGGTGGGATCGTCAAGATCACTGAGGGGACGGACATTGAGCTTCTGCCCCAGGCGGTAGAGACGCCGGAGCGCTCTGTGCCCTCGGTGGTCTATGAGGACGTGGGCGGACTAAAACCGGTGATCACCAAGGTCCGGGAGATGATTGAGCTCCCCCTGAAGCATCCCGAGCTATTCGACCGCCTGGGCATCGATCCGCCCAAAGGAGTGCTGCTGCACGGCCCGCCAGGCACTGGAAAGACCATGCTGGCAAAAGCTGTGGCCAATGAGAGCGACGCCTACTTCATAAGCATCAATGGCCCTGAAATCATGTCCAAGTACTATGGAGAGAGCGAGAAGGCCTTAAGAGACATCTTCGAGGAGGCGGAGAAGAACACTCCTGCCATAATCTTCCTGGATGAGCTGGACTCCATCGCCCCCAAGAGAGGAGATGTTACTGGAGAGGTGGAGAGGAGGGTGGTCGCTCAGCTCCTCTCACTGATGGACGGTCTGAAGGAGAGGAAGAACGTCATAGTCATAGGCTCAACCAACCGTCCCGAGGCCCTGGACATGGCCCTGCGCCGACCGGGAAGGTTCGACCGGGAGATCGAGCTGGGAGTTCCGGATATGGAAGGAAGGCTGGAGATATTCCAGATCCACACCCGGGGCATGCCACTGCATGAGGACGTCGTCTTGGAAGATTATGCCAAAGAGACTTATGGCTTCGTGGGCGCGGACATAGCCGCAGTCAGTCGGGAGGCGGCCATGAACGCTCTGCGCCGCATCCTGCCGGAGATCGATCTGGACGAGCCCACCATTCCCAAGGAGATCTTAGACCGGCTGATAGTGCAGAAGGGCGACTTCGAGGCAGCCTTGAGGGAGATCCAGCCCTCAGCGATGAGAGAGATCCTGGTCGAGGTTCCCAATGTTAGCTGGGAGGACATCGGCGGCCTGGAGAGCGTCAAGGACCTGATGGTGGAGGCGGTTGAGTGGCCGCTGCGCAATGCGGATAGCTTCCAGCGACTGGGGATCGATGCCCCCAAAGGAATTCTGCTTTACGGCCCGCCAGGTACTGGAAAGACCATGCTCGCCAAAGCGGTGGCCAATGAGAGCGAAGCGAACTTCATCACCGTCAAAGGGAGCGCACTGCTCTCCAAGTGGTATGGAGAGAGCGAGAAGAGGGTGGAAGAGATTTTCAGGAAGGCGAGGCAGGTTGCCCCCTCCATCATCTTCCTGGATGAGCTGGATGCACTGGTCCCTGTCAGGGGGGGAGCGATGGGCGAGCCCCATGTCACAGAGAGGATTGTCAACCAGCTTTTAAGCGAGATGGACGGTCTGGAGGAGCTGCACGGAGTGGTGGTGATCGGAGCGACCAACCGGCCGGATATCATCGACCCCGCTCTCCTGCGGCCGGGGAGGTTCGATGAGCTGATACTGGTGCCTGTGCCAGACCGTGAGTCCCGGCGCAAGATCTTCCAGGTGCACCTGAAAAAGTCGCCTCTGGCAGAGGATATCAACATCGAGGAGCTGGTCGAGCAGACGGACCAGTATACGGGCGCAGACATCGCTTCCCTGGTCAGAAAGGCCGGGCGACTGGCTCTTCGGGAGGACATGGGAGCGAGCAAGATCGGCCAGAAGCATTTCCTTGCCGCCTTGGAGGAGATCGGGCCCTCAGTTACTCCGGATACGATGAAGTATTATTCATCTATGGCCAGGGAGCTGCGCAAAAAGGCCTCCCGAGAGGTGGAGAGAGGAGACATATACGCTTGAGCAAAACCAGGAGCGTCGAGAACTCAAGACAGAAGAATTGCAGCTGAGAAAGCGAGGGATTGAAACCATATAGTCGGTTCATTCACCTCAATATCCTCAGAATTATCAATTTTTCTTTAATATTAGGGGTAGACTCATTGCCGGACAAAAGCTTTTTAGATAATAACAATTGTGTAGCAGTCGAATTCGTCCGCTGCTGGAAGCAAGAAGATATAGTGGAGCTGTATCGGGCTGGCGGCTGGTGGAAGGACAGCATGGATCCATCTCGCATCAATGATCTGATTCAAGGGAGCTTCCTCTTCGCGGTGGCAGTTGACAAAGCCAGTGGCAAGGCGGTGGGAATGGGTCGGGTGATCTCCGATGGGGTATCGGACGGATATATTCAGGATCTGGTGGTTCTGCCAGACTGGCAATCCAAGGGGGNGGGGAAAATGATTCTGGATAAGCTCCTCGAAGAGTGTCGGTGCAGAGGGATCGCCTGGGTGGGCCTGATCGCCGAGCCGGGAAAGGAGGACTATTATGATTCAATTGGATTTCACAGGATGCCGGGGCATGTGCCCATGCTCCTCGATTGGGAGGCCCGAGGATGCTGAGTTCTAACGACTTCAAGCCGGTTCAGCTTGAGGACAGGGATTTCTTCGTCCAGCACTACCGGCAATACCCTCAGAGTCACAGCGACAACACCTTCACCAATATGGTCTGCTGGAATTATTATGCCAACTACCGCTACGCATATGTCCAGGAATGTGTCCTTCTCTCCAGCACCATCGCCGGCAAGACGCGCTACCGTCCTCCCATCGGGCCGAAGAATCCGGATCTCCTCCATGAGGTCCTGGCTTTAGCCCTGGAGAGCGATGAGGCACGACCCTTTGTGGTCCTGGACCAGGATACGCTGGAATGGATAAGCGGCCTATATCCGGAGCTGCGGTTTGAGCCTGCCAGGATGTATTTCGATTATGTCTATCTGGCATCCGATCTGGCCCAGCTTCCCGGCAAGGGCTATTCGACCATCAGGCGCCAGCTCAACCAGTTCATGAAGAGCTGTAGCCCTGAGGTCGAGGAGATAGGATCGGACAACTTCGAAGATATAATCGATTTTGTAGAACAGTGGTGTGTGTGGAAGGATTGCGACTCGAATCCCGATCTGGCATCGGAGAAAGATGCCCTGTGCTTTGCCCTGAATCATTATCAGGAACTGGAGCTGGAGGGCATTGCCATCCGGGCAGAAGGGAAGATAGGAGCCATATCCCTCTTTGAGGGGCAAAACCAGGATACAGCACTGGTGCACTTCGAGAAGGGGCTTCCTGACTGCAAAGGAATCTACCGGGCGATAAATGCCGAGGCTGCCAAAATCCTGGCCAGAAGATACACCTACATAAACCGGGAGAGCGATATGGGGGTGGAGGGAATCCGGGAGGCGAAGATGCGCTACCATCCACACCACATGGTGGAGGTGCATATGGTAGGCCGGGAGGAGCTGGAGAGGGTGGTGTAATCTACATCACCTGGTTTGAAGGCAAGGTTCAAATGAGGGAAAGGATCATCAGAGGTCTGGAGTTGAATATTATGCACAGCCATGATCTTAGCCATGATCATCCGAAGGGCCATGACCTGACCCGGCATGAGGCAGAGCACCTCCTGGAGCACTGGATAGAGCATAACCAGAGCCATAGCGTATCCTTTAAAGAGAGGGCGGCTCAGATTTCCAGAGTGAGTGAATTGGCCGCCCAGGACATAAACCGGGCTGCTGAGCTCATGGACGAGTGCACAGAGATGTTGAAGAAGGCCCTGAAGGATCTATAGAAGACCCCGCAGGATCTAGAGAGGAGTCGTAAGAGATGGAATTGGTCTATATTTACCCCCTGGATAAGAGCAAAGAGATGCAGAAGATGCTGGATGAGGAGTTCTGGAAGCGTCTGGGCCCCACGGTGAGGGAATGCAAGGCCATGGGCCTGGATAAGGAGGGCATGTGCCTGTACATCAAAGCCAAGGATGAGCTGGCAGAGGAGGCCCAAAAGCTCCTGGCGGATACAGGGGCCAAAGAACTTAAGGATGAAGAGGGCGAGGCTCTGCTCAAAGCCTTCCGAGAAGAAGCCGAGGCGGCAGAGGCCGGCATGGGGGCGATGTTCGGCTGAAGGCGAGCCCTTCATGCTCCGCTCCTTCGTTTAGCTGGATAAGACCAATTAACCTGAATGAGGTCGCTAAAGGCCTCGAAACACCAATGCAGCAGTTGAAGAGATCAGGGGCATGAGGAAATTCAAGTAAATATGCAGCGAACCTGAAATAGGGTTACCAGGATAAAAGGAGTCATAAGAGATGACTCCCTTTTCGCTGGCACTCTCGACTTGATGATCTTAGTTAAGGCTGAGGTTCCTGGAAATCTGAAGCATTATCTACCTAACCTCCCGAAAAGCTCAGGCGCACAGGTTTAGCACCTGAAGTATTTCCCTCTGTTCTTTTGTCATTTCGGCGACAAATATCTCCTCATCCGCCAAAGCGATTTTTCTCAATTTCTCTAATTGCAAAAGCAAGAGTTCCAATAACTATTTGTCCATTATCAGGGGTGCAGTCCAGTTCCTAAAGACCTCCTGCAAAGACACTCCCTATCCTCCATTCGCTGCTATGCCGCCTCCAAAGAATACTTGATCAAGACAAAGATGTTTGCTTCCTGCTCGGGAACGAGAACAGTGCTATCGGGAGAGAGTGAAAGCTTGAGTGTTCCTTCATCATTTAATTCCTGGCTCATAGTCTCTAAAACCAATCCTTTCGGAGTTGTTGGTTCCAGGGCTTCTCCTTGGATAGCAAACAGCTTTATCTCGTCGACCTTGATTTCTTTTCCCTGCGTGAAATAGGGGAAGTAATCTCTTTTCACAGTCGCTGTAAAATGATCCTCAGTTCCATTTACGAACTTATGCCATTCCCCGGGGAAATCATGTGCCAGGCTGAACAAGAGGCCCAAACCCGATGCGTTAGCCTCTCCGACAAGCTCCTCCAATTGGGCCACCGCTTTCTCGCTCAACAGGGCGCCGCCCTGCCTGGCAGTGTAGCGCACGTGGATAATTACATCTGAGATGGTATTGTAGTCGAATTGGCGGAAAGATGCCGGCAACTCCAGCTTCCAGGTGCTATCAGCGCCTGCTCCTTCGAATGGCAGGAATCGCTCGTCCCGTAAATTTGTCTCGAATAGACCGCTGTCGTTATTTCCGCTGCTGGTGACAATCGACTGGACAGTGCCGAAGTAGTCGATAAATCGATCGTCTTCGCTGCCTTGACGAGCATACTCACCATCTTTTAGCTCCGGAGATTTGCGAAGCGAACTCTTGAGAAGTGAGAGAGTGCAGCTTACGCTCGTGTAAGGTCCTGTTACCGATGGTATAGATAGACTGATGTTCTTGATCCTGCGCATGTAATGGCCGGGACCATCCAGGTCAAACAGCCATTCGGGCAGAGTCACCTCGCAGGAGCCGGTGGCCTTTAAGGCCAGCAGAGCCACGGGATTTAGCTGCCGCAAGGATACGTGTTTTGTGAGCTCGTACTCTCGCTTATTGTTCTCATGATAGGCCGTCTCCATCCTCTTCACGTCAAGGTAGAGAGCCTCGCCTGAGAGCAGCCCCTTGCGGCCGGCATCCCAGTAGTTGAACTTGATATAGTCGGTGGCATCCACCTCCGGACGCATGAGCTCCTGCTTCATGGTCCGCTCGGCTTTGCGCGCTATGTCGAAGGCGAAGCGATAATATTCGTAATACAGCCTCGAGATCTCGCCCTGCATCCAGGCGTATAACTCCTCATTGGTGAACTTCTCGCTCAGGAAATTATTCACCTCCTCGGAATTCTCGATCTGCTCCTTAATAATTTCGTATTCGAAGTGAGCTACCTGCTCAGCAATCAGCGAACCGATTATCTGCCGCCCGATATGCATCAGCTCGCGGGCGGCCAGGTTACTCTGCAGCAACCATTCATCGGCACGGCGTTCATAGGAGGCTGTTCGAGATGCTATATTTGCTTGATCATGATGCCATTGCGACATGGTCCGCAGGATTCTTGCGGCGATCTCTAAGGACTTCGTAATTGCAGTTCCGACCCTTATATCAATTGTTCCACCCAATCCCCAAAAATGAAGGTTACCTTTAGCATCCGGAATGAATACTACAGCAGATGAGACGGTCTCCACAATGGATGCTTCAAGCCCTGTATCTCTTGCAGTCGGCAAATGATCATTGAGTTCCGCGCCTTCATTTGTATTAAGATATAAGTTGCCCTTTCCCGACGCTCCCGATTCATTTTCTGGTGACATCTCAGCAAATGTCAGCTTCGGGTATTTCTCTGCTGGAATGTCCTTATCGTACTTTCCTACTAGCGTTTCATAGGCCTCATCGAAATGCTCTTCGCTCAATATTTGTGTGCGGTCTATGGATATCGTATCAGGGACGACCTCAGTATCGGGTACTCTTCCAAGAAGTCGTTGGTAGTAGTGGTAGCGCTCTAGGGCACTGGCCCGGCCTCTCACCAGCAATTCGGTGGATTCCTGCGCCTGCTTCCACTGCATGAAGCGCACCTCTCTCTGCATCTTTTGAATCTCGACCTCATGAGCCTGCCGCAGAAGTGCCATGCGCTCGCTGTCCCCCTTCTCAATCGCCGACAATAGCGAGTTGCCCAGACTTCGCACCTCGTTGCAGAGTTCAAGCGCCTTCTGGATATAGAACAGGGATCGCACAGGGCCTACAGGCTGGTTAAGCCCACTGATGATCGAACCGATATCGATTCCTGCCGCTGCTGCCTTGACCAGCATTCCAGGATCGAGGGGCGGATCGAAGAGCGCGAGCTGTCGCACTACTCCCTCGATGTTCATGCAATGGCGGATCTTGAAGAGTCTGTTGGCCACAATATCCCAGTAGCTGAGAAGCTTGTCATTTCGCGGTATGCAGAAGTAAAGAGTGTTACCAATGCCAAAGAGCGGACCGGCGGCGCTCGTGTCCTTGCCTTTCGTCTGCGGCAGGCCGTAATTTAGTGGGAATTTGCCTTCCAGCTCTACCCATACATTCCTGGTCTTGTCCAAATGGTCCCTGATATCCTTGAACGTCTTAGGTCGCGGTTTATCCATAAGCGGGATGCGCTGTGGCCGGGGTCCAAGCACGTTTGCAGCCAGCACGTAAATCTGCATCGCCTCATTGATGGATTCCACCGTGTCCTGACGAAAGAGGCTGTCTCCCCAGGCGATCAAGTTATCCAAGTACTTCATGACTACACTGTATTGAAATGCGACATGCCTGGTTCGTGCCACCCTGTGCGGCTGGAAGGGGTTGTCCAGTATTGTATTATAGCCATCGAGTATATGCTGCACCTCTTCCGAGGGATCGGACCGGCTAAGAAGCGCCAGCAGCTCATCAATCCTGGCAGTACCCTTTCCCTTGCGAAAGGCCAGGAACTTCCAGAAGCGCAGTTCCGGCTGCTCGATGGAGGTGTCGTTGCAGGTCGGATCGAAGATATAATGGAACCAACGCTGGGCTTCAGCGAAGCGCTGGTTCTTGCTAAGATGCACTGCAATAGTGAGCGGAACATGGAAGAAAAGCTCCCAGTTGTAGTTGGCATAAGGGCCGCCTACGCTGACATCGATCTCCTTGGGGCGACCCTCGATCAACAAACTCTTATCTTCTATTTTTATATAATCTTTAAATAATTTAAAGAAAGTGTTAGGCTTTTCTTTATCTTCGGCCTTTGATGTATCCAGTTCTTCGAGAAAAACCGGATCCATTAATCCTGGGAGCGATTTTTTATTTAGCTTTTCGATCAGCTCTCCAACGAAGGGGTGGAAGAAGTTCTGGAATTTATACTCAAATTTAGTCTCGTAAGTGGTAGTGATCATTGGAGCATGGGTGTTCAAGGCGAGATGGTCATTATGCGAATGGTTCCATTTTGAGGCTGATTCAACATACATAGCTTTTTCACCTTACCTACATTTTCTGTAAATTTCTCATCATGCTGCCTGCTGGGCCTATCACTTTTTCGCCGAACTGCACAGTTCCAAGGGTACCAAGCCCTCGATTGATATAGGCATCCTCAGTGACGAAACGCTCAACATAAATGGGATCGCCACCGCCGCCGATGTCGTCAATGCCCAAATCGTGGAGGCGCTCTTCCATCATTTCCCGTAAACCAGGGCGCTCAAGCCACGATTTCTCTATCACCAACGGCGATACCTGCGCAAAACTCTTCTTTGGCGTTTCTGCTATATAGATATCAGATTGAGGAATCGGCACACGAATTTTTTCCGTGGTCACATAGAAGACGTGGTTTTCGTCCTCATAGAAGAATGGATCATACCAACTTACTAGTTCCCCTAAATGATATGGTTCAATAATGTGGGTTTGAGAATAAGGATTCTTATTGAAAATCTTATGTCTGGATGCGGTTATTTTTTCCCATTTATTGAGCACATATGGATTGAAGCTCCAAGAGCAATAATCGATTGTGAAAGCATTGGAATAAAATTCTATGTCGCGGAATGGCACGTGGACATTTTGTTTAGCAAAATAAGCAATCATTGGTAGACTATGCGTATTGTACAAAGTAAAGAGTTTCCCCTTGATCTCGATTTTCAAGGCTTCCATTTCACTTGAAACTGATAGATGGTACTTCGACCGATCCAACGCGCCACCCCCAGCGAGATCAATCTGCTCCAGCATGGCTGGATTATCTAAGTCAGAGGTCTTTGTAGGCTGCCATTTTCCGTTGTAGTATTCGCTCCAACAGAGCACCGCTTTCACTGTCACCTTGGTAGTCGTCTTCGCCTCTATGGCAGCATTCTTTTTAATGTTGGTCAACTTAAGTTCTGCAAGCGTATTCTCTGTTTCCTGATTGAATTCGCCCTTTTCCATCAGATTATCTTTAGGCGGATTTTCGGGCAGGGACAATGGCACCTCTTTTATCATCTGCAACCAGAAGAGGAATAGTCGGCCTTTCCAAACCGCCGGGATAACCGGGTTGTCCTCGATTTTGAGCTTGATCTGCTCCCAGGGCGTCCATGAACCTCCCTCGCGGCGCCGGTAGTAGTACTTGCGGTTTTCTCCGGCGGTGCGAGCTACTACATGAATAATATCATCCTCAGTTCCGGGGTCTCCCTCCTCGAAACACATACCGCAGGGCTCCAGTTTGGCCACTTCATCTAGTTTTGAAAGATAATTCAGCAGCGCAACTGCAGCTCGATCCTCTGTGATATCGCTCTGCAAGAGCTCGCTCATCATCTCCTTGAAGAATGGCGACTGGTCGTCACGCAGCTCAGGTTCAAGCCAGTTTTCCGGATACAGGAAGACCTTGCGGTTGGCCTCCCAGACCCTGTAGCGCTTCATCCACTCCCATTGCTTGGCCAGTTTCCTGAAATCCTCCGGCGAAAGTTCGACCTTTGCTTCCAGATTCATAAGGCAGCGCTCGATGAAGAGCTGAACCGATGAAAGGGCATGACGAATCCTTGAAGTCTGCATGCAGGGCTCCATCTGCACATCCATCAAGAAGTACTCGAAGAGCTTTTCAGGCGTGTCGATATGCTCCGTATCCTTATGTGAGCGCATCTGATGAAGGATGTAAGCGACCAGGGCATCGCGCTGAAATGCGCGCATCTCGTCGTTGATTGGCTTGAGCACGTTCAGCCAATCGCTCTCAGCGAAGCGGGCGCGCAGGGCAGACTGCAAATCGCGCACAGTAGTAGAATCCGGCTCGTTAGTTGCAGCTTTGATTAAGGCATCAGCCGGGACTCCTAGCTTCTTCGCCCAGGCGTAGGCTTCATCGATTCGACAAAACGTCTCTAGGTCTTTCAAAGCGCTATGGTCTGCTTTACCTCCTTTGACCTTCTTGAATCGAATCAGAAACGAATCGAGCGATGCCTCATCCCAGCGAGTGAGGGTGAAGAGAAGCGAATCCTTGTTTTCCGTCAAAGCTGCAGGATCTCTGAGAATTGTAAGGAAGCGCTCATCTTTTGGAGAAAGCTCAGCCTTCACACGGGCGAAGTCTAGCAACCCGCTGAAGGCTTTTAGCAGTTTTTTAGAGGTATCTGCGTCGGGGCTCTTTTTAGTCGGCAGGCTGTTCAGCCAGCCCTGCTCGCCTATCTGATAGTCGGAATGGGAAGCGATGTATGCGACTTCATTTGCCGTCAGTTTTAGCGCCCCCGCCAGAGAGATGGCCTTCATGAAGCGGATATAGGACTGGCGCAGGTTGTCTATAAGGATCTCTGAGTAAAGATATCGAGCAGGTATAGCCTCACGACCACGTCCCATTGTCTCCCAGCGGATGATAATCTGATCTTTAACCTTATCGACATTGATCTTTATG
>JGI11944J13513_1001008_pt1 | contig 24236 bp, 21 predicted proteins | sample TerdegcoTASludge_FD_13513 | JGI IMG/M metagenome (IMG submission 13513) | reverse complement strand
GAGCTGTGGGGCTGACCGTACCAAGTCCATATTGTGCTGCGGGTGTTTACTTTTGCTTTGCTGAAGGATGCAAACAATTGAATTTGCCAATTTCACATATTCCAATTCCAAGGACGGGACTTGCTCAAGCTATATATAATTATGCAAAATCTAATGGGAAAAAGCAAATTTACAAAGCTAAAATTCACAACTTGATTGTTTGGCGAAAAGGACAATCGACGTTTGGCCATATCGAACGAATTATCAATGTGCAAGAAGCAGGATGGGTGCATACTGTGGCATTTAATGTAAAAAATGAAGCAACAGGCAAAGAAGGCGTATTTATTAAAAAACGCAATATTTATCATCCAATTAGCAGATTGAAAGTGCTTGGATTAGTCGGATTTAATGCAATTGATTGATGACAAACAAAGATAAAATATTGTCAATTATGATTTTGCTTAATCTGCTTTTCTTGATATTGTTAATTTTCAGTCATAAACATAACGAGCCAATTATTCAGGAAAAGCAGATTAGGGATACAATTTTGCAGGTGATTCCTGCCGAACCTATTATCATTGAAAAAACAATAGCAAAAATAACATACATTCGGGATACAATAATTCAGACGCAACCATTTGTTGCACAATTAGATACGGTAATTAAATATGATACAATTCGGATGGGATACCAATTTCCTGAGAATTATTTTTCTCTTGAATATCGCAAACATCCCGATACATTGAAAACAGAAATCATTACTCGAACAATAGAAAAGAAACCGAAGTGGTGGGAAGAACCTGCTTATTTTATTGGTGGATTTATTCTTGGATATTTTATAAAAAAATAAGGTGAAAAATTGATACCAAACTCATTATTAACTAACGAGTTAGTGACCCGCGATAATGCGCTAACATTTCAGCGATTTATTGGGATGCTTCCCAATCCTGATAAAGTTATTATGCAAAATGGTGGTGTCGGGAAAATATTTCCTGAGCTAAAAAATGACCCACATATTTGGTCATGTATGCAATCCCGAAAATCGGGAATTCTTGCTCAAGATTGGGAGATACAAGATAAGGATGCAAACTCAGGTGTGGCAAATTTTGTGAAAGGAGTATTTAAAAAAATTGATGTATTTACATTAATTAGTAATATCTTGGAAGCTGTATTTACAGGAATGCAAATACTTGAAATAATTTGGAAATATGATGCAGATGGGCATATTATTCCCCAAGATATTATTGCAAAACCATTGGAGTGGTTTTATTTTGATGAAAATAATAATTTAAAATTTAGAAAACAAGGCGAAACACACGGCGAGGCTTTACCAGATTACAAATTTTTAATGCCACGATATTTTCCGACATTCAATAATCCCTATGGTGAGGCGTTGCTTTCCAAATGCTATTGGCCTGCAACAATTAAAAATCTTGGATTTCGATTTTGGATGAATTTTTTAGAAAAGTATGGTTTGCCAATTATAATTGGGCAATATACATATTCCCCAACAGCAGAGGAATTGCAAAGCCTTAGCGATAGATTGAAGGAACTTGTCGAATCTCAAGCAATTGCAACACCAAATGATATAAATATTGATATTCGCGATATTGGGCAATCGAAATCTGTGGATCTGTATGAACATCTAATAAAAATGGCAAATTCAGAAATATCTAAAGTGCTACTTTCTGAAACATTGACAACAGAAATTGAACGAGGCTCTTATGCGGCGGCAGCTACGCATTATAAAGTTCGTGAAGATGTGATAATGGGTGATAGAATATTAGTAGAAAATACAATTAATATATTATGTAATTATATTACTGAATTAAATTTTCCTGCAAAGCAATCGCCTATTTTTAAATTCAGAACACAAAGGAATTTGGAATTTGACATAGAAAATGATGTAAAGCTTGCATCTATTGATAATTTCAATTTCACAAAAGAATATTTTATGAAAAAATATGACTTAAATGAAAATGAATTTTTTATAAAAAATATTTAATTTTTTTGAATAAAAAGCAAATAAATACGTTTACATTAAAAAAATTATTTTGAAATTAATATAGAGAAAGAATAATGAATGTTTGTGTTATAATTCCAGCTGGAGGAAAGGGCGAGAGATTTGGTAGCGAGACCCCAAAGCAATTTATTGATTTAAAAGGGAAACCTGTAATAGTACATACAATAGAAAATTTTAATGAAATTGATGACGTGAAATCGATTGTGATTGCAGTGCATTCGGAATGGTTTACATTTACAAAAGAATTAGTGCAATCATATAAATTAGAGAAAGTCAAAGACATAGTTGTTGGTGGCAAGGAGCGTCAAGATTCGATATATAATGCACTTCATTCAAAAGCGACTTTAGATGCCGATATAGTATTGATACACGATTCAGTTAGACCATTTATTTCACAACAATCAATTAAGAAGATAATCACCGCAGCGGATGATTTTGGAGCAGTAATACTTGGTACAACACCAAAAGATCCCGTTAAAGAAATTGATTATAAGGGAGAAGTTATCCGAACATTGCAACGCGGAAAGCTATCAATTTCACAAACGCCTCAGGCATTTTGGCGGGATATAATAATGAATTCTTATGAAAAAGCCAGAGAAGTCAATTATGTAGGTGCTGACAGCTCGCAATTAGTAGAATTTGCAGGTTATAAAGTATCTGTGATTGAAGGTGAAGATACAAACATAAAAATTACAACACCACTCGATTTAAAAATTGCTGAGCTAATACTTGAAGAAAAGACAAAAGAAGTCTTGGTTTAAATTGACTGCAAATCTTGCTATTGCATCTTCCCGATATTGAACATATAGTTGAATCCAAGCCCAAGCGATGCTGGCCTTGGGCTGTAGGAATCAGAAGCACCGCTTCCCATTGGGTCATTACGCTGAAAATTTTTTATTGACCCTGTAAAAGAGTAGTTCCCTTCAAAGAAAAGAACAATCCTGCCTGTTTCATTTGCGTATAACAAAATTTCATAGCCTAAGTTTATTGCAATTAATGTATTTAATATAGATTTTGAAAGATCAGCATCTTCCTTTTTCCCCGCAAGTGGAATATCGAAATTCACCCCTACTAAAAAGCCTGAAATATTAAGACTTGGATTAATTTGAAAATAATTAATATAAAAATTTTGATTAGCGCATAAATTACAATTAAATTTTTGGACATACGAGTGCGTTGCATAACCCAAGTCAAGCTGAGCACCTAATTTTGTATCTTTTACCAATGGATAATAGAATGACACTCCAAAATCGGGCAAATTGTTAAAACCTATATCGTTTTTAATTCCTCTCGGTGTCGAATTTGCATTTACACCTGCCGAATAGCTAATGTATGCTCCCAGGCTCATTGGGAAATTTTGAGCATACATTTGGGTGGCTATCAAAAAAGTCGTTACCAAAATCATAATTTTGTATTTCATCTTTTTTCTGAGTTTGTTTATGAATGCAAATGCAAATTATGAAAAAAATATAAAAAATACATATATATTTTTGGATTTGGATGGAACAATTACCCAAAATGATTTAACTGATGTGATTTTTAAGAAATACGGCGATTTCGATGGAACTTTGGCAAAATTGATTAATAAAGAAATTTCAATATTTGATTATTGGAGAGAATTTGCAAAAGCTTTGCCTGAGGATTTCTTAGAAATTGGATTAAATGAAATAATCGAAAGCGAGCAAATTGACCCGTATTTTATTTCATTTATTGAATTCTGCCAAAATAATAATTTACCCGTTGCAATAATAACAGATAATTTCGATTTAATTATTGATAAATATTTAAAAGCAAAATTGCCTGAAAATATTTATAAAGATAAAATTCAAACTAATATATATTGCAATCGATTATTAAAAACCGAAAATGGATTTATGGCTCAATTTCCTTATGCAAGTGAAAATTGCCAATGTCTTTCAGCTGTATGCAAAATGAACGTAATTTTAACATCGACACCTGATGATTCAATTGTGATATACGCTGGCGATGGGTTTTCTGATTTTTGCGCTGCGAGGGTTTCGGATATTATTTTTGCAAAAAAGACACTTGCAAAATATTGTAGTGAGAAACGAATTCCGCATTATACATATAAATCTTTTTTTGATATTGAAAGAATTTTAAGCAAATTATTAAATCAATCTATATTACGTCAACGTTATCAAGCCCATTTGAATAGAAAGGAAGCTTATGAAATTGAATAATTTAAGGATATAATTATGAAATATGTAAAAATATTCGTCATACTAATGATTTTACTTATTGGATGCACAAAAAATAAATCAGAGGAAAGAATGCAATACAATAAACTTACACCCGAAGAAGAGAGGGTAATAATTCATAAAGGCACTGAAGCCCCTTTTACAGGAAAATATTATAAGAATTTCGAGAGTGGTGTATACACTTGTAAGCGTTGCAATGCACCACTTTATTATTCAAAAGATAAATTCGATTCAGAGTGTGGATGGCCTAGCTTTGATGATGAAATACCCGGTGCAATTAAAAGAGAGCCCGATCGTGATGGGGTACGAACAGAAATACTATGCGCTAATTGCGGGGCACACCTTGGACATATTTTTGAAGGAGAAGGACTTACTCCAAAAAATGTTCGGCATTGTGTAAATTCAATTTCTCTCAATTTTGTTCCAGCAAGCGATATAAAATATGAGCAAGCAGTTTTTGCAGGTGGCTGCTTTTGGGGAGTAGAATATTTATTTCAAAAGTTAAATGGTGTCATTTCGACTACCGTTGGATATACGGGTGGAACGCTAGAAAATCCCACTTATGAGCAAGTATGCACAGGTACTACAGGACACCTTGAAGCATTGATGGTGATTTATGACCCGAAGATTATCTCATATCGCGATTTAGCTAAATATTTCTTTGAAATACACGATTTTACTCAAGTTGATAGACAAGGACCTGACATTGGAAAACAATACAGTTCAGCCATTTTTTATGTTGATGATATACAAAAGGAAATCGCTCAGGATTTAATTAATCAACTGACACAAAAAAATTATAAAGTTGCTACAAAATTAGAAAAATTTGATAAATTCTGGCCTGCAGAGGAATATCACCAAAATTATTATAAGAAAAATGGAAATATTCCATATTGCCATTTCTATCAAAAGAAATTTTAGGAAAAACTATTAATTACCTTTCTTAAAAGTAGCATTTTAAAAAATCCTTATCTTTATTTGAAATTTGTTATTTATTTTTACATTAATTAAAAATGACAAGTTCCAAAAGAATATTATTTATATTAATTTTATTATTATCTCATATATTTATATCGCCATTTCTATTTGTGGCAGAGGCTTATAATAATGAATTCGTAAAAGTGGATAATAATAATGATATAATGAGCAAGGATGCTCATTCCACAAATGATTATTCATATTTGAAATTGAACACAGACATAAATCTTTTCGATAATGTATTTTTATATGCCGATAGTATAGCTCAGCGGAGATTTAGCTCATATCATAATATCAATTATTTAAGTATTAATTATTATGGCGTGCCAATTTATTCTGATTTTGATGGAAATTATAATTTGAATTTTTTTCATCCAAAATTTTTACAATCGATTTTTGAAAATCAAAACACTCTATCAATTCCCTATGATAGAGACGCTGATTTGAATGATACACTTTCAACAGTAATCCAGCTTTTCTCAGGAATAAAAAACTCAAAGTTTGATGTAAATCATCTTGGTGCAAAGAATCATTTTTTCTGGGGTATAAATCCTGTATTCGAAAGCTCAACAGGGTATTTCTATTCAAATAAAAACACAAAGAATCCTTTTGATTTGATTAAAGTTAAGAATTCGGGGTATCAAAATATATCGGTTTATGCCAATGCGGGTTATAGTAATGAGAAAGCGGGAATTTCGCTTGAGGGTTACTTTTCAAATGCGGATTTATCGATTCCAAACAAACTTAATGAAAATAATATTACATTTTATTTCAATGATTATAATTTATTTATGGGCAAATTGAATTTTTTCGACAATTTTCAATCATATCTCACTATCTCGGGCAATGTGTTTTATAAATATGCGTACCGTAATCAATTGATGCATTATGATTCAGCGGATATTTCGATTGATAATACAAAATTGCAAATATCAGAGTATCTTTATGGAGCAAATATTTTAGTGGAATTCCCTACATTTTTTAAAGAAAATACCAAAATGTCGCTTTATTATGCTCAAGGTGTAAATATTGATTTTGATTTGAAAATGCAATATAATTTGAGACTGGAGGATGAAAATTTGGTTTTAACGCTTTATCAGGATATTTATAAGGGTAGTAGATTTAATTCAAATATTGAATTTCAATATTTTCAAAATAATATAAATCAATCTGAGCTGGGTGAAATCCCGGCTAATAAACGTGGTTGGAATTTATATTTTAATAATCAATATAATTTATCAGAACTTGACGCAATTTCTTTAGATTTCAATAAATTCAATAATGTGCCATTTAATTCGCAATATTTCAATATTTATCCACGACAAATTGCAAATCCAAATTTAAAAATTGAGAACAATTATATTATTGATATATTTTATAAAAGAAAAATATTATCAAATTTTGTGGGGAATATTGGACTTACAATGTCGATGAACGATAATTTGATTTGCAATGTGCCAATTGCTGCTGATACATTTCAATTCCAAAATACAAATTCCATAGCAAATATGGGGGTAAAATCACAATTGAAATATAATAATCATAATTTTTCGGTATGTGGCAATATTGAATACGTATTTTCAAAATTTGATGACAATATTCAGAAAATCCAACCTAATATAATTTATCCAAAGTTCAATTTTGAGCTATATGGCGTTTATAAATTCGATTTTGGACTAAATGCTCGGTTAAATTTTGTTTATATGACAGGAGTTAATTCGTATAATTCCACTACAAAGCAAATTGAGACAACAAAAAATGTATTTTTGACAAATTTATATTTTGAGCAAGTATTTGATAAAGATAAAATTTATATAATTGTAAATAATTTGACAAACGAGATTTATTATAATTATTTTGATTTGCCGAATTCAGGCGTCAATTTTTTAATGGGTGTTTTATTAACATTTTGAATTGAATTGGACCAAAAGCAAGAATACGAAACGCAATATATAAAGGGAGTTGGACCGCAAAAGGCAAAAGTGCTTGCTGCAGCAGGTCTTAAAACCCTCGAAGATTTAATTTATTATTTCCCTTATGCTTATTTTGACCGGCGAAGTGTGAAACGTATTGATGAACTTTATCACACGCTATTTACAGAAGAAACAAGCAATAAATACGAATCAGCCTCATTTAAGCAAATCAAATTACATCGTGAATATACAATTGTTGGAAAAATCGTAAAAAAGACAAAGCGAGTTATATCAGGCAATAGGCAAATGCTTATAATCGAAATAACTGACGAAAGCCGGGCAAGGGCAAATATTATATTTTTCAATCGAATTGAATATTATTATAAATTCTATAATGATGGCGATTATGTTGCAATTAGTGGTTATCCAGATATTGGGAGATATAATGAAATAAACTTTGTGCATCCTGAAATTGAGAATATTGATATTGAAGATGTAGAGTTTTATCAGCAGGGTGGAATTTTGCCAAAATACACAATGCCCGAGATATTTGTAAAGGCAAAAATTTCTCAAAAGCAATTGAGGAAAATAATAACAAATGCATTAGATAAGATTGGCAACACAATAGAAGAAACTTTGCCTGATTACATTTTGCAAAATTTCAATTTTCCGCCAAAGATGAAAGCAATCAAAAATATGCATTTCCCTGATAATTTTGAATTGCTTGAAATCTCGCGGGAGCGATTTAAATTTGAAGAAATGCTAATGTTTTTTCTCGCAATATTTTCATTAAGGCAAGCGCAAATCAAATCGCAAAAAGGATTGATTATTCCACGAAATAGTCCAAATGTTAAGCAATTATACAAGCAATTACCATTCAAATTAACAAATGACCAAATCAAAGCATTGCAAGATATAATGAATGATTTCAATTCAGGCATTCCAATGAATAGATTGCTCCAAGGGGATGTCGGATCTGGCAAGACTATTGTTGCTCTAATTGCAATGCTTGCAGTGATTGATGCGGGCTATCAGGTTGTGCTTATGGCGCCGACGGAAATTCTTGCTCAACAGCATTATAATACAATAAGTAATTATTTGAAAGATTTTGATATAAAAATAACTCTTCTGCTGGGAGGATTGCGTGCAAATCATCGCGATGAGATATTATGCTCAATTGCTGATGGAAACTCGCAAATAATTATCGGCACTCACGCTCTTATTCAGGATGATATTGCTTTTCGCAATCTTGGATTTATTGTAATTGATGAACAGCATAGATTTGGCGTCACTCAAAAAGCAGAATTAATTGAATTGGCAAAGAAATCTCATACGGAACTGGAAATTTTCCCGCATACTTTATTTATGTCGGCAACTCCAATTCCGCGTACATTGAGTATGACTTTATATGGTGATTTGGATGTGTCGGTGATTCGAGAAATGCCAAAAAATCGCAAGCCAATTCAAACAAAAGTAGTGTTTGACGAAAATCGAAATAGTGTATATGAATTCACCCGCCAGCAGATTAAAATGGGCAGGCAAGCTTATATTGTTTATCCTCTGGTGGAAAAATCGGAAAAGTTAAATTATAAATCTGCAATTGAACATTATGAATATATTAAAAAGATATTTAAAGAATTTAATGTCGGATTATTGCACGGACAAATGCCACCTTCAGAAAAAGATGAGGTGATGTATAAATTTTTGAATAAGGAATTCGATATACTTGTAGCAACAACGGTTGTTGAGGTGGGAATTGATGTGCCAAATGCAACGGTAATGATAATCGAGGATGCGGAGAAATTTGGTTTATCACAATTGCATCAATTACGTGGCCGTGTTGGCAGGAGTCAATATCAATCGTACTGTATATTATTCACAAAAAGCAATTTCCAGTATAAGATAAAATCAAAACGTATTGATCCAAACGAGCGAATTGCAGCAATTAAGCGATTGCGAACAATGGAGGAGACAACCGATGGATTTAAAATTGCAGAAGTAGATTTGGAAATTCGCGGTCCAGGGGATATTCTTGGCACTCGACAATCTGGATTGCCAGCATTTAAATTTATCAATCTCATTGAAGATATTGAAATTATAACAAAAGCTCGGGAATTTGCCCAAGGAATTTTAACTAATGACCCGAAGCTAAACAAAATTGAAAATGTTGTTTTAAAACAAAGCTTAAAGAAATATCTATCTAATGATTTCGATTTCTATGGAATTGCTTAAAAAAGTTATTTTGTTTAATTTTTCGTCTATTAATAATTGAAAGAAAGGAGGTATTTATAAATATGGATAATATAAGATTAAAAGGAATTAGGCATTCGAATAATCCTCCAAAGGATTTATCTGATACATATTTAAAAAATGCTACCTTACATAATATGGAGAATGAAAATACAAATGAAAATGAAATTAAAGAGGGAGAAATGATTGATTTTCAAAAAGAAAACAAAAGTGAAGAAGAAATAATACAATCTCAAATATCAGCAGATGATTTAATTCAGGAAAACGAGAATCTAATAGAAGAAAATGAGAAATTAAAAAAAGAAAATGAGGAATTACGCGATCAATTATTGAGGAAGGTTGCAGAATTTGAGAATTTTCGCAAACGAACATTAAAGGAAAAAGAAGATTTAATACAATTTGGAAATACGCAGCTTCTATGTGAAATTTTAGAATTAATTGATAATATCGAAAAGGCTTATGATTCTGCAAAAAATAATCAGAGTTATGAAGCTTTATTGCGTGGATTAGAATTAATAAATCAGCAAGCAAATAAACTTCTTCAAGATTTTGATGTTTCACCAATTCCTATAAATATTGGTGATGATTTCGATGTCAATACTCAGGATGCATTGATGACAGTGCCATCCGATATACCTGCGGGGAAAGTAGCACTTATTTTGCAAAAAGGTTATAAAATAAAAGATAAAATATTACGGCATGCAAAAGTTGCAGTCTCTCAGGGCACTGATAATGCATAGTTAAATTCAACAAAGAGATTAAGTCCTCTGTTGCGAGGCGAGCATAATAGAAAGAATATATTTCAACACAGGGCTTCAGCCCTGTGCAAAGAACTAAATAATAATTAAAGTGAAAATAAAATAAAAATGGATAAAAGAGATTATTACGAAATATTGGGAGTGAGCCGCGGTGCAAGCTTGGAAGAAATAAAAACAGCATATCGCAAATTAGCGATGCAATATCATCCTGACCGTAATCCCGGCAATAAAGATGCAGAAGAAAAATTCAAAGAAGCGGCCGAAGCTTATGAAGTGCTTAGCGACACAGATAAACGTACAAAATATGATAGATATGGATTTGATGGTGTTCGCGGTGTTCAATCTCAAGGCTTTAATGATATATCGGATATATTCTCGCATTTTAGCGATATATTTGGGGGAGGGATATTTGATGATTTCTTTGGATTTGAATCTCGACGAGGTGCGCGTCATTCTTACCAACGGAAACCAATTAGCGAGAAAGGCGCAGATTTGAAAATTCGTTTGCCTTTGACTCTTGGTGAAATCTATTCCGGCACCACTTTGAAAGTATCAGTCCATAAATATGTTACTTGCGAGGAATGCGATGGGACAGGTTCAAGAGGTGGAGAGGGTTATCAAATTTGCTCAACTTGCAATGGATTGGGGGAAATTAAGCAAACTACTCGAACATTCTTAGGCCAGTTTACAAATATTGTTACTTGCCCTAATTGTGATGGTACCGGCTATGTAATAAAGAACAAATGTCCAAAATGCAAAGGCGAGGGACGTTACGATAGCGAGGAGATTGTCACCGTAAATGTTCCTGCCGGTGTCGAAGAAGGAAATTATGTACGGTTATCGGGAAAAGGTCACGTCGGTAGACGAGGTGGCGATTATGGCGATTTGTTAGTAATTTTTGAAGAAAAGCCCCATCCATTTTATAAACGCGTTGGGAATGATATTCATTATAATTTAAAAATTCCATTTACACTTGCGACTCTTGGCGGAAAAATTGAAGTTCCAACTTTTGAAGGATCTAAAAGCATCGATATTCCACCCGGAACTCAGCAAGGTGATAAAATTGTCCTAAAAGAATTTGGTATTCCAAATCTTTATGATAAATCTCGAGGCAATTTTATTGTTAATATTGAAATTATTATTCCTAAAAAGATTAATTCAACCGAGAAGGAATTGCTAAAGCAACTCTCTCAACAAGAGCATTTTGCAATTGCTTCCACTACTGACGAAGATAAGACAACAACTCAATCAAATCGCAAAGATAAAAAATCAAAAGACATCTTTGATAAAGTCAAAGATGTCTTCCAATAATATAAATTTATGGGAAAAATAAATCTTTGGATTAAAACGCATTTAAAATTAACGAATTCTGAGATTCAATTTGCTATAATTATATTAATTGGCTCTCTGGTTGGTCTTATCTCAGATTCTTATAAAAATGCAGAATCAAAAGATGTAATTTTATCAAATGTTATTCAAATTGACAGTCTTGAGCCTGTTGAAGCAATGAATTCTTCAGCTAAACCTGATATTCAAGGTGCAGACTCATCCTCAAAAGATACTACCATTCCTCAAAATATCGCATCGAATAAATTCACAACGAAAATTACACCTCAAGAAGCGCAATTACCAAATTTTAGAAAAATTAATATAAATAAAGCAGATAAGAAAGAATTAATGCGATTGCCTGGTATTGGCGAGGCAACTGCTCAAAAAATATTAGATTATCGTGCCACATCTAGGTTCAATTCTATTGATGATATTCTGAATATTAAAGGAATTGGACCCGCAAAATTTGCTAAGCTAAAACCGTTAATAGAGGTTAAATAGAAATTGGTTTACCCCATTTCCCATCGAATGCAATTTCATTCAGTGGTTTACGTGAGCGTGGCGTTTCATCCTTTTCTAAAAAAGTTTTATCTGCCTTTTGATAATTCCCTAAATAACCTGCTGCAATTATTGTAATAGGAAGCCATCCATCGGGTATATTGAATTCCTTAATAATATAATCTTTGTCGAATTTTGCCATTTGCCGAGTATAAATATTTAGCTCCAATGCTTGCAGGCATAAATGTTCAGCAGCTGCACCTGTATCATAAAAAGGAGTTAAATATAACTCATCATTTTCAAGATATTCTTTTTTGGCAACCATAATAAAATAAATCGGTGCTGAGCCTGCCCACTCTTTATTGCTATCGCTAAGGCTTTGAAATGCTTTATTATAAGCTTCAGGATTAGTAAATTTATCGCAAACTATTATGCCATAAGGTTGTCTATTTTTTGCTGATGGAGCCCATCCTGCCGCTTCGATAATTGTTAATATGTCTGTTTTTGATATTTGCTTATCAGGGTCAAAAACGTGGGGACTCCAACGATTTGCTATCAATTCGTTGATTTTAAATTGTGTTTGTGCTTTTCTATCTTTCATTTTATCATTAACTTAATTTATAATATTTAATTATATCTTTTCAAATTTATTATCTTCTACCCAGCCTTGACTACCGTTTGCAATGCGGATTTTGCTCCAATTTGCGACTTTGTCCAATACCTCGATTTCTGTGCCTTCGTGCAAAATGAATAAATCGGTGGCTGTTTGGTCAGGTGAACTTTTAATATAAGCACTTGCAGAAATTATTACACCTTCCTTATCGCTTGTTCGATATGAGTTGCTCTGAAATGCAAGCAATACAAATGCTATCATTATAATAAGCGATGCAATACCTGTGAAAAATGATAATTTCTTTGTGCTTGATTTTCTTGCGTAAATATAAATTGTCAGCAATCCAAATCCAATAAATGAAAATATTATGGCAAATATTGCGAAAGTCTCCGGGCTTTGCGATTTTGAAATATCCTCAATCCATTTGCTTAAAAAGAATTTAGGAAGTGGTTGAATTCTATCAACGGTTTTTAATTTTGCCAGCTGCAAATTCAAATTGATATCATCATCATTTGGGTTGAGACGCTTTGCTTTATTATAATATAAAATTGCCTTGCCAATATTATTATTGCGGTAATAAGCATTCGCGAGATTATAGTAAATATTTGCCGATATATTACCTTGCTTTATCAGTTGCTCATATTTTTCGATTGCCTTTGTATAATCCTTTTGCGAATAATATGCATTAGCTTCATTAAAAATTTGGTGTGGATTTGTTTCTGCAAATAAAAATGAATTGGAAAATATTATAAAAAATATAAAAATTGCAGTCTTTTTCATTTTATCTCCTCTTCTAAATGCGTTATTACATCAATTGCCTTTTGATAAATCGATTGCAAATTGCCATCTAATTGCGACGGAGCAAAGCGTGCATACTCGCATTCATCCAGGACCTTAATTAGTTCAGTTATCAATTGGTCTTGAACATTTTTGTTTTTCATAATGCTTTCGATATTCTCGCGTGTCAAATTTGCAATTGGAATTGAGAGCTTATTTGCAGCAAATCCCCAGATGGCTTTGGATACTTCCTCGATAAATTTTTGTAAATCGTGTAATTGCAAATATTTTTCTGCTTCTTTCAATTGCTTTTCTGCAATTTTCCGTGCTTGACGGCGGCGCAATTCATTCTGATTATTTATCAATTGCTGTTTTTCATTTTTGAAATATATTGCCGCAAGCCAAGCAAACAGAGGCAAAAGCAAAAGTATATAGAACCAAATTGATGGAAAGAAATTTGCTTTTCCATTCTCTATTTTACCAATCGAGGTTTTTATATATTGAATATCTTGATTAAGCAATTTCACATCTTCTTTATTTGTACCATTTACAGAATAATTTGCTGTTGTTCCTTGCGTTATTTCAAGCGATTGTTCAGCTGTTGTAATGGTTTTATATTGTTTTGAATTTATATCAAAATATGAAAAATCAATTGGAGGAATTTTATAAGTGCCTGGTGTTTGCGGAATAATGATATATTCAAAAATCAAATCGCCTCCGACATTATTGTCCCCTAATTTTGTATTGTTTACAATTTTAGGGTCATATACTTCAAATGAAGGGGGCAGATCAAGTTTCGGAGGTTGAATTAATTGAAAATTACCTTTCCCAGATATTTTTAATCGATATGTAATTGCCTCACCTGTTTTTGCTTTATTACGATCCACCCAGGAATTTGCCGAAAAACTTCCCACGGCACCCGTAAAAGAAGCAGGTGCATTTTTTGGTAAGTCTTTAACATTTATTGAAATAGAGGGCGATACGACAGTTGTCTGAAATTCCCTGTATGATGTATTAAAAAACGGGTCATTGAAAAAATTATCGAAAAAATCTGCAAATGGGTCGCGACTTCGTTTTTGCTTTTGGTCCTGCACTTGCAAGCGGACTGAAACATTAAATTCATAAGAATCTACGCTCAATTTTCCACTTTGCTGTGGAAAAAGAATTGCTTTTTTAACTACAGCTGTACGATATGTTTTTCCATTAATTGTCTCAAATTTATATTGAATTTGTCCGAGGTCAAAATCCTGTGTCCAGAATCCATTCAATTGTGGTGATTTCTTTATGCCAATTTGCGTGACAGCAAGCTCGGGATGCATATAAATTTTATATGTTGCCAATATTGGCTCACCAATATATGCATTTGTTTTATCAGTAGTTACTTTAATTTCAATATTCTTGTTAATAATGTCAGCAGCTTGCTTTTGCAATTGTGTTTCTGCATCTTTTTCTTGCTTCATTTGATTTAGCTTTGCCTGACTTGGTTTTGCAACAACTACTTCAATAGTATTTGACAAGATTTCATTGCCATGCGATGTTAATTTAGCAGGCCCAATTTTAAACTTTCCTTCTTTTACCGCTTGTAAAACATAGCTAAATGTAAGACTGCGCGACATTTTGCCATTAATTATTTGAATGCTTTGCGATTGAGAGGGACCACCTAAAACTTTAAAATCAGCAAAGCTCGGCGCTTTAAAATCTGAGCCATCTCCATCAATTGAGAAAGTTACAGTAAACTTGTCACCCACCTCGATATAATCCTTATCCACTGTAGCAGTAAAATCCACTGCATAAGCATAATTAACTACAAAAATAAAAACAAGCGAATAAAAAATATGCTTCATTTTCAAATATTTATTCAATATGAATTTAATAAATAAAGTATTATAAAAATTAATAAGATTTGACGAAAATATTAGATTTGTGTTTTTTATAAAATAAAAACTCCCCGAAAATTAGAGATTTCGGGGAGGATAATATTTGAATATAACTTTACATTATTTCTTTCGGACACCAACAAATTTTCCTGTTGAAGAATATCGTCTTGGTAAGCTATTTACAACTTCGTCAGACCAAAAAGTAACTGTACCTTCAAAATTATTATAATTATCAGATGCAAATTCGCATTTAATATCCAAGAATAACATGTCAAACTCGTCCTTTCCATATATTCTAAAGGATCTAGACCCTTTTGTCCTTTCTAATTGGACATCAGAACCCTCACCTGTTTCATCTGCCACAAAAATAGTTTGAGGTGATTTGACTCTAAATATCCATACCATAGTGGTATCATCAACCGTCCAATTCCCTTGTTTAGATGTAGTACTGATCCTTGTCGTAGTTATATCCCATGTCCCGTTCAATGGGTCATAAGGTCCAATAGTAAAGAATATACTTTCATCATCAACTAATCCACCGCCTTGCTCTATGGCAGAAATTTGCATTCTGTATGATGTTGCAACTTCTGGTGTTGAATCTCTGAATTCCGCTACAGGTATATCAATGGAATATGAGCGAAGACTATTTGGTCCAACCGTTACAGGATCTTTTGGTGCAAAGCTCTTGTGTATCTTTTTATTATCCTGTCCCCAGATATCGACCCATACATTAAAGGTTTTACTTTGCGTTCTGCTTGCATTTGCTATCTCAATGCCCTTGATTTTGATTGTCTCAATTCCGTCGGGTAGTGTATCAACTAATTTCCCAGTACCCGCATTCTCGAAAAATCCATAGCCCTTAGAAGTTGGGGACCATTTAAATCCATAAATCATTGAATTTTCAGATCCTATTTTTGGTTTCACTATTTGAATTGTACCATTAGTTATATTCACAGTTTGCATTCGCGTCGATGATAATGCTTTTGGTATGCATAATGTAACATATAAATCTCTCTTGCCCAATGAGTCAACCTTAAATTCCTTCCATTGCTTTTCTGTATAACCAATATTAGTAGATCCCGTGTTGTTTGGATTATGGACATAAAAAGTATTACCACTATACCCAACAACCAAAATAGCATGCTCTGCAAATGGATCCATTACAAGCACTGGATAACCCAATGCAATTCTATCCCTTAAATATGTATCCATCGCTTGCGCAGATAAATATTGCCATCGCTTTGCCTCAGGATAACCTCCTGTCTGATATTTTATCTCTGAGTGAAGCTGAGTACTTCTCAAAATAAAATCCTGTCCTGCTCCCCCTTCATCAATTCCCGTTTTAGCTACCCAATCAAATATTTCGTGATCGCTTGGCTCTATTGCTTCGCACATCATTTGTAAGCAAGCTGCCCAGCAGTAATTCGATGATCCTTGATTGAAATAAGGCACATCCAAAGGTCCTGCCGAATAAGGTGGTCGTTCCCAGAAATGACCCGCATATCCCGAAAAATGTTTAGTTTTAATTACTAATTCATACTTACCGTTTGAATTTTCAATTGTAGTGCTTGTAATATCCATTATTTTATTTGTAAAGTCAAATTCGCCTCCTGCACCTAATACATTGGCTGGATTTGTGAATTTCTTTGGTACAGGTATTCTAATTTCCAAATCTTGATTGAATTCTGTCACGCCTGATTCAAATCTTAATATTACAAAGTCATCTTTCTGACCTGGAAAGAAATCATTTGGTTCAATCTTTGACATTTTTATTGATGTAGATTGAGATGTTGCGCCTGATGGAATTATTATTTTTGTCCCATCAGATAATGCAATCTCGCCGCCTGTTGATGTAATCGTCTGAGTGTTTGATTCAATTTCTTTACCATTTGGATTAACAGGATTATTTTTATCGTCACAGGATGCGTTAATAAAAAGGAAATAGGCAGCAATTGCTAGTATTAAGTAAGTTGCTTTTTTCATAATTAGATCCTTTGTTTGTTTATAAAAACTAAATTATGAAAAATTATCAAATAAACAATATAAATAAATGTAAATAATTATAGATTAATTATTTAGATATAGCTAATAGAAAATTTGCGAGAGATAATTATCACCAACACATTGTAACAATGGTTCTTTTCTTACCAGTTCTTTTCCAATCTTCCGCGTTCGGCTTTCATTTTTTTCATTTTCTTTTGCAATTGCTGTTCTTCATTATTCAGTGCTTGCAAAATGCGTTCTGCTTCTTCTTTTGAGATTTTTTGCTGCTGCTGTGGATTTTGCTGTTGGGTTTGATTGTCCTGACGTTGCTCGCTTTGTTGCTGATTTTGCTGATTATCTTGCTGTTTTTGATTTGTTTTATTTTGTTGATTTTGTTTTGTTGAGTTATTTTGTTGCTGCTGATTATCGCCTTGCTGTTTTTGGTTGCCTTGTTGCTGTTGATTATTAGATTGAATTTGCTGCTGGAGCATACGGCGAGCATATTCCAAATTATATTTAGCATCGTAATCATCTGGATTATTCAAAAGCGACTTTTTATATGATTCAATTGCATCCTCATATTTTTTTGCCTGCAACATTGAATTACCCAGATTATAATATGCTTTTGCCAAATCATTTTTATTGAATTTACTGCGATTTACCGCATCGAATTGCTTAATTGCTTCATCATAATTCCCTTGTCGATAATATGTATTGCCTAAATTGAATTTTGCATAATTATTCGTTGGATCCAATTCGAGAGCCTTGCGGTATTCGACTTCCGCAGATTTATATTTTTTGCTGTTATAATATGAATTTCCCTTTTTAATATAATCCTTTACATTTTCTGCAAATAAAGAATTTGCAAATAATGATAAAAATAATATTCCAAATACTAATATTTTCTTCATATTACTCTCCTTTAAAAAGCTTTAATTTTGCTAAAAATGGACTGCGTTTCTCACTTATAAATATATCAATAATTATCAATACAAGCGCTGCCCATAAAAAATAATAAAATTTATCATCATAATCTGTATAGACCATTTCGTCAAATTCCTTCTTTTGCAATCCCGACAAATCATTAAGAATTTGAGCTATATCTGAAGTGCGTTCGCTACCATACACAAATTTGCCGTTTCCTGCTTTTGCAATATCCGAAAGCAATTCGGGGGACATACGGGATGTTACGATTTGCCCATTTTCATCCTTTAAATAATCTTTCCCTCTTCCAATTGGTATTGGGGCACCTGAGGGGCTTCCCATTCCAATTGTATATATTTTTATTCCTTCTGAATAAGCAGCTTTCGCAGCGCCCACCGCATCATCTTCGTGATTTTCTCCATCTGAAATAATAATAATTGCCTTTTTTACAGTTTTATCCTCAGAAAAAGATATGCGAGCTAAGTTAATTGCTTTACCGATTGCTGTACCTTGCAATCCAATCATATCAGGTCCCACAATAGGCAAGAGCAATTTTATCGCAGAATAATCTGTTGTTAATGGAACTTGCAGAAAAGCATTCCCCGCAAATATAATCAGTCCCGCTTTGTCTTGTTCCAAATTATCAAGCATTTTCGTTATAATTTGCTTTGCACGTTCTAATCTATTTGGCTGAATATCCTCGGCAAGCATTGAATTTGACACATCAAGTACAAACATTATTTCAATTCCCGAACGCTTGACTTTTTCCAATTTTGTTCCAACTTGTGGGTCGGCTAATGCTATTGTCAAACAAGCAATTATCAAGCACGATAAAATCAATTTTATAATTGGTTTATATTTTGAACTGTCTTTTATCAGCGTATCTAATAATTGGCTATCGGCGAAAGCTTTCAATTTCTTTCTGCGACTTACTCGCCAAGAAATATAAAGCAGTATAATTAATGGTATTATAAGCAATAACCACAAATATTCGGGATTTGCAAATCTAAACATAATTTAAAAGACGAACTTAAAATAATTGAAATTTTAAAGTGATTTGCGAATTTTGATATATAAAAGAAACATTGCAATCAATGTTAAAAAAATGATGCCTAGACCAAGATATAAAAATACAGTATTTTTTGAAAAATAAAATGCCAATACAAAAAATCCTCCACCTATAACATTTGCAAATACAATAATCAAAAGTGAGTTGATAAATTTCTTCTGAATATCCTTGCTTTCTTTAACTTCTTTATCTTTATTATCCATAGTTAATCCAATTTCTTCCAATTTTCTAATTTCAATTCAGGAAATACGTTATCGCGTTCCTCAATTTCAGAAATATATAGCCATTCATCATTTGTTAAATTATGCTCGTTTGCCAATTTTAAAGCCGAATCGCAAAGCCGATTGAAATCTGAATGATGAAAGAAAAACCGCTGCTCCGCATAATCTTTTGATGCATTTGTATAAATTAAAAATTGCCAATCCGATGATTGTGCAAGCATAAGCTCACGTAAGGCTTGCAGAATAATACGCATTAGAATATTTGTTTCTTCATTAGGAAATGGATTTTCAATTGAATTGTCTTGTAAATAAGTGAATTGCGCTAATAAATCGCCAAATCGCTTTTCATCATTATAAATCATTTCCCATGTCCATTTATTGCCTTCATTTATCCAAACAGTATGGTCATTATTTACACCCCAAGAACCCTCGGGCAACCGTACAACTTCCTGAGGCTTTATGATATCCAATTGCTCGGATGCTTTTACAATTTTTACCCACGGTGAATAATGCAATCCTTTAATAACGGCACGAATAAATTCCGGTCCCTCAAACCACCAATGTCCAAATAATTCAGTATCAAATGGAGTTGTTAGAGTTGCAAATTTGCCTGTCAAATTATGATAATAATTAATCGAATTTTCTAAATTGTGTATGAAATGATGCGATTGCAAATCGATTTTCTTTTGTGTCCAATCAGGGTGATATAGCGTTTTATACATCATATCGGCTTTATTATCGGTCACACGCCAATACCGAAGCCACGAATTCAAATGCCGCTTATGAAAATCGAGATAATCGGGTTCGCCTGGGTATCCAACCTCCCCACTCCACACAAGCATTGATAAATCGTGATGTCGAGCAAATTCCGCAGCATATCCATATTCCACTTTATCGCTTGATGCAACCAGATAAGAACGCAAAGGCGATTTATCGAAATTCCACGGAACAGGTTGAAAATATGGCGAATCAATTGAATTGAAAAATTTCCTTTCTATATCAAAAGCACCAATTGGTGTAGAGTTTTGTATCAATTTTTCATCAATTACGAAATATTCTAAATTATGTTTATAGAGAAATTGTTCAATACCTGGTCTATAGTGCTTTTCATTAAAAGGGCTTACAGGGATTAATGATTGCCAATCATAGCCAGGCCTATAAGCGCATTCGGGCAACCATATTCCGCGAGGATGTCGTCCAAAATATTTTTCATAATTTTCAACAGCGGTTGCAATTTGCAAATTTATGCTCTCATCAGTGCCAAGCAAAGGCAAATACCCATGCGTGGCTCCGCAAGTCATTACTTCAATTGCATTTTTATTTTGCAAATCGCGTAAAGCTCCCACAATTGATTGATTATATTTTTCAATAAAATCCTTTTTCCGTTCGGTATAAAAATTCTCCCAAAATTCTGTTAGCCAAATATGATGCGGGTCATATCCCCAATGCAGAAAATCCAAATGATCTTTCCTGGCGGCGTCAATTCGTGCATCGCAATAATGAATAAATATCTCCTTAAATTCGGGTGCTTCCAATTGCTCACATAAAACAGGCGATATGTCAAGTGTGACATTTGGCATTATCCCCTCGTTGAGCAAATCATTGAAAACATTAAGCAGTGGAATATAGCATTCAGCCACTGCTTCATTCACCCAATCAATCCCTGCGGGATATATACCGTGATGTAGCAACCAGGGCAAATGAGTATGTAATATTAAAATATAGTTTCCGTTGTGCAATTCAAATCCAATTTTTTTAAAATTAAGGAATTATATTGAGAAATTTGATATTTTATTTCATATTTGATTATTTTTCTAACTCAATGCCAAAAGGTGCAATAGCTTTTGCAAATACATCACGATTTTGACAATAAGAAAGCACCATACCATAATTTGTAAATGGCACATTATATTTCTGAGCATTTGACAATCTGCGAGCATATTTTTGCCGGTCAGTCATACACGATCCGCAATGCACAATAATATTATATTTGCTTAAATCATCAGGGAATACACGACCGAAGGAAAATTCAAAATTTAACTTTTTTCCTAATCTTTTCTGCAATAACCGCGGCAATTGCACCGTTCCAATGTCATCGCATTTTCGATTATGATTGCAGGATTCAGAAATTAGAACTGTATCATTTTCTTTTAAATTATCAATTGCAGCGGTGCTTTCCACCAAATATTGCATATTACCATAAGTCATAAATTTGGTCATAATTATCGAAAATGATGTATATGGAATACCTGGCGGTGTCCATCGACCAATTATATCAAATGCTTGGCTGTCTGTAATAATCATCTGCAAGCCCATTGGTGAATTATCTAATGAATTAACAAGATCCCGATAACGCTTTTTCTCACTTTTTGCTTCCTCGGGATCGCTTGACCGCGCTTTTTTCAAATCCATCCGAAATAAGACAGGCGTTATAAATTTTCTCAATAATCTTTCAATAACCATCTCCTGAGGGCGCAGCAATCGCATTTCAGGAGTTTCTTCATCCATTGGTATGTTTAAAATTACACATCCATAATTATCAAGTTTTGGTAGCATCTCGAAATCGAATGGCACATATTTGAAATTTTCTAATATAAAATCAATCAATCTCGATTGTTGCGAATAATCTTGTATATCAATCACAATGCTTGGTACATCAAAGCTTTCGTCAAGCTTATTTTTCCAAAATTCTATCTCACTTGCGGGAATTCGATTTTTATTTTTAAATAAATTATAAATAATTAGCACTTGTTTATTTTGTTCCATTGCATAATCGAAAAGCGATTTTTCGTAAGATAAATCCTCTCCATTAATTGCATTAATAAAATCAATTGTAAGCAAGCATAAATCTGATTCTTCGAGCGCAACCATAGATTTCTTGCGTTTCTTTTCGCCAAGCTCACCCTGTTCATTAATTCCCGCAGTATCAATGATTTTTACAGGTCCGAGATTATGTATTTCCATCATAGAAACAACATTATCTGCTGTTGTGCCCGGTGTAGCGTCAACGATTGCATAGTCTTTTTGACCTGTTAATAAATTAAGCAAACTTGATTTGCCCGCATTTGTTTTGCCAATTATGCAAATATTCAGTCTTTCAACTCTTTCGCCCATAATTTATCCTTTTTTAATATTTAATGTCTCATAACGCTTTGGATAATTCTTGCGGATTTCTTGAAAAAATGCCTCCTTTCCCGCTTTATCTAATTTCGATGCTTCCTGCATTTTTGCAAAATCATCTTCAAATTGACGATTATCATTTAATTCTTTATAAATTTCTTGCAAGTTATTAATTAATAATTTTTTATGTTGCTTATGTTTTTTATTTTCCTTAATTAATATGTCATAATTAGGTTTAATTCCAAAGAAATTTTCAATATTTTTCAAAACTTGCATTGTGCCATTCAATTTACCATTATAAGAATATCCTGCAATATGAGGCGTTGCAAGCATTGACGAATTTGTAAGTTCAGAATTAAAATCAGGTTCATTTTCCCAGACATCTATAGCTGCTGATATATTTTTCTTTTCCATTATTCCTAATAAATCAGATTCTACCAATACTCCACCTCGTGAAGCGTGTATTAATAATGTATTATCTTTCATTTTATTTAATAATTTGCCTGAGATTAGCGCATGGGTTGGATATTTGCTGGATCTTGTAAGCGGGACGTGATTTGTAATTACATTGCAATTCTCAAAAATATCTTCAATTTCGGTATAATGAACATATTCAGGAAATATGTAATTATCATCTTTCAATGGTGGGTCATTAATGTAAATATTTATATCCAGTGATTGAAAATAGCGTGCAATTAATTTTCCAATATTTCCAAAACCAACAATTCCAAGATTAATATTTTTTAATTCATAATTATTATTAATAATCCATTTTAAGAATGAATAAATGACATATTCTGCTACTGAATTTGCATTGCACCCTGGAGAATGGAAATATGCAATTCCGCTATTTTGCAAATATTCAATATCAAAATGATCATAGCCTGATGTAGCAGTAGCAACAAATTTAACATTGGTATTTTCAAGCAATTGCCGATTTACTTTCACAGTAGAACGAACAGCAAGTGCTTCGGCATTATTTTTGATAATAAAAGAATTAGTAATATTTGAATGATTAGTCAATACAACATTAGAGACATTAGCCAAGCATTTATCAATAAATGGAATAGCAGAATCAGCGACAATATTTATTTTTTTCATTAAATATTATTATAATAAATATATTTTAATTAAATTGCATATTAATAATTTACAAAATTATGAGAATATTAGTTGTTGACGATATGGCTTTAACAAGAAGAGTGCTGGTCAATATGTTAAAGTCCTTCGGTTATGATACTATATTCGAATGTGAAAACGGGGAAAGTGCTTTAAAATTATTATTTAATAGTGATTCTAAAATTGATTTGTTAATAACAGATTGGATAATGCCTGGAATAGATGGATTGACATTAGCAAAATTAATTAGATCAAATAAAAATACTCAAAATTTACCAATTATAATGCTCACAATTATTGATGATAAAGAAAGAATTGTGGAAGCTTATCAAACAAGAATTGATGATTACATTTTGAAACCATTTACAGCAGAAGTAATTAAATCCAAGGTAGAAAATGTTTTAAAGAATCATAATATTATTAATAAATAGATTTCTGCTTGCGTAGGAATGATAGCGTGTGTAGAGACGCAAAATTTTGCGTCTTTACATATTGTAGGGGCAATTCATGAATTGCCCCTACAAGAAGACGGCAGGGATGCCGTCTCTACGGTGCAAATTCCCCCTTATCAAAGGGGGTAGGGGGA